>LKMJ01000227.1_pt1 | contig 37971 bp, 37 predicted proteins | sample 643391 | NCBI WGS metagenome assembly LKMJ01 (sample SAMN04112250, study PRJNA286221) | soda lake metagenome | biome: soda lake; feature: Kulunda Steppe; material: water; isolation source: sample PL-Br10 brine of Picturesque Lake | place: Russia: Kulunda steppe | collected 2010-07 | reverse complement strand
CTCGTGGCTTCCGTTCAGCCGGACGGTCGAGGTGCTGGAGGGTGCATCGCTCACCGTCCACGAATCGGAATTGCTGGGAATTGTCGGGGGAAACGGCTCCGGAAAATCAACGCTGATGAAGATTCTCGTGGGGGTTCTGGAGCGAGATGCTGGAACCGTCGAGCGACGGGGCACAATCGGCTGGTGTCCCCAGGAGTCGCTCCTGTATGACCGGTTGACCGTCAGGGAGACAATGCGGCTGTTTGGCGCGGGCTACGGGATGACGACGAAGGAAATCACCGAGCGCCTCGACTGGCTGGCCGACAGGCTCGGCTACGAGGAGTATCTCGACACCCGAATCGACCACCTGAGCGGCGGCAACCGACAGAAGGTGAACCTCTCGGTCGCTTTGCTCCACCAGCCCGACGTGCTGTTGCTCGACGAGCCGTACACGGGGTTCGACTGGGAGACCTACCAGACGTTCTGGGAGCTGACAGACGAACTGGTCGCCCAGGGCACCGCGATTGTCGTTATCAGTCACTTCGTCGAGGAGCACGAACGGTTCGACCGGATTTACGAACTTCGGGACGGCCGGCTCCAGGGACAGGAGCCGTCGGCGACACCGAAAGTGGAGGGTGGGTAGATGGGGTCCGCTTCGCGCCAACGGGAGGCCATCGCGGCGGGCTTGCGGACGTTCCTCCGCGAGCCGACGAACGTCGCCCTGTTGCTGGTTCTCCCGCCGGTGGTGCTGTTCGCGTTCGAGCTTGCGCTCGACCCGCTCTCGGAAGCGCCCGGTATCGAGTTCGAGCCTGGTGCTGCCCAGCTTGGGGGTGCGCTGTTCGCCACGGCGTTTCTCGCCGGACTTCTCGGCGTCTTCCAGGTCGTGGGCGCGGCCGAGTCGGACCGGCGGCTTATCGTCTGTGGCTATCATCCCGCCGAAGTACTCCTTTCGCGTCTGCTGACTATCCTCCTCGCCGGCTGCCTGGTCGCAGGCGTGACGTTCACCACGTTCTGGATTCGGACGGACGTAACTCCCGAGCAACCGCTACTGGCTGTCGCCGCACTCGTCGGTGCTGCAGTCATTTACGGCCTCATCGGCGTGACTATCGGTGCAGTTCTCGGTCGCGAACTTGAAGGTTCGCTCGTCCTCGTGTTCCTCGCGGACGTCGACGCATTCGGTGCAATCGGCGCGGTCCCGACAGAGGCCGAAGTGCTCGAGTACTTCCCGCTCGCGACGCCACATGACCTGCTAGAGGCAGCAGTGTACGACGGGACTGCCTCGACAGGTGACGGACTGCTGTTGCTCGGCTACATCCTCGCTTTCGGCGTTCTGGCGCTGGGGGCAGTTGCCGTCGGAGGTGGGAACGAATGAGCCATGACGTGGCCCGAGGGGACGCGAAGACGAGGATCTGGACGGTCACGGCGGTCGCAGGTCGTGAGGTAGTGCGCGACCCAGTACTCGTGGGGCTCCTTGCCTTTCTCCCGGTGTACTTCATCGGCATCTGGGGGTGGCTCATTCCCGACGACCCGGTACAGGTCGACGTACCAACTGGTGACGGGACCGAGACAGTCACGACCGACTTCCTCACGCTGATGTTGACACTGGTCGGTCCTGTGACCGGCGCACTGCTCGTTGGCATCGCAGGACTGTTCATTGTCCAGCGCTCACGTGCCGTCGACGAACGTCTGCAGGTGGTTGGCTACCGTGGCCCGGAACTACTCGTCGGCCGGTTCGTCCTTCTCTCGGGAATCACGGTCGTCGTCGTGGTTGTTTCCCTTGCTATTACCACCGTCCACGCTATTCCCGAGCACGCCGGATGGTTCCTGTTCGCACTCGTGCTGGCCGCTGCCACCTACGGTGCGATTGGCGTCCTCACCGGCCTCTTTTTCGACCGGATGGCAGGCGTGTATCTCCTCCTGTTCGCCCCGATGCTCGACATCCTTCTGGTCGGGATGCCGCTGGGCGAGACGCCGTGGTGGGCTGGATGGCTTCCCGGTCATCACGCTGCCGAACTCGCATTGAGTGCGTCACTCGCCGAGACCGTTGCCGTCTCGCACGCACTCTGGGGAACTGCAGTAGTCGTCGCACTTGGGGCGTTCTCCGTGGTCGTCTCGCTCTGGCGCTAAGACGTTCGAGAGCGTTTCTGCCTTGTGTCTCTGTCACTCGACTCACAGTCGACAGCCCCGGAAACCGGTCAATTATATGTATCGACTGCATATCCCGAAGCGAGAAAATGAGCGAACACGACACCATCCCGGAGCGAGAAGAGGAGTGGAAGGAGATACTAACGGAGGAGGAGTACGAGATTCTTCGTGAAGGGGGTACGGAGCCGCGGTTCAGCGGCGAGTTGCTCGACATCAAGGAGAAGGGAACGTTCGCCTGTAGGGCCTGTGGCGCGGAGCTGTTCCACTCGGACCAGAAGTACGACTCGGGCAGCGGTTGGCCAAGCTTCTACGACGTGCTCCAGGAGGGCAACATCGCCACGCGTGTCGACACCAGCCACGGGATGCGACGGACTGAAGCAATCTGTGCTCGTTGTGAGAGCCACCTCGGTCACATCTTCGATGACGGCCCGAACCCGACCGGCCAGCGCTACTGCATCAACTCGGCGTCACTGGATTTCGAACCAGAGGAGTAGCGTTATCAATCGCGGTAATCTCCCCCGAAGCTTTTTATTTGCTGTCGTCTGCCTCATACGTGTGAGCGACAACATCGAGTTCGGTAGTCTGGACGAACGAGTCCGTGGCGTACCGTTGCTTGGCGGCCTTCTTGCGGGCATCATTTCGTTCGTCGGCGGATATCTTTCGTTCCTGGGGATTGCCGCTGGAACGGGCGAAGGTCTCGATTTCGAGGGGCAGTCGTTCAGACAGGTGGGTCAGTTCTTCTACAACTCGTTTCTGGTGCCGACACACCAGCGAACCTCACAGGTTCTCGAGAACGAGGTCGACGGTGAGACCGTTCTTCAGGAAGTCGTCTTCGATGTCCGACACAATCCGTTCTACGAGTCCGACGACATCGCCGTCGAGAGTCGGACGTATCTCGACGGAGCGCTGTTTGAAGAGGAGTCCCGGACGATTCCTGTCGAGAGCGCCGATGGGTTCATTCTGCCGGAGCTGACGTTTCCGGACCTGTTCTATCTCGCCGTTCCGGTCGTCATTTTGATGGGGGTCGGGTTCGCGTTCGCATACCTGTTCGTCTCGCTCGAGGGAGTCGCGTCGTGGAGCGACGTTCTCGTTCGTGGGGCTATCGGTGGGGGAACGATTACGCTTGGCTTTGTACTCCTCGCACTGCTCGGGTCGCACCTGTTCGTCATCGACGAAGTCGCACTCTTCACGGCACAGGAGGGCGAAGGGACGTTCACCCGTCCCGACAGAGTCGATACGCTCCTCTTCGGACTGGCGTACCCCGCGATTTTCAGTACGGTCGGCATCCTGCTGGGACAACTCGCACACCGTCCCGAGGTTACGGACTCACAGCAAGACGACGTCACTGTGGCTGCTGGTGAGCAGGCGACCCCGGATGATGTGCAGGCGACCCCCACTGACGAGCAGACGACCCCCACTGACGAGCAGACGACCCCTGCTGACGATGTGGCTGAAGGGGCAACCGAGGAGACTACCCGAGACCCGTCGGAGCAGCAGGCGACTCACGTGCCAACTGAGGAAGACGCAATCGACACGACAGATAGCCAGAAACCATCTGGCGAGTAGCGTCTGTGACTCCCGGAACCGCCGCTGTAATTGACTATACTCACGAATCGGGTAACTGCCTGGACTCACGAACTGGTGTTCACGTTCGGTCGTGTCCAGATATCGAGAGATGCCGAGTGTTTTATTATCATGTGAGAGAATTCATGAGTAGGGATTACCGATTACGCAGAATAATCCAAGAGATTGCGGCCAACAGGACTCCATTTACTCCGACGAGCTACCGCCGGATTTACCTCTTTCAAATATCATTAATGATAGCGAGCGCGTCGCACTTGCGCTTGTGAGCGACCAGGGGTTGATTCAGAAGGACGGATACCGGCGGAATCGGGTGTCGACTTCGGTCGCGCTCGTAGTGACGGACAGAAATCTGGTGTTTGTGGCAGTCGAGGGTGACGGCACGGATGCAGGAAGGCTCGGGTACGAGACACTGGCAAGCATCGAGGTCGAGCGCGAGACGCTCGTCATCACCACGACTGACGGTGTCAACTGGCGATTTCCGCTCACCTCGCCCGAGAGCGAGGCCGTGGATATCGCGACCAGACATCTCTGCTGGATTGGCGAGATTCGAAACCGGCTGTTGAGCCTCCAGAACGACGTCGAACTGGCTGTCGGGAAGATACGTACACTGACGGCTGACTTCGAATGGGACGAGGCACTTGAGACGTACCGCGAAACCCGAAACCAACTGGACGACCTTATCTGTCTGGTTCAGTGTACGACACCGCTTTCGAACGACGTGCTTGCACCGGAGCTGACCGGCCTCGACCGACGCCTGGAGGGTGCGTGTGCACGGTTGTTCATCGAGCGCTCGCGGTCACAACTCGAGCTCGCGACACAGCTCCTCCAGTACAGGGATTACGAACAGGCTCGCAAGGTGTTCGAGGAGGCATACGAGTACTGCGAGCGTGCCGAGTGGCACACCGAGGAAGTGAAACGCGCCGACGCGTTCCAGTTCGGGGAACAGCGCGACCTCCTGCACAGCCTCGAAGAGCTGCGTTGGGAGATGGAGTCGGCCGCTGCAGAGCCGTTACAGGAGGCCGAGGAAGCAAAAGTTCAGGCGGACATCGTCGAGACGGCGGAGGCCGAAGTAGACCATCTTGAGATGGCACTCCAGCACTACCGCGGCATCCAAACTCTGGAGTGGGGGGACGGCCAGTACGTCACCGGTGACCCCGAACCCATCGAGCAGGCGCTTCAGGAGACGGCGGTCCGGCTCACCGACCGACACGAACAGGCCGCCCGCGAGCGGTGGAACGAGGGTGCACGACTGGAGCGCAATGAGCAGCTCCAGTCCGCGATTCGTGAGTGCACCGTTGCAATCGAACACATCGAACGCGCACAGGAGCTCGCCGATGAGTTCGACCCGGAACAGACCGACAAGTTCGAGTCTCGACTGCAACAGATGTTCGAGACACTCATCGAGATGCGCAACGACGCACCCGGTGAAGCGCAGGACGACACCTACATGCTGAGAGGCAGCAGTTCGACTCCGGATGCCGAGAACGTGGACAGTGATGTACCGAAGGACACGTCGCTTTCAGGTATCCCTGAAGTCGGGAGGGGGGATGACATCCCGTCAATCGCAGAGATCACCGAACTCGATTTGCATCACGACATCACGCTCGAGTTGGAGGGTGACGATGACCCACTCGACGTCTCCAGGGATGATACTCGCGAGGGTGGTAAGCAAACTCACGAGAGCAACTCGACCGACGAGCAGACTGGCGAGAGCAACTCGACCGACGAGCAAACTCACGAGAAGGACACGACCGATGAGGCCGAGCACAAGGTGGGGCTACGTCGGTCGAACGAGACGGAATCGGTGTAAACCGCCAGCATAGTTCGAGACGGAAGCAGGAACCGCATTATCTATAACCGTCCGGTTGTTATCCGATTTTGCAGGCCGCCAAACCTGCAGACAGCGCGCGAGGGTAGCCAAGCCCGGCCAACGGCGGCGGACTCAAGATCCGCTCTCGTAGGAGTTCGTGGGTTCAATTCCCTCCCCTCGCACTGCGGGACGCGACTGTCGAAGCGTCTCGATACGGTAAACGGCACCCGCGCCGTGGACTGTGGGCCTACACGGGCCCACCAGTGCGGAAGACTGCGCTGAGCGGTCTTCCCTCGCACCATTTCAAGAACCTGAGTAGCGACTGGATTCGGGAGCGACAGGAGCAAAAAGCGAATCGCCAGTTACTGGAAGCCGATGCGGCCGCCGCGGTGGCGTTCGGGGTCGGGGCCGCCGCCGCGGAACTCCTCTTCCATCTGCTCGTAGTACTCGCGGATGTCGTCGGAGATGGTCGGTCTGACGTTCTCTATCGCCCGGCGGAAGTGACGCATCGTCACTTCGTCGGCGTCCTCGTCCTGGCGGAGTGCCTCGATGGCCGCCTCCTGCGTGATGGTTTCGAGGTCGGAGCCGACGTAGCCCTCGGTGATTTCCGCGAGTTCGCGCAGACTGACGTCCGGCGAGAGCGGCATCTCACTGCTGTGTATTTTGAGAATCTGTTCGCGACCTTCCAGGCTGGGCTCGCCGACCATCACGAGACGGTCAAAGCGACCTGAACGGATGAGCGCCGGGTCGATCATGTCCGGTCGGTTGGTCGCACCGATGACCATCACGTCGCCCATCTCCTCGAGGCCGTCGAGCTCGGTCAGGAGCTGGTTGACGACGCGCTCGGAGACGTTCGAACCGACGTCGCCGCCGCCCCGACCCGGCGCGAGCGAGTCGAGTTCGTCGAAGAAGATGATGGTTGGGGCGACCTGTCGTGCCTTGCGGAACGTCTGGCGGATTGCCTTCTCGCTCTCACCGACCCACTTCGAGAGGAGCTGCGGGCCGCGCACGCTGATGAAGTTCGCGTCAGTCTCGTTGGCGACGGCTTTCGCCATCAGCGTCTTCCCCGTACCGGGTGGGCCATAGAGCAGAACGCCCGAGGGCGGTGAAATGCCCATGCGGTCGAACTTCTCCGGTTTGTTCATCGGCCACTCGACGCTCTCGCTGACTTCCTTCTGTGCGTCTTCGAGGCCGCCGACATCGTCCCAGCTGATTTTGGGCAGCTCGACGAGCACCTCGCGCATCGCACTTGGCGACACCTCGTTGAGCGCGCCGCCGAAGTCGTTGCGCTTGATTATCATCCGGTCGATGAGACTCGGCGGGATGTCCTCCTCGTCGAGGTCAATTTCGGGGAGGTAGCGCCGGAGTGCTTTCATCGCCGCCTCCTTCGTGAGGCTTTCGATGTCCGCGCCGACGAAGCCGTGAGTCTCCTCGGCGAGACGGCTCAAGTTCACGTCGTCCGAAAGCGGCATGCCTCGGGTGTGAATCTGGAGGATCTCCTCGCGACCAGTCTCGTCCGGAACGCCGATTTCGATTTCGCGGTCGAAACGGCCGGGGCGACGCAGGGCGGGGTCCACACTATCGACGCGGTTCGTTGCCGCGATGACGATAACCTGGCCCCGCGACTCGAGGCCGTCCATCATCGTCAGCAACTGAGCGACGACGCGGCGTTCGACCTCGCCGGTGACGTCCTCACGCTTGGGCGCGATGGAGTCGAGTTCGTCGATGAAGATGATACTGGGCGACTCCTCGCTCGCGTCCTCGAAAATTTCCCGTAACTGCTGTTCGGACTCCCCGTAGTACTTCGAGATAATCTCCGGGCCAGCGATAGAGAAGAAACTCGCAGACGTTTCGTTAGCGACCGCCTTCGCCAGCAAGGTCTTTCCGGTGCCGGGTGGCCCGTGGAGGAGCACCCCCTGGGGCGGCTCGATGCCGAGTTTCTTGAATATCTGGGGGTGTTTCATCGGCAGTTCGACCATCTCCCGCACCCGCTGAATCTCCTTTTTGAGGCCGCCGATATCCTCGTAGGTGATGCCGCCGCCTGTCTTCTCGTAGCCAGAAATCGGCTCTTCTCGGAGTTCGACGTCGGTGTCCTCGGTGATGAGAACGACGCCTTCGGGTTCGGTCTCGACGGCGATGAGCGGAATTGCCTGTCCGGGCGAGCGCATGAACGGGTGGTTCGTGCTCGACATGACGGGGACAATATCGCGCTCGACGACCGGCCGTTTCAGAATCTGACGCTTGACCATTCCGGCGGCGTCGCTCCCGAACTGCACGCTCGCTTCTTCCGGCGGAGCGAGCACGAGCGAGTCGGCTTTCTCCGCTTCTGCTTTCCGAATCTCGACCCGTTCGCCGATACCCACGTCGGCGTTCTGGCGCGTGAATCCGTCGATACGAACCGTGTCAGTGTTCCAGTCCTGTCGGTCCGCACGCCAGACCTTCGCGGCGGTCGTGTCCGCGCCCTCTATCTCGATGATATCTCCCGGCGAGAGCTTGAGATGTAATAGCGTATCGGGGTCGAGGCGGGCGATACCACGTCCCGAATCGTTGGGGTAGGCCTTGGCCACCTCCAGTTGCACTTCATTCATAGTAGGCTGTGATGTATTGACACTCAGGCACCACGGGAGAAATGCTTTTTGCTACCGGTGGTCGGTTGGGGGTATCGTGCGACGTGATTCCATATCACAACCCCAGGGTGTCGAAGACGTGCTCCTCGTCCTCGCGACTGGGGCCGGGGTCACGCTCCGGGTCGACTGGTCCTTCGATGGCGTTCTCGAAGGCTTCGCGCGGGGAGAGCGGCTCCCAGCCCAGCCCTGCAAGCTTCTCGGTCGAGAGAATATGCGGCTGTGGGTTGTACAGCGGAAAGTCGGTTGGTTCGAGACTACCCTGTTCCAGTTCGCGTGCGCTCGTCGTCACGAGTTCGATGTCTTCGTCGAGTATGTCGGCGATGGTCTCGATGGTGTCACCGAGCGTGAGGACCTGCCGGTCGCCCACGTTGTACGCCTCACCCGCTTCGCCCTCCTCGCCAACGACTCGTAGCGCACGGGCGACGTTCTCGACGGCGACGATGTGGTGGATGTTTGTCCCGTCGCCGGGGACGAGAATCCGGCCGTGGTTCCTGACTCGGTCGACCCAGTACTCGAAACGGCCGGTGTAGTCATAGCTCCCGTAGACGATTGTCGGACGCACACTCATCGCTCGAAAGCCGTGTTCGGCCGCCTCGAACACCTTCCTGTCGCCCTCCGCCTTGCGAGCGCCGTAGGTTTCCATGCTGTCGTCGACGGCCTGCTCGTCGCTACAGGGTTCGAGGAGGGTTTCGTCCTCGCGCTTGGGAATCTCTTCGACGCCGTAGGCGCTGCCACTGGAGATGTACACGTACCCCTCGACATCGTGGCCCTCGATGTTGTTGAGCGCGCTCGTGGTCCGTTCGACCTCTCCGGGGTAGTACGCCACGGTGTCGAAAACGACCTGAGCCTCGGTCGCCTCGGCCGCCTCGGCGATGGCGACCCAGCTCTGCCTGTCACCTCTGACGTGATGGACATCGTCGTGGTCCTCGAAGGGGTCCGGGTGTTTGCCACGGTTGAACAGCGTTACCTCGTAATCGTGCTCAAGCAGTTCCTCGACCAGGTGACGGCCGATAAAGCGCGTTCCGCCAATAACCAGTGCGCGGTCCATACCGGCGAATCGGCCGGAGGGCTTGAAAAGCACGCGATAACGGCAGAGCTGTCACTTCAGTTCGTCGAAATATCAAAAGTTATCCCCGATGGGAACGCCGATTCAGATATGACTGGATTCTCACGGCGAGTCGAACAGGTTTCAATCAGCGGCATCCGCGAGGTGTTCGAAGCAGCCGGCGAGGATGCCATCAATCTCGGTATCGGACAGCCCGACTTCCCCACGCCGGACCACGCCAAACAGGCGGCAATCGACGCCATCGAAGCGGGTGACAGCGACGCCTACACCTCCAACAAGGGAACGCTCGAACTCCGGGAGGCAATCGCGGCGAAACACGACCGTGACAACGACCTCGACGTCGACCCTGCAAATATCATCGCTACCGCAGGCGGGAGTGAAGCGCTCCACCTCGCGCTGGAGGCTCACGTCGATCCGGGCGAGGAGGTCGTCTTCCCCGACCCCGGGTTCGTCTCGTACGAGGCGCTGACTCACCTGGCGGGCGGGACGCCCCGGCCTGTCGCCCTCCGCGATGACCTTACCCTCGACCCTGCGGCTGTCGAAGACGCAATCACCGACGACACGGCAGCGTTCGTCGTCAACAGCCCCGCAAACCCGACGGGAGCCGTCCAGTCTGTCGAGGACATGCGAGAGTTTGCTCGCATCGCCGACGAGCACGACGTGCTCTGTATCACCGACGAGGTGTACGAACACATCATCTTCGAGGGCGAGCACCGCTCGCCGATGGAGTTCGCCGAGACGGACAACGTCGTCATCGTCAACGCCTGCTCGAAGAGCTACTCGATGACTGGCTGGCGACTCGGCTGGGTGACCGGCTCTCACGAGCGTATCGAGCGGATGCTCCGCGTTCACCAGTACATTCAGGCCTGTGCCAGCGCACCAGCACAGTACGCCGCCGAGGCCGCTCTATCTGGACCGCAGGACGCACTCGAAGAGATGGTCGAGGCGTTCGAACAGCGCCGCGACGTCGTCCTCGACGGTCTGGCGGATATGGGTCTGTCGGTTCCAAAACCCGAAGGTGCGTTCTACGTCATGCCCAAGGTGCCCGAGGGATGGACGGACGAGGTGCTCGAACGCGGCGTCGTCGTCGTCCCCGGTGAAGCCTTCGGCGGCCACGGCGAGGGGTACGCTCGCATCTCCTACGCGACGGACATGGAGTCGCTCAAGGAGGCACTCGAAATCATGGCCGAGGCGACCGCAACGGTGGAGTAACAGCGGCCGCGGGACCGTCCAGAGAGCGGAGTCAGGGTTTCTCCAACATCGTTATGCTGTTCGGTAGCATGTAGTACACCATCTCTGGACGGACGAATGTTTCACGACCAGCTCTCGAGGGAGTGGTCCTACGACCGGCATTCGGAATCGCTCGGGGACGAAGGTAACCAACGATGAAGAACATAGATTTCACTGGCATTACAGAAACCCAGAAGGAGACCTGGGGGACTGGCGATTTCAACGAGATAGCCCGCCAGAACGTGGTCATGGCGGAGGCCCTCTGTGAAGCGGTCGACCCACACCCCGGAGAACAGGTACTGGATGTGGCCTGTGGCAGCGGGACAGCAGCGCTGGTAGCGGAGCGAAGATACTGTGAAGTCACAGGTATCGACTACGTACCTGAACTCGTCGAACGAGCAAAAATACGCGCTCGAGCCAATGGACAAGTCGTCGACTTCCTCGTTGGGGATGCGCAGGAACTTCCGTTCTCCGACGACAGATTCGACGTGGTGCTCTCGGTGTACGGGGTGCAGTTCGCGCCCGACCAGGAGCAGGCGGCAAACGAGTTACTCAGGGTCTGCAAACCGGGCGGTAAAATCGGCCTGGCAAGTCCGATTCCCGAGGGCTGGAGCGGCGATTGGTTCGCGGTGCATACCCAGTACGTTCCGCCACCAGCTGGCGTTGAGTCGCCCCTTCGATGGGGGACACACGATGGTCTTGATGAGCTGCTCAGCGCAGGCACCAGCTCGATTGAAAACGAACAACGGACGGTACTCCAGTACTACCGCTCGGTCGACCATGCAGTGACTGTGTTCAGCAGCTACTTCGGCCCAACAATCCGTGCGTTCGAGGCGGCTGATACGGACGCCCAACAGCGCCTTCGAAATGAACTCACAGACGTCTTCAGTCGGTACAATCGCGCATCGGATGGAACTGCCATCGTCGAGAACCAGTATCTCCAGACCCTTGCAACCTGTCTGTAAGAGACTCTCTCCGGCTACTTCGTCACTTCCTCCACTATCTCCTCGGTTCCCCGTCCCATCTGTCGCCGCACTTCTTCGAGCTCCATCTCGACGCGTTGCTCGGACGAGAGACGCTCCAGTTCCCGGTCGATATCGTCGCCCTCCGAGAGAATCGTGTCAAGTGCACCGCTTTCCTCTAGCTCTTCGAGCGCTGCTGCCCGGGCTTCCATCTGCTCAGTTCGCTCGGTGGCGCGCTCGATAGCGCGGTTCACGTCGGCCATCTCGCCGCCGACACCGGTGAACGCCTCGGCGGCACGGGCAGACGCCTCTGCCGCCCCGTGGCGAGCTTTCAACATCTCCTTTCGAACCCGGAATCCCTCGATTTCCCCGCGAAGCGCCAGCTGGCGCTCGATGAGCTGGTCCTGAGTCGCCTGGAGGCGGTCTATCTGCTCGCCGAGGTCTGCCAGCTGCTCGGTGACGGCGTGTTTTTTCTGCAACGCGCGCCTTGCAAGGTCGTCGCGTTCCTGCTGGATTGCCTGTCTGACCTGCTCGTCGTGGTGGTCGGCGGTCTCGCCGAGGCGTCTGCGATGAATTTCCAGGCGCTTTCGCTGGGTGGCGACGTCGGCGATCGCCTTGTTGACGTTCTGGAGCTCGTCGCGCAGCTGTTCGTAGGAGTAATCGAGCTCAGCAACGGGATCAGCGTGGCGGTCCAGCAGGGCGTTAATCCGCGAACGGATGGCGAACGAAATTCGTCGGAGGAGACTCACGGTAACCCCCCACAGTCCTGCCAGAAACATTGCAGGTTGACGCTGTTCAGCAACATACTGAATATACGCCTGAGAGCCGTATAACTCTGTGGCCGGGGAATGCGTCACATCCATAGGTTTCCGGACCAACTAGTGGTATGGAACGCCTCTTTCCCCAGCACGTCCCTGTCTACGAGACAGCCGAGGAGCGTGAACGACTCTGGGCTCGCTGTACCGAGCGCAACGTGCCAGTAATCGCCGTCCGAAATGCCCGGCGCGGCTTCATCGTCAGGTACGACCTCCAGCACCTGGACGCAGAGCTCACCGACCCAGCGCTCCGGGAACTCCGTGAGTACAGCGCCACATTTCAGACGTATCCGACAGCCAACACGGCGACGTTCCCGACGGGAACTGATCCGCTCTCGCAGGCGGAGAGCGTCGGTGGCGAAGCGGGAGTGGTGTCCGGCGACCTGCACACCAGCACGGAGGAGCGAGCACGCGACCTCGCCTCCCGGCTGTCAACGATTGTCTTCGACAGCTCCAACTGGGTATCAACGTAGCGCAGGGCTCCGGTCGAGCGGGGGAACTGGCGCGTGAAACGAGTCACTTAAATGGAATCACCGGCTGGTTACAACCAGTTCTCAGGTGAGACGGGATGTCAGAACACGACCAACAGACGGAGGCGGAGCCGGGCGCACTTCGAACTCCCATTGTCGCCGTACTGGGCCACGTCGACCACGGGAAGACGAGTCTGCTCGACAAGATTCGCGGCTCCGCCGTCCACGAGGGCGAAGCAGGGGCAATCACACAGCACATCGGGTCGACGGCGGTCCCGCTCGACGTGATTTCGGACATCGCGGGAAGTCTCGTCGACCCCGACGACTTCGACCTGCCGGGGTTACTGTTCATCGACACGCCCGGTCACCACTCCTTCTCGACGCTTCGCTCGCGCGGCGGCGCACTCGCGGACATCGCTATCCTCGTCGTTGACGTCAACGACGGGTTCCAGCCACAGACCCACGAAGCGATGGACATTCTCGCACGAACCGCGACACCGTTCATCGTCGCAGCGAACAAGATCGACACCGTTCCCGGCTGGAATCCCGAACCGAACCGACCATCGAAGCTGGCTATCGAGTCCCAGAGTGACCGCGTCCAGTCTGACCTGAACGAGAGCCTCTACGAGATTATCGGTCAGCTCTCCAGCAAGGACATTTCGGCGGATATGTACTGGCGAGTGCAGGACTTCCAGAAGAACGTGGGCGTCGTTCCGGTCTCCGCCGAAACCGGCGAGGGCGTCCCGGACCTGCTGACGGTGTTGATGGGCCTGTCACAGCGCTACATGAAAGACGAGATGGCTATCGACATCGGCGGTCCGGCCGCCGGAACCGTCCTCGAAGTCAAGGACACCCAGGGGTTCGGGGCAACCATCGACGCGGTCATCTACGACGGCACGATTCACGAGAGCGACACCATCGTCGTGGGTGGAAATCCCAACTCCATCGTGACCGACGTGCGGGCGTTGCTCCAGCCGAAACCGCTCTCGGAGATACGCTCAGACGAGGAGTTCGAGCAGGTTCCCGAAGTCGTCGCTGCCGAGGGTGTCAAAATCGCTGCCCCCGACCTCGACGACGCGATGGCAGGTGCGCCCATCCGGGTCGTCCGTGACCGAGACGTCGACGAGGTCCTCGAGCTGGTCCAGCAGGAACTCGCCGATATCGAGGTTTCGACCGAAGAAGAGGGCGTGACGGTCAAGGCGGACACGCTCGGTAGCCTCGAAGCGCTCGTGAGCACGCTAGAAGAGGACGAAATTCCCGTGATGGACGCCAGCGTCGGTGACGTGGCACCCCGCGACATTCGGATGGCCGAGACGGCTGGGGCTCCACACGAGCAGAGCATCCTCGCGTTCAACGTCGACGTTCTCGATGATGCACGCCAACTGGCAGACCAGGAGGGTGTTCGACTGTTCGAACACGACGTTATCTACCGTCTCATCGAGGAGTACGAGGAGTACGTCACGGAGCTGGAGGAGTCCCAGCAGGAACAGATTCTGGAGAACATCACCCGGCCTGCGCGATTCGAGATTCTTCCAGACCACACGTTCCGCCAGTCCGACCCGGCGGTCGTCGGTGTCGAGATACGCGGTGGCCTCCTTCGGCGAAACTCCAGAGTCGTCCAGTTCGAAGGGAACGAGCCCGAGCGCGTCGGGACGCTGAAGAGCATCCAGGACGAGGGCGAAGACGTCGACGAGGCCAGAACTGGCGAGCGAGTCGCTGTCTCCATCGACGGCCCGACCGTCGGGCGACAGATACGGGAAGGCGACGAGCTGTGGGTGGAGATTCCCGAGAAACACGCCAAGATTCTCGAACAGGAGCTCACCGAGGATATCTCGGGAGACGAGCGGGAAGTTCTCTCGATGTACCTCGACAAACACCGCAACCGCGACCCGTTCTGGGGCAAGTGAACTGAGTTGCTTCGAGGGTGCGGACTCCCCAAAGCGGGAAACCTCGAGTTTGACTTCTGAGAGCTGAGCCGACAGAAATAGCGTTTGTGTCAGGCCTCGATACGAACGTCCTTTACGCGGTGTATGTCTTCTCCGATACCGTCTCCATCACAGTCGGCCTCGGGACAGTGGTAGTGCCAGCCGTCTTCTGTTGCTTCTCGCTCTGCAAACCGTGTCCCACAGCAGTCACAGAAGAGCTGACCTGCCTCGCAGTTGTCCTGGTGAAGTTCGAGTTCGAGCTCCGAGCTGAAAGTCCGCTTGCAATCCCGGCAGGTGTAAGGCATACTCTGAACATTCTCCGTTCTCTCTTAAAATTCCATCGGAACGTTCACGTCCGACGGTTTTAGCGACCCTACCCCCGATATGTAGTTCCGAAAGCCAGTCTTACCGAAACGCTCGAACAGATTATTTCCGGTAAATAACTTGTTGACTGACTCACCTTCCTCTGATTCGAACCCGCAAGCACGTCGACGGTGATGGGTCACGAAATTGATACGCTCGGGGACGGCGGTCGACGGTGAACAGTTCGAACAGCAACACTACCCGTCGGCCGTCTTCGAGCGTGACCCGGCAGACTGGGCCACGACTCGTTACCACGAGATACGGTGGTGCTGGGACAGGACTCCCTTGCATCTGGCTGTCAGTCGTGTCGGCGGCCGTCTCCAGTGTCTCGAGCAATCGCTGTGGAAGGGTGGTTTCCTCGAACTGCTGGTGGATCGACTCGGTGATCCGGCTGGCATCCGTCACTGCCGAACCCTGCCAGGACGTCGTGACAGCACGCCCCACGTCACACACCGCTGTTATCGTCTCGCGATGCGCGTCGAGTACCCGACTTTTGATCTGCTGGCGGACCTCATCGGCCATCACGCGGACCTCGGCACGCCGAGACAAAAACTTCCGGGTTCGTGGGAGTCAGTGTTCCAGGTTCGGTAACGTGATGTGAATACTGTCGCCGCCATCGAACGCTATCTCCCCACCGAGTCTCGTGACACACCACTTGATTATCCAGAGTCCGATACCGCTCCCGTGCAGTAGTTGCGTCTCCCGGTCCTCTCGGAGCGGCTCGAGCTCACTCTCCGGAATGCCAGGACCGTTGTCTGCGATTTCGAGTTCGACAGCGTGGCCTTTCGCTGTCGCAGCGTCGATGGCTATTGTGACCTCCGGCGTGTCCGTATCGGTGTAGAGAATTGCGTTCTGGAGCGTCTCTTCGAGGATGTTCTGAAACAGTCGCTTGTCGCTTCGTAGTTCGAGCACGTCCGTCGGACAATGACAGTGACACTTGATGCCGTGCCGACTCTCGTACTTGCCGAGAACGTCAGTGATGGCCTCGGAAACCAGGAACGTGGTCGGATTCAGCGGTGCGTCGATAGCCATCTGCTCGATTTTCTGGGCTTTCTCGACGGTGGTCAGTAGCTCGCCGGTTTGTTCTCTGATCTTGGCCGTCGCGACGTCGTGGTTCTCCTCGGACGTCTCCGCATTTGCGAGAATGATGTTCAGCTTGTTCCGCAGGTTGTGTCTGAGCACCCGGCTGAGTATCTCGTAGTACTGGTCCCGGAGTTTCTCAGTCGTCGGGTCCGCAGAGAGCAATCCAAGCTGTTCGAGGGTCGCTGTCTGGTCGTAGGTGATATCGAGAGTGACAATTTCCCCGTCTTCGATTTCGAAAAACGAAGCCGAGGATTCCGTGAACTGCTCGTTCTCGGGTTGGACACCGAAGGCAGTTCCACTGTGTTCGAACTCCAGGACGTGTCGCAGTGCAACACTGCCTTTGTCGGCGACAACAGCCTCTATCGTCACATCGAGTACGTCGAACTGCTGGTCGCTGCTTTCGATTCGCTCGAAGTACTCTTCGGTCGTGTACTCGACGTTGTTGATGGTGATTGTGGCATCGTCGGCAAGATACGTCTCAGCGGCGTCCACTCTGGATTCGCCAACCATGCTTCTCAGGAACTCGCTGGCAAGTTCGAGCCCCGAGACATCGGGCATGTCAAACACACTATCACCCACTCTCAAAACGTTATGGTCTGTGGCCGGAGCCGACGCGATTGTTTGTCTCGTGTTGACGTGCAACGCCGGTGTAGCCAAAATCTGGGAACCGAGCCGGTGCCTCCGAACCGTACGGGTTTTAAACGCTCGCGTCAAACGGACAGCAAAGGTCGATATCTATGGAAATGCCACGACGGATGAATACGTACTGTCCGCACTGTAACGAACATCACGAACACGAAGTCGAGAAGGTCCGCTCGGGCCGACCCTCGGGAATGACCAAAGTCAACGGTCGCCAGCGAAAACGCCAGACCGGTATTGGAAACGACGGCAAGTTCTCGAAAGTGCCCGGTGGCGACAAGCCGACGAAGAAGACACAGCTCACCTACCGCTGTGGCGAGTGTGGTCGCGCACACCAGCGTGAAGGCTGGCGTGCCGGTCGCCTGACGTTCCAGGAGTGATATCCATGGCTGGCAACTTCTCTCTCGTCGGCTGTCCGGACTGTGAGAACGAACAAATTGTCTTCGAGAAAGTCTCGACATCGGTCGCATGTGCGGTCTGTGGGCACACGCTCGCCCGTCCCACCGGTGGGAAGGCTGCCCTCGAAGGCGAGGTCTTGGAGACGGTCGAAGCACGATGAAGTACAGCGGCTGGCCGGAACCGGGCGAACTCGTCGTCGGACGAGTCGACGATATCGAGGACTTCGGCGTGTTCGTTGACCTGCTGGAGTACGAGGATAAACGCGGACTCTGTCACATTAGCGAGGTCGCCTCGGGCTGGATCAAGAACGTCCGCGACCACGTCAGCGAGGACCAGCGCGTCGTCGCCAAGGTGCTCGACGTCAACGAGAGCTCTCAGCAGATAGACCTCTCGCTGAAGGACGTCAACGACCACCAGCGCAAAGACAAGATTCAGGAGTGGAAGAACGAGCAGAAGGCAGACAACTGGATGGAACTCGCCTTCGGCGAGGACATCGATGGCGAACGCTACGCCGAGATTGGGAACGCGCTTATCGTGGAGTTCGGAACGCTCTACGATGGGTTCGAGCAGGCTGCTATCCACGGCGAGGAAGCACTTTCGGACACTGATCTCTCTGATGACGACGTGGCGGCGCTCGTGGAGACGGCACAGAAGAACGTCTCTGTGCCCTACGTGACCGTCACCGGCTATGTCGACCTCAAGTGTCCCGCCAGCGACGGTGTGGACGTCATCCGCGAAGCGATGCAGGCCGCCGAAGGGAACGGCGAAATACCCGAAGAGGTTGACCTCGAAGTCACCTACGTCGGCTCCCCCGAGTACCGTATCGAGGTCCAGGCCCCCGATTACAAGACTGCAGAGTCGGAACTCGAGGAGAGTGCGGAGCGTGCTGCACGAGTCGTTCGCGACCACAGCGGCACAGCACAGTATCACCGTCAGCGAAACGAGAAAGAGGACTAGCGTTTTTCGAGAGGTGCGTTACGACCGTGAAATCCACTATTCGCGTCTGTGCCGAGTGGGAGAGCAACCACGAGCGACCGGTGTATACGCTCGGTGAGTCCTGCCCGGACTGTGGTGGGAAGGCAGTCAACAGTGCTCCTGCACCGTTCTCGCCGAACGACCCGTACGGAAAGTATCGACGCTCACTTAAGCGCCGCGAGCGGGAGTAGTTGGTATGGACGATTTCGAAATCGAGCACGTCGCCGAGGTTGACCTCCAGGACCCGGTGTTCGTCGAGGGGCTTCCGGGAGTCGGCCACGTCGGCAAGCTCGCGGCGGAGCATCTGGTAGAGGAACTGGAGAGCGAACTGGTACGCCGCATCTACTCGACCCACTTCCCACCACAGGTGACTGTCGAGGAGGGTATCACGCAACTCGCGTGTGCGGAGATTCACGCGGTGTACGCCGGAGATGCCGACCTGCTCGTTCTCACGGGCGACCACCAGGCACAAGACACGGTCGGTCACTACGGACTGACCGGCACGCTCCTCGACATCGTCGAGGAGTTCGGTGCATCCCCGGTGTACGCACTCGGCGGCGTTCCGACGGGTGAACTCATTGAGGAGTACGACGTCATCGGCGCGACGACGACTGAAGCCCAGCGCGAGGAACTGAAAGAGTTCGGCGTCGAGTTCCACGGCAACGAACCCGAGGGAGGTATCGTCGGTATTAGCGGCCTGTTGCTCGGTCTCGGCAAGCGCCGAGAGCTCCCGGCCGCCTGTATCATGGGCCAGACCAGTGGCTACCTTGTCGACCCCAAGAGCGCGAAAGCAGTCCTGGAGGTGCTGGAGGAGGCAATCGGTTTCGAAGTCGACTTCTCCTCACTGGAAGACCGGGCCGACGAGATGGAGGATGTCGTTCGCAAGATTCAGGAGATGGAGCAAGGGAGTCCAACACCATCTGAAGAGGACCTTCGGTACATCGGTTAGAAACCGCTCCGGTCACACTCCACCTGATTTATATGCGTCCTGTGCGCATCAGTCTCTATGCTGAAGTACATCACGCTGAAGGACCCGGGCGTTCCCGAGTTCGTGGCACTGGTTCTGGCAGTCGTCGGTCTCCTGCTCATCGGGCAGGTCTCGCTGATGGCCTCCTGGGGCGCAGTTGCCCTGTGGTTCGCACTGGTGATTATCGTCCGAAGTCAGATAGAGAACGCGACGAAAGTTTCCTGAGGCCGAACACGAAACTAACGGGCAGCTAGTCGTCTCTGCTGGCGGTTCTTTGAGTGCTGTTACCACTAGCTGAAGGGCCATTCTCCGATAATTTTCATTCCTTCGGCCCGCCCTTCGCGCTCGAACGACCTCGCTACGTCATCAGGCTCGCGATGGGGTACTGTGATATCGTCACTGGCGAGTACGGCCACGAGTTCGGTAAGAAAGACGGCTTGTTCTCGCAGGTTTCGGACGTCGAGTTTGTCGAGCGTGTCTGCAGAGGTATGCCCAAATCCACGACCTTCCGTGTCTCGAACGCCGGAGACAAAGTATCCGGGGACTCCCTCCCTGATAAGGGGCCACTGGTCGCCACGGAACCCCTCTTTGGGGACGACTTTAACCGGATGACCGAACCGATTGGCGACATCAACAACCGCTTCTTCGAGAGGGCTGAAGGTGTGGGTATAGAACTGGAGGGTTCGCCCGCGAACCACGCCGTCGAGGTTGACGACCGTCTTCACGTTCTCTGGCCTGCAGCTACTGGCGTGGTGTTCGGACCCACAGAGTCCGACCTCCTCGGCTCCGAAACCTACAAACTCGACAGTCGTATCCAGTGCCGACTCGCGTTCTGTGAGCGCTCTCGCGATTTCGACGAGCATCGCGGTTCCCGACCCGTTGTCCATCGCACCCTGGCCGATATCGTGACTGTCCACGTGGCTGGTGACCAGCACACGTTGGTCAGTGTCCGGTCCCAGCTCTGCGTGGACGTTCTGACTCGTCGCTTGCTTGACATTTGCCTCGATATCGAGCTGCATCGTCTGGCCGTCGAAGCGACGCTCCAGCGCCGCACCAACCTCCCTGCTGACGCCGATAGCTGGTATCTCGCCGATTGGCTGACCCGGACGACCGACCGAGCCTGTCGGTGGAAGATTTCCCTCGACGTGGTTCCGAAAGACGAACCCGACAGCATCACCCTCGACTGCCCGGTAGTACTTTTCACGGCGGTGAATGAGTCTACCGTGATAGCTCGGGACGTTCGAAGCGACCATCACAATCTTCCCCTGAATATCTGTGGCGTCGAAGTCCTCGGGAAGGCCGAAGCCGAGGTCCACGAACTCCGCTTCGATGGAGGCGCTCGGACTGCGAGGAAGCGCGATACATTCGTAGGCTGTCCCTGTTTCGTTGTGTCCTATCGAGCTGCTATCGCGAGCCCATCCCTGCAAATCGAACTCCTCTAGGTGTGCGTTTCGACATCCAAGGTCTGCGAGCACGTCGCGAGTCACTTCCGCCCCGACCAGTTCGCCGTCGCTCCCGGCCATTCGGTGGTCGATATTTGCCAACCGTTCGAGGTGAGTCCACCCGAGATCGCTACGAAATATGTTACCAATCCACTCTGTCATGTACGTATGATTTTCTGATATCGGTATTAGTCTATGGAAACCCGTGATAAAATTCCGATTTATTACGTTCTGGCGGTATATTTCCTAACAATGTTTAAGCAACTGCCATCGTGATACTTTTTTTATGGAAAACGACGAATCAGCACAACCGACTGTCGAGACAGTGACGGACGGCGTCGAAGTTGTCTCGGATATCGAGAGCCAGCCTGGTGTAGACACTCACGAGGGTCAAATTGGGATGTTGCTCCAGGGGGAGTCCGTCCAGAGCCACTTCATCGACATGCCTCCAGGATTGTATCTGGACGAACACGCTCACGATACCGAGTCGATAATCTTCACGCTTCGAGGGGAGTGGGTTCTCTGTGCTCGTGGTGAACGACGGCACATGCAGGCAGGTGATTTGTTCTGGTTCGGACCCGGCGTTCCGACCGGGTACGAAGTCCCGTTCGAGGACAACGCGTACATTCTCATTTTCAAGGGGGAACACACGGATGCCTCTAGAAAGGAGTTCGTGGAGTACCTCCAGTCGGTCGACGAGCAACTCGCCGAAGAGAAAGCGGACGGCAAACCGTTTTCCTTCGATGCACTTCCTACCGACCACCCTGCAGTGGCGTTCGCCGAGGACATTGGTGCGTTGTAGAACCGTTCTGAGGCGTTTGAGCAATCAATAGTACGGCTTTTCGTGCGTACAGAATCTATCGAGCGACACGGCGGATATGTTTAGAGAACTCTCGGTATCGATCGATTTACGCTTTTAGCTCCTCTATCTGTCTGAATTGGGAAACACCGCAGTCAGAAGACGCCCGCGATGAAGGCGAACCCCATCACGACGAGGACAACCGCGGTAACTGTCGGAAGATATCCCTGGTACGCCTCGACGCGGTCTTTGTAGTGTTCGAAGCCAGCGATGAGGAGTAGCGTCATCGACATAACTGCGATGAGTACGGCAAGGGCGTAGGTAAACATCAGCTCGAGACAGTACGCAGTTCCCGTACAGATAGCGATGATTTCGATCTCTTCGTTGTGCGCGAACCCGAGTAGAAAGGCGAAGGCAGCGATACCGTACAGTCCACGCTGATCGGCTTCCTCCTCCAGAGAGTGCGTGTGTTCGTGGGCCTCCTCGCTTCCGACGAACGGTATTGCAATCTTTATTTTCCGTAGCCAACTCTTGATTTTCGATTCTTCCACCCCGCCGTCGTGTACGTGCTCGTGTCCGTTCTCGTGGGAATGCCCATGCTCACCGTGCTCACTGTGTTCATGGTCGTGGTGGTCACCGTGGTTATGTTCGTGGTCGTCCCCGTGTTTGTGGTCGTGGTCCTCGTGTCCATGACTGTGCCCATCGTCGTGAGAATGCCCATGTTCACCGTGGTCGTCATCAGCACGGACGTGGTCGTGAGAATGCCCGCCCCGGAGATACTCACGGACACCGAGAATAATCAGGACACCTCCCGCAACGTAGTGGAGTCCGTGGATTTCGGTCAAATCGAAGTAGCTCAGTGCCCAGAAGTAGACGAGAACGACAGTAATACTGCTGACGAGGTGACCGAAGCCGAGAATAAATCCGGATGCGAGTCCGTGGAGCCATGTTCGCTCCTGGTTCATTGCGTACATCGCTGCGACGGGCCATCCGTGGTCGGGAAGAATACCGTGAATTGTCCCGAGTATGATGACTCCGAGATACAGCCCAAGTGTTCCATCTGCGAGCATTATTAAACCAGAGCAACTGTCTATAAATATAGGTTGTTAAGACCCAACTACGGCGAGGGTAATAATCCGGCAAATTCGACCCCAACCCTGTTGCCTTTCAGGCAGATGGATCACGTTCGTCTGGGCTGTGGGCCGAGTCGTGGTCCTCGATAATCATCAGTTTCACTCGTTGAACAGCATCGAAATTCCGGAGCTCGTAGACCAGACTTCGGACATCGTCTGCCTCACCCGTACAGTGGACGGTTTCGAGACACCAGTCCCCGTGATGGACGTGACTCGATGCGTTCACGACGTTCTCGTGGTTGTGTTGTATCTCGTGGATATCCGTGACGACATCGTCGTAGACGTAATCAAAGACGACGACTGCGGCTACTGTCCCTGAGAGCTCGTCCAGATTCTGGTGGGATTCGATGTACTCCTGCATAGCTTCCCGTACCGCGCGGGAACGCGAGCTGAATCCCTGTGACTGCCATATCTGGTCGAACTTCTCGACGACATTATCCGGGATGTTGAAACTCGTTCGCACATCGTAGACGACAACTGTACTCATCTTAAACGTGCTGGCGCTTCACACGTTCGACCGAATTTGGCAACCAGCAGTTGTACTTACTGTGCTGTTTCGGCGTAGTTTTTGGCACTGAGGGCGAATTTATATATTCCTGGTTCCACTGTCATCTATGCACGAGGTCACGCTGAGTATCGAGTCATCACAGTCCTACGCGAACGTGACGAAGGGGACTGGTGGGTCGGTAGAGCTGTGGTGTAAAGACCACTGTGACCTGCTGTACGTAACTCCTTCAATTGCTGAGCCGGTACTGGAGTACGTGGAGGGGGTCGCAGGTGTACAGGAACGAGTATCGTTCGAAAACCACCATATTATTGTAACTGAGGACTGTCTCCGTGGTCACCATACGTCGGATATCGACTCTTACCTCGACCGACACAACTGTATGCTTCAACCACCGCTCCGGTATGAAAGAGGGAACAAGATCTGTCGCATTCTCGCGGTTGATTCGGCCAATCTCACCGCTCTCTATCGTGACCTGGTCGAGGATTTTAGCGTTTCTGTAGAGAGCAAACGAGAAATTCGGGAGCTGCCCGAACTCGATTCGAAGAAGGGGGGACTCGACGACGTCATCGACCTGACTGAGAGACAGGAGACGATACTGGAAAAGGCGTACGAGCAGGGGTACTACGACATTCCGCGTGACACGACAGCTGAAGAACTGGCAGACGAGTTTGAGCTAGGTCGACGGACCATCGACGAACATCTCAGACGCGCGGAAAAGAAGGTACTGGCGACGTTTTTCGAGCGCCGGTTCCCGGCTCGCAGTCCTGACCGATGACATCTCCCGCTCTGAGCAACGAATTGATTTTATTAAGTAAATATATGGGCGAATATTTCAGTAATGAGTCTCTTATTCCTCGTATGGTAAAAAAGGGCCCCCACTGTGAGAAGAACACTTATTAATCCGAATTGCAATTGGTAGGCAATGGCACATAATAATCAAACACGGCGTATGGTTCTCAAAACGGCTGGCGCAGCAGGTGTCGTTGGCCTCGCAGGTTGTCTAGGGGATGGCGATGATGACACGGACGACACCGGTACGGACGACACCGGTACGGACGACACCGGTACGGACGACACCGGTACGGACGACACCGGTGACGACGCGGGTGGGAGAGAGATGATGTCGAGTGCGAGGATAGCACTCGAAGACGACCCGACAATCGAAACTTGGAACTTTTATGGTGGTGTCACGCCGTACTTTACGAACATTCTCGAACCACTCGTCTGGGTTGACAGGGACATGGAAATACAGCCCTGGCTCGCAGAGGACTGGGAACAGGTAGAGGACACAGTCTGGGAGTTCTCACTTCGCGAGGGAGTCGAGTTCCACAACGGGGAGGAGATGGTCGCAGACCACGTCGTGTTCTCGCTGGAAGCTATCCTCGAGGAGTGGGTCTGGGCCGGACCGGACTGGCGGATTGAAGAGGGTGAAATCGAGGCTGTCGACGACTACACGGTTCGCATCGGTACTATCGGAGAGTTCCCGACGTTCCCTGCGAACATCGCACACAACATGATAGCGATACAACACCCTGACCGGGAGCATGCACCTGACGGCCCCGTAATTGGGACCGGACCATTCGAGGTCGAAAACATCAACGTTGGGCAGGAGGTTACCGTCTCGAAGTTCGACAACTACTGGAACGAAGAGGCCACACTCGAGGAGTTGACGTTCGAAGTGATTGCGGATCCCAATACGCGGTCGCTGAACCTGCAAAACCGGGATATCGAGGTTGCAATGGCACCGCCACGTAGTCAGGTACCGTCTCTTCAGGACGACGAGAACATCAACATCCAGTCACAGGAGACGACTCGCGCCGGCTCGGCGAGGTTAAATATTCACAAGTCGCCAACGGACGACGTTCAGTTGCGTCGGGCATTCAACTACGCAATCGACCAAGAGACTATCGTCAACACAATCTTCGAGGGGATCGGCCAGCCCGCGAGAGGGCCATTTTCGCCAGCTATTTTCTGGTCGGCTCACGACGATCTCCCCGAATACGGACCGGATCTGGACCAGGCTCAAGACCTCGTTGCTGAGTCGAGTTACGACGGTGAAGAGCTCACCATCCTCCTCCCGGAGGATTTGACGGACGGCCGCGAAATTGCCCAGATTCTGCAGAGTTCGTTCTCGGATATCGGCGTTGAATCCGAGATACTCGTTCTGGAGCGAGCCGCGTTCACAGAGGCCGAGCGGGATGGCGAGGCTCACGTTATCATGGACACGAGCGGTGCAAACAGCGGTGATGCTGATTACATTGTCTTCGCTGGCTATCACTCACAGGGTGACGTTAATGAACGGCTCTATGGTGAAGAAGGAACTGGCCTCCACAACCTGGGTTCAGAGATCGACGACCTGATTGAGCAGGCACAGCGCACTGGCGACATGGACGAGAAAGTTGACCTCTTCGGCGAAGTCCAGCACAGGATTATGGACGAGGCTGTCGTCATTCCGCTCTGGTATGAAACGTTCATTATCGGAAGTCACGATAGAGTCGACGGGATAGAACTTGGCGCAATTCCGCAATTCATCCGCTGGACGTCGCTCGAACACTGGGAGTAAGCGGACGGGTTTGGAGTAACGTTACAAATGTGGAAATTCATCTTGCGGCGGCTGGTAACGACCATTACTGTAGTGATTGGTGTCTCTATAATCACCTTTTTACTGATGTACGCAACTCCCGGCGACCCGGCACGGACGATTCTCCGTCAGCAGATGGGTGGTCGGACGCCTTCTGAGGAGGCAGTACAAGATTTCAGAGTACAGGAAGGGCTGGACCAACCGATTCCGATACAGTATCTGAACTGGATGAGTGATGTCGTCCGCGGTGACCTCGGCACCTCCTACTTCAGCGACACTGCCGTGACGACGATGATTCTCAATAATCTCTGGCCGACAGTCGAGCTCGCTATCGCAGGGATGATTATTGCGCTCATCGTTGCCGTTCCAACCGGAGTTATCAGCGCGGTACACAAAGGAACCAAACTGGATTACGGCAGTCAGGTGGGTGCACTGCTCGGACTTTCGATGCCGAACTTCTGGCTGGGGTACTTGCTGATGCTGATCTTCGCACTCTATCTCGGCCTTGTTCCGGTGTCGGGGTACGGTGGCTTCGACCACTTGCTACTCCCGGCGCTGACGCTCGGAACCGGAATGGCCGCGATAATTACCCGTCTACTGCGTTCGTCGATGCTCGAAGTCCTTGACGAGGAGTACATCCAGACTGCTCGGTCGAAGGGGCTCCGTGAACGGATTGTGATATACAAACACGCCCTCCGTAACGCACTCATTCCGGTCATCACAATCGTCGGACTGCAGTTCGGGTATCTGCTCAACGGCGCGGTCGTCGTGGAGATAGTCTTTCAGCGACCCGGGCTGGGTGACCTGTTACTGGATGCAATATTCTCACGCGATTACCCGGTCGTGCAGGGTCTGACACTTCTGGTTGCAGTTCTGTTCGTCTTCTCGAACCTGATGGTCGACATCGCCTACAGGTACGTCGACCCGAGAATCACCTACGAGAGTGATAACGCATGAGCGAGGAACCAAGTCCCCCGAAGGCTGAACCTGCAAGTGCCAAGAACCAGCAGGGGTGGCTTCGCACGATATACACGTCGCGGAAGATGCGGCAGTTCCGGTCGAACACGCTGAACCTCATCGGGCTGGCGCTGGTGTTGCTCATCCTCTTTGCCGCTATCTTCGCGCCGTTCCTGACGCCTTACGAACCCGACGGACAGAACCTCGAGAACAGACTGGATTCGCCATCGCTCGAGCATCCGATGGGTACTGACCAGCTCGGACAGGACATCCTCACGAGAATTCTCTACGGTGCCCGTATCTCCCTACAGATTGGCCTCGCGGTTATCGGTATCTCGCTGACAATCGGAACCGTCGTCGGCGTCATCTCCGGATACGCGGGCGGCTATGTCGACGAAGCACTCATGCGATTCGTCGATATTGTTCTCGCATTCCCGGGGCTGTTGCTGGCGCTGGTCATCGCTGGCATCTTAGGACCGAGTCTGATGAACATCATGATAGCACTCGCTCTCGTCGGCTGGACGCAGTACGCGCGGATTGTTCGGGGGAGCGTGTTATCCTTGAAACAACAGGAGTTCATCAAGGCAAGTCAGCTAATGGGGGTCAGTCGCTGGCGAATCATTGTCCGTCACGTCCTCCCGAACGTGATGGGTCCCGTCGTCGTTCTTGCGACAATCGACATGGCAGGCGTCATCCTGGCGACGGCAGGACTGTCGTTCCTCGGTCTGGGTGCCCAGCCACCAACGGCCGAGTGGGGAACGATGATTGCCGAGGGGCGGACCTACCTCCAGAGCGCGTGGTGGGTCGTCAACTTCCCCGGCCTCGCCATCATGGTCGCCGTCCTCGGCTTTAACTTGCTGGGCGACGGACTTCGGGATATTCTCGACCCCCGGGATACGACCGAAGGTGGACAGAAAGGAGGACTCTGAGATATGACCGAACCAATACTGTCGGTGGACAACTTGCAGACGCACTTCGAGAGTCAGGCGGGAACGGTACACGCTGTTGACGGCGTGAGCTTCGACATTCACCCGGGTGAAATTGTCGGCGTCGTTGGCGAAAGCGGAAGCGGAAAGTCGGTGACTGCACTCTCCTGTATGCGTCTCGAAGACCCGGGCAAGATCGTCGGCGGGTCGATTCAGTTCAAGGGTGAAGAGTTGACTGACGCGACCGAACACGAAATTCGCCGCATCAGGGGTCGTGGCATGTCGATGGTGTTCCAGGACCCGATGACGACGCTCAACCCTGTGTTCAAAGTGAGCGAGCAGATTGTCGAGTCGCTCAAAGTCCACGACAACCCTGAGGCCCAGTCGCTGTTCGACTTCATGAAGGTGCCGCTGTTGCACAATCGGTCTGACTGGGCTGCCAAGCAGGAGCGAGTTGTTGAGCTCATGGAGGAGGTCGGAATTCCGAAGGCACAGGAACGACTCGACGCCTATCCTCACGAGTTCTCTGGCGGGATGCGCCAGCGCGCGATGCTGGCGATTGCACTCGCCAGCAAGCCTGACCTGCTGATTGCTGACGAGCCAACCACTGCACTCGACGTGACTATCCAGGCGCAGGTACTCCGAAACATCAGCGACTTGCGTGACAACCGGGATATGTCTGTCCTGCTCATCACTCACGATATGGGCGTCGTCGCCGACATCTGTGACCGTGTTGTTGTGATGTACGGTGGCGAGATTATGGAAACGGGGACTACTGAGCAGGTACTGACAGACCCGAAACACCCGTACACGAAGGCGCTTCTCGAGTGTCTTCCACAGCGAACGTCCCGGAAGGACGAGCTCGAAACAATCGAGGGTCAGGTTCCAGACGCGGTCGGCGGCATCGACGGGTGTCCGTTCGCGAACCGCTGTGAGTACAGGCACGACCGATGTCTGACCGGCGAGATGCCCACAATCGACTGTGGTGACGGACAGCAGGCCAAGTGCTGTCGGGTCGAAGAAATCAACGACGGATTTCCTTCGAACTCTTACGCGGAAGAACAGACTGCAACGGAGGAGTCTGCTGAATGAACGCAGCTACTGAAGAGCGCAGACGACCGCAGCGCAGTAGCCCTGTCGTCGAGTTATCGAACGTCACGAAGGAGTTCGCCCTCGCCGACACGCTCATCGATAAGATACTCGGCACGAAGTCGACGATCACCGCGGTGTCCGACGTTTCTCTGGAAGTATACGAAGGAGAAACGTTCGGCATCGTCGGAGAGAGTGGCTGTGGAAAATCGACGCTCGCCAACCTCATTACCGGTCTTCACGCCCCGACGAGTGGTACAATACAGATCAACGGTGAAGTTGTCGGTAGTGTCTCTTCTCGGTCGAAAGCGCAACTGACCGAGGTTGGCGTTGTCTTTCAGAACGCGAAATCCAGTATCGACCCGAGATTCACTGTCGAGCAGGCTATCGCGGAACCGCTCAAAACTGCTGGCTGGGACCAACAAGCACGAGAGGAACGAATACAGGAGCTGTATGACCTCGTCAACTTGCCCGAGCGCTACAGCAACCGACACGCCCACGAACTCTCCGGGGGACAGGCCCAACGCGTCGCAATCGCCCGGGCTATCGCAACGGAACCGCGGATACTCGTCCTGGACGAACCTGTATCTGCACTTGACGTTTCGGTCAAAGGAAGCATCATCAACTTGCTCATGGAGCTCCAGGAGAAGCTTGGCCTCACGTATATCTTCATCAGTCACGATCTGAGTGTCGTCAAGCACATCGTCGACCGAATCGCGGTGATGTATCTCGGCGAAATCATGGAGATCGCACCTGCCAGCCAGCTGTTCGAGAGGCAGGCCCACCCCTACTCGCAGGCGTTGCTCGCTGCCGTCCCGGACGGCGACCCGACGACCTCTTTACACGAGACGTTCGTTCTCGAAGGGGACGTACCAAGCCCTGTCGACCCGCCGGACGGGTGTGTGTTTCACACTCGGTGTCCGATGGTGGAGGACCGGTGCAAGACCGAGGAGCCACCGGAGGTCCGTGTTGAGGAGGCTGTTTCGAAGTGTCACTATGCCGAAGAGGTGTACCGGGAGAGTGGAGGTGGCCTCTCGTGAGTAACTGCGCTCTCTCTGTATTCGGTTACTGCACAGGCCACCCCATTTCGGCAGAGACGAAAGACATGAGGGCGAGCGTGCCTGACCAGTTGAACACGGACGCAGTCCCCCGATGGAGGAACACCAATGACCAGTAACGACGAGGCAGCTCCCGACTCGGAGTCTGATGATACGAGGCCTGACGACATGGAGGATGAAGTACAGCGGTCGGCAGTAAGCGACGAACTCGACGTTCCGTCGACTCCGCCCGACCCCGAAGAGACAGCACACGTCCTCCCCGATGAGAAACTCCGGTATCCCGAGTTCTCTTTCGACGAGGGAGAGCTGGGTACAGAGGGTAAGTTCAGCCTCTCGAAGTCACTGGATAGAGAAGGTATGCGAGAGTGGCTCGACGAACTCCAGGGAGGGCTCGGGAGCCACGACGTCGGAGTTTCCGCGAACGACGAACTCGCCATCTTTGGAGTCGGTGGCGGTGACGTGTCTGTCTCGTTCGATGCCGACGAGGACAACCGGGGACAGCTGGAGTTCACGTTTGCGGTCGACGCGAAACTGATAGCCTTTTCTGACGACGCCGAGGAGGGACGGGCGGGCGCGAGAGATGGTGGTGGGTTCATTCCGATCGATATGCTGACTGACGACCGGGACGACCGTTTGTATCGATGTTATAGCTGGATAGACGACCCGTTTGAGTGAGCGTGTGATCCTCACTACGGAGAGGTCGTATCCTGTCGGTACGGTTGACGAAATTGGTCGACTGTTTATAAACGTCGCCGACTGGAGGGACAGACATTAGATGTATTCCTGCGAACATCAAGTATGTGCCAACAGTCTTCTCTAACAGACGAATCGAGCGACGAGGTGAGTGACGTATGGCGGGAGTACCAGGGCGCTCACACGGGAACCGATATCGAATGTGAGGGCTGGCGACAGGAGGCTGCCCTCCGGATGCTGAACAACAACCTCGACCCAGAGGTGGCCGAGAAACCCGAGGAACTGGTCGTCTACGGCGGAACCGGCCGTGCCGCGCGGTCGTGGGACGACTACGACGTTATTGTCGAGGAGCTTCGGAACCTTGCTGACGACGAGACGCTGCTCGTCCAGAGTGGTCGTGCAGTCGGTCGTTTCAAAACTCACGAGCGCGCGCCACGTGTCCTCATCGCCAACTCGAACCTGGTCGGCAAGTGGGACAACTGGGAGCACTTCCACGAACTCGAAGCCAGGGGAAAGATAATGTACGGCCAGATGACCGCCGGGTCGTGGGCGTATATCGGCACGCAGGGTATCCTGCAGGGAACCTACGAGACGCTGGCCGAACTCGGCCGACAGGAGTTCGACGCCACGCTCTCGGGAAAACTCGTTGTCACAGCCGGGCTTGGCGGGATGGGTGGTGCGCAACCGCTCGCCGTCACGATGAACGGGGGGGTCTGCATCGCGGCGGAGGTCGACGAACGCCGTATCGACCGCCGCATCGAGACTGGGTACTGCATGGAGAAGGCCGACGACCTCGACGATGCGCTCGACTGCGCGCAAAAAGCGGTCGAGGCTGGCGAGCCCTACAGCGTCGGCGTCCACATGAACGCCGCCGACTTTCTCGAGGGGTTGCTCGAACGCGGTGTCGTCCCGGACGTGGTGACCGACCAGACGAGCGCTCACGACGAACTCGAAGGCTATTATCCGAGCGGGTACACCGTCACAGAGGCTGACCAGCTTCGTGAAGAAGAGCCCGAGACGTACCGCGAGGAGAGCCTGAAGACGATGCAGCGCCACGTCGATGGAATCCTCGACCTGCAGGACGAGGGGGTAATCGCTTTCGAGTACGGCAACAACATCCGCGGACAGGTGAAAGAGGCGTTCGGCCGCGAGGATGTCTTCGACTTCCCGGGGTTCGTCCCGGCGTACATTCGGCCGATGTTCTGTCGTGGAAAGGGGCCGTTTCGGTGGGCCGCACTCTCCGGCAACCCAGAGGACATCCACCGGACCGACGAGGCAATTCGCGAGCTGTTTCCAGAGAAAGACACACTCCTGCGGTGGATAGACCTCGCCCAGGAGCAGGTCGAGTTCCAGGGGCTGCCGAGCCGGGTCTGCTGGTTGGGCTATGAAACCGACGAGGAAGGAATGACCGAGCGGGCACGATTCGCACTGCGCATCAACGACCTCGTCGCTGACGGAGAAATCGAGGCACCCGTCGTGGTGACGCGGGATCATCTCGACGCTGGTTCCGTGGCGAGTCCGAACCGTGAGACCGAAGCCATGAAAGACGGCACCGACGCTGTGGCAGACTGGCCAATCTTGAACGCACTGGTCAACTGCGCAGCGGGAGCGGATATCATCAGCGTCCACGACGGCGGCGGCGTCGGCATCGGCAACTCGATACACACGAACAATCACGTCGTCCTCGACGGCTCCGAGCAGGCCGCTGAAACCGCTCGTCGCGTATTCACGACCGACCCCGGGATGGGAGTCATCAGACACGCCGACGCGGGATACGAGGAGGCTCTCGAAACAGCGAGCGAATCGGGCGTGGCAATCCCCACGCGTGATTCCCAGTGAGCTCCGACGTTGCGCTTCGGGCCCCCGACGACTGGGTGGGACCGTCAAGCGACCCAAACGACGAGCAGTTCGGCGACCTCGTTCGACCGGCGGCGCTCGATTCGGCGGGTGAGTTCGACGCGGTTCTCGTGAGTGAGCCATACGATGGTGCGGTTATCGGTCGTCGGGGCGCGCGGGAAGGACCTGCTGCAATTCGCAAGTCGCTCGCAGGGGTAAAGACTCACCACTTCGACGCTGGCCCGGTCGACTCCGTCGGTGACCTCGGCTCCGTCGACGTTCCAGAGGGCACAGTGAGCGAGGTACAGACTGCGGTACGGAAAGTGACCGAGCGCGTCCACGAGCAGGAGACGGTGCCGGTGTTCCTCGGCGGCGACAACTCGCTCACCTACCCGAACGTGGCACCGTTACTCGAGCACGAGGGAAGCGTCGGCGTCGTCAGCCTCGACACACACCTCGACTGCCGAGCCGTGGACGGCGAGCCCACCAGCGGATCACCGTACCGCCAGCTACACGAGGCAGGGCTCGACGGAATGGCCGTACTTGGCGCGCGACACTTCGAAACCTCGACGGCCTACGCCGAGTACCTCCGGGAACAGGGCGGCGAAATCGTCACCGCTGAAGAGGTCGGCGACGACCCTGTCGAGGCGGCCGACCGCGCACTTTCGGCAGTCGAGACCGACCACCTCTACGTCAGCGTCGACATCGACGTACTCGACGCGGCTGCCGGGCCGGGCGTCTCCGCCCCGACTCCGGGAGGTATCACGACCCGGGAGCTGTTTCGGCTGGTCCGACTGCTCGCCAGCGTCGACCGTCTTCTAGGATTCGAAATCGTCGAGACTGCACCGCTGCTGTGTCCCGACGGTCGAACAGCCGACGCTGCAGCTCGAACCGTCGCCCACGCGCTCTCGGTCCTTGGAGGTGAGTCAGCATGACTGACTTGCTGGTTCACGACGCAGCTGAACTCGTCGTCGGGCCGGAAGACGGTGAACTCCAGACCATCGAGAACGCGGCCCTCGCCGTCGAGGACGGTATCGTTGTCGCGGTCGGGCCTTCCGAGGAAGTGCGGAGCGAACACTCGCTCGAAGACGCCAAGAAGGCTATCGACGCGACTGGGCGAACCGTTCTCCCCGGATTTGTCGACCCGCACACACACGCACTGTTTGCAGGCGACCGAGTCGACGAGTTCGTCGCCCGCATCGAGGGGAAGACGTACACCGAAATTATGGAAGCCGGCGGGGGTATCCCGGTGACCGTCGAGGCGGTCCGTGACGCCAGCGATGAGGAACTGGTCGAGAATCTCCTCGCCCAGCTTGACGTGATGCTCGAACATGGGACGACAACCGCCGAGGTAAAATCGGGGTACGGGCTGGACGCCGAGACGGAGCTACGGATGCTCGATGCCATTCGGCGCGCCGACGAAGCGCATCCAGTCGACCTCGTCCCCACGTTCATGGGTGCTCACGCCATCCCGCAGGGAATGGACACGGACGACTACGTCGAAGAGGTAATCGAGACACAGCTACCCGCCGTTGCCGAACAGGGAATCGCCGAGTTCTGTGACGTGTTCTGCGAGGAGGGTGTCTTCGACGTAGAGCAGTCCCGCCGGATTCTCGAAGCCGGTCGCGAGCATGGGGTGGAGCCGAAGCTTCACGCCGAAGAGTTCACGCGTATCGGTGGTGCACAACTCGCCGCTGACCTCGGTGCGGTGAGCGCTGACCACTTGCTGTGTGCAAACGAAGAGGACGCCGATGCGCTCGTCGAGGCGGGCGTCGTCCCGACGCTACTCCCTGCGACAGCGTTCTCACTCGACGAACCGTTTGCCGACGCGAAGACGTTCGTCAACGCTGGTTCTCCAGTCGCACTCGGGAGCGACCTGAACCCGAGCTGTTTCGTTCACAGCATGGGACTGGTCGTGTCACTCGCCTGCTTGCGGATGAAGATGGACCCGGAGGATGCCGTTCTTGGTGCCACCGCCAATGCCGCAGGAGCGCTTGCTCAGGAGAACGGCGTCGGTACACTCCGGGAAGGGACCGCAGCAGACTTCACAGTTTTTGACCTGCCCTCGATGACGCACGTCCCGTACAACGCCGGAACGAACCGCGTCGAAGCCGTCATAAAAGATGGCAGTGTCGTCGTCGAAGACGGGGCGAAACAGACACCGGTCGGAGACCGGGGTGACCACCGTGACTGAGCCCAAAACGATTCGCGTCGGCGAGGAACTGACGCCGGAGGATGTGGCCGTTGTCGCCCGGGAAGACGCTCGGGTGGAGATACCGACCGAGGTCCGCGAACGTGTGCGGGAGTCCCGAGAACGCGTGGAATCGGTCATCGAGTCCGGTGAAGCCGTCTACGGTATCAACACGGGATTTGGCGAACTGGTCACTGAGCGCATTCCTCACGAGAAACTCGAAGAGCTACAGACCAACCTCGTGCGGAGCCACGCTTCAGGACAGGGTGACGCGCTCGACCGCGAGGAGGTTCGTGCCATGTTGTTGACCCGCCTTCATGCACTCACACTGGGATACTCGGGTGTTCGGGAGGTGGTCGTCGATACTCTCGCCGGGATGTTGAACGAAGGGGTCCATCCGGTCGTACGCACGTACGGCAGTCTCGGAGCCAGCGGTGACCTCGCACCGCTTGCGCACCTCGCCCTCGTTCTCATCGGTGAGGGCGAAGCACGAGTTGACGGCCTCGATACTCCACTGTCGGGTGAGGACGCGCTACAGGAGGCGGAGCTTGACCCACTTTCCCTCGCCCCGAAGGAAGGGCTGGCACTCATCAACGGGACCCAGCTGACCGCCGGATTGGCCGCACTCGCCGTCGTCGATGCCAGGCAGTTGCTCGATATCGCGGACGCGGCAGGTGCGCTCACGACTGAGGTGGCAATGGGATCGACAGTGACGAGCAGCGAGGCAATCGCTTCGGTTCGCCCGCACCCCGGCCATCGTGCGAGCGCGACGAACGTCCGTCGACTCACCGCCGACTCGGAGATCGTCGAGTCACACCGCAACTGTGACCGGGTGCAGGACGCCTACTCCCTGCGCTGTCTCCCGCAGGTCCACGGCTCGGTCCGGGAGGCTGTCAACCACCTTCGAACTGCGGTCGAAACCGAACTCAACAGCGCGACGGACAACCCCCTCATCTTCGACGCGGAGATGGTCGACCCACGGGCAAGTCAGACGGAATCGGCCGCGGTCGTCTCCGGTGGAAATTTCCACGGCGCGCCACTTGCACACCGACTCGACTACGCCACCAACGTGCTGACCGACCTCGGGGCGATGAGCGAGCGCCGCGTCGACAGGCTCCTGAACCCTAACCTGCAGGAACCTCACCTCACGCCCTTTCTCGCGACCGAGAGTGGCGTCGAGTCGGGGATGATGATAGCACAGTATACGGCAGCGTCGCTGGTCAACGACTGCCGGTCCAGAGGCTCTCCGGCGGTCGATAACGTCCCGGTCAGTGGCGGACAGGAAGACCACGTCAGCATGAGCGCGACCAGTGCGCTCCAGTTCCGCGAGGTCGTCGAACAGGTACGGCGTATTTTCGCTGTCGAACTGCTCTGTGCGACCGAGGCGGCGGAGTACATCGACGACACTCTCGACCACGGGGCCGGCACTGCTATCGTATACGAAACCGTCCGAGAGCGAGTCGACTCACTCTCGGGGGACAGGCCACTCGACGGTGACATAGACGCGATTGCCGACAGTATCAGCTCTGGTACAGTCCTGGAGCGCCTCGATGCGGCCCTGGATGGGGGTTTCGCGGATATCAACAGTGACATGTAGCATCGATATTCGAGATGGTCCGAGAAGACGTCTGAGACGACACTGACCTACTCGCTTGCTGTCGTTCAGCGACCGGCAGTAATTTATTAATGCTGTGTGTCCCTACACCATACAGACTCAAAATTGATAAACAGGCGCAACCGATAAGGGATTCAGCGCCGTTTGCATCTCAAGAACGGGACGCTGATTACAGGGAAACGACCGTCAACAGGCGGTTCAACAGTAAACAGAGGCCGGCCATGAACACAGGGCACGACGCCACGCGGCGGAGACGGGAGCTGTCAACATGAGGGGACAGACCACGATCGACTTCGCTCTCGGCATTGCGATTTTTCTCGGCGTGCTAGTGTTCGCCTTCTCGTTCGTTCCAGGGATACTGCAGCCGTTCGAACTGTCCGACGACGAGGAACCTGCCCTCTCGGACCGTATCGCGAACTCCCTCTCGCAGGACAAACTGGGTTCGCCAGAGCATCCGCACGTCCTCGACAGATACTGCACTGTCGCGTTCTTTGATGGTGAAACACCTGCTGACTGTAACTACAGCAGTGAGTCACTGGAGGAACTGTTCAATCTCAGGTCATCGCACAATCTAAATATTACCCTCCAAGGAAACATCTCTGGTGACGGAGTTGAAACTTTATGCTGGTCTGACGAGGTACCTCCCCATTCAGAGCCGGGCCTCACTGATGGTGACAACTGTGACACCGGGGACGACGTGATGCTCGCCAAAGGTGACGACGTGCCCGACGGCTCGGGGTCAGCTATCACGGCTCGCCGGGTTGTCTCGCTTGAGGGTCAAACGGTCACGCTGGAGGTGGTTCTATGGTAGGCCGTACCGACAGCACAGTGAAAGACGACCGTGGACAGGCACTCACGCTCGAATCCGTCACCGCTGCAATTCTGATTCTGGCTGCGATAGGGTTTGCACTCCAGATGACAGCTGTGACGCCGCTGTCGGCGAGTACGTCGAGTCAGCACGTCGAAAATCAGTTGCAATCGACGAGCGAAGGTGTTCTGGGAAGTAGCGCAGAGTCCGGTGCACTCCGTGAGGCGGTGCTGTACTGGAACAGTTCGGAAGGGGAGTTCCACGGTGCGGAGATAGAGCCGTACTACCGGTCCGGTGCGCCGCCAAACGAGTTCGGTAAGACGCTGGACGAGGCCTTTAGCGACCGGAACGTCGCATACAACGTGTTCGTTCACTACCAGACGGAGGACGGGACAGCGACACAGGAGCTGGTGCGCCAAGGGCAGCCCAGTGACCACGCAGTGAGCGCGTCGCGGACCGTCGAGCTAACAGACGACGACAGGCTCGTCGACGAGGACTTCTCGTTGAATCAGACGCTGGGTAGCCTCGACGAGGACGAGTTCTACGTCGAACAACGCGACGAGGATGGAATCCACTACAACCTCGTCCGCGTGGAGGTGGTCGCGTGGCGAATCTGATGGCGCGCCGACAGCCTGACCGGGGACAGATTATCCTCCTCGCGGCGTTCCTGCTCGCGGTCACGTTCGTCGCCCTCGCACTCGTCGTCAACTCCGCAATCTTCACGGAGAATCTCGCGACGAGGGACGACGTTCCGGGCTCGAACGACGCGCTCGACCACCGCTCTGAGGTCGAGGCGAACGTGGGGTCGGTGCTCGCAGGTGTCAACAGTGACGAAGGGCTCGGTGAGAGCGAACTCGACGAGAACATCGAGTCGATGAGTGTCGAGGGCGGGTTGCAGCAATCCACACAGGGGCGGCTCGTGAACGTCACTCCCGAGGGGTCGACAGATGGACTGTTGATTGGTCAACCCAGTACAGTCGGAAACTTCACCAGTGCTGATCAGAACAAACACGACTGGAACCTGACGAGCGATGACGAGTTCGAAGTCAGAAACTTTCAGATTACCGTTACTGACTCTGAAGAGCTTTCGAACGCCGCTCCGTTTTCGGTGGTTGCCAACGACACGGCCGACGGTGACGCCGAGTGGCGGATGGAGGTGGCCAGGGAGAACAACGGAGACGGTGTTCAGATTAGCGTTACGCACGAAGACCACGGCCCGGAAACCTGTAGCCGAGATGATGTCGGGGAGGACGCGGTAATCGACGTGACCGCCGGGACAGTCGACGGAGAGCCTTG
>LKMJ01000226.1_pt1 | contig 38072 bp, 32 predicted proteins | sample 643391 | NCBI WGS metagenome assembly LKMJ01 (sample SAMN04112250, study PRJNA286221) | soda lake metagenome | biome: soda lake; feature: Kulunda Steppe; material: water; isolation source: sample PL-Br10 brine of Picturesque Lake | place: Russia: Kulunda steppe | collected 2010-07 | reverse complement strand
GCATCCGGAGACCTTGCCCCGCTGGCACACATGTCACTTCCCCTGCTTGGTTTTGGCAGTTTCTGGAATAGCGATGGTACCGATACAATTGAAGCGAAAGAAGTTTTAGAAACGCATGATTTACAACCCATTGAGCTACAACCAAAAGACGGGCTTTCACTAATTAACGGCACCCAGTTAATGTCAGCTTATGGTGCATACATTCTTGAAAAGTCTAAACATTTACTGAAGGTTGCCGATCTGATTGCAGCTATGAGTCTCGAGGCACTTCAGGGCAGTATTGTTCCATTTGATGAGCGAATTCATAAAATTCGGCCGCATCAAGGCCAGAAACATGTAGCTGAAAATGTTCGTTACCTGCTTCAAAAAAGTGAAATTCTGGAATCCCATCGCCACTGCGGAAAGGTACAGGATCCATACTGCCTGAGATGCGTTCCCCAGGTGCACGGAGCCAGCCGCGATGCATTACTCCATACAGAATCAGTGATAGAAACAGAGATAAATTCCGTTACAGACAACCCTCTTGTTTTTCAGAACGGTGATATTCTGAGCGGCGGAAATTTTCATGGTCAGCCTTTGGCGCTTGCACTTGATTACAGTAAAATAGCGCTTGCCGAACTCGCCAGCATTGCTGAACGAAGAACCTACCTACTGCTTGAAGGACACGACGGACTTCCAAAACTGCTGATGCAGGAGACCGGTATCAATTCCGGCTTTATGATTCCTCAATATACTTCAGCGGCTCTTGTATCAGAAAACAAGGTGCTTTGCCACCCGTCATCTGTCGATTCGATCCCCACAAGTCTCGGGCAGGAAGACCATGTAAGCATGGGCAGTATAAGTGCACTGCATCTTTATAAAGTTTATGAGAATGTTGAAACAGTATTGGCCATTGAGCTTTTTACGGCGGCACAGGCGCTTGATTTCAGGAAACCGTTAAAACCGGGCAATGGAGTAGAAAAAGCACATCAGTTTATTCGGGATTCCATTCCACATGCAACTGAAGATCAGTATTTTAAGGATGATATCAGCAAGGCAGTAGATTTAATCCGAAACCGATCGCTTATTTCTGAGGCAGAATCGGATCAGTTCACACTTAATTGATATCTGAACCGGCATTAGCTTAAAGTGTTTATGCAAAAACGAGTCATCATAGCGGGTCCAACGGCATCAGGCAAAAGTTCACTTTCTGTAAAAGTTGCTGAAAAAATAAATGGAGAAATTATTTCTGTCGATTCACGGCAATGTTACAGGAAGATTGATATTGGTACAGCAAAACCTTCCGCAGAAGACCTGAATAAAGTTCCTCATCATAATATTTCAGTTCTCGATCTTAACGAAGAAGATTCTGTTGCTGACTTTAAAAACAGGGCTGATAAGTATGCAAGCGACATTGAAAAACGGGGAAAATCAGTTATTTACTGTGGCGGCAGTACGCTTCACCTGCAATCGATTTTTCATCCCTTGGATGATATACCAACATCTAATGATGAAAATCTTCAGAAACTCAGTCATCAGGAAAAAGAAAAAGGCCTCCAATCTCTTTATGATATACTCCTTGAAGTTGATCCTGAATACGCTCAAAAAATGGACGGCCTGAACCGGCAACGAATTTTCAGAGCGCTTGATGTATGGATGCAAACCGGAAAACCGTTTAGCAGTTTTCATACCCGCGATGATGCCACCCTGCCGGATAATATGCTTTTTTTCGCGCTCCATCACCCGCGAAAAGTACTCCATCAGCGGATATCAGACCGAACAGAACAAATGTTTAAACTGGGATTGGTTGAAGAAACCAGGCAAATTTTAGAAAACGGAATCGATCCTGCAGTTCAATCTCTGAAAACAGTCGGCTACCGAGAAGTAATTGATTATCTGCATGGAAAAATCACCCTTGAAAAAGCTAAAAAAGATATAAAAACATCAACAAGAAGATACGCCAAAAGACAAATTACTTGGTTACGCCGATGGCCGTTCGTAAAATGGCTCGACCGGCATGAAAATAACGAAGCAAAACTCACTGAAAAGATCTGTCAGGAGTTAGCAGCTCTATCACAGAAAGGTTAACTTACAGGCTTACTAAAAACAGCTAAATTCAGGCATGTATAAAGCAAAAGTAAACATTACACTCCGCAAATCAATATTGGACCCAAAAGGTAAAGCAGCACATAATGCGTTGCAAAATCTGGGTCTGAATAATATTAATGAAGTAAGAATCGGAAAATTTATTGAAATGGATATTGAAGCCGATTCCGAAAAAGAAGCTCATAAACAGGCCGATACCGCTTGCGCAAAGCTTCTTGCCAATGAAGTAATGGAAGATTATCAAATTTCGATTGAAAAAAATTAATCCTCTATGCTCCTAAACATTTCTGAAATCACGATTTTTTCGCAGGAGGCAAAACCTGAGAAAGGTCCTGAAATTGATGTTCTCGAGCTAACGGAGGAAGACGAGTCGATAGATACACCCTGGAGACTTATTTTGTATGACGATGACATACACACATTCGATGAGGTAATCAACCAGCTTATAAAAGCCCTGGGCTGCACAAAAGCTAAGGCTGAGGAACTGACAAATAAGGTGCACTTTGAGGGAAAAGCAACTGTTTTTGAAGGGAGTTTCGAAGAGTGCCTGAAAATAAATTCCGTACTTCAGGAAATTCAACTAATCACAGAAATAAAAGGATAGACAACCGTGTCAAAAAAAATTGGAGTAATCGTATTTCCGGGTTCTAACTGCGACCATGATGCTTACCACGCTATGAAGCAAATCATGAACGCTGAAACAAAATTTCTCTGGCATAAAGATACCGACCTGAGTGATATAGACCTGTTAATTGTACCGGGCGGATTTTCCTACGGCGATTATCTACGATCCGGAGCAATTGCAAGATTTTCACCGGTAATGAATTCTGTTGTGGAATATGCAAATGCGGGAAATCCTGTTCTCGGAATTTGCAACGGTTTTCAGATTTTACTCGAAGCCGGACTGCTTCCGGGTGCTATGCTTCACAATGAAAAACTGCGATTCATTTGTAAGAATGTTCATATTCGAGTAGAAAGCACACGCTCGCTGTTTACTTCAGGACTGAAAAGAGGAAACGTTCTCGAAATTCCCGTATCGCACGGTGAAGGGAACTATTTTATTGAACCTGACGGCCTTAAAAAGCTTGAAAACAATGACCAGATTGCTTTTCGGTATTGCAACGCTGATGGTGAAACTACCCTGGAATCTAACATTAATGGCTCGGTTTCTGCAATTGCGGGCATCACAAACAAATCTGGAAATGTTCTGGGCATGATGCCACATCCCGAACGTGCCATGGAAGAAGTACTTGGCCTCGAAGATGGAAAAATATTTTTCGATTCTGTATTCAATCAGCTTCAGGTAGCCTGATTTATGAATATTGACCTTCTGAAAAAAATTGTAGAGACACCAGGCGCACCCGGCCATGAAAAACCAATTCGTGATTTGGTTATCGATCTTATTAAGGATTCAGTTGATGAATACCGTGTGGATCGTATGGGTAATCTTATTATCAGGATTAAAGGCAAAGGCCCAAAAGTAATGGCTGCTGCTCATCTTGATGAAATTTCACTTATCACCACAAACGTTGATAAAGATGGGTTCATCAGATTTACTACCCTTGGCGGTTTTGATGCCGAAACACTAATCACACAACGGGTACAGGTTCACGGTAAAGAAACTCTGACAGGAGTGATAGGCAATAAGCCTGTTCATATTCAATCAGAAAGTGAAAAGAAGACAAAATCAAAGCTTTCGAACCTATTTATTGATGTGGGCCTGAAGCAGGAAAAAGTGAAAGAACTAATACCTGACGGCACACCCGTTACCAGAGAAAAAGACCTGGTTATGATGGGTGATTGCGTAACCTCAAAATCACTCGACAACAGAATTTCAGTATATATCCTGGTTGAGGCTCTCCTAAGCAAACCGAAAGCAAACTGCGACTTCTATGGTGTATTCACTGTTCAGGAAGAAGTCGGTGTTCGTGGTGCCCGCGTGGCATCGCAGGCCATACAACCCGAAATTGGTATTGCCCTCGATGTAACTCTGGCCAATGATGTGCCGGGTGTAGGTGACCACGAAAAATGTACTTCTCTGGGAGAAGGTATTGGTATTAAAGTGATGGATAAAAGTATAATCTGTACTCCATCTTTGGTATCTTATATTGAAAATATAGCCAATGAGCACTCCATTCCTTATCAGCGTGAAGTGCTGACTGCAGGAGGCACGGATACTTCTGCAATGCAGTATTTAATGGGAATTGGCAGCCACGTCACATCAATTTCATGCCCAACACGTTACGTACACAGTACTGTTGAAACCTGCTCAATTTCTGATATTGAGGCTGGGATTAAACTTGCTAAAGCCTGCATTGAACAAATCGGTTCATACCAATTCGAATGAGTGACCAACCCGACAGACGACAAAAATTATACAGTAAAGAGCTTGTTAAAAGCTACCGCAAGCGTGTAGTTGTGGACAAGGTTTCCATTAACGTAAATCAGGGTGAAATTGTGGGACTTTTAGGCCCGAACGGGGCAGGTAAGACTACCACATTTTACATGTTTACGGGTATTGTCAGGCCAAACTCAGGGCAGGTTTTTCTGGATGATAAAAACATCACCCGAAAAGCGATGTATCAGCGGGCCAGAATGGGAATTGGTTATCTTTCGCAGGAAGCAAGCGTATTCAGAAATTTAACAGTTCGCCAGAATCTTGAATCGATCCTGGAATTTCTAAAGTTCTCAAAAAAAGATATTAAAGAACGTGTTGATGAATTAATTGAAGAATTTGGCCTTGAAAAAGTAGAAAATAGTAAAGGTTATAGCCTCTCTGGCGGAGAAAGACGAAGAACTGAAATAGCGCGGGCATTGGTAACCGATCCCAAATTTATTCTTTTAGATGAGCCTTTTGCCGGCGTGGACCCTATTGCCGTTGAAGATATTCAGCAAATAGTAGCTGATTTAAAAAACCGTGATATCGGCATTTTTATAACAGACCATAATGTTCACGAAACACTGGCAATAACAGATCGGGCCTATCTCATGTTTGAAGGAAAAATTCTCCGTGAAGGCACAACCGAAGAACTTGCTATGGATGAAGAGGCTAAGAAATTATATCTCGGCCGTCAGTTTAAATTAGACCGCTACACATAGATTTTTTTGTTATGACTGAAATTTCAGCAGAAGAGTTAAAAAATAAGTTAGATAATGGTGATCAGCTGACAGTTGTTGATGTTCGTGAGCCTCACGAAGCATATATATCTGATCCCAATATTGATAAGATTTCCATTCCATTTGATGAACTTACCGACCGTATAGACGAATTGGATAAAAATGATACAATTGTCTGTATTTGCAGAAGCGGCAATACAAGTGCCGACGCATGTAAACTACTTGAGAAGCACGACTTTAAAAATACTCAGAGTTTATCAGGCGGTATAAACGAATGGGCAAAAAAGATTGACCCTTCTCTACCCGTTTACTAAACCGTTGCAGCTATTTGTGCAAAAAGCTCCTCATTGCTTTCTGTTCGCTCAATAACCTGAATCAGCATTTGCATTGATTCTTTAGGTGACTTTTTCAGCAAAAACCGTCTCACCATATTTCTTTCTTCAAGAGAATCTGCTATAAATTTATCTTCATTTCGGGTACCCGATGCCGCAATATTTATAGCGGGATAGATCCTTGCATTTGCAATTTCTCTGTCAAGCACCAGCTCCATATTACCCGTGCCTTTAAATTCTTCAAATATCAGATCGTCCATCCTCGAATTCGTTTCCACAAGGCATGTAGCTATGATAGTCAAAGAACCGCCCCCCTCAATTTTCCTTGCCGAACCAAATATCTTCTTGGGTATTTCGAGTGCCCGAATATCCAGTCCTCCTGATAATGTTCGGCCACTATTTGCCTGAGCCGCATTGTAAGCTCTGCCAAGACGCGTAATAGAGTCAATCAGCAAAACGGCGTGCTCACCATACTCTGCCTTTCTTTTAACATAACCGAGGGCCATTTCGGAAATTCTGACATGGCTTTCAGTTGGCTTATCGTTTGATGATGCGAATACTTCGGCATTTGTGGTTCTCAGAAAATCGGTTACCTCTTCAGGACGTTCGTCAACAAGTAAAATCCCGGTATGTATATCCGGATAGTTTTCGGTTATACTTCTGGCAATCTTCTTTAAAAGAACAGTTTTTCCTGTTCTTGGAGGTGCAACAATTAATGCTCTTTGACCTCTGCCAATAGGTGCGATTAAATCCATAACCCTAAGTTCCGTATCATCCGGATTATGGCCCAGTTTTATATACTCATTTGGCATAATAGGTGTTTGCAGCTCGAACCTATTTATTTTTTGCCACTCTTCGGGAGAGCGGTTGTTAACTCTTTCAATGGAATGGACGTGTCGGTTTCCGCTTTGATCTTGTTCAAACTCTCCTTCCAGCACCAGCCCGGATCGCAAATCGTAATGTTTTACTTCATCAGGTTTTAGAAACGGATCTTTCGGATCATAATTAAATTCATAATCTATTTTTCGTATAAACCCATATCCCTTTTCGTTGATTTCAAGAATACCGTTAAATCGCCCCCCGATTCTGGTTTGCTGGTTATGATGAAATCTTGGAATAAATACATTCTTCTTATTCCCTTTATTTTTGTGTGATTTCTTTCGGCCTTTATTTTTTTTTGAATGTGCCATGTAGCATTTTATTGTAGTTTTGTATGATTTTCCTCACCCCGCAGGATACTGATATCAAGCAAGTATAATTATTGTTAGAATACAATAAGAAGAGCGAGTCGATGAGAGAAATGAGTGAGTGGCAATTTACCGCCACTCACTAATAGTATAATAAGGAAGGAAGTTGGTAATCAAAAATTATCGCACGGTTGTAGTTTCGTCAATCCATGCATAGCATTCAGAAATATTACTTCCTATATTTATCTGGTCACCTGTCTCCCAGCCTCTGAAGAACTTATCCTCTGAAGACGGTAAAATCGGCTCATATGTTCTGTATTCCCTTGTCACCCTGTTTGCAACAGAAGAATCTACGGATCTTGCTCTGTCTAAATAATCGAGTACAAGCCAATACACAGTTCTGTCATCTCTATCTATTTGTCTGCCTGAAGTACACTGACGAACAGCAGAAGCATAAATCCTCGCAATTTCCAAATAGGGCTGCCCCCAGTTGCTATCAATATTAATAGCTCTGCGCGCATAGGTTCTCGCTTGCTGAAGGTTATTCATATTTTGCTGAAGCTCAGATATTTCAAGTAAAAGATTTTTCTTTACGTTGTTGTCTTCAGTTATATCTAATGCCTCTTCGAGATAGCCCAAAGCTTGTTGATTTTGGCCATCTGACTTTGCATAATCTGCCAGCCTTCTGATGTTTTCAAAACTTGGATCAATATCATAGAGTTTCTCAGCATATTCAATAGCCTTGACTCTGTTGCCCATATTTTCAAACATACTTGCAAGTTCACTGATTAAAGCCTGATCACCTGGATTTGCTTCTAATCGAGACTCAAGAAATTCTATTCTTTCTTCCGGTTCAGTAAATAATCCATCCCTAATTTCATCGATACTTTGAGCAAGTTGTGCACCTGCCATTGGCTCCACTATGTCTATCATTTCAAGTGCTTTTTCACGTTCGTTCTGTGAAACGTAATTGCTCAAGAGAATTTGGATGTAGTAACCATCACCTGCATTTGTAAGTTTTTCGGGGTCCAGTTCAAATGCTCTTTCATAATCTTCGTAAGCACGGTCCATTCCATCACGAATTTGGCTCTGATGCTCCTGGTAGAACCGCCCTCGGTTAAAATACCACCTGTAATAGTCTATTTCTTCTTCGCTAAAGGTTTCGAATGCATCTTCGTACACAGCAAGTGCAGTGTCCAGATAAGCCGATCTTTTAGAAGGGTCAGACTGTTGTTTTGAAAGCTCAGCGTATACATTAATCATTCTTTCAAACTGTCTTGACAGACTAAACCGGGGGGCTCCCTGGATATTGGCTGGTTTATTTTCAATCATCCACCTTCCAAATTGCAGAGCCATATCATAATCGCCTGTGCGATAATTTTCATAAAAAATTGAGTATGCTCCCACTTCACTCATACCATAGGGTGGCTCGCTTTGAGAATAAGCGTTAGAGGATACTGCAAATAATAATGCTAAGGCTGCTATGTACTTTTTCATTTTTCTAACTTTGGTTTCTGTCTTCTATAAAGAACTTGTTTACATATATATTTATTATTGAAATCTTGAACGCATGAACATAAACTCTGCTAAATTAAGGGAAAGTTTAAAGCCCCATATATCCTCTTTAACTAAATTTGAGGATTGTGTTCCCCGAATGCCATACTGAAAGCTCAAATCGATTGAAGATGCAGATCTTTGAGACATAATACCAATTCCTGCATTTAAGAAAAGAGTTTCAATATTCTGCCCATCTATAGCTAAATGACCATTATCGTATGTTGTACCCAAACTATATTTGAAATTTGAAAAGAACCCACGCTGTTGTTCAGCCCTGTATGGATGATACTGAAAACCAAAGCCTGTCCGGGTCCTGTCTTTATAGTACGACTCGTGGCCAGGATTAAAGCTAAATTCTGCATTACTCCAATCCTGAAGCTGATATTCAGCAACGAAGTTAATTTGACGATTTAAATTATAGGTAATACCAGCATTAATTTCCAATGGTAACTTTACTGTTCCATTTCTGTCAGCGGCTCCCTCATTTAAATCCACAAGCGTTCTTCTTCCCTCTACCTGCCTGAATGAAGTGATTTTTCGTTCTGTTTCAATTTCTGTTGGAATACTTAACGATAACCCTAACGCAAGCTGATCTTCATCACCAAAAAGATTTCCTTTAAAAAGTTGTACTCCAAATCGGTGGCCAAATCCATAGCCTTCAGCCTCGCGGCTAAAATTTGTAGACCGGAATTGAGGATCTGAAAATACAGGAGTTACTACCTGATTAAGAGTCAATAAGTTGGCAGAAAAACCATATCCTACTGAAATAAAATTAGACAGACGATAACCCAGCCCAACTTCAACACGATTCACTCCACCGGTTCCGGTGGTAGTTACACCATACTGTACTGTTTGGGCAGAAAAGTCAGGAATTGCAGTAAATTCATTTTCTTCAACTAGCTGAAAATCTGATCGTGCAAGTGGCGAAAATGAGAAGGAAAGACCAAGCTCATTTCTCATAAGCGGTACAACAAACTGGAAACTTTCAATGCCAAACATTGAATTTTTTGCTTCTCCAAAATTGTCGGTCGCATTAAAATTCTGAAGCCCTAACGATACATTCCCCTGTGTATATCCTATCAATCCCCAATGCGCAGGATTGGCAATACTGGGTGAAAACCCAGAGTAATTGGAAACCCCTGTCAATCCCATTCCCATAGAAAATGGATTTCCCGGATCGGAAGGTGCCCCGAAACCATATGCAGAATAGAATGAGCCTCCACTTGAAAGATCTCTCTCCTGCAATTGGGCTGAAGTAATTGAACTAAAACCCAATAAAATTAATGTTGAAACTATTAGTACTTTAATTGTTTGCATCTTATTGAGCCGATGTAATTACAATTTTCGGTTTTCGATTTTCAGGTCCATCGTTTCCAAAAAATTTAGATGAATAAAGAAATCCATTTACGCTTTCAAGCGATAAGTAAATAGAACCTTGTTCTAACTCGCCAAATACGTCATTCAGCACATACTGCGTGATATTAATACTGTAAAACTCACCGCTATTATCCAGAACAGCTAAAAACGCCGGATCCCTTGTAAATATTTCACCTGCTAAGTCTGTTGGTTCAGTTAAGAATACATTGGCCCGAATTGTTTCCGGTATCGTTCTGCCTAACGGAATTGAACTTTGGAATAATCTATCTACACTCAACAAAAGACGAACATTAACAATGTTTTTTGAAATCAGTTCTTCCTGTGGAAGATCAATATCAACCTTCAACACTCTTTCAGCATTATGCAGAACAAATCCGTCTTCAGGTTCAGGCTCACCTGTTCTGATTACTGAAGAACCCCAATCCCGCACACCTATTTCAAACTCTTCATCGTCTGTTTCTTCACCGATTTCGTCTTCATCATCCGATGATGATGAAGTATAATTCAGGAGAAAAGAGGTAAGGGCTTGCTCATCATCCGAATCAGGCTGATTTTTTAAAAACCTGATTTTTGAGTTGTTTTGTGATGGCACAATTGCCAAACCCGGAAAATTATTAATGTAAAGGGAGTCTCTGTTAGCCTCTTCTGAGTTATAAAATTCAGCAAATTTTTCTGTCCACTCCTCACTTAAAGGCACCACAAGTGTGTCTTCATCAGAAACCTGAAATTCTCCGACTTTTTCAGAAAAGTTTACGGCTATTTCGCGATTATGTCTGAGCTGGTTTCCCCGCCAGATTTCATCAACCTCAAAAATTTCATAGCTGGAAACAGAGGAATCATCTCCATATACAGTACTGTTGAAAATAACTCTCAGGCTCAGACTGTCATCCTCCCTTATTGAATCCGGTGCTGCATTTATCGAAGGTTTTGCTAAAAACACCGCATTCAGTGTGCCAAATAGCGGATCTTCTATATACCCAAGCGAGGAATTTTGTAGCCTTCCTGAAAACGAATTTATATCTACAGTTTCAAGATTCTCTACACTGTACTCTACCCGATCAATAGAATCATCATCAGAGACAAGTCCGTCTCCCACAGATCCGGAAGATTCACAGCCAAGGTTTAGTAAAGACACTGAGAGAAGAAGAAAGGCAGCGATTGATAACCGGCTGCCTTTTTTATGTAAAGCTATTTTTTTTCTGTTTGAAAAGGAATGAATCGCTTTATACTTATTCATTATCTCCGGTAATATCCCGGTAATATTGTGCAAATTTATCAGATACATCTTCGGGCGAACCCTGTATTTTAGTTGGTTTAATTTTTAATTTTTTGAACACATCATCAAACTGGTCAGTTAAATGATTACCGGTTACAACGTGGTCGCTGTTTTTTAAGCCTACTTTTAAAATATCAGTTTTTCCGTCTTCCACATATTCCGAAGTGTCCACATCATCTGGTAGCCCAAGCAGTTTTAAAATTTTATCTCCCTCGAAAACACCTCTGTTCTCGGCATGATGAAGATTATAAACTATTTGGGTATTCTTGAAAATTTTCTCGTCTTTATATTTCGATTTTACAAGAAGTGGAATAAGTCCGGCCGGCCAATCGTGGCAGTGAATAATATCCGGTTCCCATCCGAGATTAATAACAGTTTCGAGTACGCCTTTATTGTAAAAAGCTACTCTTTCATCATTGTCCTCATAAAATTCCTGCTTTTTAGGACTCTGAAACATCCCCTTGCGCTTAAAATATTTATCATTATCTAAAAAGTATACCTGCAACTTTGCATTGGGGATGCTTGCAACTTTAATTCGCATACTTTCAATCTCACCGCCTACTTCCACTTCAATACCCGACAAGCGGATTACTTCATGAAGTCTGTTTCTGCGATCGTTGATGGTTCCGAATTTTGGTAACAGAATCCTGATTTCAAATCCTTTATCCTGGAGTGCAGCCGGCAAAAATCGCAGAAGGTCAGCTGTGTAAGTCATTCGTGCAAACGGGGCAATTTCGGCGGCGGCGTATAGAATTTTCATAATATATGGTATTATTTCTTATGGGGATTCTTGTGAAAAGTCAGACTTTATTTTTGGATTAAATTCAAGCTGGAGTTCTTCATCATCCAAAGAAAAGAAATCAAAGAGTGTATCGCTTCGAAGTCCCAGCCTTAATGTTTCTGTTGATATAACCTCGGAAGGAGAAATATTTCCAAGATTTACATTGCTGCCATATTTTTTTATAAACCAAACTTGCTGCTCTTTTCTGGGCGCCTCGAACAGCAGGCTTTTGTAATCAATCTGATCTGTAATTTCTTCCATTAATCCTGATCGTATTTCACCGTTTGGCCTGAACACGCCTACATTACCACTTTCTCTGGCTTCACATATAACTTTCCATGAACCGGCCAGAAGTTCATTATTAATCATTTTCACCCATTTATAAGGTGGAATAATATCATCAGGATTTTTACTGCCTACTTCTGAAAGTACAGTAAATTCTTCACTTAAATCCTTTATAATATCAAGTTTTTTACTCTCTGAAAGCCAAATTGTACCATTGGAAACCTCAACAAATTCTATCTCATATTTTTTAAGTAATTCAACATAACTATCGAGTTGATTACGAAGCACATAAGCTTCAAAGAGTGTTCCGCCGAAATATACCGGTATATTGTAACTTTTGTAAAGCTCGAGTTTTTCATTCAGATTTTGAGTGACGTACGAAGTTCCCCATCCAAGTTTTACAATATCTGTGTATTCAGAAGCTGTACTGCAAAAATCTTCAGCCTGTCTTACGCTGTATCCTTTATCAAGTACAAGAGTAATTCCGTGATCGCGCGGTTTAGCCGACCGCTTCGGCAGATGATTTAATTGAAAAGACATTCACAAATATTCAGTTTTAAACAACGTGTTAAGATACGAAACCGTGCTTTTATTGAAAAGCTTCAGAAAAATCAGTTTATCTGCGGTTAATTTGTGCTCTAACGATTGCTTATTTCAACTAGATTTTTAATACGCACCATATCAATTTCTTCTAACATTTGGTGATTATACCTCCACAACCAGTTATTTTCAGCTGTTCCCGGAATATTCATTCTGTGCGTTTGATCCAGATTCATAAAATCCTGAAGCGGAAAAATTGCCTGATCTGCAACTGATAACATTCCCAGTCTTATTAATTCCCACTGGATTTCTGAACCGTCTGAGCGCGTATATTCCCTGACCCTGTGTTTTTCCGTTTCGGGCGCGGTATTGTACCAGCCAATTGTTGTATCATTATCATGTGTACCGGTATAAACCACACAGTTTTGAGAATAATTATGTGGCAAGTAATCATTTGAAGAGTCAGAATCGAAGGCGAATTGCAATATTTTCATTCCCGGAAAAGCGAACTGATCCCTAAGATTTTCAACGCCCGGCGTCATAACTCCAAGATCTTCGGCGATAATTGGCAAATCTCCAAGCTCTTTTTTTATCGTTTTAAATAATTTTTGGCCGGGGCAAGACACCCAATTACCATTTACGGCGGTTTTCTCTGTGGCCGGTACTTCCCAGTACTCATCAAATCCTCGAAAATGATCTACCCGTATAGCATCAAAAAGTTCAAACATTTGTCTGAACCTGTGTACCCACCATGAAAAATCAGATTTTTCCAGTGCCTTCCAGTTATACAGAGGATTTCCCCAAAGTTGTCCCGTTTCACTAAAATAATCTGGTGGTACACCGGCAACCAGTATTCTATTACCGTGTTTATCCACTTCAAAAAATTCCGGGTTGCCCCACACATCTGCACTATTATGGTCCACAAATATCGGGATATCACCAACCACCCTGATATTCTTTTCATTGGCATAATTTTTCAGCTCATACCACTGATTAAAAAATTCGAATTGAAGCCATACCTGATACTCTATTTCATCATTGTGTGCATTACTGAATTCTTCAATGGCTTTTTTATTACGCTGGGCAAGTCCTGAAGGCCATTTGTTCCAAGGAATGCGATCATGATGTTTTGAACACGCCATAAAAAGGCAATAGTCATTTAGCCAAAAACGATTCTCTTCTATAAATGCTTTAAGTTTTTTTGCCTGATCGGGAGTTAAGTTTTCATAAAATCTGGATGAAGCAAGTTTATAGAGATTGTCTTTTATCCTGTAAGATTTTGAATATTCCGCCTTGGTTTTCACCGGCATCACACCCTGAATTACCTCCTCCTGCTTTAGAAGTCCTTTTTCAACCAGTTTGTCCGGGCTTATCAGGTAATGATTACCGGCAAATGCAGAATAACTTGCATAGGGTGAATCTCCATACCCAACAGGGCCTAAAGGCAGCATCTGCCAAATTGTTTGCCCTGTATTTTCTAAAAAATCAATAAACGTTTTGGCTTCATTGCCAAAATCTCCCATTCCATACTTTGAAGGAAAAGACGTAGGATGGACCAGGGTTCCGCAAGAACGTGAAAATCTCATTATACAGATATATTAATTGGGGTTTTGCTGCAAATCAGGCTGGTTTTAAAATAACTCCGGCAAGGGGTGGAACCGTGATATTTATATATGATGGCTGATTATGCCACGACCCATCCTGACCTTTTATATAAGTGGGTCCGGCATTGCTTCCTCCATAAAATTCCGAATCGCTGTTTAAAACCACTTCATATTCACATGCCTTTGGTACACCGAATTTATATGACTGATGAAGTGTTGGCGTAAAGTTTAAAATAAATACAAGAAAATCATCTGGATTTTTTCCTTTCCTGATAAACGAAAGCATGCTGTTATCGGCATCACTGATATCAATCCATTCAAAGCCTTCCCAGTTAGAATCAACTTCGTGCATTGCACTTTCAGCCTGGTAAATATTATTCAGATCTCTGACCAGGTTTTGAATACCTTTATGAGTGCCCCATTGCAATAAATGCCAATCCAGAGATTTTGCTTCAGACCATTCATTCCACTGGCCAAATTCACTCCCCATAAATAATAATTTTTTACCGGGGTGGCCATACATGTATGTATATAATAGTCTGAGATTCGCAAATTTTTGCCAGTCATCACCGGGCATTTTACTTAGCAGAGACTGCTTCATGTGAACAACTTCATCATGCGACATCGGCAAAATAAATTGCTCTGAAAAAGCATATATCAGCGAAAACGAAAGCTGATCCTGATGGTAGCGCCTGTAAATCGGGTCTTTTTCAAAATAATCAAGAGTATCATTCATCCACCCCATATTCCATTTAAAATCGAATCCAAGCCCGCCTGAAGAAGTAGGAGTTGTAACGCCCTGCCAGGAAGTAGATTCTTCGGCAAAGGTGAGAATACCGGGATAGTATTCGTGAGAAACTTCATTAAATCGCCGCAGGAAATGAATGGCTTCCAGGTTTTCTCTGCCACCATATTGATTGGCAATCCACTCTCCATCTTCGCGCGAATAATCGAGGTAAAGCATGGATGCAACTGCATCTACTCGAAGTCCGTCTATGTGGAATTCATCCAGCCAGTAAATAACATTGGAAATAAGGAAATTCAATACCTCACTTCTTCCAAAATTAAAGATGCATGTATCCCAGTCTTTATGTTCGCCGAGCCGGGCATCTTCATGTTCGTAAAGTGCAGTTCCATCAAAACGGCGCAGGCCGTGCTCATCTTTTGTAAAATGCGCCGGAACCCAATCCACAATCACACCAATATTTTCCTTGTGGCATTTATCAATAAAGTATCTCAGGTCATCCGGATTGCCGAAACGGCTGGTGGGAGCATAATATCCGGTAATCTGATATCCCCATGAAGGATCATACGGATGTTCTGCTATCGGCATTAGTTCAATATGAGTAAATCCGAGATCTTTTACATAGGGCACTAAATCGTCCGCCAGTTCTCTATAATTTAGAAAACCCGGATCTTTATCTGCATGGCGTTTCCACGAACCCGGGTGAATTTCATAAACAGAAACAGGTTTGTTATGATCCTGAATATCCTGTCGGTTTTGCATCCAGTTTTTATCCTTCCACTTATACGAACTGTTCCAAATCTTCGAAGCTGTTCCCGGCCTTAACTCACTGAAACGCGCATAGGGATCGGCTTTTTTTATAGGGCCGTCGTACATATGAGATTTCACTTCATACTTATACAAATCTCCATCGGTAACATGCGGTATAAAAATCTCCCAGATACCCTGCTCATGATATTTACGCATGCCATGCATACGTCCATCCCAGTTATTAAACGAGCCAATTACACTTACCCGGCTGGCGTTCGGTGCAGAGACAACAAAATGTGTTCCATCCCGCCCATCAACCGTTTTTGTATGCGAGCCCATCCATTTGTAGGCATGGTGATGATTGCCTTCTCCCCAAAGCTGCAGGTCAAAATCTGAGAGCAGCGGACCAAATCTGTAAGCATCGTCTATAGTGTATGGTTTGCCCTCGAAGGGGACAACATCCAGCGTGTAAGAAAATTGATTTTTCCGTCTTGGGAAAACATACTCAAAAAGACCGGAATCGGAAATTTTATCCATTTTTGCCGATTTCCCGGTATCCGGTAAAACTGTTACTTCTTTTGCATCCGGGCGAAAACACCTGACCACAAACTTTTCTTTACCTTCAATAGTTACAGTATGCAGGCCCAGTACAGAAAATAGTTCTCCATGATCACCGTTGGATATTGCTGTAATTTCTTCGATTTTAAGCGTCACGTTCCACCTGCCCCATTTAAGATTAGAATTTAAATACTTTAAAATATATAAATTTTATGCGCAAATTGGTTACTCAAAACAAATACATCTGTCTTTCAGGTAAATACACATTTCAGGAATGAATATCATTCGTTTTATATCCGGCAGATATCTTTTTTCCAAAAAACATATCTCGCTTATTTCCGGGCTTACGGCAATCAGTATAGCCGGAGTTACATTAGGGACGGCGTTGCTGATTGTAGTACTATCGGTATTTAACGGTTTTTTTGAAGTTATCCGAGGATACCTGCTCTCATTCGATCCGGACATACGGGTTGAGCTGGCAGACCAGCCTGTTATGACATATGATCCGGACTTTTTACTGGAAGTGGCAGATCACCCCGAAATAATAAACCTCACTCCTTTTGTAGAAGGTAAAGTGATGGTATCGTTTCAAAACAACAGAAATGAAGTTGTGGTTGTGCGCGGTATTGAAACAGATTCACATATCCGGCTGAACGACCTGAGAGAAAGTGTGCATATCGGAGAGTTCGAACTGTCCGTGCAGAATGGTTTGCCCGGCGTTGTAATGAGTGAGTCTCTGCTGAATCGCTACAGAATTAATCCCGGCGATGAAATAGCCATGCTCAGCACCAGCGGTATGAGGCGTGCTCTCACCCAATTTTCGGCCCCGCGTGTAAACCGGTTCCAGGCAAGAGGCGGGTACAGCATGCAGCAAATCATCGACGGAGATATCGTCTATGTTGATATCGTTGCCGCACAGCGACTGTTTAATATGCGCAATGAAATAACCGGTTTCGACATTGAACTAACCGATACAGACAAAGCCGAATCTGTTAAGCAGGATTTACAAGCTATGCTGGGTGATGATTACCGCATTCAAACCTGGTACGATCTCCAAAAGCCATTATACGATGTTATGTATATTGAAAAGTGGGGCTCCTACTTTATTCTTATGATTATTGTGCTTGTTGCCGTATTGAATATCGTTGGGTCATTAACCATGATTGTTATCCAGAAACGCAGGGATATTGGAATTCTGATGTCCATGGGAATGACTCCAAAAAACATCAAAAAAATATTTCGGAGCCAGGGTATTCAAATCGGATTAATCGGTTGTGGAATAGGAGGAACACTTGGCATACTTCTTAGCATTCTTCAAAAAGAGTTCGGGATTATAGCCCTTTCATCCTCATTTATAATTGATGCATATCCAGTAGCGATTAACCCGTGGGATGTAATTATTGTCTTAGCCGGCAGTATGTTTTTATGCTTCATGGCAAGCTGGTACCCGGCATCGAGAGCAGCCGCTACACAACCGGCAGATGCCGTAAAAGATGAATAGTGATTTTATATGGACCCTGTAACTCACGGGCTGGTTGGAGCTGCCGCCTCACAAAGCGTTTCAAAAAAAGAAAAATTACGTCCCGCCGCTTTTACCGGGGCAGTTGCCGCTATGCTTGCCGATCTGGATATCTTCATCCATATTCCATCCGACCCGCTCTTTAATATTGAAGTGCATCGCCAGTTTACTCATTCTTTTGTTTTTATACCGGTTGGAGCACTCATTGCCACACTACTGCTCTGGTGGATCATGAAAAAACATCTATCCCTCAAAGAAATTTACATATTCAGTTTTGCCGGATATGCCACTTCTGGTCTTTTAGATTCGTTCACCAGCTATGGAACTCAGATTTTATGGCCGTTTTTGGAAACCCGCTTTGCATGGAATGTTATATCAGTTGTTGATCCGATTGTAACCACCGGACTGATTATCTTTGTCGGATTATCGGTTTGGAAACAAAAAAAGCTATTCACCCTGCTGGCCTGGGCTTGGCTGATTTTATTTCTCCTATTCGGATGGTTTCAAAAAGAACGGGGTAAATCCGCTGCTTTAGAACTGGCTGAACAGCGCGGCCACCAGGCAGAAAGGTTAGTCGTTAAACCAACAATTGGTAATCAGCTGCTATGGAGAGCCAATTATATATATGATGGCAACATTTACTCAAGCGGTATTCGCACCGGTGTATTTAGTGGAATAACTATTTATGAGGGTGAATCAGCCCCGCTGGTAGTTCTAGACAGGGAGTTCTCAGACTATAAAAACACTACTCTTTACAGCGACCTGAAGCGTTTTGAGCAGCTATCAAAAGGGTACCTTGTTCGACACCCCGATAAACCTGAAATTATCGGAGACGGGCGATACTCCATGCTCCCAACATCCATGATTCCGCTTTGGGGGGTTGAAGTAGATACAACCGATACTGAACGGCATTTGCCATTTCTTTACTTCAGAGATGCCGGTGATGAAATCAGGCAGGATTTCCTTGAAATGCTGTTACCGAACGAATAGAGGATAATTTGAAGTTCTATCGGGAACAACGAAATTACCTTGAGGCAGAGCCGTTGAGGCATGAACTTTAAATCCATGATTTTTTTAATCAATTATGAGTTTTTAAAGAAGCGTCCACCTTGTGTATTAAAATTTCACCCTGCATTTTTTTGATAAATCTGCTATATATAGCTACTGATATTACTCAAAGCAAGATCGCTCCAAGATTACTCATGTTTTTATGGAATCTCTGATTGCATTTTTTGAAGATGTACCCACCACATTCAGAGCCCTTATTCTGATTGGCGGAATTTTTATTTTCTGGGTGATGGAAGGAGTAGTCCCTCTGTTTCAGTTCACCTACAACAAAGTTCGTCATGCCGGAATTAATCTTCTCTTTACGTTATTTACAGCCATTATCGGGTTTGGGCTCGCCGGCGTTTTGTACTACACATCGTGGTGGGTAACAACCAATGAATTCGGGCTGCTTCACCTGGCAGAATTTCCGCTTTGGGCAAAAATCATCATCGGAGTTATGCTGCTCGATTTTATCGGCGCGTGGCTTGTGCACTGGGTTGAACATAAAGTAAAATGGATGTGGAAATTTCATCTGATTCACCACAGCGATACCACCGTGGATGTTACCACAGGACTGCGACACCATCCCGGCGAAACAATTTTCAGAATTTTTTTCACCATTTTAGGCGTATTTCTGATTGGCGTGCCCATCGGTATTGTAATGCTTTATCAAAGTTTGTCAGTGCTTTTTGCACATATTACTCATGCAAATATCAACATGCCGAAAAAGATTGACCGGGGCTTATCATACATTTTTGTAACGCCGAATATGCATAAAATTCATCATCACTACACCCAGCCGCTCACCGATACTAATTACGGAAATATTTTTGCGATCTGGGATCGTGTTTTCGGAACATTTGCAGAGATTGACGACATTAAAAATCTGAAATACGGTATTGACACCCACATGGATCCCGAAGAAAATGACCGAGTTAGTAATCTTCTTAAAATTCCGTTTCAGGACTATCGCCCACCCGTTGGTTCAAAATTTAACGATGAAAATGAGATTGAAATCAAAAAGAAAAAGTGACAATACATCTTAAAAAAAACTACCTCTCTCATGCAGCTGACAGACAATGCTGATAAAAACCATTTTGAGATTCAAAACGGCTCAAAAACCGCATTTATTGATTATATAATCAATAAGAAAGGAGTTATGCCCTCAGAAAACAATTTCGTTGCATGGATACCGTTAAGCCATTAAATTAAAGAATGATCAAATCATTCGGAGATAAAGCAACGGCAGATCTGTTTCATGGCAATTCAAGCAGCAAGGTCAGAAAACTTCCGACCCAAATTCTTGAACCCGCCACCTATAAACTTGATATCCTGAATGCTGCCACTTCTCTTGATGATTTGCGGTCACCACCAGGAAATCGATTAGAAACGTTGCGTGGAGATTATAAAGGCTATCATAGTATTCGAATCAATGCCCAATGGAGAATCGTTTTCCGCTGGCAGGATTCCAGTGCTCATGACGTTGCCATTGTCGATTATCATTAATGAATAACATGGGTGAATCAATATGATTCCAAAAAACAGAGTAACCACACATCCCGGAACCATCCTGCTCAAAGAATATCTTGAACCAATGGGACTAACCCAGAAGGAGTTGGCGGATCATCTGGAAATACCGATTCAGCGGGTTAACGAAATAGTGAGAGGTAAAAGAGGAGTCTCTCCGGATACAGCCTGGCTGCTATCCGGGGCGTTCGATACCTCTCCTGAATTTTGGCTTAATTTACAGTCTATGCACGATCTGTCATCAAATCGTCCAAACAGACACATCAAATCCCTAAAAACTGTTCAGGCATAACCGCCAAGCCGTTATTTACCTTGTGCATACTGAAGTTCCGCCTGAGCTTGAGGGTGAAGGTATCGGCACAAATCTTGTAAAACTCGTGTTTGAGGAAATTGAAAAACGTGGCTTACAACTTATTCCCATCTGCCCGTTTATAATTGCCTACATAAAGCGTCACCCGGAGTAGAAATCTCTTCTTGATGACAATTTTAAGGGGGATAAATAGAAAATTTAAACAATCTATTTTAATTTTTTCATCCCTTTTAATTTCGAAGCATTGTTATCAAAAGTGTAAGTGGTTAGCCCCCGGCCACTATTAATCCTATTCAACAGGCAATCAAAAAATCATTTTTGGGTAATCATATACATTGATTAACATCCAATAGAGTTCAACAATTACTACCTGATTGATAAAAATCTTTTCACCATCCTCGAAAAGTTTCATTACTTTTCGGGCTTGATCTTCAACATCTCTGACAAGAAACCTTACCAGGATATTTGTGTCTGCTCCAATCACTTCTGCTTGTATTTGTCCTTAAAATATTGGGCCACACCTTTATCCATTTCATTTACTGTATGTGCTTTCTGATCTTCCCTGTATAAAATTCCAAACGCTTCGTCCGCTTCTTTTTTTCGAGGAGTAACCGAAATTTTTCCCTCATCTACTTCGAGATGTAACAAATCTCCTTTTTGAAGATGTAATTTATCCCTGATCCGTTTTGGAATAGTGATTTGTCCTTTTGATGTGATTTTTGCAGTACTCATTTTCTTACTTTTCTTACATTTTGTAAGATTTTTATGGAAAAAAATCAAACCTTCAAATAATAAAGAAGGTTTAATACTAATTCTATTCGCATTTTTTGCAAAAAGTGCCGAAATATTTAATTCAAAACTCAAACTGACACTCTTTTCTGAGCGCCTTTTCAAGCCGAACCTGGTAATCTTCAGCTGATATTTCAATGCACCCGAATCGGGCGAGGTGATCCGTGTAAAACTGGGTATCCCACAGTTCAAACTCGTTCTTTTCTAATACTTGATGGCAGTACCACAGGGCAACTTTATCCGCTTCGGTGGCTTTTTTAAACATCGACTCTCCAAAAAAAGCGGCCCCGAATGAAACACCATACAACCCACCAACTAACTTATCATCCTTATCAAATATTTCTACGGAATGGGCGTGGCCGATATGATGCAACATCTCAAAAGAGTTGATGATCAGATCAGAAATCCAGGTAGAATCACGATTTGCACACTCTTCCATTACCTTTCGGAACCTGGTGTTAAACCGGCATGTGTAGCGACTCTGCCGAATTATTCTCTCTACATTTGATGAAACTTTAAAGTTGTCCAGCGGGATAATTCCCCTTCTCCGGGCCGAAAACCATCCCACCGATGAATCATCTCTTGACTCACTCATCGGAAAAATCCCTTCCCTGTATCCACTCAGAAGTACTTCGGGCGGAATGATTTTATTTGAGGACGAGGATTTCATAAGGGTATGATTGAAGTTATGAGTCTTGAGTCTTGAGAGTTAAGGGTTACCAATTGCCAAATTACCGATTCGGGGATTGACAAAGACTCAAGACTCATGACTCAAGACTATTAAACTCCATTCTTCACAACTTTATAAATCAGGTAAGGAGGGATATTCAGCGGTTCAAAATCGGTTTCAAAATTACCGAACACTTCCATAACAGGTTTTTTCAGATGCCCGCTTGTCTGGTAGGCAAGAAAATTACCGCCTTCTTTCAGAATATTTTTAGTGGCTTTTAAAACAGTATGTTTTCGATCTTTTTTAAGAAATGAAAATGGTATGCCGGATAACACATAATCCACGTTACCACTGTCTTCAGGTTTTAATACACTCTCCACATCACCGGCAAGAATATTATGAACCTCAACCCTCGGATCATTCAGTGACTCCCTGAGGTGTTTTGAAAAATCTTTATTAGCCTCAATAAGAATCAGTTTAGAACCGGGCGTCATTTTTTCGAGCAGATATTTGGAAAACACACCGTCACCGGGTCCGTATTCGACAAGTGTGATATCTTTGGTAAAATTAATATTATTACAAACCTTTTTCACGCATCTCATAGATGTTGGTGTAATAGATGCAACATCCCGGTCTTTAATAAAGGTTTTTAAAAAGTCTATTTTGCCCATGGGTCACTAAAATATTTGATTTATAATTCTTTTTCTAATGTAGCAATTTGATCGCGAATTCGCGCGGCTTCTTCAAATTCCATGTTTTTAGCCGCCTGCAGCATGGAGCCACGGAGATATTCGAGAAATTTATCTTTGCTTTCAAATGTAACTTCTTTCATAGCCGGATTGGCTTTGTATTTCACGCCGTCTTCAGCCACTTTTACTACTTCAAGATAATCTTCTTCTTTTCTGCCGGATTCAGGATCTAACGTAAAATCCTGGGTTGAAATCAAAGATGGATCAACAAGCGGCTTCAGTTCTTTTTGGATGGTTTGAGGAGTAATGCCATGCTTCTCGTTATACTCCTTTTGTATGATTCGCCGACGATTAGTTTCATCAATCACTTTCTGCATACTTTTGGTGATTTTATCTGCATACAAAATTGCTTTCCCGTCCACATTCCGGGCCGCACGGCCTACTATCTGAAACAGAGACGTTTCTGAACGCAGAAAACCTTCCTTATCTGCATCCATAATAGCCACAAGACTCAACTCGGGAATATCAATTCCTTCTCTCAGCAGATTAATTCCAACCAGCACACTGAAATCACCGCGCCGGAATTTATATAATACCTCAATCCGCTGCATAGCGTCGAGCTCGCTGTGCATATAAGCCGCGCTGATGCCAAGATTTTTCAGATATTCACTGAGCTCTTCACTCAAACGTTTTGTCAATGTTATGCAAAGCACCCGTTCATTTCTTTTAGAGCGCATGCGAACCTCATCCAGAATATCATCCACCTGGCTTTCAAGCGGACGAACCTCAATTTCGGGCTCCATCAAACCGGTTGGCCGGATAATTTGCTCTACATAGATGCCGCCGGATTTTTCAAGTTCATAATCGGCCGGTGTGGCGCTCACAAAAATTGCCTGGTTAACCATACCCTCCCACTCTTCGAATGTTAGAGGCCGGTTGTCCAATGCTGACGGCAGGCGAAAACCGTGTTCGACAAGCTCAATTTTTCGTGAACGATCACCCCCATACATTGCGCCAATCTGTGGAACCGACTGATGACTTTCATCCACAACGAGCAGATAATCATCCGGAAAATAATCCATCAGGCAGTATGGCCTCTCTCCGGGTTTTCTGGCGCTGAGATAACGGGAATAGTTTTCAATTCCCGAACAGTAACCAATTTCCTGCATCATTTCTATATCAAAAAGGGTACGCTGCTCAAGGCGTTTGGCTTCCAGAAATTTTTGTTCCTCCTGCAGCACCTCCACCCGCCAGTGCATTTCATCGCGAATCTGTTTGATGGAGTCTTCAAGCCGGCTCTGTGTTGTTACGTAGTGCGATGCGGGATAAATTCTGAATTCATCCACATTGTCAATCACATCGCCAGAATCTATATCAAAAACCTGCATTTGCTCAATTTCATCTCCCCACATTGTAATTCGAAGCCCCTCTTCCGAATAGGCCGGGTAAATATCAACCACATCACCCCGAACCCGAAATGTTCCCCGGCGAAAATCATGATCGCTGCGGGTATAATGAAGGTCTACAAGGTCATACAGCAGAGTGTTCCTGGGAATTTCCTGACCGGTTTTAAGCTGAATAATCAGCTTTTCATATTCTGAGGGGGAACCGATACCATAAATACAGCTCACTGAAGAGACAATAATTACATCGCGCCGGCCTGATAACAGAGAACTTGTGGCTCTAAGTCGAAGCCGCTGAATCTCCTCGTTGATGGAAAGATCTTTTTCAATGTATTTATCCTGAGCAGAAAGATATGCTTCGGGCTGGTAGTAATCATAATAAGAGATAAAAAACTCTACTCGATTTTCCGGAAAAAAATCACTGAGCTCCCGGTATAGCTGTGCAGCGAGCGTTTTATTGTGACTCATCACCAGGGTAGGCTTTTGAACATTTTCAATTACCCCGGCTACTGTTCTTGTCTTACCTGAGCCGGTAATACCCAGCAGCGTTTGATATTTATCGCCCTGGTTTACTCCCTCTGTTAATTCTTCGATGGCGTTGGGCTGATCTCCCGCCGGTTCCCAGGGTGAATGAAGCGTGAATTTTGACATAAGTTTTCAAGATAACACCATACAATGCCGATTAAAACAGTTACTACGTTAATTTTTTCAGTTATTACACATTTTTAAATGTTTTGGGGTACTTTCAGTAGAAGCATCCAAACTAATAAAACACCTTTTAAAGGTGTTGAATTCCGCTTCATATTTAACTGTAACGAATAACAATCAGATATCGCTCACAGAATGCCCGACCAAAACAAGCTTAAAGAACAACGCACATACATCGATGAAATTGATGAACAAATTTTAGATCTGCTGCAAAAAAGAAAAGATGTGGTGCAGGATGTAATTAAGCGAAAAGTTGAAAATCAACTACCGGTATTTGTAGCCAACAGAGAACAGCAAAAAACAGAATCTTTTCGAAAAAAAGCCACCAAACGCGGACTTGACCCAGATTGGGCCGAAGATTTTTTGCGTATGATTATGGCGGCATCACGGGCTGCTCAATCAGCGGAGAAATTTCCACGCTCAACCAAAGAGCCAAAACATATATTGTATGTGGGCGGTGAAGGCGGAATGGGCACGCTTTACAGAAACTTCACCGATCAAAGCGGACACATTTCTCACAGCATAGACAAGGGTAACTGGTATCAGCTTGAGGAAATGGCACCGAAAGTAGATATGGTTATCATTACGGTTCCTATTAATGTAACCGTTGATGTGATTAAAAGAATTGCTCCAAAATTAAAAGAGGAAACTATTCTGGCTGATTTCACCAGCAATAAAAGTGAGCCTCTGAATGCGATGCTTGAAGCTCATCCCGGACCGGTTGTTGGCCTGCATCCCATGCACGGGCCCGATGTTCCGAATCTCTCCAAACAGCTTATGGTGATCTGCTCAGGTCGCGATAGTAAAAAGGCCGACTGGTTTAAGGAGCAGTGTGTTTTGTGGGGTATGAGGGTTGTTGAAGCCAAACCGGAAAAGCACGATCACGTTATGCACCTTGTCCAGGGTTTACGCCATTTTGTAGCTCTTTTACACGGTTCATTCATGAAAAAATATGATCTCTACCCGGATGAAATGCTCGATTATTCGAGCCCGATTTACAGGGCAGAACTGATGATGACCGGACGAATTTTTGCCCAGGATGCTGAACTCTATGCCGATATTGTTTTTGCAAATAAGGAGAGGCGTGATTTGCTGCTGACATTCTTCAAACATCATCAAAAACTGGCCGAACTGGTAGAAAAGGATGATAAAAAAGGATTTATCAAGGAGTTTGAAGAAGTCACTGACTTTTTCGGAAAGTTTGCATCTCAGGCACTTGATGAAAGCGGCTATTTAATCAATCGGCTCGCAGACCGTTTTAGTTAAAATGCAGCTCAAAAGACAGGGCACAAACGGAGACGTTTGCGCCAACTTTAAATAGCGCGGGCGTCCCATGGTCTTCGAAGCCTTGGCGTAGTAGACTCGCTCATGCTGCATCTTAATTCATCATCCAGATTGTACCGGTTAACACCGTAGCAAATCCAACCCAGGCAATGTAAGGCACCATCAGCCAGCCGGCAGCTCGTTCTTTTTTGAAGAAAAAGTATGTAGTGATAACTATGGCAATCAAAAGAACGATAATCTCAGCAAATGCCCAGCCCACTTCCTGCATGCCAAAGAATATTTGAGACCAGAGACCGTTTAAAAATAGTTGAAGAAAAAACAGACTGAGTGCAATTTTTGCATGATTAAACCCGTAGTTTTTCCAAATCAGCCAGGCAGCAACCCCCATCATGGTATAAAGGGTTGTCCAGACAGGGCCGAATAACCAGCCCGGAGGATTCCAATCCGGTTTATTTAAACTTTCGTACCATACTGAAGAGGCAATACCCGGTGAAACCTGCGCGCCAAGCCATGCTGTAAAATAGCACAATCCGAGCCAGGCTATAAGGCCTGCTATTTTTTTAGGAGAAGACATATTGTTATTCGTATTCACACTCATTATATACTCTGTTATATGTTTCCTTTTTAATCCATGCCATTACAGCACTGTTTACCAATTTGTGATTGTTTGAACAAACTTTCGCATTATTCAGTTTAACAAAAGACATTATTTTCCCTCAAAAAGCTACAGACTTTTAAAATGTATAACTTTAAATTTTTTGCTGTATTAGGACTGTTTTTAACATTTCCTCTCATTTTATTTTCACAGTCCAACGGCCTGTTGTTTAACGAGATTGAATCGGGAACTGAAACTATTCTGGCAAAAACCAAATCTGGAGAAACTCAGGAGCGACTTTATTACCGGCTAAACAACTCTATATTTGAAGATGGAAGTCTCAGGAAAGGTGAATCGATCCGTGTAGAAACTGATGTAAACACTTTTACCGAAATGCAGATAACAAGAGTTACAGAATATATACCGGGCACACTCTCCGTTATTGCCAAAGATGTTTCAAATAATAACCAAAAATTTTCATTTACATACTCAAATGGCCGGGTGAACGGGCTTTTTCATCAACATGACCACTCCACAATCTTTTTTGAACACGATGTCCAAACAGACGAAAATTACATCTCCTCAACCTCTCCTTATCGCGATGATGAGCTCAGCTGCGGAGTAACTCACGAACATGCAAATATTGCACTTCCAGATCCCGGCCAGTTCAATAAATCAAAATCCTTCGAAAGCCAGTATTACAATCCCCCTCATATCCGGGCTTTGACCGGGGAATCCATGTATGATGAAGTTACAATCGACCTGATGATTGTCTATACCGATAAAGCTGAGCAATGGGCAAACTCATCTCAGCACGGTTCCATTGAAGAGGTTATTGCGCAGGCGATGAACCTCTCTCAGCTTGGTCTTGACAATAGTGATCAGGGCATTAACCTCCGGCTGGTACACGTACACAAAACCGATTACGATGAAGACGGTGAAAATTGTGAAGATGATGGTTGTGGTGAAATTCATCTGCGCAGGCTCTCTAAAAAGGGAACTACAAGCAGCCCGTTTGACACAGATTTAGCAAATGTAACAGGTTTTATGGAGGAAGTTCATGATCTGAGAGACCAATACGGTGCTGACCTCGTAGCCATGTTTGCCGATATGTCTGATACCGGCGGTATCGCCTGGCTGAACAACTCCACGGCCGGCAATCCTTCTATAGGCTTTTCTGTGAACCGCGTTCAGCAGACAGCCCGTACTTTTACTCTTATTCACGAAATCGGCCATAAGATGGGCAGTGCACACTCCAGAACACAGGAAGATGCAGCAGCCGGATCGCTTGGCGGGCTCTTTAAGTATTCCACAGGATTTCAGGTCGGCAGCGGTGATTCTCAGTTAAATACCATTATGGCATATAATGAGTCCGGGGCCAGCGGTAATAATCTTCCTTTTTTCAGCAGTCCGCATCTAACTACAACCAATGGAATTCCCGCCGGTTCAGAACGCTCTGATAATGTTCTCGGGTTCAACCAGGTAAAAAGGGCTATCGCCGCTTACCGAAGCACAACCGTTGATCCGCCTTCCATTTCTGTATCTCCATCAAATGTAGTAGAAGTTAATCTGACCGATGAGGAAACGCTATTATCGGTTCCGTTCACAATATCAAACAGCGGAGATTCTGAATTAAGCTGGAGCATTGATTTTGATATGACCTCCACAACATTCGACTTTTTGAAAAAAAAACAGTCTCCGGAAAGTGATGAAACCATTCAGCCGGCTGAAATTCCGAAACAGGAAATTCCGATGGCCAACCATCTGCCCCGACAATTTGGAAAAACCACTGATGGCGCAAAAATAATTTATCAAACCGGTTTTGAAGCTGAAGAAGGATTCAGCCACACCGGCATCATTGATACACTTGGCGGCTGGCGCGTGTTGAGGTCAGGCATGAACTTTAGTTCCACAACCCAAAATCCTGCATCGGGAAACAGGCATTTGCGAATAAACAGCACTTCTACTTCTGATGAAACCATCATTGTTCGACCCCCGTTTTTTGGCCTACAGCCGGTTGGTGATTTTGAATTTTCGGCAGATATTGCCATTAATCGTGGCTCAGAAACCGAAGACGAATTATTCGACATTTATTTATGGGATGCATCTGTCGATGAAATCTCAGCAGGGATTATTATCTCTGACGGCCGACTATTTACCTATGGAAAAAATTCCAATGGACAGGAGAACTTTTTCCGTGCCGACTACAATGTCCCCGCTAATAACCAATATTTTAATCTTCGGATAGCATACGACGCAAGCATGTCTATGCTTAACTATTATGTGGATGATGAACTGATCAGATCACTGCGATATACCCGTCCAAACACACCCGATTTTGCCTGGTTTTTAAACAGAAATGAAACTTCTGATGCATACTTCGATATCGACAATGTGAAATTGGAACGAAAAGCCGAACCATTTACCTGGCTTGATATTGACCGTTATAGCGGTGTAAGTCCCGTTTCGGGGAGTCAAGATCTGGTATTGAATTTTACAGCAGCAGGCTCTTTTAATGGCACCTATTCCACAGAATTAATCATAAACAGTAACGACCCGGATCAGTCTGTCGTAAGAGTACCGATTAATGTGACCGTAAATCTTGATGACCCAATCAATGGGCGCGGAATTCCGGACGAAGTTACACTTGATCAGAATTTTCCAAATCCGTTCAACCCAAAAACCCGAATTCGTTACGCATTAGATCGTCCACAGCAGGTAAACCTGGAAGTATTTAATATAACAGGCCAAAAAGTTGCTACACTGGTAAATCAACAGCAACCACCGGGTACATACCAGGTAAATTTTGATGCTTCAAATCTCTCAAGCGGCATCTATATTTACAGACTTCAAACTCCATCGCGGGTTTTAACCCGTAAAATGATTCTGGTGAAATAGCTGGCAGACAATGGGTAGAAGCATATAAATATTTAGTCTGTGGTTTATTTATTAAAAACAGTTGACCGGGCGAATTTCTCACGAAATTTGGTTAAACTCCACCTTTAAAAAGGTGAAATTACTCTTTATATGCAGAAACGCCTACTGTTCCTTACACTGATCTTTACAATTATCACATCTGCGCTTCATGCACAGAATATTCAGATAGACCTGGACAACCCCATTATTATTGAACCTGAAGATATTGGCAATGTCTGTACGCTCGACCCAACTGAAATTAATGCCCACTACTTTATAAAATCTGACGCTATACGTGAAAAAGTGCCCTCACTTCAGGCCTCTTCCACTTTCGAAATTTCCTACCAGAGCAGTTGCGGTGGTGACACCTGGCCACAGGAAGCTCAGGATGCTCTTGAATTTGCAGCTGAAATCTGGAGTAACCATCTCAGCTCTCCCATCCCTATTCGAATAGACGCCAATTGGGTGAATCAGAATGATAATGTTCTTGGAAGCGCCGGGCCTACTACTTTTTTCAGAGTAACCGGAGATGATATTCCTGATGCCGTCTACTCAATCGCACAGGCCAGCGCACTCGTTGAAGAGGATCTTGCGACTAATGAAAACATTGGATTCGATATCGTCGTCAACATCAACTGTAATTTTAGCGACTGGTATTTCGGAACCGATGCAAATACCCCCACCGGTTTAATCGATTTTGTAACCGTAGCTTTACACGAAATTGGTCATGGAATCGGATTTTTAGGAACCGTAGGGGCAAATAATACGTCACGAACTGCAACACATGGTTTTACGTCAGGCGATGATTTTTTACCATACATTTATGAAACCTTTGCCGTAGATGGTTTTTTTAACAATATGGATGACAAAGATGTTTTCCCGAATGATACCCAGGAAATGTATGATATTGTCACTGGCCGAAACAATGGCCTCTTTTTTGACGGTCGCGAATCTGAACTTGCCAACGACGCTGAAAACAGCGTAGAACTTTTTGCGCCGGCTGAGTTTCGGCCCGGCTCTAGTTTTTCACACCTCGACCAGCAAATTTTTTCCAATACAGAAAATGCCTTAATGCGCCCAAGTGTTGACCGAGCTTTTGCCATTCATAATCCCGGGCCTGTAATGTGCGGTATGCTGGATGATATGATGTGGCCGCTTGGCGATGCTTGCTTAGCGCAGCTGGCCGACCCAGATCTGCTCCGAAAACCAATTCTTGCTGCTCCATTCAATAACGATAGCGATCAGATACAAACACCCGAATTTTTTTGGGAGCCGGTAAATAACGCAAATAACTACCAGATTCAGGTTTCAGAAGATTTCGAATTTACAGATTTCATAACCGATCAAACCATAGCCGGCACAACTTTTACCCTTAACCAGGAGCTTGAAACAACCAGTACGTATTTCTGGAGAGTGCGCGGCATTAATAACCAGGAGCAGGGACCCTGGAGCAATACCTGGAGCTTTTCCACGGTTGATGAGGTTCCCGATGCCATAAGCCTGAATTCACCCGATGATGGTGAAGAAAATCTGCGTCCAGGCTTTCAGTTAAACTGGGATCAAGCGGAAAGGGCTAATCAATATAATATTCAGATCTCTGAGGATTCCGAATTTTCCGATCTGTTCGTCGATCGGCGGATTAGCGGCACCACATTTTCAGCCACTCAGGATTTTCCATTTCTGACAACTTTTTTCTGGCGGGTAAGAGGTGTGAATGATGGCGGTGAAGGAGAATGGAGTGAAGTTCGCTCTTTTACAACCATAATCGAACGGCCGGCAGCCGTTGCTCTCGGATCTCCAGGGGATAATGAAAACCAGGTTTCAACATCACCCCAATTTACCTGGGATGAAAGTGCACGTGCTTCTGATTACATCCTCCAGGTTTCTCTCGAGGATAATTTTTCTGATAATATCATTGAAACAACCGTATCTGATCCATCTTTTTCGGTTCAGATGTCACTCGAAAGTGCAACCATTTATTTCTGGCGTGTAAGGGCTACCAATATCGGCGGTGAGAGTGATTGGAGTAACACATTTACCTTTACAACAGAAGTCCTCGAAACACTTGTTGACAACAATTATCCCAACCCCTTCAATACAGAAACTACGATTCGCTATCAGTTATCACGACAGACTGATGTGCTTCTGGATGTTTATGATATAGTTGGAAGGCGGGTCGCAACTCTTGTAAATGAAGAGCAGTCTGCCGGTGTTTATTTCGTTCCGATGGATGCCACTGGAATGTCATCGGGAACATATCTGGTTCGGTTTGTGGCAGGCGATGTAAACGATGTACAAAAAATGACGCTGGTTAAATAAAATGATATAAAAAACCCATCGGCTATCAACCGCTGGGCTTTCTTCTTCATCTATAACGTAAAGAGTTTAAGCTATCCTGATATTCATTCAGTAATCCTGCTGTTTAGCTCTTCAGAATGCAAATATAGAATGTATTTGAACTGAGAAAATTAGATATCCCGATAGTACGCTATCATACTTAAAAGACCGGAGCCATCATATAGGGAACTTTGTTCGATGAACAACCGCTTCCTTCTTGTACGCTGGGTCCACTCCTGGTAGCAATAGCACGCTGTCTTTCAGCAGACCACCCTAATATACCAACTTCTCCTCCCACTGTAATTGCACCCCCTAAGGATCCATCAATACAGTATTCTGCGTCAGTATTAAAGGTAACATTAAAAACAAGCTCGCCAGTTGCTGTCCCGAAGACTCCCATCATGCCCAGGCCGGGGCGACCAATACCAATGGTAACACGGGGGGTATCAAAGTCGAAGCCCATCCCTGACGTGTTTGAGGCTTCGAAGCTCAACTCCGGACCGGTTGTGGAAAAGCTCTTGAGCTCACCCTGTGCCGCGAAATTTCCGTCGGGATTCCTTCCAACGGCTACATCACTAACTGCAGAAAAGCCCGCTGTTGCTTTTAGCTCTGCATTTGCACGTGTAATTGAGGATCGGATTTGAAATCGTGTTCCCACTGCAACAAATGCGGGAATGGGTCCAATACTAAACGGAAATACAATGCCGGCCTCCGGTGAAATTGAGGCCGCACCTCTTGTTCCTGAGAGACTAACGGTACCATCCACATCCAATTGAATATCGTTGAAAAAGACGCCGATGGCAGGATCCGGATCTTCGTTATCGGAAGATAGCTGTATTGCCCCGTCAGCAGTCAGCCCCGAAACAACCCCCTTGAGAGCGGCGGTCAGCCCTCCCGTACTTGCCGATAAATCGACCTGGATATTCCCTCCGGAAGTTGCTTGCATTTTGAAGTCATACCCATCGGACCCGGTTGAGAAATCAACACCATCCTCCGTAATAACTACTGAACCGCTTTTGGCGAACAGGCCGTATGGTGGGCCATCAACTCCCATTTTGGGACGCGAGCCACCTGCCGGTGCTATCCCAATAGCCCGCCCGCGGGGGCCTGCTATCAGGTCGTGCCGGAATTGTATATCAGCTTCAGCCATTGCATCAGAGAACCGGGCCCATTCCGTGGTAACATCTACCATATCACCCTGCTCTTGTATGGAAATAATATTGAAGATTCCGAGCTGCGGCCATACAACGAGATCTCCTTCTTCAAGACCATCCAGTAAAGGCGAGCCCGCTGCGATACTGTAAACACCGTCCTGACCCATAAGGTCTTGTACATCATTCAATACGTCTTCTTCTTCTGCCAGGATTACACCCGGCTCCCATTCTACATTAAAGACCACATCATCGGCCTGTGCAATTGGCCCAAGCGACTCGATTTCAGGACCGGCTCCGATATCGTCGGGTGGGCTCACGCTGTCGTCGCTGCAGCTGGCCATAAATATTAACAAGAAAAGCGAAAATGTTATAAAGAGATTTTTTTCCATGATGAAAATATTGGTGATAAACACTGGCTACTTATTACTAACCACGAAAAAATATTTAAAAATGGCTCAAAAATTTCTGTCTGTCTGGTTTTTTAATTTATATCCCCATCAAAAAGCATGGGTAAATTGGTGTAAACAACTAAAATTTTGTAGCCTAATTTTTGATGCTGACTGCAATTTTGTTCAGACTCATAGAAGGTTTTTGTATAAATGATTTCCACAAAAAACGTATGGATTTAAATTCTCTCCTGTAAAAATTATCAACTCTTTTGATTTATAAACTATTATTTATTTAGTAGATATATTTATTGTAAATTTTTGCTATAAAAAGTTATCAACATTTAGTGTTTTTTTAGTTTTCATGAGAAATCTGAAAATAAAAAACTGCCTAATAAAATTGGTTACTTGTTAAACTAATGTATCTTGAATGGAGGTCGCCGTTCTTTTAAGAATTGATCTGGATAATTGAGAGCAGTAATAGAATTAGATTCGGAATTCCATTTTCCATTACAGCTATCTGAATAATACTCATCACTCCAAAATTCTGAAATTGCCTCGCTTGTGTTTAATTTTGCGAGGCCAAATAAATTCATATTAACACCCGCCTTCAATTCTAATCTTGAGTATAAATTTAAACAATCAGGGAATTGCCACCCGCCACCTGTATAAAATTCAGGTCGCAAAAATGGTACTACTGCTTCATCAAATATCCGCAGAGAAACCTCCGGTACAGCAATCCCCCACTGTGCACTTGCCGAACCGGTTGTAGCACCTGCATTTCCTTCACCTTCTCTGAAAACACTCTCGTTAAATCCTTCAAGTATGGGTGAAATTCCGGAACCATCAGCAGAAAACCCGGCTGATGCATCATACGAAAAGCTCGTTTTATATTCTGCAAATCCAACCTCCCCTAAAGAGAACTCAGTTAAAAATACAGTACCCAACCTAAACTGGACTGGAATTGGCCCTACAGTAAACGGAATAATAATAGCAGGAAACGGTGGTGACCATTGAAATGTATCGCTGTTGCCACCGGCCAATACAAATTCCATATCCAGCTCTCCGGCTAAGTTGGGATTATTGAAATAGAATGAATCCGTTTCATGTTCAATAATTTCAAATCCTGATTCTGTATCAATTTGCTGGATAGTTGTAGTGGCAGACATGGCACCGGAAGCGTGATCGATGTCGTAGCTTAAAAGCATTGAAATACCAACTTCATCAGGGCTGGTTGCCATTTTTGCTTCTAATTTAAAATCATCAAGTTCATATTCCCAGCTAAGCGTACCATTGTCCCTGTTTCTTTTTGGTTTAACAAGTTCTCCGTCAATTTCAAGCATCATATCTTCAGCAATCGATTCTGTAAAATTTATAGTCTCATTCCAATCGACTTCGGCATTTTTAAAAGCTTCATTTAACGTTGCATATTCTGTTTCAACTATTATTTCATCATTAGTTTCATTTACGTCTGCAATTCTTCTTAAAGCCTTATTTTCGATCAATAATATTTTTCCTTCTTCTAATACAAAATCTGCATCATTCAATATTTCAGCATTAAACGTATATGTGTGATCCTCTTCATCTGACTCAATCAGTCCTGCCTCTGATATATGCTCGGGCATCAGGGATGTATCTTCACCCAACTCAGCATCAAACCCGGGATCATCTGGAAAGTCAGAATCCATGCCGGTAGATGAATCGTCTGAGCAGGATACGCCTACAAAAAACAGAGCTCCGAGCAACAATATTAATGAGCTAAAATTTTTATAGCACCTGCTTAAACCTGAACCTTGCTGTTTGGAATTTCTGTATCTCACTAAATACATGTTCTAAAAAATTTGATTTGATGAACGATAACTTTGTTATTGTTTACCTTATACACGTAAAAACTCAATAAAAAGGCTCATTTTTTTCTGTTTTCATAAAAGATGTAAACCTACCGCACTAATTTCCGCGCCATCAAAGGTTTTTTTACCTTGTCCACGGCTCTAACCACAATGAATTACACCACTATGAATTTTCGAAACTATTTACTTACACCATTTCTACTACTTTCCTTTCTCATTTTCCATAATCAATCCATAGCTCAGCAAAGTGCAAATTTCGAACTGGCTGAACGCTTCACGGCCGACAGAATGCAAAAAATGACCGGAAGTACATTTCTGAACGCACAATGGATTGAGGATACCGACAGGTTTTGGTATGAGTGGGAAACTCCTGAAGGAAAAATTTGGGTGTATGTAGATGCGGATGATGAATTGAAACGACCGCTTTTTGACAGAGATGATATGGCAGCACAGCTTTCTGAAGAGTTCAGCCGTGGTTTTAATGCAAGAGATCTCGACTTAAAAGATTTTGATTACGACACTGACCGCGAACTGTTCACCTTTCATGTAGACAGTATTGAGTTTAAATTTCATGTTGATACCGATGAACTTGTAAAAGGCGACTCTCTGAAAGCCGAAGAAGACGAGCCCTGGGCCACTTATTCACCCGATAGCACGTGGATTGCCTTTGCCCGCGAACATGACCTCTACCTGATGGAAGCTGACGATCCCGACAGCACAGAAATAAGGCTCACTGAAGACGGGGAACGGTGGTACAGTTTCCAGGCCGATCATGGGGATACCACAACTACCGAAAGACTCAGAGCAAGGGTCAACTGGTTTGAAGATTCACAAAAACTCTATGTAAAACGGCAGGACTGGCGCGAAGTGGACGAATTGTGGGTTATCAATACCATTGCGCAACGCCCTGAACTGGAAACCTACAAATACAATCTTCCCGGTGAGGATAATCACTACCAGGATGAGATTCTGGTTTTTGACATGGAATCAAGAGACCGTGTTCGGCTCGATACGGATAAATGGCCAGATCAGTCGCTGGGCGGTGCCTATTTTAGCGGAGGAGGGATTTACACCTCAGATGAATCAGATTACCTCTGGATTTTACGCCGAAACAGAACCTGGGATGAAATTGATGTTGTAAAAGCTAATACCGAAACCGGTGAAACCGAAGTGCTGTGGTCAGAAAAAAGCGAGCCATATTTTAACGTTATGAACTCCTATCTCGGCGTTATCAACAATGGCGAGGAGTATATCTGGTGGAGCGAGCGCACCGGGTGGGGACAGCTTTACCGGTATGATAGTGACGGCAACCTGGTGAACCGAATTACAGACGGACATTTTATGGTGGGCAGCGTTGCCGCAGTTGATACAACCGGGCAAACCATCTATTACGAGGGTTATGGAAAAGAAGAGGGCCGCAATCCGTTTCACGCTCATTATTATAAAATCGAATTTGACGGTTCGGGAGATCAGCTACTCACTCCAGAAGATGCTAACCATTCCTTTTCTATGAATGATGACCGGACCTATTTTGTGAATAATTTTTCCAGACCGGACCGGCCCACACAAACCGTTCTCAGAAACAGCGACGGCGACGTTTTAATTGAGCTTGAAGAAGTGGATTTAACCAAAATGAAAGAGGCCGGTTACAATCTGCCTGAAAATATTTCAGTGAAAGCAGACGACGGAGTAACTGATTTGTATGGTGTGATGTGGAAACCTGCCGATTTCGATCCCGACAAAAAATATCCCATCATTTCATATGTCTATCCCGGTCCGCAGGTTGAGCCGTATCCGCGAAATTTCTCTATTGGAGGAACCGCAGCCCGTGCGCATGCTCTCTCACAGGTTGGATTTGTCGTTGTGGCAATTGGAAATCGAGGCGGCAGTCCGTTGAGAGACAAATGGTATCACAACTATGGATACGATAACCTCCGGGACTACGCCCTGAAGGACAATCGGTACGGCTTAGAACAACTTGCCGGCCAGAGGGATTACATTGACATCAACCGTGTTGGAATTTATGGACATTCTGGCGGTGGCTTTATGAGCACAGCGGCCCTTCTCTCCTATCCTGATTTTTATAAAGTTGCCGTCTCTTCAGCCGGCAACCATGATAATAATGTGTACAACATTTACTGGAGTGAATTCCATCACGGTGTGGAAGCTCAAACCGATTCTGTGACGGTTGAAACCGATGATGGTGAAGAGATTAAAGAAGAACGCACCACCTTTTCATCCTATATTCCTCCCAACCAGGAGTTGGCTGATAACCTGCAGGGAAGGCTTCTTCTGGTTCACGGAGAAATGGACAACAATGTTCATCCTGCCCATACCTATCGCGTTGCCGATGAGCTGATCAAAGCAGGCAAGCGATTTGATATGATGATTTTCCCGGAAATGCGTCACGGGTTTGGCCGTTACAACGACTATTTTGAGCGGCTTCTCTGGGATTATTTTGCCGAACATCTGCTTGACTACAGAGCAGAGGGTGTGGATTATAATCTGCCGGATTGATAAATTTCATTTTCTGAATTCTCAAAGCCGCTTCATCTGTTTTAATGAAGTGGCTTTTTTTATTTCTACGTAATATTTGATCCCGTTACTTTTTGACTGTTTAGCCTCACAAAACCGATTGTTTTGATGACAACACCTGATATTTGTAAATTATAAATTGATGATATAATTTAGTTT
>LKMJ01000224.1_pt1 | contig 38199 bp, 43 predicted proteins | sample 643391 | NCBI WGS metagenome assembly LKMJ01 (sample SAMN04112250, study PRJNA286221) | soda lake metagenome | biome: soda lake; feature: Kulunda Steppe; material: water; isolation source: sample PL-Br10 brine of Picturesque Lake | place: Russia: Kulunda steppe | collected 2010-07 | reverse complement strand
TGGGGGGGGGGGGAGATTTGAATTATCAAAATAGTGCGGTCACACGCAAAATCTTTGCCCATTCCCCAAGGAATTCGGGAATTCGATTTCCCCAAAAATCACAGCAGTCACACGTCTTCTTTCATAGTTCATTTTGTTGTTAAATAGAAGCCCACATCTGTGCAACCTATAAGAGGAACACTGTCTCTGGTGGCCTCATGATCTCCGGTGTTTATATCATTTATGCTCATATTCCTGCTAGAAAAACCATGAACTATGTTCTCAACAAGTGGAAAATTGTGTCTTCATTGGCCTATCTAACCTGCACAAGGCTGCTTGCAGGCTCACAGTGTTGCATACAGCCTGCCATACAATGCGCAACATGGTGGAGGTGCTTGAGGCTGAGGGTGTGCAGCAAGAAGTGGGAAGGTGCATATGCATGAGCAACAACTCGCCAGCACTCTATAAGATGCAACATGTATACGCTACCCAGCAACTCAACTATGCACTCATACATGCGCAGGTTTGCATGCAGACCCATTCCCATCTATCTGTCTAGCATGTTGTCCCTTAAAATTCAGTTTCTTTGGCTAGGCTTCCCTTTGTGTGCTTTTGTTGCTGGGCATGACACCTTATTCATTTCCTGCACAAATGCCTTGTTTAGCAACTCATTGTACACCTGTGCACTGCTCATACCCATGCCCATCGCTATTGCCTGCTTGGTTTAGCTATCTTTTTGTCATGCTTCAGCATTGGGAAACGCAGACTAGTTTGGGCACCTGGGCAGGCTGGTAATCCTGGTCGCAGGCTTGCACACACTCTTGGCACCTTGGTATGGGCTGGGGCATTTTGGCCTGGCCCTATCTGCCCTTTTTGGTCAGTTTTTTTTATGACTCCCCATTTTGAGATACTGTAAATGTATGGAGATATGCAGGTTTCAAGCAAAACAACCTGTGTCAGGGGCATTTTATTCATGTGGAAGTTGTTTGGTCCCTAAGTAAAACCCTAAGTTCCCGTGGCATTCCTCGAACTTTTTGAGCTCCCTCAAAAAGGGGGCAATCATGCACCCTGATCATCATACTTCTGAAAATAATTTGCTTGTGACAGCAAAATGTGTGCCTATTTCCCAAAAATCTTCGCCCAAATCACAAAAAAAATTGCCTTCGTTATAAAAATATTTGTATGTGACCGCGGCCTTAGCCCTTGAGGTGCAGCCTGGCTATATCCGGGTGTCATGGCTTAGGGCTTAGGGTTTAGGGTTAGGGTTTAGGGTTTAGGCTCTTTCGACGCATACGGCGTCGACGCTACAGGCGCCTATAGGCGGAACTACAGGATAGCAATGCTGTATGGGAGCGGGGGGTTCCGCATTGGACGCGTAGGATTTGATGCACAAATTTAAGGCATTTTTAGAAATACATGAAGTGCGATAAAATACACATGACCCAACCCTGAGATAATGGATGAAAGAATGCTGGGATTTTAATTACAGAAGAAAAGGAAGCGGTTGCAGGGAACAGCAAATTTTTCTTTAATCCCGGCCAATGTGTGATGTCCGCTTCTTTTTCGTTTTATTGAAAATCATTCCATGCTGCTTTACTGCCTGCAACTTGGACTGCCTGCCTTTTGTCTTGGAAGTTAATTGATGTGAAGCAAAACGGATCCTGCTCTTTCCTGGAAGATATTAAAGATTCTAAAAATATATCAAATCCTAACAAAAGCATTTACATATTACAATAGGCTTACTGCCCACTCCGTGATGTGGCCTATGCTAGACCTGAATTGGATAAATTTATGGTCAACAGGGCCCACATAAGGAATAATTGAGTAAATTCACTGAAAGGGGAGCACCTGGGGAGGTCTTGGGGGAGGAGGGTGTGATTTACCCACCAAGCTTGTGAACATGGGTGCGCTTTGCGCTGCAGGGTGCACCAATTGCTTCCATCCCTGTGCCACATTATTTCTCCTTTGAAACACTGTCAGTGGCTGCGTTCAGAAATGGAAACGTTGGCCTAGCAACATGGTTGTGTGCAACGGCAGTATAAAGCGCAGGGATTGGGCACCTGACTTAAAGCAAACATTTAATTCAGGCAACTGAAGGGCAGTTTTGAGGACACATCCCTGAAGGGAACACTAAAAGAATTGGTTCACTAGGTGATTCTCCACTGGTCCTGCCCGTGCTTGTTCAAACCTGTAAATCGAAGTGGAGCTTGGCATGTATGTTTTCTGTGTGCCATCAAATTCTTAAGTTGAATACGCACGAGCAGACCCAGCATGGCCGCAGAAAGAGGGAGTAGTTGAAGCCACCTTACCTGAACCATTGGCCATGATATTGTGCCAGTGTGCAGCTCTGAAAAATCATGCTATCTGGCGTTGAGAGCGCAGAGATTGGTGACTGAGTGTGTAGCAATTAGGTAATAGAGCAGGGAGCCCAACTGAAGTGATCTGCCTAGGCCTCCATGGGCGCTGCTCCCGGTCTGCTTATGTAGCAAAAGTGCTTGAACTCATCCCTTGTGTCAAATGCACTTAAACAAAAAACTTGATCCTTAGTTCAGAGAATTTGCCCAATTTCATGATGCCCCTCTCATTTCTTGGTGCAGCAGCTCTAATATCAGAGGATATGATTAGGGGCATGTCAGAATATATAATTAGGCTTCAGTGTAGATGCATTTTTCAGGCAGCTCCCTAAATTTTAAGCCTAGCCATGCACTGTTTGAGCTGCGGCATCATTGCACATGCCTGTGAGTCAACCTCTCAAGCAATTTGGGATTCATCCAGGGGTTTGGGGTGCAAGCGTTCTTTTGCTTGATAATAAAAAATACTCGTGAATCATGATGACTTGATTTATGACAGGAAACTACCACTTGTTTCAAAAGTTTACTTTACTTTTATTACAATGTTACTTTCAAGCTCCAGAACACTTTGCCCTCTGCATCCCTTGTGATTTTTTTGCAAGTTGACCTATGTTCCATCCATATTCTGTATTGCTTTGGAGAGTGCTGCATACTTTATGATGAAGCCCCAGTCATTGGGCTGAGTCCTTGGGTTTAAAAGGTATCCAGCTAATTTTATGGGCGGACACCCAGACCACCCCCACCCCAGAAAATTTGACAGTCCCCAAGAACATTTGCTTTGGCAGGCCTGCACTACCATAAGAGCATTGAAGGGTGTGGTTGGTGCAGCAGATACCTTGCTCAATGGGTTTCAAAAAGAAGTGCGGGCAATCATTGGCCAGGGCCGGCCAGCCCTATGCCTGGCTTGAAATTAGGGCATGTATTCATAACAAACCTCCCCAGACCGCTGGTCCCCAGGCCGCTGGTCGATTGTGCAGGCTCACTCAGCATGCCTCCTTGCTTGTTTTTCTTGGGGGTGGGTGTGGAGGCTACTTCGCAATGCACCAGCGGGATTGTTCAAGCATCCTGACTGGGTATATGCTCTGTCACCATTCAAATGGTGATGTGATGTACACCATCTGAAATATGGTCAAGTGTAGCAGAGGGCTCTGCTGTCAGAGCAGGCTTTGCCAATTTTTGAGCGCTGCTTGCAACTTCTTCTTCACCTGTCTTTTTCAGTCACTTACATCACCTGTTTTTGTTGCAGGCCTTTACTGGAAATGATGGGCCAGATAATTGACTGGCTTCAAAAACTTGCTGACGGCAATGATATGCGATCAGTGACGTATGGCAGGAGGGAGGCGACATACCAAGGCCAACGGGTAGGTGAAGTATTCGAGGTTGTGCAGGTCACCTCTTAACAACACGTTTTGCGAGCTATGTGAACTTTTATCCGTGATAGTTCATGGTCAACTCCTGGAAGGGGCCTGTGCTCAGCATGACTATAGGGGTGATCCATGATTACCGCAAGAATAGTAATAATTGAAATGAACTCTGAGGGGAGCATCTGGGGAGGTCATGAGGGCATGGGGTGAGATGTATCTGCAAGGATTGCAAACATGGGTGCACTGCGTGCAGTAGGGTCCACCGACTTCTACCGTACTTATCCTTTGAAGACCTTTTATCAGCTGTCCTCAGAGTTGGAATTGCTAGCCAGGTTGTGGAACTGTATGCAATGGCAGTATTTAACCCAGGGATGGGGCGCCTGACCTAGGCGTTTAAAAGTGAACCTGCCTAGGCCCGGATTTTGTCTCCCAACTCTATTAAGGGGTTTCTTATGGGTCCGCAACGATGCATTTTTTCGTAGAATGTTGCAAAATGGCCACCTGCGGGGGGCTCTTAAGCCTTGCTTGCATGCAAGAAGCACAGCTTCTGCCAGCTTCCAGCCCTCATGCCTTTGACCGAGGGTAATCTTTGCTAAATTGTTTTTCAAAGTTGTACTTTTGTTAGTAGACAGGACTTGGAAAAATCGGACAGAAGGTGCGAACATAGGGTCCCGAAGAAGGTTGGGTAATGGAGTCCCCCAAAAAGAGCCTTGTGACAGTGTTAGGGTGAGGATTTAGGAAGAATAAGGCAACAATTCTATGATTATGTGAGTCTGGTTGGGTGTATTTGTCATGCACCTGTTAGCCTGAATAGTCATTGTTCTGAATCTGTACAGTCATTCTTCAAGCTCAAGCTTTTGCACGACCAGCAACAACCCACATTCATCCCCATTGAATTTATGCACAAACCATGGGTAGTTTCTTTGGGCTTGTATTTCTGTCTGCGCTCCCTGAGTTATGTAAAAGAATCTTAATTAAAAAAGACAACACGTGGTTGCAGAAGCTGCTCATTTAGAATAGGCATGCGATGTACAATTTGGCCGTCCAGTCAGATCCTTCACAAATTCACTTTTAGCCCACCATGGCATGCTCACACATGCAGCTGTCTTCTCCAGAACCATTTCCGGCTGGTCACCTTGTTGCTGCTTGCAGTGCTGCTTGCTGCTGCTCTGCTGCTTTTGCTTTTGCTAGAATCTCAGGCCTAAGGCTAGAAGAGCTATCAGATTGCAAGTCGAAAAGGAGGCGGGGAGGACTAGGGGAAGTTTGCCTTACTTCCGGCTCTTGAGAGCAATTATGAGAGTACAGGAGAGGTAATACCGGTTCAAGATATCTGTCCCATTGAGAATGGTGTAAGCATGTCCAGTTTAGCTCACTGAAGTCCTTCCCCCCACAACCTCTTTGTCTTCTAGGCGTATTGTCTCACTATTTTTATGAGGAATGGTCTAACCATACCTCCGGTAGGGTTAGACCATGCACATTTGTCCGGCCTAAAATGTGCATCTAAAAGCTGATTATTAGCTGCAAATGTTAGTCCAAGTTAATCGTTCCCTCGCAATAAGGCATAAAGCCACCAGCAAGAAGCATGATTCGATGCTAGTAACTTACTAGCTACTTTGAGAGCATGGGAGAAGGCATGGGCCAGAGAGGAGCATGCTGACTTGGGGAAAACTTAGATACACAAGGTAATTAGATGAAGTCTCCTAATTGGCCCTACTCTTGTTGAACTAACACTTGCTGATTGCAGTTTGAGCAGCTTGCCGCAGCTTGCTGCAGGGTTAAGGCATGGGCAAACAGAGTACTCTTAATAGGCTGCTACATATGCTTCTTGTGCAGCAGCTTCATTGTAATCAGGGTTCTACAAGTGAGGCAGACGGTACGCTGTAAGAACAAGACGGTGCCGTTTATGATTTAGACTGTATTTCTCAAATTTGACCATCTAGACGGTGAAATACGTTTGATATATGGTTTGGTCAGGGGTTTGTGGGCCTACACAAAGAGCAGCCTGTGCACCCCTTTCTCGCCAGCAATTGCCCCCCCTCCACTTAACCATGCAACAAGCACCAGTGACTTCTTTATGGTGCGATGCCAAGCTGCAGGAGCCAAGGGATGCCTGTGGATGTGGCAGGAGTGGCCTCACTTGCATTGGAAAGAGCCGTGCATGCGCGCCGTGCTGCCTCCTTGTTTCACCCTTGCTTTACCCCCGGGGTCGTCTCCAGAGTTTTTGCTTGTGCGTGTGTGGATGCTCTGAGCCTGTGAATGCAGCTTGGGGCCTCAGGGACCTAAATACACAGTCTCTGCTTGCATGCTCTTGCATAAGCATTGCTCATTTGCTCATTTGGTGCCCTAAACCCTTATCATTATTGATGTCATGAAGTATAATAAAATAGCACCTGGACATTTAAGTGAAAATGCCAGCAATCATGTGGTCACAGGGGCAAGACGGTGCCATCGTACTTTTTGCTTTGCCGCCATCCTTCTCTCTGACTCTATTTTAATTATACCGTACCGTCACCATACTGATTTCACGGTCAGACATTTCAAACGGCGGTCTAAGCCTTGATATGATGATAAGTAAAGTTCTACATTTCAAGGGGCAGAGCTCAGAGATAATGGCTTCTGAAAGCAAAACATTAAATTCAAACCACTTTTAAAGGGAGATCTGTCCAAGTTAATGGCAACCCCCCAAATTGGCCTTTTCTTTGCCCTTTTCAAGACTAGCACTCACAATTGGAGGACAAATGGCTGAATCTGAGGACCTTAAAGTTTGGAAGGCAATCAGTCCGCAGCAGCGGACTGGAGATTGCAACACAGGACGGGCCTTGGGGTGCCACCAGTCCTCATGCCTCAGAACAGAAATACATGTGCTGAAAGACTAGGTTAGGCAGTATTTTTGGGAAAAGACTGCAGCAAATGCAAAAAAGAAATGTAGATTTTAAACACGATGTCTTCCTGAGAAAGAAGGATCCTTAAAGATCAGCGCCACATAAGGTTTGAAAAGAACCAAGCAAGGGGAAGAGGAAAATTCGAAAGTCTTTTTGAACTATAAGAAAACAAGGGATCAATGACTGTAGAAGCTATATACCTTCAAATCGGTATGGATAAGAGGTAAAGAATTTAATCCTCAAACAAGCACCACGCTCAGGCGTGGGATGCTTGCCCAGCACGCATGTAAGGATCCACCCAAGCATTTTGATTACAAATGCAGGATTGCTTGCTTTTAATTCTTGTTCAATTTGTGCATTACAGATGTTGCTTGCTCTGGAGGCTGGTGGTTTATCTGCAGAAGACGTCCCCAGGCTATATGCAGCATATACAGAGGCCCGAGATAAGGAAGCAGAGGTCACCTTCGCCAGGGGTGGGGCCATAAATGCAATTTCCTTAATTGAAGTGGCTCATTAATAAGAGGAAGGAAGAGGTTCAGCCCTGACAGTCGAGCATCATGTGTGCTGGTGATGAGGGAATGCTTAGCCACCCTTTGTTAAGCTTAACGCGCCATACTCATGTTAATGCCCAAATAATGTTTCAGCAAGGCTACAAACTTGTGCCATTAGAAAAGGCAAGCATTGTTTGGGTGGTAAGTGGACACAGGTGCTTCTTTGATGCTTGAATGGAGACTATGATTACCAATGAATGCATTGTCGTGTATGCAAAACTTACATATGCATATCATCATTTTTCCCTCTCGCATATCAACAGAGAATGAGATGCAAGACCTGGCAGTCCCGTCTGAAGCGAACAGGCCAGGTGTTGGTGGCGTTGCCCTAGGAGTCATATGCCGTCTACTTACCACACTGCGCATGATGTATGGGGTAAGTAGATTAACAAGGCATATCCCATGTTCAACCAGGAAGGCTGAGGGAGTATCATGACAACACGGACCTGCACAAAAGCCATCTCTGTGTCACCGTTTAAAGTTTGCGGATGAAGTAAGCAGTAAGCCTGTCAACTTACATGTATACCACCCTGTAGTTGTACTGATAACCCCCAAAGCCGCAACAGCAATGCCTTAGGGTGAAGACTCTGCGCCCTGAGGCCCAGCAGCGGCTTTGGCCAGTGTCAGCTTCTGTACCTTTATGCAAAATTACCATCTTCTATGTCTTTTGGATTTAATTACATGAGAATGCATGCTTGGCCTCTCTACTTTTCCAACTTCCTATCCAGAGTAAAATTATCAGAGAGCATTGATAATTAGTGAGAGGCTGGAGGATGATCAGGATGTAAGACTTGACACTATGAGCAATTTGTACAGGCACTATTTAAAACATTTAAAATGCAGCTGGAGCAGCAGACGTTAAGCATGACAGGCTGGTGGGGTGAGCTCTTTGGTTGACTCTACAACTGCATCTTGAGCACATCTGGAGCTAGATAAGGTGGAGGCCCGTGGTAGCCCTTCTTTTATTAATTTATGCTGGGCGTGTTATCTCTGTGATTTCTAGGGCTGGGTCATGCCTCCATTTGCCCAGATCAATGCTCGTATGATGTGAAGAATGTGCATTTTTAACGTCAATGTGTGTACATTTAAGGGTCTTATTTAGGGTAGACATTGGGGGGGGGGCTGTGGGCCCCCAACTGCCCCCGCAGCTACTAGTTACCACCCAAATTCTTTGTTACATATACATGCATTTTCAAATTGCCAAAGGAAGGGGCAGGAGTGGGATCATGTCGAAATCAACAGCTGAAAGGCAAGTCGCTCCAGCACAAGGTGGAGTGCAAGTACTGCAAGTACGTCTGTGTAGCTGGTGCTTCCTGCATCAGGGGACACTTTCTTTATATTATTATAGTGTCAGGAAACGCTTCATTCACATCCTGAGGAAGTTAAGTGCACAGCGAATGAATCAGTCCTGCCGCCTATCCTTATGAGATGAGGGCCCATTGATGCTTAAAGCAAGGTAGCAGCAGCAGCAGCAGCAGCAGCAGCAGCAGCAGCAGCAGCAGCAGCAGCAGAAGCAGCAGCAGCAGCAGCAGTAGCAGCAGCAGCAGCAGTGCAGCGGCAGCTTGATAGAAATCCAGAAGCAAATGCAAGCACAGCCTCGGCCGCAAAGGAGTGCAGTGGAGCAGTGAGCAAGGCTGCACAGGAACACGGGAAATGCTGGGGGGGTTGCCACACTGGACGCAAAGAGGACTTTCAATACGCAAATTCAAGACATTCTAAGCATTGCATTAAAGGCGATAAAATTTGCATGACCCAAACCTAGTAAATTCAATTCTTTGTGGAGCAATAGGTGATGTTAAGGCAAAATAAGCGCTCTCTTACAAAGTTCATTTAAATCAGGCCCAATTCAGCTGGCCCATCAATTAAAAGCCAGTAGGACAACCAAGCAATCCTCAGGCAACCCATTTGTGTTCATGCCAAAACAACTTGGATTTCTTTTGCAGATGGGAGGCACAGGTGGCATACCAGCATCTAGCCATGAGCAAAGTAGCTTGTGCTACCGCATGCTGGTCAGCAAGGCTGCTCGCTCCAACACCGAGCAGCATCGGCGGGTTAGGTACGTGTGTATGTTTGTGTGTGCGCGTGTGCTGGTTTGCAAATATATCCTTCACTTTAAAATCCTTTCATTAGCTTTGAAAGAAGCTTGTGCGCTTGCATCCAAACAACTCTGTTCAAAAACGAGATGTGGGTGCAGCGTTACAGGTGTCTTGAATGAGATAGCTTGTATATGGATACAAATTCCCTCGGAAATTCCTTGCCTTACTCGCATGCAGAGGCCACTCGGAGAGTGAGCGGCCACTGGGCAGTTCTCAAGAAGTGATACAGCTGTCTCTATGGTGCCTAGACCCAGCACTCCCATTCCTGGATGCTTGCGGCAGCGCATACAGCACGGTCTTGACGAGTGGAACTCTTGCTCCCCTGGGCACTTTTGCACAGGTGTGTGCAATTGGTGAATAGGCCTGTGGACCTGCTGTGTGGTATGATGAATGCACATCCTCTTGCTTTCTTATCCAGGGAATGATGCATAGGGTGGCGCTAGGTCGATTTGCAAGTTTGACTGATGGCAACTACCTCGAATGCTGTTTCCCATCAAATTGTCAATTTCTTTTTCTTTCGTATTGTGGAATCTTTTTCAGGAGCTCGGCACTGAATTTGGCACTTCACTGGAGGGTCCACATGTGGTGGACATGAAGCGTCAGGTGGGGTTAGAATGCATCTTTTGGACATGTGCACAGGAGCTATGTCTTGTGTGTTGAGAGCTGGAGGAGACTTTTCAAGGCTGAAAAGAGCTGCGATGATTAGAGCAGGATGGAGCAGCATGATGTTTGAATGTGGTAGGCCTGGCTTGCAGAAAGATGCGGGTACAGATTCAAAGGGAAAAGCTGCATGATCCGATCCTGCATCCAACAGGAATGTGGCCATCTGGGTATCTCTGACGCATTTACCTCCTCTGATAAAGGCAAACAAAAATATTCAATCATGATGCGGTGGATACCTTGAAACATAGAGAAGGATGTCTAACGGCCAGCTAGCACTGGAGTCTTATGCCACAAATTTTTTCTTTTATGCGTCAATGTCAGAGTAATCCTGGGTTCACATAATTTGTGCCTGGTCGTCCCCACCACTGGGTCACCCCTTTCTTAGGCAAACGTGGCCAAATAGGCCTCTCAAGGCATAACTTTGCATCCACCGCACCGTTTCCTGACATATTTTTCCGGTTCTGATGGTGGTCTTGGGGTCGAAATTGGTGCGGTGAGTGAAAGGCAATTTCGGAAAAGTGGTATGTTATGTTGAAAGATTGCGCACTGTTTCCCACTCAAAGCCCCAAACTCCGAGCTTGAGATGCCTGCAGATGTGTAAAATTGGGCCGCACATCCTGTGTGGATTTTGGCGTGGGAAGCTCTCCTGTTGAGCTGTGCACTCAAAAGAGGCAAATGTGATGCAACGTTTAGGCCCGCCGCTGCCCACCCACACCCTCGATCGGCTCCATTTTGAATTTCCTAGATTTGATTTGATTGGCCGCAACCCTCAGACTTGTTCTGGCTTGAAAGCATGCATGTGTTGCGGAGATATCGCATTTCCTGTGTTTGGACCCTTATCTGGTCGCGACAGGGTCACCCATGGAACACACCTTCCCGACCGCCTCCCCCTAATCCAACTTTGGAGCATGGAATCATCATTCAAGAGCAGCTAAAGTTCTGGAAAGCGGCAGGAATTGGAGCAAGTTTGGGGATGCACCATTTGCCTGCCAAAAGGGTGCAAAATGGTGCCAGAATGGCCAAAGGCACACACGCCGCGCCCCCACCTCGCATTTTCTCACACAGCCTGACATTTTATGACATGAGTGCATGTTTTGCATGGTTGGGTCTGGAAATGGGGCCAGCAAGCGGGCGGAAATGCTAATTCGCCATGTTTGGGGGGGTCCAGTGGTGGGGACGACCGCCTTCTTCCTCTTATTTTGTTTAAAGTTGAAAAGATCACTTTTTTACTGATTTGGGGCTTAATTCAGGGTTTTGCCGCTTTGTAGGTAAGCTTTCCATCAGCATCTCACCTGTACTCACATCTTTTTACTTGCAGGTGTGGGCAGGCGCGCTGCCTTGTGGGCCCAACCATGAACCATTGCAGGCCACGTTCAAGAACACCGAAACCCACACTTTTCAGGACCAAGTTGGAGAGGTGTGCAATTGGCAAGTCGACAGCCACCACCTTGACATTATGTAAATAGCTGACTTTAAAATTGTGCTCAGGGATTAGTCAAGCATGCAAGCACAGAGCAACGTATGGGTCAATCATCAAGCTTATCAGTGTGTGGTGCACTTTATTGCAGGGACTGGTGCGCTTGGTGGAAATAATCCCAGATGGAGTCCTGGTGTTCCTTTCAAGCTACCACCTTGTCGAAAAGCTGCAAGAGCGCTGGAAGGTACAGATTATGCATCATGATTTTGTGGAGCATTTTGAGGTGGAAATAATATGGAAGTGTATTGTCAGTATGTGAAAATAATGAATCATACTATGTGAAAGCAAGTGTGGTCCATATTTGTGGCTATGTTATGAGTAATACAAAGGATACAAGGGTGGACCATGCCCATGCTGGGCAAACCTGTCCAATTTGAATGTGCAATTTCTTGTGTGAATAAGCTTTATTTATTTTATACTGTGCTGTTCAGGCCACAGGCGTATGGAACCGACTGTGCGATCTGAAGGAAGTTGTGGTGGAGCCCAAACACGCTGGCAAGGAGTTTGAGAGTGCAATGGACAATTACAAGGCAGCTGTCAAGCAAGGGCGAGGGGCCTTGATGTTTGCAGTTTGCCGCGGCAAGGTGCGCATCTGTTCCCTTATGTTGCAAGCGTCATGAGCAACTGCAGCTGTCCTGATGAAGCATGGATTAGAGAGTATTCCCTGTACAAGTACAACAATGAGGACAATTCCAAGCTTTTTCTGTTGAAATGAGCAGGCTCCGCTGCAAGGGTTTGGGCGAGCAGGTGCACATGATTGGCCAAGAGACACGTGAGCAGCTATGCAGAGTAATATTGCCAACATTTCTCCTCAAGCGAGGAAAGGATCATGCCATTTCTACCTGTAGGCATTTTTGCTGCCTATCTTGCATGCTGAGTGCGTACCTGCTCAATACAGATCTAATGGTTTGCTGTTCAAAAGCCTGCGATGTTCGTTGTACTTCTCACCCGCTTGTTGCACATGACTTGGGCGCAAGCTGCGGAGATGCTCTGAAACATGCATGTTTTCGAGATTCCTAGCAATAATGTGCTAGTTATGCATGCACACAGGCTGCTCATGTGATTGTTGCAATTTCAGGCATCTGAGGGCATTGATTTTGCTGACAGCCAGGCACGTGGTGTTGTGATGGTGGGCATTCCCTTTCCATCTAGCAAGGATCCTAAGGTCCAGCTCAAGAAAGCCTTCAATGACAACAACTCAACAGCAGCCAGCAAAGGCAGACCTGTTCACCGTAGTGAGTGACAGCCACAAATTATGCATGCACACTGTTGAAGGCTTTTCCCAGAGATTATCGATGCTTAGACTTTACCTTGAGGGGGAAATAAGAACCTTAAAATGCTTTTTGTGACATTGTGCTACCATCCTTAGTAACTAGAACTGCAATTCAGATGCGCCTTGACTTTGCCAGTCTGCATCAATTTACGTATCTTTCAACATCATTACAAGTGCACTGCTGACTACCTGCAAATGTGCCTCGCACAACTATGTGGACCTGCTATTCAAAACTCTTTGTACCCACATCTGCATCCTAAGTACTACTTGCTTTGCACACTAGAAGCATACAAAGCAGTCGCACAAAATGATTGAATACATCAAAAAGCAAGAAAAAATATATCTGCTTGTATTGCTGTACAACAAACCATATCTTTATTCGGTGTCTTTCAAATCTCTAGCTAAATGTATAAACATATATTGTCTCAAGGATGGGTCATACGCGACTTTGGGATTTCCTGTTCGCATGTATTCGTGTAAATTGCGCGTATACGCCGTACTTGAGAGGCAAAAATGGAAGATGGGGTTGGGGGCCCCCAACAACCCCCAAATAGCTCCCCAGGGCTATGGACAATGTACCAACCAGACATAGAGTGGATCATCTTGAGGCAGGCTGATGGTGCACAGATGTGCAAGCATTGCAGTTGCTATACAAGCGCGAGCTTGCATGGGCTTGTGCGTGCGCGCGCGGTGCCATCCTTACTCACCCCCTGCACCAGGAGCGCAACCTGCACTTAACCCCTGCCTTTGTCCAGCCAAATGCACAGCTGTCCAGAACTTGGAGCAGCTCAAGCAGCACTGCCTGCTTTGTGTGAAGATCCTCCAGAGGAGGAGAGAGCGCCCAGGTTGTGTACACACAGCCCTTCCTGCCTTTTGTCACCATCAGCAACACGACATGACCATCAGCAGCACCAGGCAGTGGTCGCTGTTGCTGAGTGCACGCCAGGAAAAAGCAGGGCTGTGTGCGAGCAGCAAAAATGGGTCCCGGAAGAGGCTGGATGGGCCTGCCAGGGACCCGGCAATGATGAATTTCACCACGAAATTTAAACGGTTATTTTAGCAGACGCTAATTTTTGTCACTTTTTAGCGTATGTATGTGTATGTACGCAAATTCGTGAATGACCCATCCCTGCGTTGTCTAGTTTCAATACAAACAGTGTGAAGCACTGAAGATTAGAAATATATCTTTGGCAGTGTGTTGTGATCTCAATTTTCTATCAACTCCTGGTATTGTCATGCTACAACTTCGAGTGTAAATCAAGCATTCTTGCACCCTGTCCACTTTTATTTCCTTAGCTCATGTTTACGAAGCAGCATACTGGTGGACCATTAGGAATGGTTGAGGATTAAATCTTTTGCCTGATCAATTTTCTGGTTTATTGCTGAGTGGCTTTCATGCACTATTTCAATGGTAAATCCTCCCTTGCTAGGTGGGCATTTTATCTGTTTCCATCTTGTGTGATCATTTTTGTACTACCGGGCATCGAGAACTGTGTGAACTGGTCAAAACCTCACCAGCAAGCTTGTTTCTAATCTTAATTTGCAGCTCAATCAAAGAAGCCTCAGGCACCACACCTTACTGGCCATAGCTGGTACCTCCAGCAAGGCTTCAGGTCCTTGAACCAGGTCAGCAAAAATGTGTCCTCCGTTGATAGCTATCCCTGGTGCTCAAGCAAATGTGAATTTGAGCCTTTGATGGCCTAGTTATTGTCATGTTGTGAAGAACCTATGCATGTGCACTGTCCGGCAACGCTGCATGCATTTTAAAACATACTTGGTAACAACATAAGTCTAGCAAAGCTTGAAACAGCATGAAATCTCACCCGTATGTAAGATTTTTGTTGTGCATGAAAACACATGCTCCTTTCATTTGATTTTGCATGCTATCTAATTTTCTCCACATGCGACACAGGCAGTGGGACGCTGCATAAGGCATAAGTATGATTATGGGGCAATCATACTTTTTGATGAACGCTTCACCAAAGCTCAAAACCAAGTCCATTTGTCACGCTGGGTCCGGGGCAACATCAAGGCAAGTGCTTTCTAGTGTACGACAAGTATCAGCACTGATTTTATGTGTTGCTTGTCAAGCAAGCCCTGATTTTATGTTGTGCTTGTCAAGCAAAAGCATGTATGAATACAGCACTTCCGATTCCAAATGGCATGCAAGAACCATGCATGTTGCATTTAAGTACCTTTTTCCATCGCCTGCTAGAGGCCTAGGCGTTTCCTTGTCTCCCGTTGTGTGAACGACTGACCTCGGCTGTTTTTGCACATTTCAGGTGCAGGCCTCATCTCAATAGTAGACTGGTGAATTGTAATTGCACTTGTCATTCAGAATACCAGGTACATGCAAAATACCAGGTGCATGCAAAATGATGAATCACAATTGTGTGTGTGATTAAGAATACCAGGAACGTGCAAACTCATGAGCTCCTGTCAGGTGACTGTCACTTTTGGCTGTGCGTGCAGGTGTTCAGCAGCTTTGAAAGCACTTTATCATCCCTGAAAGTCTTCTTTGCTGGCTTGGCTTTGAATCCACCTAAACGCCCTGCCTCACCTCAAGGAGCAGCACAGCCACCTTTTCCAACAGCATCCACGTCATCAGACCACACAATGATGCCGCAACTGAAGGTTGAAGAAAGTGGGGAGAATCCTGGTAGGGTAACAATGTTCTTTTTTGTCGTAGCATTTGTTCAGAGTCAGAATTGGATTTAAACTCTGAATTGTAGACAGATTAGAGAAAATCCTTGGGGAAAATCATTGGGAGACTCACATGGAGAATCCTTTTGCACCAAATCTTCCACAGAGTAATGCTTCCAATATGCTGTCTCACTCAAAGCGTTACAAAGAGAGAATGAAGTGTTTAAGAAAGGACTGTTTGCATTTACAAAAAAAGATGATGGAGTTGCTAAACAAAATAATGGAAGACATGTTGGGATGCTGGAAATCGTGTATGGAATTTCATAACTGAAATACCGTATATGTACCCCGTGTGTACCCCGTAAACTGTAGAAACCGTATTACCACAATTCCCACCCACCCCAATCAGACGTCCAGGGGGGTCATTGCATAGCTTTCAAAGAGCAGAGAGCGCACAACCAATTGCTTTTTCTTGTAAAAGATTCCACAGAATGTAGTGGCTTTTCGAAGTTTAAAAAGGACCAAGTGCAGCATCAACTCATGGTTGCATACCCTAAAGCATCCCTCTGCAAACAGATGTCATTCGGTCAAAGTCTCATTCTACTCCCTGCATATCTCTGACATCCTCTCTTTCTCAACCCTTCACTCCTCCGCCCTCTCCTCGTCCTCAATCACTACGTCTGCCGTGGACAGAGCAACCTCCTCATCTGCCCCTGAGCCCCCGCTATTGCTGTTGCTTCAGATATAGGGAAGCTTTTGGCCCCCTCTAAGGCTAAACAATGGTCTTGCTTTAAATGTTGCTGAAGAGCAACCAGTTGCGCCCAGAAGAGCCTCTGGTAGCATGGGCGCTAAGAAGCCGCCCAGCTGCTGCTGCTCATTTGCAGATGCTGCCAAGCCTGCTGCACCTGCTGTTCCTGAAGTCTCTGACTCCAGACTGCTCCCATCCCCCTCTGCCCCATGTAGACTGCCTTCTTCATTCACGTTTTTCTAGTCACCAGTTATCCGTCAAACAACACTAAACAACGACAAAGAATCAAACGGGAATGGTGCGGATGTCCGCAGAACCACTCATTTCGATTTTTTAAAAACCCGGATATGTACGATTCTAAATCGTGTATACATGTATGTGCATAGGACAAACTGTATATACGGTTTGGGTGTGCGGGTTAGAACAACTTGCCCCCTCCCATATACCTATGTTATGTTAAATAATTATGAATTGAAGGATATTATCAGATAATGTACAGTAGTCAACACTAGAAATGTGATTTAAAGCCTTTCATTGAGGCACAACGCCTGCAGCACTTCCGTACACTTTTACTTTGCTGCTGTGCTTTGCTCAATTATTTGTAATTCTGCATTCAATTTTTGACCAAAACAAGGGTTATGGCTTAGGGAAAAGAAGCCTTAGAAGCTTAAAGATGCAGCTTGAGTTAAGCCAAGTTGGGGACAGGACAGTCCCTGTAATAAAACAGCAATAGTGCTTGCATACAATCATGTGGTAATAAGCGAATGTGCGCTCTTCTGCATGTGACAAGTCAAATATGCATACACACGCTTGTGTGCATAGAAAATTAAGCATCAGGAAAGAATAAAAGCTCGTCTCCACTATCAGGTCACCCCTTCCTTAGCCTAAGGTGGCCAACAAGCCTCTTTAGGCATAGTTTTGCAGCCACCGCACAATTTTCTGACTCAAGCACACCATGGATAGCATGTATTTGCCTGGTTCTGATGGTTTCATTTGGGTCATAATTGGCGCCATTTAGGTCATAATGGGTGCCATTTGGGTCGTAATTGGTGCGCTGGATGAAACGAATGTCAGGGAAGACAGAATGTAGGAGTTGAAGAGTGTGCACCTTTTCCGACACATAGCCCCAAACTCAAAACCTTGAGATGCATGCACGTATTCAAAATTGCACCTGTGTGAATCTGGGCATGGGAATCTCTGCTGCAGAGATGTGCGCTCAAACATGTTGGCCCGCAGCTTCCAACCCACACCCTTCATCGGCTCCATTACACATGTTTTCAATTAACTATGATTCCCTGCATCCCTCAGGCTTTCCAGGCTAAAAAGCATGCAGGGGTTGCAGAGATATTGCATTCCCTGTCTGCATTTCCTGTGTTGGCACCTCTGGTTGTGACAGTGTCATTCACGGGACATGCCTACCCATCCCCCTTCCCCAACTCCAACTTTGCAGCATCAAACCATCACGCAAGTCCTGGAAAGCGGCAGGATTGGAGCAAGTTTGGGAAAGTGCCTTTCTCCTGCCAGACTGCGGCAAACTGGTGTCAAATTGGCCAATGGCGTGCACAGCACACATATGTGAATGCATGACTGGGGCTGACAATGGGGCAAGCATGGGGGCGGCAAAGCAAATTGGCCACGCTTTGGGGAATTTAAGTGTGGAGACGTTCTGGGATATGTTATGAAGATTTAAGGGAAGAAAGCATCATCAGAACGACAGAAGTAAGCTTGCAGAGTCATTGGAGCATGACCAGTCTTCAATTTTCTCTTGCCTTGCGCACATACCAGCAAATTGGCAATACAAATTTTCACAGCTTGTCAGCTCAAATGAATTGCACGTGCATTGTTATGCAATCCCACAGGCGGCACTGGTGTCCACGGACTTATCAAGATTGAGTATGAGCTTCACCACCCGCCGCCAGCCAAATCAAGCGGTGGTGCCCGGTGTCCAGAGGACAACGGTGCGTGGCTGTTGAAGCATACAGATGTCTGATTGACAACTGGCCTTTGTGTAATATGGTCATACTTGCCAGCTCTTAAAGTCAGCAGCAAATCTTCTGACATATCAGAGGCTCAATACGATCAGCTTGCATAATGAATGTTTGGTTCAAATTGTTTACACATTGAGTTACAAAGAAGAATAAAGGAAAGTTTGAAATGGTAAAGGGCTTGCTTTTTGTTATGAAATGTTGTGGCTCTGATTGATGTGCATAAGCTACCTCAATAGACAAACACGCAAGGCTTTCCAAAAATTCTTTTGGATAAAAGGACAATGCTAAGATTTGCCACAATGGCAAGAAATCAAGAAGGTTAGTTAGGATGCATAATACAGGGGATGAGCACATCCCTGGGCAAATCTGTTTTTGTACATCCCTGATGCTTGACAAGCTCCATTATTCAAGCACATGCTGTTCATGTCGACACAGGAGCCCTACAGCACCAGCGTCAGAACCAGCAGCACCAACTACAGCAACGCCTGCGGCAGAAGCAGCTGCAGCAAGAGGCAGGGGGAGTGAAGGGTCCTGGCTTTGTGCACGTTCCCCCAGGGCAACGCCACATCACTCAGTTCTTGGTACCTCCATGTCCCCCTTCAAACCCTGCTGCCGTGGACACAAGCTTCAAGGGCCTGGGCGGCTACGCCGACAGCTGCGTCACAGCTGCCCCCCCTGCCATGGCAAACAACCCTGATACCACCCCCTCTACTACCTCTCCTGGCCTGAGATCTGCCACAGCACTCCAGACTGGTCCACCTATTACATCTGTCACCACCGGCTTGTGCAACGACGCAACTGCAGCTGCTGCAGCAGGGATGCACACACCGCATGCGCGTGCCACACATGGCCCTAGCAGGACAACAGAGGAGAGCCCCCATGTGGCTGCCGCTGCAACCAACCAGCCCTTGCCTCCGTCTGCCTTTTCTTCCACCCGTACCCAGTCTCCTACCATGCTCGTGCCACCTGCCGTCGCCACGCATGCATGGCAAGGGCATGCAGGCATGCTAACCCCCGTCCCTCGTGGACACTTTAGCAGCGCCCCCACGCCCACAATGTCCTGTGCACAAAGCATGGGCAGCCGCATCACTCCTGTGCTGCGCGTCAGCGGCCCTGGCTCAGGCGGGGTGGCCTCCAGCTCACTAAGCATGCGAGACCCTTTTACCACGCCCCAGCACGCTGGGGCCCATGCAGCGACAACCTTGCTAGGCGGCACCTTTGGAGGCATGGGCAGCATGTCCACGCCCAGCCCGCTGTGCCAGGCGCACATGCCGGTTGGAGCTGTCCGGCAGCAGGACTGGGGAGCAGCAGCAGCTGCTGCTGCTGCTGTTGCCCCTGTTTCTGCTACCTGCACCCCCGCGCCTGCGCTGCTGAAGCGCAGCAGTAGCAGCAGCAGGTCCATGCCACCTGATGGCAATGCTGAGCAGCAAGAGGTGAGGCTCTAACCTCCGGGGCTGCAGTCTTGTGTACATCCACAAGCGCGGCTGATTCAGGGATGTGATACTTTTAAAGCTGGTATTACTGAGACAGGGATTTCCTCCAGATTCGGCATCATCCTATCTCTTTGCCAGCTACCTTAAATGCTGGCCAGGATAAGCATGGATAGATAGCACCACTGTGTAAATGGGCCACTTGACTGAGCGCGGTCAATGAGGTTGCTCAAGTCTCAGCCTAATAGCAAGCACTGTTCCAAAGGGCGCTGTTTCTAGGCCTTTGTGCATGTTGTGGCATTTTACTGTTGAGCATCGCGTGCCTGCCCCCCACTGCCCAATTTTTACTAGCGCTACTTATGCACCTGCTGTGTCATGATCTATTCAAGGAGGCGACCAATGCAATTGAACCGCTTGATGCATATAAGGCTCTATGCCCACAGTACATGCTTGCACATATTGGTGTGACCAGTACACACACAAGTATGCATAAATGTGCGCTAGTACAAACGCACGTGCGCGCATACACACATACATACACACATATGCACGCACGAACGCATGCATGCACACATACACGTTGGCCCCTGGTGTTTGACTGTCATTGGCCTCAGGCACGGTCTGTGCGCTTCAAAGCTGCACATGCGCAAAGCGCAGGGAGAGCTGATGGGGGCGCTTGGGTTTCGCTGGTGGATTTCACAGGGATGTCCCCTGCTGGGGCTGCAGCGTCCATGCAAGCCCTGCAACATCAGCAGCAGCAGCAGCTGTGGCAGCAGCAGTCGCTCCTGCTCCGGCCAGGAGGTATGCCTGTGCGGGGCGGCATGGGGATGCAGCGGGCGCAGCAGCTGCAGCATTTAGGGGGTATGCAGGTACATGGCCAGATGTTAGGCATGCCTGAAGACGTGCAGGGGTGGCAAGGGCACAGTCAGCGGCCTGGTATTGAGACAGGTAGAGGGGGCCCAGGGATGAATGTGTGGCTGCAGCAAGGGGCACAGCAGCACGAGCTCCGAGCACACCAGCAGGCTTACCCAAGCGCTGCGCTATTGACGCCAGCAGCCTCACAAGTCTGGCAGCCCTGCGGTGGGGTCATGCCCTACACGGGCAGTGAAAATCATGGGGCCAGGATAAGTTTACAGATGGGAGCTGGAGTGGACATGCCGAGTGGAATGCCACGTCAGGGAGGAGAGGGCAGCACTACAATGCACGGCAATGCGCTCCCAGGTGTGGGTCTCACCATGTTGCCTACTCAACAAGGGCTGCAGCGTTGGGGGGCCACAATGCACTGGCAGAATACACAGCAGCAGCAGCAGCAGCAGCAGCAGATATCGCGCTCTACCCATCAGAGGCCGCAGCATACAGGGAGCTCACAGACGCCACAACCGCCAATCGTGCAGCAGCAGCAGGCTGTGTCCTCAACTCCCATGCCGGCATGGCGTCAGCAGCAGCTTTTGTTGCAAGAGAAGCAGCAGCTGTTGTTGCTGCAGCAGAGCCAGCAGCAGGGGTAGAATAGGGTAACAGGGGAGGAAGGCAAATATATTCATGGTACTAGATATTTATATTCCACTGCCTATGTAGCTTTTCTGTCCTTTAAAGGGCTATTCAGATGCTCAGGGAGTTTGCTGCAAAGCGATCAAGGAAAAGCCTAATCATGTCCGGTAAACCTAGGACGTTTTCCTTATTGCCAAGGGAATCTGGGCTTGTAGTAGCATCCACAATATTCATTCGAACAGACAGGCACTTGAAGCTGCTTTGCTAGATCATAGGCATGAACTTAAATTAGTCAGAGATGTCCATTATAGAAGCTTATCAACTCTGCAAGGCAATGGACGTCAGTCCATATATTGGACCAACAATCTATGTTGAGTGAGTCCTAGCTTTTTGATGGGTGTGGTGCATGTGCCCTCCTTTTTGGTGGTCCACCATCATAGTTGATATGATATTAACAACTCCAGGACTTGATATAAGAGTATACGATGCTTATGTACTTGAGGAAACTGATCTCGAGCCTTTCATTTAAGGGTCAGGCTAAGGGTTGTCACTAGCTTGTTTGGAGGGGTTCCTTTAACCAATCTTTTTCTGGCGCCCTATGGCTGCACCTCGCAATTGTTTTTAGAAGCCCCAACAGGTGGCCATTTTGCACCAAAAAATGCATCATTGTGGACCCCTGTGCATTCCTTGTAAGACTTCAAGTCTTAAGTTAAGACAAAACATCCGAGTCTGAGAGGGTCCAGTTTTCACCCTGGGGGCCCTATATAGTTGTGCCCGAGATAAATGATCAAAGCACATAATTTCTCACTCCCTGCGCCTTTGTCCCATTCTTTATCCAAAGATTTTATACTTATAGCTGAGCTCCAAAACAGAATATACTTTGTTTGGCACTGTGTGATCTACAAGGACTACAAGGATAAGGCCTTCACTTAAGAAATGTGACTGCTAGCCACAAAGTCGATGTTTCTTAAGTTTGCTGCCAAACAACTTTCTGGGGCAGACGTCATATTTCTATTGCATACTCCTCCACTATATGGCATGTGCTGCTTTATCTCAAAACTCCCTACCCCACATGATGATCTCATTCCCTGTAACAAGGAGCATTTCAAATGGTGGGCGATTGTCTGGTGCTTGCGCCTGACATGTACTTTTTCATAAGTTATGTCAGCACCTCTGTCCTGAGCGCACAGTCTTAGATTTTTCTCTCTGATACTATCAGTGATAGCACACCTTCAAGTTATACACCATAAGTTATGTGTAGGCTGTCATGCCAGATCGCTGTTATTGACTAAGTTACAAGTTAAGGGGTTAACCGCCAGCCAGGTCGTTAGATTGATTAGTTTGTTGCTGGTCTTCGCCAGCCAAAAAAATAGTCCATAATGTCCGAAATGGCAGAGTCTATTGTGCCGTTGAGAAAGAAAATTAAAACAGTCTGACTAGGCAAGGCATGTGGAATATAACGGGCCTCCATAGAAAAGGATTGGCAGAAAGGGAAAAAAAGGAAAGAGTACTTTCTTTTGAGAGAGCACACAAACGTCTTGACAATGAAAAAGAACATGCACCTCATTTTGAAGAGTAATTGACTAAACAACGTTGTATTGACTAACGATTGTTAACAATTTGGGATACAGACACATGTGTATCCCAAATCATCGTGTAGTGTACACTACATGCGGGGTTGAGCGTGGGGCCTTACCTTCCCCAGCTCGCCCAAAGCGCAAAAGCCATGCGACAGAGGGCACGCAACTGCATAGACCATGAGCTGCATCGTTCCTTACGCTGTATCATGTCTTCACTACTTTACCCTTTTGCTCCCCATCACGCACACACACGGTTCAGCTAACATGCCGTCCCCCCCTCCCCGAGCCTCCGAGCTTGCGCTGCCATCTTGCAGCACTGACCTTGATTCTTCATTAAAGTTATCGAGTGTTCCACAATCAAAGCCAGAAAACAGGAATCATCAATAACTGGCCCTCCAATACTCCGGGCTCAGTAAAATATCTCCAACCAATAACTGTCTGATCTAAAACACACAGTCTCAGGCACCAATTCGGCAAACTCTTGAAGACACAATATGGCGTGACAAGGCTACACATGCCTAACACACGCAAAACAATTGAAATGAAAAGAAAAGAAAAACTACGTAGACAGTGAAGCACTCCCTGCATCAGTTAAGGAAAAAGAGTCACCTAGGGCCTAAGCACCGTGTGACTCCTCCACCACCAAAGAAAACTGAAGAATTCAGTGGGGACCAGGGGATAACAAGTAGTACCCCATTACTTTTCATGATAATGATTTGCAGCAAAAGTTTTAAGGGCGCGTCTGGTACTAACAAGTTAAAAAGCATATTGAACCGAATGAGCATGAAGCTTCACAGCAAGCTTGATGGCTTTCTGAGGATCTAGACCGAGACGTTTCTCTCTAAACTATGATAACCTCTAAACTATAATGGCTGTAGATGGTACCTCCCACTCCCAAAAGGATAGTGCGGAGGCTAACATTGGCCACTGCTCAGCGAAGTTGTTGACATAGCATGCCATGCTGGTGGTGAGCGGCTTCAAGCTGGCTCCTAGGCCTGGTATCTTCACCGGTACCGTACCGGTAGCAGTGTGACAGTACTTGACCTCCACAAGATGGATGTGCCGCTGATTGGGTGGGAGCTGACTGGGGTCCCGGACTCTGGATGAAGGCTGGTGCTGTTGCTGAGAGCCCCCTATTCCCTCCGCACCCTGTCCTACATCTTAATGCATATCTAGGGTGGACATTAGTTTTTTCTTGCTTTTTGGTAGGCATTTCATTTACTAGTATAGCATTTGGGCGGCTAGAAGTAAGTCTTTGCTTAAAAGGAAACCGGCGAGGGAAGAGCCATTCTGGGATGGTTCTGTTGGTAGATCCCGCAGGGATTGGTTGATTTTGTAAGGCTAAGCGATCTTCGCTGCCAATATCCATTTGAACAAAGCACCCCCCAGGGAGCCTGCTTCTATAGCTTTCATGATAAGTCTACATGCGATGTTGTGGCGTTCAGTAGTCATACCAGAGATACTCTGGTGTTGACAACCTGATAGAATGTGAAGGGCACTGTCTGAGTGATGAGGGAGGGGGCATTGAAGGCTGGTCGAGGTCTTAAATCGAACAGCATGTTTCTGATGAAAATGGTACCTGCATGGTAGTGGAAAATGTTTTCCTTCATCTTGAAAGATAGATTGAACATTGTCCAGAAAGCGTTGCTGATACTTAGGGCTCAAGGAAGTTAACCTTTGTAATATGAGTAGCAATCGGTTGTAGGGTTTGTGTGGCCAAATTTATGTTTGGAGTGCATATGTGTCTTCAGAACATCGCAGGGATTTGAGCTTTGGGGCAGGTAAGTTGGAGGGCCTTGAGGATGTTGCCTCAGAGGGGATATTCCTTTCGTATGCAAGCCAGGTTTTGTTATGAGAAGGCTTGCCATTATTGCCAGCGCATGGCATCCCTGTGTCTGCATGATTTGCGTCGACTTGGGTTGCTTGATACTTGGCCACAGCATCCGCGCTCATTACCAGCAATACCAGCGTGAGATTTGACTTTAAATAGGTGCACAGGGTTTGGTGAGTTGCGGATAATTTGCATGAGTATCTAATAAATATCCCCTTGTACGTGGTGGCGGTGACGCTCAGGGTATAACAAGTGCTTCCTGATTTGGTGGAGAGACAAGATGCTGTCAGTGGCAGTGTGTGAGTGGCCGTGAAGAATGGCTGTGATAGCAGCCAGTTCAGCTCTTTTGATGGCGTTTGCAATGCCCATATCATTTGGTTTAACAAAGCTGGGAGTAGAGGTAGCAGGGTGGTACGTGCCTGCACCTGTCACTTGTTTTCCTTGGTGAATCTGGCAGCTACCATCTGTGTATGCCCACTCTTTCCAGTCACGAACTTTTTTGGCATAGTGTGGGCTGGATTCTGTTGGGAAGAGTAATCCTTGACTGAAAATAACAATTGTAACGAAGTCATCATCTTTATCATATGACACCATATCATGCATATTGCTTAATTCCATATTGCTTAATTCCCACGTTGTGCTGGGATGTGCCTTGTTGATGGCACCTCTGCTCCACTGGGGCAAACATGGCAAACCATAAATCTGAGCTGGGGCTTAGCAATTGAGCTTCTTGTCCATTGAAAGAAAAAAGGCTACGCCAACAGGGTAACCCCTGTTTGTGCGAATTAAGGCAGAGCTTTACATTTGCCAGATGTGACCAGTGGTGCAAGCACCATGCAACCCCCCACCATCAAACTAGGAAGAGGGTCGCTAGTGGGGGGGCAGGAGGGTTCTGAAAAGAACCATATGCTCTTTCCATGTAGCTTTCAACCTCCAACATGTAGCAAGTCTTATACTCATTGTTGCATTTTGGACTGAACGATTTTCAAGGTCAAAAATAACAATTCGGTCCATTTTAATGCATGCAACATTGCCAATGCTGTGCATTCAAGGTGTGTTCATCAGTGCAACAGGGAGGGGGGGGGGATTAGGCGACAAGAACTTGCACCAGTAGTAGGTGCTCATGGCAAGGACATTGTAGCTGTTTCATTTGCAAGGAGGACGTTTCAGGCTACCACTGACAGGTGCATGAGGGGAACTGACTTGTCCCCTACAATTAGACAAAAGGGATGAAGGGCACCAGTTTGCCCGTCAGCCAGTTGACAGAAAATGACAACGCCAACATTGATGCCCTCCTGAGGCTAACTTTTACTGGTAGAGCAACCACCAACTATCTTATGAGGAAGCCTGATTAGTGCAAAGGAAAATCCTAAAACACCTAGAGAACAGCATCTGGTTCAAGCTTTGGCTCTTCATTCAAAGAGGTGTGGAGCAAAAGGAAAAGAAATACGGTTTTTGGATCCTATTTCAATCCTTTAGCTACTAAGTTCACAGGCTTCTCGGTATGCCACCCTCTCTACGACGATAGAGTCATGCTTAACATGGTGCGTCATGCAATCTACTCATCTCTTTCCACTGAAAGTGCCACTGCAACTTTCCTGATTCTCCCAAATTGGAAAGACCTTCATGCAAATGCTTGAATGCAGATGCTTAGAAAATATCCAGAGCATTGTACTTTCTTGGGCACTATACCCCACTGGGAACCTGGCAGGCATCAGTGACCTATCACAGACAGGATCTCTGGATTGGAAACAATGCAAGCTCTCCAGCTCCTGAATGGGATCTTGAAATTATTGTTATATGGAATAAAGAAGCACAACACATGCTATTTAATCAGAACCCAAGGTGGTGTGCAGCCTTGTCAAATACCATACCGGAGGCAATTTTCCAACCCTGCCCACATCCACCCACTCAGAATGCGGCAAAAGCAATCAAAATACCAAGTTTATTTTTTCAAAATACTAAGGTTGATTTGGAAGAAATTGCATGACTCAGCTTTCACAAAGAATACTAGATCTATCACTATGGCCCCATATTTTACCGCGCTTACAAATAATAATCTTAGACAGAAGGTTCCAGACTGGCGTCTGTGGGCCTACACTGATGGTAGTTGCCTGACATATAAAAGTCAACAACATGTTGGGGCAGGAGTTTTAATATCTGCGACAAAAACAGCCATCTATGTTAACTCTGGTGGAGTTGGGATACGCATTACCATAAACAGAGTAGAACTGACTGGCATAGCTTCTGCACTACTAAGGGCAAATTGTACCCACATAGCCATGGATAGTGCTTGTTCTCTATCTCAGACACGGAAACAACTCTTATTTCCTGAATTACACAGGAAGCGCACACACACACATGCTGTATAGCAAACTGTTGGAACAAATCGTCTCCATGATTAACAAATCAGGTGCTCCCATCAACTTTTACAAAGTAAAAGACCAAATTGGTGTGATTGGAAATGAATTTGCTGATGCTATAGCTAAACATGCTGCTCTCCATAACTATGGGCACGACAAAGCATTCCCACCACCATCACCTGACGGTAATCCTTTCGCCCATTTATACTGGCTTGCAGAAGAGAGCAATGAGACTACATACACTACCACTAATATCAACCTTGCACCACTACAAAACATTAAGGACAAACTTAAACCCCACATGAGCAAGCATCGCAGACTTGGAGATGCTAATACCAACTCAGGTTACTATAACTATTGGAAAAGACTGCTCACCTCCGTGAATCTTACAACTAGCAATTCTTTTTGGAGCAATACAAGAATCATTGTATTGCAGAAAAGGAATGTCATGAAATTTAGAACGGGTACTCTTTACACTCAAAAATGGCCCACCTCTACGGCAGAGCCACTAATTCATCTTGTCTGTTGTGTCATCAGCCAAATCCATATGCTTTCTGGCTGTCAGAATGCTTCAATTCAAAACATGGTGACTGAAAGACATAACATTGCTTCCAGGCTCATCATCATAACCTTGAACAAAGGCGATTTTGGAGGAAACGTCTTTTTCACAGATATTGGAAGTGAAACACGGATGGCTCAACAAAGCTTGGTCTTGCCGGCACATGCAGCCAACAGGACTTTACCCCAATGGCTTCTACCAAACCTTTCAGCAGACGAACTTTGATCCTGCTCAAGGCCAGGTGCTATTTGCATACTACCACTTGGAACGAAAAATGGCCATCATAGAGACATACAGGCTATACACCCTTCGCACTGGGATGTACACTTTATCGAAGTAATATGTTGTGATGATACACGACCAGAGCAACAACTAGCAAGAGCAACTGAACAGCATAATGGATTGATTGACGCCCTTGCACAGCAATGCCACAAAGTAAGCCTACATACCATCCTGATTGGAGTGATGGGAACCATCTATAATTGTCATACCGAACTACCCCTCAGTAAGCTTGGCCTAGACTGGTGTAGAGTAGTAAAACTTACTCTCGATCTTAACACTCATTCTATTCAATACGCAACAAAGATCATTAATACAAGAAGGAGGTTGAAGATCATCAAGGAAAGAACATATGGCTCTTTTCAGAACCCTCCCAACCCCCACTAAAGACCTTCTTCCCAGTTTGATGGTGGAGGTTTTCCTGGTGCTTGCACCAGATGTAAATTTCTTCCTTAGTCCACGCAAACAGGGGTTACCATGTTGGCGTAGTCTTTCTTTCTTTCTTTCCTTCTTTCACCATGCGCTCTTCCTGTGTTATTTTTCAATCTTCTTCTTTTACTTGTGATATTCGTTGCAAATTGATTCAGAGGTTGGAGAGGCTGGAATATCAGAACACACTCACAGTGTACGGGCAAAATTCGGGAAGAGTTTATTTGGAACAGACAGGGATATAACTTTATGTGCTGTTTTCATTCTGCCAGAGAATCAAATTCAAATTGGGGGCGATAGGAGCGAGACAGAGAATATGTTTGCACACTTTGGAGATAAGGTTCACCAAGCTCTGACAGACTCACCACGTCTCATAGCGTGCGGGGATTCTAATGCACACATTGGAGTTCTTAATGAAATTCCAGACACACACCTGGATGTTTTAAATGCCCACCCGCAGTTGGTAGAGACACGCATAACACAGTGCACTCAAACAAACTGCGCTGGCAGATTTTTAGTGGACATTGCTTCCAATATGGATTGCATCTTGACAATGGGTGGATCTCCTGGGGACACTGGACAGCCAACATTTGTGGGATATGACAAGAAGTCTAGAAGCAGACCAGACCACATAATGGTATCAAAAACGCAAGTCCACCATACTGAATTTCAGAAAGCCCACTGGCTTGACCACTGCTTCCAGACGGTCACCTTTGCAACGGACGCACATAATTATAATGTGGACATGCGCTTGCACCACGATACTTAACATGGGCCTGAAGGCCACTTTCTAAGATGGAAACCAGACAAGGCTGCGGATTTTGTTGCTCACTTGTAACTGGACACACCTGCCAGACAGAAGCTGTACAGGGCCATTCATAATGAGAATATGGAACAGGCATGGACGTGCTTTAAATCATGGATCCTTGAAGCAGCTTTACGTTCTGACATGATAACCTCTGGTACACGCGTGCCCAAACGCCCAGCCCAGAGAGAAAGGGCAGCCTGGTTTGATGAAGAGTGCCAAAAGAATAAGAAGATGCCGCTCAATGTTGTGATGAAAGGGGGGGCCCCACACATGCGTGACCAGCTTCTGAGGGAGTATTGAGCCCAGACTCAAAGGTGCCAAAGACTTCACAACACATTTCTGAAAATTGACAAAGACCCGGGTATTCACGATATGCCCAAGAAACCAGCTGCGAAGCATGTGACCCCTGTCTCAGAGAGCTTTTGGTACAGCCATTTACACAATGTGTTCAGGCAGGAACCAGTGAGCCAACCTGCCACTCAAACTGAACAGCACAGACATGTGAGACGATGGACAGGCACTGAATCAGCCACGGATAGTTTGATCCAACTGGGGCGCAGACGCAACAATGCACAACCTCTAGGCCCACACCCTTTTAACATGCCAGAAAATGATGAGCTGCGCACTTTGGTCGCCACCCATATCTCTGGAATTAACATTTCATCTTAACTCTGTTTTGACACAATTACACCAACCTTCATTAAATGTGCTTGCAAGCGCGTGCCCAAGCACAATGAGAGAAGTTGGGAAGATGTCAACGTGCTAGTCCCTCACATTGCTGCTATCTTCAAGCTGCTCATTGCAAAGCCAACATCCCCAGGTCTTGGAAAGAAGCAAAGCTCATTCCCATACACAAGAAGGGGCCAGTGACACAGCCAGGGAACTACAGAATGATTGTGATCAGTGGCACGTTGTATAGACTTTACTCTAATCTGCTACGCTCCATGATTCAGGACTGGTGCAGCCAACACAACAAGATTCCGGACATGCAATACGGGTTTTACCCAGGCAGAAGCACCCTGCAACCCATATTCATTCTAAGACTCATAAGGCATGCTGCGCAGAGAATGCAAAACTGGTCATCACGGTTGAATGTTGCATTTATTGACTTCAAACAAGCTTTTGATTGTATTCCAAGACATAAGCTTTGGGGCATTTACGCAGTTGCCGGATGCCTGACCATATCCTATCCATCTTGAAAGGCTTGTACCATGCTGATGAATACACATTACTGGATGAGGATAAGACAGCTTCCGTACAGCTATCTTTTGGTGTTAAACAAGGATGTCCCCTCTACCCTCTGCTGTTCGCTATCTACTTGAATGACATAGATAGCATTGCAGACGGGGTGAAAGGTGCACTCATCGGCACTCCAAATTTTTGGTGACCCGCATGCTGTTTTGCAGATGACCTCTGCCTCATGTCCAACGACCCTAACCACATGCAGACCATGTTAAGCAAACTATGAGCGTATGCACAAAGAAAGTCCTTCACTGTCAAAACACAAGAGTCTGAGGTGATGTGCTTCAGCTCTTACACAAGCAATCTGCCCCCTCTCTTTTATGATGGGGCGCTGCTCCCCTACACAGACTCCTTCAAATATATGGGCATGGTTTGTGACAGACATATCAACTTGAATACTGCAGCTGATGCAGTGCTACGTCCATTCACAGCTGGTACTTTCCGCATCAAACAGTTGATATGGGAACATGACCTTACATACAGGTTACACATCTGCATGTGGCTCCTTGAAATGTACGCAATTCCTGCTGGTCTGTATGCAAGCCAGGTTTGGGCCAACCCATTCTTATGACAGGGCAAAGAAATGGACAATATTTTACAGAAATTGCTGGTGAAAGTGCTCAAGAGGATTCTGATGGTCAAGGACACAACCCCTTCATGCATTGCCTGCAAGCTCAGCCCTGCAGTAATAGCAATATTGGAGCCATTGGGATTCACGTGATGAATTCTGTTGGTATCAGGTATGTAGACGCCTGCTCCAATGATCTGCTGGTGATCATGACAGATGCAGCTCCCATCTGTGCAGGCAATCTTCTTCCAGTCCGCTACTTTTAGGGCGTTTGTCCAGGGTGCAGTGATGTGTTGTGGTTCTGGCGCTTAGCCACGAGGAGGTGGTCAGGCTTTAATATCTTGAGTTTGTAAAAGCCTGGAGGTGGGGCGCCAAGTGGGAGCATACGGATATGAGCGTCATTGCTCACTCTGGTTGTGTTCCATTTAGCCTCAGGGATGCTCTTTGCCAGGTGATTGGGCCACTTGGGGTTGCGGTTGTTTAGGTTCAGCCTGGCTTGTGTGTTCCGAACTGCAATGATCTGCAGGTCCCAGTGGTGCTTTTGGAGAGGGGTGCGAGAATTATTCCAAAATGGGATATCAGCATACTGAAGGTTTTGTGATGAGATGGTTCCCATTAGGCTTCACATGTGGTTGAACTGGTTGTATAATGCCATGTATGCATTTGTGCTCATGGATCTACCCAGCAGGGGAGGAGCACGAAGGTTGCTGTGGGTATACCACGGGGACTGTTAATGGTAGAGTAAATGGCGTGCCTTAAGGTCAAGTGCATGACATCATCGTCATAGATGGGATGACAAATAGAGAAGCCAGAAAAAGAGGAGGAGAAACAGTCAGTGAAGGCACCAAATATGGTGTCACGTGGATGGCTGCTCCAATAGTGTGGGAGGTCCGGATTGAAGTCCAGTGGTGAGGCCATTTTCTCTTGGGTCACAGCTGCGCAATGTTTGAAGGCTGCCATGACATGGGGAAGGAGGATACGATGGAAGGAGTTTTTTTATCTTTTTGCTATCGCGGCCCTGGCTTTGCATACAAACAGTCCAGCCGACTCAGAAGCAAAGCTCTGTAGTGAAGGGCTGACATTGTGGTGAAGGCCTGTGCTCTTGACTCCGTTGTATTTTTGATGGAGAATTTGTAGGCGTTCAGATGTGAGCATGCCTTGCACTTCTCATCTGTTTGGTAGACGCATGCAGCAAGGATAGTAGAGTAGCTTAGAGATTCCCGCTCGTAAGGTTGTGCATTCTGGTCTACATGGTCCTTGCCAATCAGTGATGAAAACTTCATGAACCCAGTACTCGCAATGACCCGTGAGCTGGATGTCCAGCTGTGGGTTGGTTTGATGGAGATCAAAGGTCACTTTGTTTCTCAGAATGTAATCGCTTTTTTGGTGCCATGGATTATCAGATGCGTCATCCTTTGGGAAACTTTGGCGTGTCAGATTTTCTAGGCTGGTTTTGGCTGTGGGAGCAGAGAGATTAGGGCCAGGTTTTTTTTATCATCAGGTACTTGAACTTTTTGTTCAAAATCTGCATGGATGGTCATTTCCTCTGGTTCCCAGGTGGGGTCCCAGGTCACCACTTTTAATTCCTTGTTTTCAGCAAAGTGATGTCAGGACTCTTTCTCTGAATCAGTTAGGAAAGCACAAGCCGGGCAGGCCCAGGCTTCATCTTTTCTTAACGGATTCCCGGTCCTCGCACAGTAGCAGCCAAGTCTTGGGAGGCAGGACCAGTGATAAGTGCCGTTGCAGACTCTGCAGCACTGTCGGACATCGCAGACATACATACCTTCAAAGTGTTCTGCTAAGGACTCCTTTGCTTTCCAATCAGAGCAGATATCGCAGCAAGCACAATGAATATCAGAGCGTTTTGTGGCAGTCACAGAGGCTTTCTTAAAGCCAGGGTGAAAATGGGGATGGCCCATGTTGGTCACAGGGGCCCAGTGGGTGTTGTACTGCCTCTGGTAAGTGTATGGGGAGCTGTTTGAGCCCACTCTTCTGTGTGGTTTGTAATGTTTGTGGCGGTCAAGGACTTCATAATTGAGTTTGTGCTTATAGATGGAGGTCATGCATGTGATGGGCTGCGTGGCTTGGGCCTTGTTCCTTTTGTAGTGCCACACTAATTTTGCTCTCTCTTGCCCACTGGAAGACTCAGGTAGAAGAACTGGGATCGTCATGGGGGGTTAGTGTCTTGTCTCAGGTATCTTGTACGTGGGCGCTTGCTGGGGGGCAGAGGTTGAGTAGGAGGGGTAGTGAGGTCCTCTGAGTCATCTCTGAAAAGGGGATTGACGTGTGAGGTGGTTATTTTGACGTCTTCGTGATGTTGGTGGATGATTAGGTGTTGTGAATCTGGAACTTGGGTGGAAGGGGTGCCATGCTTATTGCATTTGCGTTTGGGCTGAGAGGAGGCGCTGATCCTGTCACGCGCAGCACGCTTGGCTGGTCTGTCATTTTGTGGTTGACTCGTATTCTGAGGGGTGACGTCTGCACTGGCTTGGGAGTCCAGTGGATTGGCTTTGGAGTGTAATCGATAATTGGAGGTCACATTCCTAATGGCCTGGGATTGAAGCCTGCGCCTGCGCCTAGGAGGTGTGCTTTGTCAACTATATATTCTGCATGTTGTTGTTGGGAATGCATAGGGAGTGAATTGGCAGGACATTGCCGTGTTTCTAGAGAGGCAAGTGTTTGATAATTATGATTAAATCTTCGAGCTGATTCATGCACACAGGTGCGGAATGGGAGTGCCCCCCTGATGCCTCCTCGCTATCTGCACCTTGAACCTAAGCATGTTATGAGGAATGTGAGCAGGTTCCGCTTGCGTGCACATACTCTCGCGGTGGAATCCTCCATCTGCCAGCTGGCGCGGTGGAAATGGCCACTGTAACAAGTGTTCCTGTGCTGCGGTTCTAAATGAGGTGCATGTTCTTCAAGTGAAGACTTGTTTGTGTGCTCTCTCAGAAGAAAGTACTCTTTCCTTTTCTTCCCTTTCTGCCAATCCTTTTCTATGGAGGCCCCTTATATTCCACATGCCTTGCCTAGTCAGACTGGCTTTGAATTTCTTTCTCAATGGCACAATAGAATCTGCCATTTCATTTCGGACATTATGGACTATTTTTGGCTGGCAAAGACCAGCAACAAACCAATCAGCCTAACGACCTGGCTGGCGGCTAACCCCTTAACTTGTAACTTGATTAGAGAATATGAGGTTGTTGATCGTTTGGGTGATGTGCAGGGCAATAGTTGTAGTTGTGCTGTTTGGAGGTGGATTAATTGCTTGTGGACCAAAGTTGGCAACCTAAGTGTGTAAGCTTTGAGTGGCAGCCATGCACCATGTTGTGTATGTGGTGGGCCTAGGTTGGTCATGTGTGAGGTTTCCGGGAATCACTTGGGAAGGAAGGAGGGGTTCTAGCCGTTGGCGTACAAGGATCAAAGGGATCATGGGAGGCTGGCAGGTTAACTTGGGGTACCGTCCTTCCTGTGATTGGGTGGGTCGCATGGTCGGTGGATCGTGGCTGTGGTGAGGGCACAGGATGAAAGGCGATTGGTGGACGACGTTGAGTGTTTTGGTTGGCTGAGATAAACTGTGGTGGTGTCAAAGAAGTTAGAGTCCCATATCTCTGAGAATGTGGCGTTGTTGATTTTATGTGTGCAAGATAAGGTGTGGTAGAGAGGTGGTTTTCTGTTGAGGATGGAGCTGATTGTTTCTGCAGTCAGATCCTCTGTAGAAGGCAGGTTGAAACTGGCACTATATGGCTAATTGTGTACAGCTCCAGTGAGATACTGAGCATTGGCATAAGCATTTATAAGCATGTATGTATACATATATGAGAGAGAGAGAGAGAGAGAGAGAGAGAGAGAGAGAGAAAGAGAGAGAGAGAGAGAGACCATGCCCTCAGGAATCCCATGGTGCGTGTATTAAGGGAGAAGCAAGTGCTGGTACAAGCACCAGACAAGAGTTCTATTAATGCCATGTATAGCATAACATGAACAAACATCCTAGACAAGTTGGGATCTAGCATTGTTTGAGAAGGACCGTTTACAAACGAAAAAGTAATTGGTAGGGTACTCGAGAAGGCCAATTATCAAAGCAAGAAGAATGCAAATGGTCTGATTGCAAGCAGGGATGAACATGATTTCTTGCAGTAATTGATTAAAAAACCCTCACATTCCAGGTAATATGCCACTAGCACTTATGCACATTAACATGCTGTGCGCTGTTTGTGCGCAATAAATTTACATAATCTTGCCTGGCCTTGTATGTCTATGTGCTTGAATACTGTATACTGCACTTGTATACTGCATGCCCTCAACTAAGGCACCTAGGATGTGTGTAAGACCTCTACATTGAGCACCTGCCTGCTTGTAAGACCAAGTTCTTGCAAGCTGACGTCATTATTTGCCAGTTCCTTGCGTGGAAATTGTGTGATGATCACATGCTTAGCGGCAGTCAAGTTGTGTTGCGACAGCAGGTACCTGTGTGGCAATGGTGGAAGGCAGCAGGGTGCATACAAAATGAGACTCTGATTCAAGAAGCCAATAAATTCAGGCAATAGCTTTGGAGCCAAAAACAAGCCGTGAAGGAATATGAGATTCACGCAAAAATAAGCCTATGAATGCAATCACTTTGTTTTTAAATGCATGGAAGGGAAAGAGGATACTGGTCGCTGCTGATAATGAAATAACATTGTTTTCCCATGGCCAATGTCACCTAAATCACATCCATAAGCAACATCACCTCCACACCTCGCCGCAACATGACCAAACAAGTAATGCTGGCCTTTCTATAGTATATATGTAGTCTATATTTCCACATAGTATATATGTGGGCTATATTTCCTCAACAGTTGGCAAGGCAAATTACAGTACATAAGTTTAAAGGAAAAATGCATATCACAGAACCTATGGGATATCAAGATGCTGGCTGCAGCGGGCTTTTAAAGCAGAGAAAGAAAGCTGATTCAGTTTATGACTGCTGGGAGAGAGCCTGCGGCTGCATGGCACAGTAAGGCCACGTCACACCGGGCCAATCCACCCTCCAATTCAGCCCCTCAATTTAGGATTAATTGAATTCGCCAGTGTGACTGCTCTCAATTCAAGCTTCCCGAAATTGCTCAATTCAGGGGGGCTGATTTTAGGGGGGTCCAAATCAGCCCCCCCCCCCAGGAATTCCAAACCTGCGCCGGAAGGGTCTGGAGGCCCCCGCTGAAGGTGTGGATCATAGGAATTTACACGGGGAATGTTTTCAGTGCTGTGTTAGCACAAAAGCTCAATGTCATTAAATTGTTCAACAGACGGGATCAAACAAGTGTTCAGCAGCGGCAGACCGGCTCGTGCAGCCTCAGCTGGAGTCAGCCAGTGGTGTGCCTGAGGGGAAGAGGGTTCTTGATCCTCAATGAATGTCCACGCCAGACTGGCCCCTAAACAAGGACAGGCGAAGAGGAGGTCCTGAAGATGATGATGACGAGGATTTGGTGCATGACGAGGGCAATGGCTCCCTCCCCCTCACAGCAGGATCACGCACACACTCAGCAGCACAGCCACAGGCAATCCCTAAGAGACACAGCGCCCAAAGCATGCTGCCCGGCTTGGGAAGCGCAAATGTGGCACACCCTCCAATGCTGAGGAGCATGCGCAGCCAGAGCAGCAGTAGCAGCAACAGCAGCAGCAGCAGCAGCGGCAGCAGCACCTCTCCTATAAGTTACACTACATAATTGTATCCGTTGAGCAAAGGCAGTCTAGCATAAGCCTGTCAGGCCTGCAACCTGAATTGGCAAGCGGTCACGCAGGGAGTTCAACGCTGACTCAGGTTGGCCAAATGCAAAATGTAAAATTTCAGAACTTGTATAGCATTTCTAGAAATTCTAGTGCCTGCACATCGCAATGATCCTAGACAATTTTGGTACTAATTCTCAGTAAATCTCAGTACTGCAGTGCTCCTAGGAATCCTGCGATTAATTAATTCCAGCATGCTCTTGAAAACTGCCAGGAGTGAATTAAATAGCTTCTTTAAAGAGCACGCAAGGTAGCTTAGCCACTGCCCCGCCCGGCCCCCCCCCCCGGGACGCCCCACGCCCCAAACGGACAAAGGACACTTTTTATGTGGGTTGTTCAATGCGGAGGCGCTCAGAGGGTGACGGGCAGCCTGGGGAGCTACGTGTCAACCAGGACCCCAGCCTTGCTCAGAGAGTTGCTGAGCATGAGAAGGTGCTTACTGCTGCCATTGCAGCCAGACCCCCTCCTGCTCCACCCAGGCCTGTGGGTAAGCCAAGGCTAGAGAGGCCTGCTTAATCATTCATACTTAATGAATAAGGGAGCCTGTGGTGTGGGTACAGCTGCTGCCCTTGCGGCTGCCGGTTGGCTTGCAGGTGCGGGGAAAAGGGCATGCGCATGTGCATCTATGGGCCTCACCGCGCCCGCGTGAATGATTGGGAAAAGGAATTTGCACTCAGCATGGTAGAGTGGTTTGAAGGGGTGGGAGGGGAAGGGGCAGAGGCAGGGGCAGGGGCAGGGGAAGGAAGAGGGCAAGGGAAAAGCTGGAGGAGCTGGAGTCAGAGACCTCCTCAGAGTCCTCAAATGAAGAATTGTATGATGGGGAGTGGGCGCAAGCGTAACAGACAGGCAGGAAATGATTGTGGACACAAAAACCCGAAGTTCACATACATGGGATTAATACCAGAGGCCTCACAACCCCTTAATACTCGCAAATAAAGTAATGCGATTATTTTGAGACCTTGCAAGATAAAGGAGTCGCAAGAGCAAAGGAGCACTACGGTAGCGTATGGTCTTCTGTAGTGCAATCATGATGCGTGGATCATCCCCAGCTTCCTTCATCTGCATGAGCGTCAAGGCAGCCATAAAGCCAACTCCTGTATCGTCCCCAGCAACTCTGCACGACTTCCCCACAGCTCAGGCTGCTGAGCCTCAGGCACTCTGTCTATAGCACTAGGCGACTGCAATTTCTAGATTGAGGTTCAGTTTGCATGCCTGACAGGATTGAGCTAGACTGCCTTTGTTCAACTGATACAACAGTGTTATGAAATCTATGGGAGATGTGCCTGTGCTGCTCCTGCTTCTGCTGCAGCTGTTCTGGCTGCGCTTTCTCTCTCAGCATTGAAGGGTTTGCCACGTTCGCGCTTCCCAAGCTGGGGCTGCATGCTTTAGGTGCTTCGCTTCTTTGGGCTTGCCTGTAGGCTGTGCTGAGTGTGTGCGTGATCCTGTCGTGAGGGAAGGGAGTCAACGCCCTCCTCATGCATGAAATCCTTGTCCTCATCATCTTCAGAACCTCCCCTTCGCCTGCCCCTGTCCTTATTTGGGGACCATTCCCGAGTGGATTCCTTCATTGAACCCTCATCTCCTCAGGCACACCACTGGCTTACACCAGCTGAGGCTGCATGAGCCGGTCTGCCCTTGCAGAACACTTATTAGAACTTGCCTGTTGAACAACTCGATGCTATTGTGCTCTTATGCCAACGTGTAAAAAGAAGTGTAAGGTTTCACAGACCGGCAGACCAAAATCACCCAGGTAAATTCCCATGATCCGCACCTTCCGCGGGGGCCTCCGGACCCTCCCCGCACAGATTTGGAATTTCGGGGGGGGGGGGGCCCTGATTTGG
>LKMJ01000223.1_pt1 | contig 38251 bp, 40 predicted proteins | sample 643391 | NCBI WGS metagenome assembly LKMJ01 (sample SAMN04112250, study PRJNA286221) | soda lake metagenome | biome: soda lake; feature: Kulunda Steppe; material: water; isolation source: sample PL-Br10 brine of Picturesque Lake | place: Russia: Kulunda steppe | collected 2010-07 | reverse complement strand
TCGTCCTCGTCCTCGTCATGTTCCGGTTCCGCCCTGCCATCCTGGTCAGCCGTCTCCGGGCTTTCCGGCAGCTTGAACCCGGCCACGGATTCACGCAGCTCGGCGGCCATTTCGGCCAGGTTGCCGATGGACTGTGCCGTCTGGTTGGTACCCGACGACGTCTGGGACGTGATCTCCTGAATGACGTTCATGGTGTTGGAGATGTGTGCCGCAGAGGACGACTGCTGACGGGCCGCGTTGGAGATGTTCTGGATCAGCTCCGCCAGGTTGGTGGATACGTTTTCGATCTCTTCCAGTGCAACCCCGGCGTCCTGGGCAAGTCGGGCACCACGGACCACCTCGGAGGTGGTGTGCTCCATGGAGATGACGGCTTCGTTGGTATCGGACTGGATCGTCTTGACCAGTGCCTCGATCTGCTTGGTTGCGGCCGAGGAACGCTCTGCCAGACGCTGGACTTCGTCCGCCACCACCGCAAAGCCACGTCCCGCATCCCCGGCCATGGAGGCCTGGATGGCGGCGTTGAGCGACAGGATGTTGGTCTGGTCGGCGATGTCGTTGATCAGCGAGACGATGTCGCCGATTTCCTGGGAGGATTCGCCCAGTCGCTTGATCCGCTTGGAGGTTTCCTGAATCTGCTCGCGGATGTCGTCCATGCCCTTGATGGTGTTCTGCACCACCTCGGCGCCTTTCTTGGCGATGGATACGGAGCGTTCCGCCACCGAGGAGGATTCCGAGGCGTTGGAGGATACCTGATCGATGGACACGGCCATTTCGTTCACCGCCGCAGAGGCACCGGCAATTTCCTGGGCCTGGTGCTCGGACGCCTCAGCCAGCTGTTTCGCCGTGGACTGAGTCTCCTGAGCGGAGGAGGCCACGTTGACAGCGGTGTCCCGGATGGACTGCACCAGCGTACGCATCTGATCGATGGCGTAGTTGATCGAGTCGGCGATGGCGCCGGTGAAGTCCTCGGTCACCGTGGCCTCTGTAGTCAGGTCACCGTCGGCCAGATCCGCCAGCTCATCCAGCAGCCGCAGGATGGCGTTCTGGTTCTGCTCGTTCTGTTCCTGGGTCTGGCGCAGACGCTTCTGGGAGGCCTGATAGAGTGCGACACCGATCAGGATGATGTTGATCACGATCAGGATCAGGATGACGTAGGCCACCATGGGCGTGACCAGGTGGTTGCGATCCTGGATCAGGGCCACCAGCTGGGAAGTTTCGTTCAGCAGCTGGGGGCTGGTCTCGAAGATGGCGTTGGCCGAGTCGCGGGCACGGAACAGTTCCGGGGAGAAATTCAGTATGGTGTCGACGTTGCCGCTGACAAACTCAAAGAGCTCCTCCACGATTTCCAGACCGAACAGGGCGTCCATATCCTCGACCGCAGTGATGTCGAGCGCCTCATCCCCTTCCATTTGCCCCTGGAGGACCCGGCCGAACTGGCGGGCGTCCTGTCCAAACTGGTTGGCCGCGACTATGGCGTCCTCGTCACCGGTGAGGATGTTGTTCACGCTCCGGGCAATCCGCTCGGCAAGCAGCGACTGGCGCTGGGCCAGTGAGATCTGCTCGGCCGGGGCATCACTCATGAGCAGGATCTCTACGATATCCTCGTATTCGACCTGCAGGTCCGGGATGGTGTCGTTGAGCGTGTGGGCCACTTCATGGAGTGAGAGAACCGCGTCGCGCGTACCCAGGATTTCATCCGCTCTGGAGCGGACGTCACTCCACAGCGGCGCAACCTCGGTTTCATCCACCAGCTCCAGCGGAGGCAGGCCGGTATCCGGGTTGCCCTCCTGCAGGTACTGCCAGAGTTCGCTGAAGCGGTTACGGGAGCTTTCGAGCTGGTCGAAGGCGGCCGCCGTGCCGCCGGCGGCCTCCGTGGAGTTCTTGGCGATCTCCTGCGACAGCACCCGCAGATCACCGGCGTAATCGATGTACTGGGCATCATGGCCAGTGTTGCGGTTGATCAGTATCAGCACCACGATCAGTGCGATCGTCAACACGACCAGCGAGGCGATCAGGCCACCGATCGTCCGGTTGGCACCCTGGGGTGAAATGAATTTTCCAGCTCGATTCTTCATTTTGGGCTCCCGGCCTTCATTGGGATATTGTTTTTCAGATCCTGATTCATCATGTCGCGACAGCGGCCATTACCACTGGGCAACGTCCAGAAAGCGCTCGTCCTCGGTCAGTGCAATGGTGGAGAAGACCTTCCACAGTTCCTCGTTGCGCTCATAGCCACCCTGCAGGAAAGGCTGGATGGCTTTGGTCGGTTCATCCACGCGGGCCACATGGCTGTCCACCGCGAAGTACTGCATGCCCAGGACATCATCCACCACAAGCCCACTGAATATGTCGCCGTGCTCAACCACCAGAACGCGACGTTCCCGAAGCGTGCCTGACGGGCGGGGCAGACCGAAGAAGATGGCCAGATCGATGATGGGGAGCAGGCGCCCACGGACATTGGCGGCACCGAGCAGGAAGTTACGCACCCCGGGTACCTGGGTAAAGCGCGGGACATCGAGAATTTCGACCACTTCACCCATGGGGGCGACGTACCGCTCATCACCCAGCCTGAAGCCGATGCCGTTCCACAGTTCTATGGCCTCTTCCTGAGCGGGAAGCCCGGCTGCCATGCTGTGGCTGCGCCGGGCGATATCGACCAGAACATCAAAGGGAGAGGCCTGTGCAGAGGTTGCCTCGCCGGACATTACAGCTCCCGACTCAGGACAGCAGGTCGTTGATGGTTTTGATCAGTTCATCCTCCGGGACGGGTTTGACCAGATAGCCCTTGGCGCCCTGGCGGGTGCCCCAGACCCGGTCCGTTTCCTGATCCTTGGTGGTCACGATCACCACGGGGATGTGCTGTGTCTCGGCGCCCCGGGTGAGCTGGCGGGTTGCCTGAAAGCCGTTCAGGCCGGGCATGACCACGTCCATCAGGATCAGGTCCGGCTGTTCGGAGCGGGCAATGGCCACCCCGTCAGAGCCATTGTCGGCGCTGAGCACTTCGTGCCCGTTCTTGGTGAGCAGGCCAGAGATCTTCTTAACCTCTGTGGGGGAGTCGTCAACAATCAGGATGCGAGCCATGGTTCCCTCTGTAAGCAGTTGAATCAATGCGTGTACGGCTGGACCGGCGCGCGGGCCGGGCCAACACGTTGGTCTATTCTTCCCGGGTTGGGATGTGTTCACGGATGGTCCCGAGCAGCTCCTCCTTGGAGAAGGGCTTGGTCAGGTACTGGTCGGAACCGACAATCCGCCCCTTCGCCTTGTCGAACAGGCCATCCTTGCTCGAGAGCATGATGACCGGCGTCTGCTTGAACGCCGAGTTGTTCTTGATCAGCGCACAGGTCTGATAGCCATCAAGCCGGGGCATCATGATGTCCACGAAGATGATGTCGGGCTGGGAATCCGCGATCTTTGCCAGCGCGTCGAAGCCGTCGGTGGCGGTGATGACTTCGCAGCCGACCTTTTTGAGCAGCGTTTCTGCGGTCCGACGAATCGTCTTGCTGTCGTCGATCACCATGATTTTAAGGTTTTCGAAGTTGTCATCCATTGTCCAACAGCCCTGTGCTTAAATAGGGAATCATTGTTCTTGTCGGCGACCGGACGGCTGTCCGTCCCTCATCTGCGGCCACGCTTGCGCGCTTTTTAACACAGATCCACCATCCGTTCTATACACTATGGCGAGCTTAAAGCCCTGTGTGGCGCCTTTACAGTCCAGAAATGTCACTGAATGTGATGGCTGCCACTGTTGTATCCGTTGCGCTGGGCCGCAATCATCCTCTGTGGATGTTCCGGCGCCGATCAAGGGTGCCGTTTTTCCAGCATAGCAGGTATTCTCACGGACGCATTCCCGGTTTCAAATTGGTTTCTGACGTTGTTGTAAGAGGTGTTGCCCATGACAGTCACGCTCGGCGTGGTGATGGATCCCATTGAGGACATCGCCTACAAGAAGGATACGACCCTGGCGCTGCTTGTAGCGGCCGCTGAACGTGGCTGGGCCCTGCGCTACATGGAGCAGGGGGACCTGTATGTGCGCGACGGTCAGGCCAGGGCCAGTGTGCGCGACCTGCAGGTGCGCTACGACCCGGAGGACTGGTACAGCCTGGGCGAGGCGCGTGACATTGCCCTGGGATCACTGGATGTGATCCTGATGCGCAAGGACCCACCGGTGGACCGGGAATTCATCATGGCCACCTGGATTCTCGAGATGGCTGAGTCCGAGGGTGCCCTTGTGGTCAATCCGCCTGCGGCCCTGCGCGATTGTAATGAAAAACTGTTCGCGACCCGTTTTTCCCAGTGCACCCCGCCGCTGATCGTTACACGGGATGCGGCCCGGCTCAGAGCCTTCTATGCTGAGCACGGTGATGTGGTGATCAAACCCGTGGATGGGATGGGAGGCAAATCGGTGTTCCGGGTCCGTTCCGGGGATGACAATCTCGGGGTCATCATTGAGACGCTCACCGCCGATGGGACCCAGCACGCCATGGCGCAGCGCTATGTACCGCAGATCAGTGACGGAGACAAGCGCATTCTGCTGATCGACGGAGAGCCTCTGCCGTACGCACTGGCGCGCATTCCGGGGGCGGGCGAGAATCGTGGCAATCTGGCGGCTGGTGGGCGCGGCGAGGGTCGTGAGCTGACCGACAGGGACCGTTGGATCTGTGAGCAGATCAAATCCCAGATCCAGGCTCGGGGGCTGATCTTTGTGGGCATCGACGTCATTGGTGATTACCTGACTGAGATCAACGTCACCAGTCCCACCTGTGTGCGCGAACTTGATCGTGCCTTTGATGACAACATAGGCGCCCGGCTGATGGATGCCATTGCCCGGCGCCTGGATGCACGGATTTCGGAGTAGCTTCTGACCATGGCGGCCGGGGAAGTCACACACGCTGATCGACTGGGATTCACCGTTTTCCTGGCGCTGGTTTTTCACGCCGTGGTGATTCTGGGTGTGGGATTCGCGCCTGAGGATCCGCAGCCCAGTGCCCGCAGTCTGGATGTGACTCTGGCGACCCAGCCATCGGATGAGGCGCCCGATGAGGCGGACTTCGTGGCCGAGGCTGATCAGGCCGGCAGTGGCACTGAGGAGGAAGTGGCGGAGCTGACAGCGACCCAGCCGCCCCAGGTACCCGAGCGGGAGATCCGCGAAACGGAGCCATTGCCCGAAGAGCCGGCCGAGCCGGAGCCGCAACCGGAACCGGCGCAGGATGAGGTGGTGACCACGGAGCGGGAGGGCGATCAGGAGGTGCCGCAGGAGCAGCGTGAGACGCCGGTGGAGCAGGAGACTGATCCGGGTGAGCGGCGCAGTCTCATGGACCGCAGTCGCGAGATTGCCAGTCTGCAGGCGCGGCTCAGTGATCAGCGCAACCACTACGCCAAGCGCCCCCGGGTCAGTCGGGTCAGTTCAGTGTCTGCCATGGCCTCGGCCAATGCGGCCTATGTGCGCCAGTGGCAGGAACATATTGAGCGCGTGGGCAACCTCAACTACCCGGAAGAGGCCCGACGTCGCGGACTCCATGGTGAGGTGCGCATGATGGTGGCCATCAACAGTGACGGCAGCGTCCGTGAAATCGAGGTGCGCCAGTCCTCCGGCCACACTGTGCTTGATGACGCCGCCCGTCGCATTGTTCGCCAGGCCAGCCCCTATGAGGCCTTTACCGATGACATGAAGGAAGAGCAGGATGTACTGGAGATCATACGCACCTGGTCTTTCCAGCCACGGGGGCTGACCGGCGGCAGTGGCTGAGTGCCGGCCCCTTGCCAGTGGCCTTTGCGCAAGGAATACTGCCGATATGAGCACAGCCAGCGCCTTTCTCAGCGATCATTTCCTGATCGCCACACCCTACCTTCAGGACCCACGTTTCGGTGGCGCCCTGACCTACATCTGTGAACACAGTGAAGACGGGGCCATGGGGCTGACCATCAACCAGCCCATGGATTTCTCCCTGGCTGAAGTGCTGGATCAGCTCTCGCTGCATGATGGGCGGGTGGATGGGCCCGTCTATCAGGGGGGGCCGGTGCAGCCAGAGCGTGGCTTTGTGCTTCACCGGCCTGTGGGCCACTGGCAGAGCTCCCTGGCGCTGACCGATCGGGTGGCGCTGTCCACCTCCCGGGATATTCTCGCCGCCATTGCCAGTGGGGAAGGGCCGGACGATTACATGATGGTGCTTGGCTATGCCGGCTGGGCTCCTGGTCAGCTGGAGGAGGAACTTGCCGGCAACGCCTGGCTGACCTGTCCGGCCGACGAGCAGATCCTGTTTGAGCTGTCGCCGGAGAAACGACTGCCCGCGGCGCTGCGACGCCTCGGTGTGGAGCCGGGCCACCTGAGCAGCAGCATCGGCCATGCCTGAGAGTCGCTGCATCATGGCCTTTGACTTTGGTACCCGCTGGATCGGCGTGGCCGTGGGTCAGCAGATGCTGGGTACTGGTTCCGGTGTGGCACGCCTGAAAGCCAGGGATGGCATCCCCGACTGGGCTGAGATTGAAGCGCTGATCGAGCAGTGGCAGCCGGATCAGTTTGTGGTCGGGCTGCCACTGAACATGGACGGAACCGAGAGTGAACTCTGCCTGCGTGCGCGCAAATTCGCCAAGCGCCTGCATGGGCGCTATCATCGCCCCGCTGAAATGGTGGATGAGCGCCTGACCACCCGCCAGGCCAAGGACGAGGTGGTGGCGCGCTCCGGTCCCCGCAACTTTGGCCGCGATGGTGTCGATCACCGGGCGGCTGAACTGATTCTGGAAACCTGGTGTGCCAGCCAGGCGAGTGACTGACGACAGGGGTGATCCTTGCTGGACGTAGAAGCAACACTGGATGCCATGACGGACGCGCTGCGTGCACTCATGCACGAGCGTGGACTGACCTCGCCCCAGCTTGTCGGTATCCGTACCGGCGGCGTCTGGCTGGCGGCGGGATTGCGCCGCCGACTGGGTCTGAACGGTCCCTGTGGCGAGCTGGATATCGCCTTCTACCGGGACGATTTCAGCCGCATCGGGCTGCACCCGCGGGTGCGTCCTTCCCATCTGCCGTTTGAAACCGAGGGGCAGCACCTGATTCTGGTCGACGATGTCATCATGAGCGGACGCACCATCCGTGCCGCCATGAATGAGCTGTTCGACTATGGGCGCCCGGAGACCATTACGCTGGTGACTCTGCTGGATCTGGGATATCGGGAACTGCCCATACAGCCGGATGTGGTTGGCGAGCGCCACGTGCTGCCAAAGGGGCAGCGCGTCAAACTGCGTGGACCGGAGCCGCTGGCGCTGGAAATCCGGGAGGTGCCGGCGGGCGGGGACAGCTGAATCCGCGCCGCCACTCCTGAAAACAAAACAGCTGGAGACCGATTGCAATGGCTGATCCCACTGCCAGCCTGCAGCTCACCCCGGAAGGGGACCTCAAGCATTTTCTGTCCACAGGCGGACTGGACCGGGCCATGCTGACCCGTATTCTTGACACCGCCGATTCGTTCATCGAAGTGGGCGAACGCACCATCAAGAAGGTGCCCCTGCTGCGCGGGCGGACCGTGGTGAACCTGTTTTTTGAGCCGAGCACCCGCACCCGCAGCACCTTTGAACTGGCCGCCAAACGCCTGTCGGCGGATGTGCTGAATCTCGATATTGGCACCTCAGCCACCTCCAAGGGCGAATCCCTGTCCGATACGCTGCTCAATCTTGAGGCCATGGCCAGTGATATGTTCGTGATCCGCCACGCCAGCAGCGGTGCCCCCCACTTCATTGCCCGCTCCGTGACCCCGGATGTGGCCATCATCAACGCCGGCGACGGCCGCCACGCCCATCCCACCCAGGCCATGCTCGACATGCTGACCATCCGCCAGCACAAGGGCCAGTTTCAAGGCCTGCGTGTGGCCATTGTCGGCGACATCCAGCACTCGCGGGTGGCGCGCTCCCAGATTGATGCGCTCAACACCCTGGGCGTTGACGAGGTGCGTCTGATTGCCCCGGATACGCTTCTGCCCCATGAACCGGAGGCGCTGGGCTGTCGTGTGTTCTCGCGCATGGAGGAAGGGCTGGCCGGAGTGGATGTGGTGATCATGCTGCGCCTGCAGCGCGAGCGCATGGACAGTGCACTGCTGCCCAGTGAGCGTGAATTCTATCGCATGTATGGCCTGACCACGGAGAAGCTGCGCCATGCCGCACCGGAGGCCCTGGTCATGCACCCCGGCCCCATCAATCGCGGTGTGGAGATCGAATCGGCTGTGGCCGACGGGCCCCAGTCGGTCATCCTGGGTCAGGTGACCAACGGCATCGCCATCCGCATGGCGGTGATGTCCATGGCCATGAGCGGCCAGCTTTCGCGGCGCCAGAACAGCAGTGGGCAGCCGGCTGAAGCAGGGGGAGGCCCATCATGAAGCGTCGCATCGACAATGTTCGGCCTGTTTACGAGGGAGAGCCGGCAGAGCCCACCTCGGTGCTGGTATCAGATGACCGGATTGGCGTGATCGGCGATCAGGCCCATGCCAGTGAGGCTGAAGAGATCATCGATGGTTCCGGTCAGTGGCTGCTGCCGGGACTGGTGGATCTCAACTGCCATCTGCGCGAGCCCGGCCCGGACCGCAACGGCAGCATCGCCACGGAAACGCGGGCCGCCGCCCGGGGTGGCTTCACCACTGTCTGCGCCATGCCCGACACGTCGCCTGTCAACGACTCCGGTGCGGTCACCAATCTGATCAATGACCTGGCCCGCCGTGACGGCGCTGTCCGTGTCCTGCCCATGGGCGCCATGACGCGCGGCCTGGAAGGCGAGCGGCTCAGTGACATGGTGGGGCTGAGCCGGGCAGGCTGTGTGGCGGTCTCCAACGCCGGCTACGCGGCGGCCAGCGCACGGGTCATGCGCCGTTGTATGGCCTATGCCCGCACCTTTGATCTGCTGCTGTACCTGCAGCCGGAAAATGCCTCTCTGGCGGCCGGCGGCTGTGCCCATGACGGTGCTGTGGCCGCACGGCTGGGACTGCCCGGGATTCCCTCGGTGGCAGAGACCACCGCCGTCAGCGAATTGCTGATGCTGGCCGAGGAGACCGGCGCACGGCTGCATCTGGGGCCGCTCAGCTGCGCGCGGTCCGTGGAGCTGCTCAGCGAGGCGCGCGCACGCTGGCTGCCGGTGACGGCCGATGTGGCCATCCACCATCTGGTTTACACCGAAGAGTGTATCAGTGGCTACGACGGAGTCTTCCACTGCCTGCCGCCGTTGCGCTCCGAGGCTGACCGGCGTGCTCTGGTGGCGGGTGTTGAATCAGGCGTCATCGACGCCATCTGCAGCCAGCACCGCCCGGAGGATGCAGCTGCCAAGCTGGCTCCCTTTGGCCAGACCGCGCCCGGGCTGTCCTGTGTTGAGACCGTGCTGTCGATGGGGCTTGGTCTGGTAGCGCGGGGTGAACTCAGCCGCAGTCGCCTCATCCAGGCACTGACCACGGGGCCGGCCCGGGTACTGGGGCGCCCGCTGGAGCAGCTTACCGCCGGGGCCACAGCCGATCTGTGTCTGTTTGATCCGGAGCATCAGTGGGAAGTGAGCAACGCCTCATTACTGTCCGCCGGAAAGAATGCTCCGGCAGTGGGCGAGATGCTCACAGGGGATGTGTCGCTGACCCTGGTTGAGGGGCGGGAAGTGTACCGGCGCGGTTGAGATGGGCGGATCCAGGCCCCGCCGATAATGCCGGGGCCTGCCATTACTCCGGTCAACCCTGCCATCGTCAGCCGACGGATTCCTTCAGCTGTTTGCCTGCCTTGAAGCCTACTGATTTGCTGGCGGGAATCTGCATGGGCGCGCCGGTCTGCGGGTTGCGTCCCGTGCGGGCACTGCGCTCCCGTACTGTGAAACTGCCGAATCCAGGCAGTGATACACCTTCATTCCGAGCGAGAGCCGCACCGATCTGATCGGTGACTGCTGTGATCACTTCCTGAGCCTTGGCCTTGGTCAGTCCGGTCTCAGTGGCAATGGCTTCTGCAAGTTCCGGTTTTCGCATTGATCCTGTCTCCTTAGGGAATTATGGGTCGAACCGTACTCTTCAGGTATAGCCTTCCTCGCTCCCGTGTCAAATCCGGTAATGCAAGGTGCAGACGGCGCCAGGCTCCGCTTTGAGGAATTGATCTCACAAATGCCTGTCTGGATTGGCCATAATGGCGTCCGCTGCCTGCTTAACATTCTGTAACAGGTGCGATGCCCAGTTCCAGAAACCAACGCGAACAACGATCAGGAAGTGCCATGACCACTCGTGCGTATCCATCCCCCAGGGGCCGTGTCCGGAAACTGCTCAGTCGTTCCGCCGTATTGCTGGTGCTGATCGCCATGACAGGCTGTTCCGCCATCCAGAACCACATGTACCGGACCAGCGGGACTGTGATGCAGGGGCTGTCCAAGGACCACACAACGCCCTATCTGCTGCAACAGGACGACGTGGGGATGTCCTGTGCCATGAGCGAGGCCACCACGCCGATGATGATGTCCTTCGGACGCGTGACCGACAACCCCGATCAGCTCGGCATCATGATGAATCTCTCGGCGGCAGGATGTTCCCAGGAGCGTGCACGGGAGCTCGAACTTCAGTACCTCCAGGCCATGGGCGATCGCAACGCCTCCCATGCCCGTGATGCCCAGTATGCGGCGGACCGCCACCACCGTGAAGCGGCCCTGAGATTCCATCGCAGCTGGCAGCATCTGAATGTCCATTACGGTGATGTGGGCAATCAGAGCTGCCCCACAGAGCACTTTGAAAGCGATCTGGATGAGTTCATGTACATGAGCGGACTGCTGGCGGGGCTGCAGGCCATGGGCGCCCAGGTTGCAGCGGGCGAGTCACTGGGTGTGCCGGACAACATCGCGGCCCGGGTGGAGCGCGGCGCCCAGTGTCTGGACAACGAGAAGTGGTGGGGTGTGCCACTGGCCATGCGCGCTGCGGTCTGGAGCATGCTCGAGAGTGTGAAGCCGGAAGGCGAGGAACCCTTCGAGCGCCTTGATGAGGCCTCGGCCATGGGCGAAGAAGCCGGTGTCCGGGCCGCCAATGTGCTCCATGCCCTGGCGGCAGAGAACGCGGGCAGGGATGAGCGGCTGCGCTCGGTGCTCCGCCGCCATGCCGAAGCCATCCATGAAACCGACGCCCATCCCGACTGGGTCATGGTGGATGAGACCGCCACCCGTAACCTCATGTACATCTCCGATCGGCTGTGGATGGAGGCCAAAGGCCATCGCACGCCAACCGGGCGCCTGGGTCACTTCTGGGATGATGAGGCGCCCGAGGAAGACGACTCGGATCTTGAGGGGCTGCTCTGAGAACCGGAATCAGGTACTGGGATAACAATAAGGATTGCAACCATGCATACCGCAATTAAACGGCTGACAACTCTGGCGCTGCTCCCGCTTCTGATGCTGGGGCAGCACGCGCACAGTGGCGACAATGACATCATTGAGCGTACTTTCTGTGTCTGGGACCCCGTGGGCTCCAATGGTCGTCTGTTCAGCCTGATGGAATCCCAGCGGCCGCTGGCGCTGGAGCAGGGGGTGGATCTGAAGCTGCGCGCCTTCACCAATGAACACATCGCCGCTGAGGAGTTCCGTAATGGCCAGTGCGACCAGGTTCTGCTGACCGGAACCATGGCCGGTGATTTCAACCACTTCACCGGATCCCTGGATGCCATGGGTGCCATCCCCGGCGAAGAGGAGATGCGCATGCTGCTTCGAGTCCTGGGACAGGAGAAGGCACGGGAGCATCTGCGCTCCGGTGAGTATGAAGTGGCGGGTGTGCTGCCGGCCGGTTCACTCTATCTGTTTCTGCGTGACCGCTCCATCAACCGGGTTGAGCACCTTCAGGGCAAACGCATAGCGGTGCCGGACCACGACCGGGCTGCCGTTGCCATGACCCGCCATGTGGGCGCCTCAGTAGTGGGCTCCACCACCACCAACTTCGCCGGACGCTTCAACAGCGGCAGCGTTGATGCCGCCCCGGCGCCCGCCGTGGCCTATGAGCCCATGGAACTGTACCGCGGCCTTGAGGACAACGGTGGTATCTTCAACTACACGATTGCCCAGATGAATTTCCAGATCATTCTCCGCCACGAGCGTTTCCCGGAGCACTACATCCAGGCCCTGCGCGAGCATGCGTTCGGCAGCGTTGATGGGGCTTACGAGATCATCCGCGAAGCGGAGAAGAACATCGACGAGGATTACTGGATACAGCCCACGTCGAGGCAGGTGCGTGAGTACAACGAAATGACCAGTGCAGTTCGTGAGCAATTGCGTGAAGAAGGTGTTTTTGATGATACGGCTCTTCGGGTAATGCGCGGCGTCCGCTGTCGGGTGGACGCTTCCCGGGCGGAATGCACCGAATAGCACCGGCGCTGAATCCTTTACCGAACGCATCCTGAACAGAGCTGTCGTCTATGCGTAAACTCGCCCTGCCCCCGCGGAAACCATCCGAGTGGTTCTCCTCTCTGCCCGTGTGTCTGCTGCTGTTGCTGGTGGTGGTGTTCAACACCAGCACCGACATTCACAACCAGCTGCTGCGGGCCGGTGAGGGCATCTGGTCCAGCTATTATGAGCTGCGCAGTGATCCGGTGGAGCCGACCTGCAACCCCATGGTCAACATTGATGATGAGGTTGAGCGTCAGGTCGAGAAGCAGCAGGACGATGATCTGGCGGATCTTCTCGGAGAGGCGGAAGTTGACCGCGACGCCATCAGGCGTTCGGTGCTGGCCTCTGTGCAGAGCTGTGAGGCCCGCCACCTGCGTTACATGGAAAACAAGGACCGCATCACCCCCGCTGTGCGGACCTTCCGCGCCCTTGAGCAGGGGGTCGCCGAGATTGCCGAGACCGGCCCCCTGCTGCAGCGTCCCATACTGCTGATCCTGATTCTGATCTGTGCGGCCACAGCCACCTTCAACCGCCACCAGATTGCCATGCGTGGCATTGAATCGCGCCTGGACTACCGCGTCTCCTACAGTGCCCAGGTTGTGGCCAACCTGATGCTTCTGGCCTCCACCTGGGTCTTCCGGGAAACCTCCCATGCCACCATTCCCAACATGAGTGAGGGGCGGGCGTTACTGCATGTGCTGTGGATTGCCTGTTTTGCGGTGCTGACAGCGGTCAGTGTGTACCGGTTGGTGCGCACGCCCGAGGGGCTCAACCGAAACCGAAATCCGGTCCATGCCATCATGTCGATTCCCATCTACGCCATCATGACGCTGGTGGCCGGGACCTATTTCTTCATGGACAATTTTGCTCAGGGCATCGGGCTCTATCTCAATGCCCTGATGTCGCACATCGACATCTTCATCAACGTTGCCCTCTATGTCTGGGCCGGCATGATGCTCAAACAGACCCGTCTGGCGACCCTGGTCTTTGATGTGTTCCGGCCCTGGAAAATGCCTCCGGAGATGCTGGCGACAGTCGCGGTGGTGGTGGCCGCTGTGCCTACAGCCTACACCGGCGCCTCGGGCATCTTTGTTATTGCCGCCGGGGCTGTGATCTATTCCGAACTGCGCGCGGCCGGCGCGCGGCGCCAGCTGGCCCTGGCCGCTACGGCCATGTCCGGATCCATGGGTGTGGTGCTGCGTCCCTGCCTGCTGGTGGTGGTCATTGCCATGCTCAACCGGGAGGTCACCACCAATGACCTGTTCACCTGGGGGCTGCTGGTTTTCGCGCTGAGCGCGGTGCTGTTTCTGCTGGTTACCATGACCATCAACCGCCAGGGGCCACTGAAGTTTGCCCCGGCTCGGGAGGCTTTCCCGGAAATGATTCTGGCGCTACGGCCGCTGATTCCCTATGTGTTGGTGATTGCCGGTGTGGTGGTGTTCTACAGCTACGCGCTCGGCGTCAGCCTTGATGAGTTCTCCGCACCGAGGATTCTGCCCATCATGCTGATCAGCATACTGGTCTATGAGGCCATCCGTTTCCGCGGTCGGGAAGTGGCGACGGCCGCCGGGCGCGGCATCCACCGCGGGCTTGAAACCACCATCCGCAAGGCCACCAACGACACCACCGCCGAGATCGGCGCCCTTTTGCTGCTTTTCGGCCTGTCCATCAGTCTCGGTGGGGTGATTGAGCGTGCGGGTGTCATGGAGCATTTCCCTCAGGCCTTTGCCAGTCCCTGGGTCGCCATGAGCCTGATGGTGCTGATGCTGGTGGGTCTGGGCATGATCATGGACGCCTTCGGCGCGGTCATACTGGTCACAGCCACGGTGGCCACGGTGGCCTATCAGAGCGGCATCCACCCGATCCATTTCTGGATGCTGACACTGGTGGCCTTTGAGCTGGGCTATCTGACGCCACCGGTGTCGCTCAACCATCTGCTGACGCGACAGGTGGTGGGTGATGAGGAGGTACGGCGCAGTCGCCTGTCCGAAGGCAGCTTCTACCAGCGCCACGAGCGCATCGTGATGCCGATGCTGGTAATGGGGACCACACTGCTGATCGTGGCCTATGTACCGCTGCTGTTCTACGCGCTCTGATGGGCGGCCCGGTAGACGGGGGTTCAGCCATGAAAAAGCCCCGTCGGCCTGGGCCGAGCGGGGCTTTTTCGTGCGCCTGTGCGGGCGGTGTTACTGGCGCAGCTGTGGGCCGGCGTTGATGATCGACTCCGGCACCTCGAACTTCCTGAAGTTCTCCACGAACTGACTGATCAGCTCCTGGGACTTGCGCTCGTATTCCGCCTCATCCGCCCAGGTGTCGCGTGGGTTGAGCAGTTTTGTGTCAACGCCAGGCACTTCCACCGGAATATCCAGATTCAGATCATCCAGGTGGTTGGTGGCGACATTGTCCAGCGCCCCGTTCTGGATGGCTGTGATGATGGCCCGTGTCGTGGGAATTGCGAAACGCTCACCCACACCGTAGGGGCCGCCGGTCCAGCCCGTGTTGACCAGGAATACCCGGCTGCCGAATGCTTCCATGCGCTTCATCAGCAGCTCTGCATAGACACCGGCAGGGCGGGGGAAGAAAGGCGCCCCGAAACAGGTGGAGAAGGTGGACTTCAGGCCTGAGCCGGAACCCATCTCTGTCGAGCCAACCAGTGCCGTATAGCCACTGAGGAAGTGGTAGGCGGCCGATTCCTTGCTGAGGATGGACACCGGCGGCAGAACCCCGGTCATGTCACAGGTCAGGAAAATGATGTGGCTGGGTTCGCCGGCACGGTTCTCGACCACGCGCTTCTCAACATGCTCCAGCGGGTAGGCGCAGCGCCCGTTCTCGGTCAGGGAGGTGTCCTTGTAGTCAGGCTTGCGGCTGTGCTCGTCCACAACCACATTCTCAACCAGCGCCCCGAAGCGGATGGCGTCCCAGATGATGGGCTCGTTCTTCCGGCTCAGGTCAATGGTCTTGGCGTAGCAGCCACCTTCTAGATTGAAGACGGTGCCGGTTCCCCAGCCGTGCTCGTCATCGCCGATCAGAAAACGGCTCTGGTCAGCGGACAGTGTCGTCTTGCCGGTGCCGGAGAGCCCGAAGAACAGACAGGTCTGGCCGTCCTCGCCAACATTGGCGGAGCAGTGCATGGGCAGCACATCCTGTTCCGGCAGCAGGAAGTTCTGCACTGAGAACATGGCCTTTTTCATCTCGCCGGCATAATGCATTCCTGCAATGAGCACCTTGCGCTCGGCGAAACTGATGATGACGCAGCCGTTGCTGTTGGTGCCATCGCGCTCGGGCACGCATTCGAAGTTCGCCGCGTTGAGGATCTCCCATTCCGGCTTGTTACCTGCATTGTATTCATCCGGCCGGATGAACAGGTTGATCCCGAACAGGTTCTGCCAGGCGGTTTCCGTCGTCATACGCACCGGCAGATAGTGGTTTGGATCGGAACCCACGTGGACATGGGACAGGAAGTGCTCGCGCTCGGCGATGTAATCGCTGACGCGGCTCCAGAGTGCGTCAAATCTGTCCGCGTCAAAGGGATGGTTGATCGGACCCCATTCAATCTGGTCAGCCGTACCGCTTTCCTCAACGATGAAGCGGTCGACCGGCGAGCGACCGGTGCGCTCCCCGGTTCTTACAACGAGCGATCCGTTGGACGCAAGGCATCCTTCGTTCCGTTGCAGTGCCAGCTCGACCAGGCGTGCCGGGCACAAATCCGTGTAGGTTTTACTCACGATGGACCTCACCTGTTCAATTTCGCAAAAAATCGGGTCGCGCGCTGCCTGTTCCAGTCGGTCAGCGCTGCAGCGCGGGTGCGAGCGGTAGTCGATAAGCACCCTGTCGCGCGGACATACTCCGCCGGCCATGCGTGGCGGAATACGCGAACATGTTCTGGTCTTGCTTCAGAGGGGCGCTAGTATGCCAGATCCTTTCATCAATTACGACCACTGGGCCGGCCGTGCCTTCGCGTCAATGCTGCTGGTGGGGTCCGAAGAGCGCCTCAAGATCCTGCTGACCGAAACGGTAATTCTGGTTGCAGAACTGGCAGTCGACGTTGATCACACCCTGTTCCGACAGCAGCTGGTAGCACTCCTCGGCGCCCATGGTCCGCAGCGCTTCCTCAGTCCGTTCCCGTGAGCAGTGGCAGTGGAAATAGACCGGCTCGGCCGGATAGAGGCTGATGCTTTCCTCATGGAAAAGCCGGTGCAGCAGTGTCTCCGGAGGCAGCTCAAGCACTTCCTCACGGCGGGTGGTGGCGGCAAGCTGCGTCAGGCGGTCCCAGAGGTCGTCGTCTTCAGTGTGTCCGTAACCGGGCATCTTCTGCAGCATGAGGCCCCCGGCGCGTTCGCTGTCGGCGAACAGCATGATGCTGGTATCGAGCTGTTCCGAGCGGGCGAAATAGCCCTCAAGACAGCCGGAAAGGGTCTCGGCTTCCAGTGGGACAATGCCCTGATAGCGCTGGCCCTGTTCTGGCTCGATGGTAATGGCAAGCTGACCGCGTCCGAGCTGCTCACCGATGGCCCCGTGAGGGATGGCGTCGCTGGTGTGGATGATGCCGCGTATGCCCCGGTCGTGGGTGGTATCCGCCATCAGCAGCGTGACCGGCCCTTCCCCTTTGGCCTGGAGCGAGATGCGACCGCGGATCTTGAGTACGCCACCCAACAGCAGGGCCGCGGTCAGGCTTTCGCCGAGCAGGTGAGCGGCCGGCTCCGGGTAGTCGTCCCGGTTCAGGGCCTCCTGCAGTGTGTCTTCAATGAAGACCAGTTCGCCGCGCACCTCGCCGTTATTGAAGACAAAGCGCTGGATGGTGTCGGCGGAAGAGGGAGAGTCAGTCATGGGGTATCGGTTACCGGATGTCAGTGGGGAGTGGCTTCAGTGCGACATTTCATCTTTCATGCGCTGGATTTCCCGGCGCTGTTTCTTGTTGGGCCGCCGTGCCGGCGGCATGTGTGCCGCCTGCATGGTCCGCCGGCGCCAGGAATCCTCTTCGCGCTTCTTAAGGCTCCGTTCCGTCTCATGATACAGCTGCTCAGCCTCGGGGGCGCTGCCGCGCTTGCTGCTGAGCCCATCAATCACGACCTCGAAGGAGACCGAGCCCTTGCGCACCTCGACGATCGCGCCGGGGGTGACGAACTTTCCAGCCTTGGGGCGTTGCCCCTCATAGCGCACTTTGCCGCCGTCGATGGCTTCCTGGGCAATGCTGCGCGTTTTGAAGAACCTGGCCGCCCAGAGCCATTTGTCGAGACGTACCCGCCCGGAGCCTTTCTGGTCGTCGCTTTTGCTCATGGCACCATTATACCGACTTGGCCGAGGGGATCGGAAGGATCTCACTGAAACGGCTGATGCCCGGCCAGTGGGAGCTTGCACGGGGCGGCTGCTGGCTGTCCGGTACCGTGATGCTCAACAGATGCCGGATGCCAAAGCCCGCGGCTGAGCGCAGGGCGGCGTGGTTGTCATCCACCAGCAGTGTCCGGTCCGGCTCAAAGGGTTCCTGGGCATGCAGGGCGGGCCAGAAGGCCGGGTCTTCCTTGGGCAGGCCATAGCTGTGGGTGGTGTGGATGCCATCAAGCCACTGTTCGAGTCCCGTGCGGCGCAGCTTCAGCTGCAGGCCATGCTGATGGGCATTGGTCACCAGAACCACCCGGCAGTGGGACTCTTTCAGGGCACGGAGAAAGTCGGGTGCGTCTTCGCGGAACCGGATACGGTCCTGGATCTCATGCTTGAGTGCACCCACATCCATATCCAGTGCGGCACTCCAGTAGTCCAGGCAGTACCAGTTCAGTGAGCCCTGCTCGCGCTCGATCATGCCTGTGATCTGTGACCGGGCCTGTTCCACGGGGATGCCGCGGGTCTCAGCGTAGCGGTTGGGCAGGTGCGTGAGCCAGAAGTGGGTGTCGTAATGCAGGTCCAGCAGGGTGCCGTCCATATCGAGCAGCACCGTCTGGACCCCGGACCACTCAATCATCTTCCTCGGCGACAACCGGATCGGCTTTGCGGCCGGACATGGTGCAGCCCAGGCAGCGAACAAAGGTTGCCTTGGAGGGCTCGACCACCAGTGTGTGGCCGGCTTCACTGGCGTTGCCGCCAATGGCCGAGAAGGGCAGGGAAACGGTATAGACCGCACTGCCCACAACGGTGGCGGCCAGCAGCGCGGGCCGGGCCAGCAGGGCATCGCCCATCATGGCCAGTGCCGAGGGTTCTTCTTCCACAGTACTGGCGTGTGCCGTGGTGCCCGTGACGGCCAGCAATACTGTGATTGCTGCAACGAGGGTCACCCTGATCCTGTGAGCCATGGTTTTTCTCCTGAGGTTTCATTCAGCGGGTCTTTACCTAACTATGGCTTAGTTTGCCATGTTTTCAACCATCAGGGCGATGATTGAGCGCTCAGCGCTGGCAATGGACACAGAAAACGGTGCTGCGCTGGGCGATGCGACGTTCGCGCAGAGGCGTACCGCACCGGTGACAGGCTTCGCCGGCACGGCCGTAGACGTTGAGTGACTGGCGGAAATAGCCGGGCTCGCCGTGGCCATTGATGAAATCGCGCAGAGTGGTGCCGCCCTGTTCAATGGCTGCCCCAAGGACCTCGCGGATGGATGCCGCCAGCCGCCGGTAGCGATCCCGCCCGACACGGCCAGCGGGGCGTGAGGGATGGATGCCGGCCATGAACAGCGCCTCGCTGGCGTAGATGTTGCCCACACCGACCACGATCCGGTGATCCATGATGAAGGCCTTGACTGCGGCGCGCCGGTCCCGGGAAAGCCGGTAGAGCAGATCCCCGGTAAAGGCCTCATCCAGCGGCTCAGGCCCCAGGTCGCGGATCAGTGGATGCTGCAGCGCATCACGGGCCCACAGCCAGGCCCCGAAGCGTCGGGGGTCGTTAAAGCGCAGCACCCAGCCACTGGCCAGCGCCAGCTCCACATGATCGTGTTTGCGCCGCTCGTCTTCGGGGTCGCTCAGACGGAGGCTGCCGGACATGCCCAGGTGCACGATGGCGGTGCCATGGTCGGTATTGAGTAGCAGGTATTTGCCTCGGCGCTCAACGTCCTGTACCGGGCTCCGGGTCAGCTCTGCCGCAAGCCCCTGCGGGACCGGCCAGCGCAGCGAGCCATTGTGAATGCGCACCTGGATGATGGGTTGGCCTTCAAGATAGGGGGCAATGCCGCGTCTTGTGGTTTCCACCTCGGGCAGTTCGGGCACAGTGGCTGTCTCCAACGGGATGCTGTGGTTAAATGACGCTCGTATTATGCCATGTCGGGTGACGGGCCATGCATACGCTGCGTGCCCCGCCCCGGATTCAGTCAACGGTAGGAGCACTCGTGCTATGTCGAGCCCGATCAGCGCCTGGCTGGGTGTGGACACCGGCGGTACCTTTACCGATTTCGTGTTTGTTCAGGGGCAGCAGCTGCGCATCCATAAAGTGCTGTCCACCCCGGATGACCCCTCCCGAGCCATTCTGACCGGCCTCCGGGACCTGCAGCTGGAGAGCCTGGCCCAAGAAGGTCGCCTCAGTCTGGTCCACGGCAGCACCGTCGCCACCAATGCGGCCCTGGAACGCAAGGGCGTAGCCACCGCCTATGTCACCAATGAGGGGCTTGAGGATGTGCTGACGCTGGGGCGTCAGAACCGTCCGGCTCTGTACGATCTGACCCCTGACGTTGAGGAGCCACCTGTGCCGGCTGAGCGCTGTTTCGGCGTCGCCGCGCGCACGGGCGCGGACGGCCGCCGCGTCCAAGCCCTTGATCAGGCTGATCTGGAGGCGCTGGTGGAGCGTGTGCGCGCCGCCGGTGTCGAGGCAGTAGCCATCAATCTGGTGTTTTCCTTTCTGGATGACACCGATGAGGCCCGCATTGCCGAGGCGCTTTCCGACAGGGCCTTTGTCAGCCGTTCCTCCGGGGTATTGCCGGAAGCCGGCGAATACGAACGAGGCATCGCCACCTGGCTCAACGCCTGGCTCGGGCCCCGTGTCCAGCACTATCTGGCCCGGCTCCAGGAGGGTGTGGGTGCGGCGCCTGTGAGTATGATGCAGTCCTCAGGCGGCACTGTGGCCCTGGCTCAGGCCGGTGAGCGGGCCGTGAACCTGCTGCTGTCCGGGCCTGCCGGTGGGCTGGCGGCGGCGCGCTATCTCGGGCAATCCCTGGGTGAGGAGGCTCTGCTGACCTTTGATATGGGCGGGACCTCCACGGATGTGGCCATGGTGCGTCAGGACGTCCAGCTCACCAGTGAGGGGCGCATCGGGCCCTGGCCGGTGGCCGTGCCCATGGTGGACATGCACACCATTGGTGCCGGGGGCGGCTCACTGGCCATGGTCGATGCCGGTGGCGCCCTTCGGGTGGGGCCGGAATCCGCCGGGTCCAGTCCCGGTCCGGCGTGCTACGCACGGGGTGGTGCCCAGCCCACCGTTACCGATGCCAATCTGGTACTGGGGCGGCTGCAGCCAGCGGCCTTTCTGGGGGGTGCCATGGATCTGGATGAAGACGCTGCCCGGCGGGCGTTTGAACCACTGGCGGCGCGGATGGGCACCGATGTGGCTGGTGTGGCCCAGGGTGTCATTGACGTAGCCAACGAGCACATGGCCCGGGCCCTGCGGACCATGTCCATACAGCGTGGTGATGATCCACGCGGGTTCCGTCTGTGCTGCTTTGGCGGTGCCGGGGGGCTGCACGTCTGTGCCCTGGCGCAGGCGCTGGGGATGGGCCGGGCCCTGGTGCCGGTGCATGGCGGTGTGCTCTCGGCGCTGGGCATGCTGGTGGCCCCGCGTGAGCGTCAGCTCTCACGCAGCCTGCTGCAGCCGCTGGAATCCGTGGACCTGCAGCTCATCCGGACCCTTCTCGAGGAGCTCGAGGCAAGCGGCCGTGACGCACTGGCTGCTGAAGGTGTCGACCCTGGGGCCGTAGAGGCCCACTGGAGTCTGGATTGTCGCTATCAGGGCCAGACTTTCACGCTCAATCTGGACTGGCGGGAAGGTGAGGCCCTGGCCGAGCGCTTCGGCGAAGCCCATGAGCAGCGCTACGGCCACCGCCTGGGGCGCGGGGTGGAACTGGTCAATCTGCGTGTGGCCGTGCAGAGCCCCGCCGGTGACTGGCGCCTGCCTGATTGGCAGCCGGCCGCGCAGCGGGAGGATGTCAGCGCGAGTGTTGCCGGGTATGAGCAGCCGGTGCCGGTGATCCGCCGGGAAGCTCTGGCGGTGGATGATCGCATCGAGGGCCCGGCGCTGATCACCGAACAGGTGAGTACCACCTGGCTGGAGCCGGGTTGGCAGGCGCGGGTTCATGGCAAGGGGCATCTGTTGCTCGACAGGGTCCGATGACTGAAGAAAGGGCTTTGAGTTACAGTTGTACACTGTATACTGGTCATCTGAGTAAACGCTTGACCCCGCAACATAAAGGAATACCGAAAATGGGATTATATGGACTGCTGGACCTCGCCGTCTGGCAACTTATCCTGATCACCCTGGCAATGACGCATGTCACCATCGTCAGTGTCACCATCTACCTGCACCGCCATTCCGCTCACAACTCGGTCGAGTTGCACCCGGCGCTGGCGCATTTCTTCCGCTTCTGGATCTGGTTCACCACCAGCACCAACACCAAGGAGTGGACGGCGATCCATCGCAAGCACCACGCGACCACGGAAACCGAGGACGATCCTCACAGTCCGGTGGTCCGTGGCATCAGAAAAGTGCTGCTGGAAGGCGCTGAGCTCTACAATGAAGCCGCCACTCCGGAGACTCTGGAGCGCTTCGGCAAGAACACGCCCGAGGACTGGATCGAGCGCAATGTCTACACTCCGTACAAGTATCTCGGTATCGCCATGCTGGCGGTACTGAACCTGATGCTGTTCGGTGTTCACGGCATCTGGATCTGGGCGGTGCAGATGATCTGGATTCCCTTCTTTGCCGCCGGCATCGTCAACGGTCTGGGGCACTTCTGGGGCTATCGCAACTTCGAATGCGCGGACAACGCCCGCAACATCGTGCCCTTTGGCTTTCTCATCGGTGGTGAAGAGCTGCATAACAACCATCACAGCTTTCCGCATTCACCCAAGTTGTCCCGGCGCTGGTACGAGCTGGACATCGGCTGGTTCTGGATCCGTGTTTTCCAGTGCCTGGGACTGGCCCGGCCCAAGGGCATCAAACCCATCGGGCTGCGTATTCCGGGCAAGCAGGAAGTGGATCAGGAAACGGTACAGGCCATTACCAACAATCGCATGCACGTGATGCGTGCCTACCGTAAGGAAGTCCTTGAGCCGGCTTTCCGTGAACAGAAAGAGCGGGTCGCCCGTGAGTTCCGTCCACTGTATCGCCGCGCACGTAAGCTGATCAGCCGGGAAGAGACGCTGGTCACGGCCCATGAACGCCAGTCACTGGAGCAGGTGCTGCAGCAAAACGAACTGATCCGCCAGCTCCATACCAAGGCTCAGGAGCTTCAGCAGCTGTGGCAGCGTCGCGGCATGAAACAGCAGGAAAAGGTACAGGCACTGATCGAATGGTGCCGGGAGGCTGAAGCCAGCGGCATCCGTCATCTGGAAGAGTTTGCCGCGCACCTGCGCAGTTACGCGCTGCGCCCGGCCTGAACCAGAAACAGGCTGTAACAGACCTGCCCGGCCGTTTTCCGGCGACTGAGTTCCCAGTTCGCCGGAACGGGCGGCTCCACCGCCTCCGCCTCATGTTCCACATAGACGCGACTGCCCCCCCTGAGCCATCCGTATTCCTCCAGTGCTGCACAGACCGGCTCAACCCAGCCACCGCGAAAGGGTGGATCCATGAATACAATATCGTAATGAGCAGTGCCGGCCCCGCCACGCAGAAGTGACAGGACGTCCTCGCACCGCACCTGTCCATGGCCAGAGCCGAGTTCCGACAGATTCTGTGAAAGGGATCGGGTCAGGGCTCTGCTTGCGTCCACAAAAAGCACCTCCTGCGCACCCCGGGACAGGGCTTCCAGTCCCAGAGCGCCGCTGCCGGCGAAAAGATCCAGGCAGCGGCTGCCGGGAATGACCGGAGCCAGCCAGTTGAACAGGGTCTCGCGGACCCGGTCGGGTGTGGGCCGCACCCCGTCGACTGTAGGAAACGACAGGGTGCGCCGGCGCCAGTCACCGCCGATCAGCCGTACGCGACCACTTGCTACCTTCTGTGGCTTTCGGGTTCTGCGGGAGGGCATAGGATCAGCTCCGTCAGCTTCCGGGGTAACGTCTGGGTTTGGACGCCTTCATAACGCGCCGGTAGAATACCGTCGATTAACCCGTGTGCGCCAGGTGCCGTGATCCCCCGGCTGGCGCGACCTTCCCTGGGATACAGTAAACAGGAACCGATGAATGAGTGCTGATCTGATCTTACCCGCGTTGGCCGTACTGCTGCTGGTGCTGTTCGTCGCCGAGCTGTGGACGAAGCGCCAGCAGCTTCCAAGGCCCAGGCCTGTCCCCCAGCGCCGGGAAGAAGTGCCGACCAGGCCGGAAACCGAGGAGGCGGAGCCGGAGGAGGCCGAGGCTGAAGCCGCGCCCGCCGAACCGGCGCCGGAGCCAGAGCCGGAGCTGGACAGCCGCAGTCTCTTCCAGCGCATGCGCGAAGGACTGGGGCGTACCCGCGGGAATCTGGCGGATGGGCTGGCTACGCTCTTCGCCGGTCGCAAGAGCATTGACGAGGATCTGCTGGAAGAAATCGAGAACCAGCTTCTGACGGCGGATGTGGGCATGAAGGCCACCACCGAGATCATCGACACGCTCACCTCCCAGCTTGAGCGTAAGGAGCTGCAGGATGCGGATGGGCTCTACGAGGCGCTGCAGCAGCAGCTGCGTGAGATCCTCGAGCCCTGCACCACGCCCCTGGTCCCGGAGACGGACAGCAAGCCCTATGTGATCCTGATGGTGGGCGTGAATGGGGTGGGCAAGACCACCACCATCGGCAAGCTCGCCAAGCGCTTCCAGCGTGAGGGGAAGAGCGTCATGCTGGCCGCCGGTGATACCTTCCGGGCGGCCGCTGTGGAGCAGCTGCAGGTCTGGGGTGAGCGCAACAGCGTGCCTGTGGTGGCCCAGCACACCGGTTCGGACAGCGCCTCGGTCGTCTACGACGCTCTGGAGTCGGCGAAGGCCAGGGGCACCGATGTGCTCATTGCCGATACCGCCGGGCGGCTGCAGAACAAGGACAACCTCATGAGCGAACTGCAGAAAGTGGTTCGCGTCATGAAAAAGCTGGACGAGAACGCCCCCCATGAGGTCATGCTGGTGCTGGATGCCGGAACCGGGCAGAACGCGCTCAGCCAGGCCCAGGTCTTCCAGGAGGCGGTGGGGGTCTCCGGCATTACCCTGACTAAGCTCGATGGCACGGCCAAGGGCGGCATCATTTTCGCCATTGCCCGCCAGCTCAACCTCCCCATACGCTACATTGGTGTGGGTGAAACGGCTGACGACCTGCGGCCCTTTGCCGCCGAGGAGTTCGTGCAGGCGCTGTTTGACCGCAACTGAGCCGTTGGCCGGCAACCGGGGGAAGGCCCGCCATGATTGAATTCCAGCACGTGACCAAACGCTATGCCGAGCAGTGGACCGCACTGCAGGATGTCAGTTTCGCGCTGGACCGGGCGGAGATGGCCTTTCTGACCGGCCATTCCGGCGCCGGGAAAAGCACACTGCTCAAACTCATCATGCTCATGGAGCGCCCCACCACCGGGCGTGTCCTGGTGGGCGGACAGGCTCTGGACCGGGCGCCGCGCCGGCGCATTCCCTACCTGCGCCGCCACATTGGCGTGGTCTTTCAGGACCACCAGCTGCTGTTCGACCGCAGCGTCTATGACAACGTGGCCATGCCGCTGGAGGTGGTGGGGGTGCCGCCCCGGGACATCGGAAGGCGGGTCCGGGCCGCCCTGGACAAGGTGGGGCTGCTGAAGAAGGAGCGCATGAATCCGATCAGCCTCTCCGGTGGTGAGCAGCAGCGGGTGGGCATTGCCCGGGCTGTGGTCAACAAGCCGCCGCTGCTGCTGGCGGATGAGCCCACAGGTAACCTGGACCCGGCGCTGTCAGCCGACATCATGACGCTGTTCCGTGAATTCAGTCGGGTCGGGGTCAGCGTGCTGGTGGCGAGTCACGATATCAGTCTGGTCCGGGAAATGGGGTGTCGGGTCCTGACCCTCTCTGAAGGCCGACTCTCCGGCGATGGCGGGCAAACCCGTATGGAGGGCGCTCATGGCCGATGAACCCCGCCGCCGTGGAGCGGCCTCCGCCCGCACACCCTGGCGCGATCAGCTCGACAGCTATCTGGCGCACCATCGCAGAAGTGCCCGCGACAGTGGGCGTCGACTGCGTGATGCACCCCTGACGAGCCTGATGACCGGACTGGTCATCGCCATTGCCCTGGCTCTGCCGGTGGGCCTGCTGCTGATACTGGCGAGCCTTCAGGGAGTCAGCGCGGACTGGGATGAGGCCGCCCGCATCAGTGTTTTCATTGAAGAAGGTGTGGAGAGCGCCGCAGTCGAGGCCCTGCGCGACGACTGGCAGGACGAGTCGGCCATTCGCTCGGTGGAGTGGATCGATCAGGAGCAGGCGCTGTCACAGTTCCGGGAACGCTCGGGCATGGGGCAGGCGCTGGATTTCTTCGAGGATGACAATCCGCTGCCTCATACCCTGATTCTCACTCCGGAGCGCCGCTACCAGCAGGCGGGGTCCCTGGAGCAGCTGTCGCAGCGGTTGCAGGGCAATGACATCGTTGCTCGTGTCCAGGTTGATCTGGAATGGCTGCAGCGGCTCAATGCCATTGCCGATGTGCTCAAGCGGGGGGTAAGCGCCATCGCAGCGCTGCTGATTGTGGGGGTGGTGCTGGTGATCGGTAACACCATCCGCCTGGCCATAGAGAATCGACGCCGTGAGATCATCGTCGCCAAACTGGTGGGCGGCACCGAGGCCTTCGTGCGTCGCCCCTTCCTGTACACGGGACTCTGGTACGGGGCGCTGGGCGGACTTCTGGCCTGGTGGATCGTCGAGGTGGCCATGTGGTGGCTCAGCGGGCCTGTGGGCCAGCTGGCGCAACTCTATGACAGCAGCTTCGGGCTGGAGCGCCTGGGTTTTGGGGATGTGCTGCTGCTGCTGGGCAGTGCTATGCTGTTGGGCTGGCTGGGTGCCTGGGTGGCCGTCAAGCGCCATCTGGACGCCATCGAGCCAAGGTGATGGAGGCTGTGCATGACCAAATCCAGTATCCGGGGAAGCACGTATTGACTGTAAAGGGGTTGAAAAGTCATAAAAGACCCATATATAGGGCGCAAACCTTTGTGTGAAGCATACGAGTATTGATGGGAGATCAAGGTATGGAAAAAGCGCTGCAACTCAGCCATAACCTGGTTCCCGGGAACAGTCTGGAAGCCTACATCCAGACGGTTAACCAGATTCCTGTGTTGAGTGTGGACGAAGAGCGCAGCCTGGCGCAGCGCCTTCAGGAGCACGGCGACATCGAGGCGGCACGCCAGATGGTGCTGTCGCACCTGCGATTCGTGGTGCATATAGCGCGCAGCTATTCCGGTTATGGCCTGGCACAGGCCGACCTGATCCAGGAAGGCAACGTGGGCCTGATGAAGGCGGTCAAGCGCTTTGATCCGGCTTACGGCGTGCGGCTGGTATCCTTTGCCGTGCATTGGATCAAGGCAGAGATCCACGAGTTCATTCTGCGCAACTGGCGCATCGTGAAAGTGGCCACCACCAAGGCCCAGCGCAAACTGTTCTTCAACCTGCGCAGTTCCAAGAAGCGCCTGGCCTGGCTGAACAATGATGAGACAGAAGCTGTGGCGAAGGATCTGGGTGTAGAGCCCAAAGTGGTCCGGGAAATGGAAGGTCGCATGACCTCCCATGACATGGCCTTCGATGGGCCCATGAACGAAGATGAGGACGCCGGCTGGCAGGCACCGGTCCACTATCTGGACGACCATCGCTATAACCCGGCCACCCAGCTGGAACAGGCCGATTGGCAGCAGGACTCCTCCGAGCGGCTGCAGCTGGCCATGGGTGAGCTGGACGAGCGCAGTCAGGACATTCTGCGCCGGCGCTGGCTGGGAGAGAATAAGGCCACCCTGCATGAACTGGCTGATGAGTACGGCGTTTCCGCTGAACGGATCCGCCAGCTTGAGAAGAACGCCATGAAGAAAATCCGTGCCCAGATGGTCGCCTGAGCGATCGGGGCGGGTCAGGCAGGGATGAAAACCGCTCTCCGGAGCGGTTTTTTTATGCCTGACTCAGAGAGGAGGTGCCCTGTATTCCGGCTGTCTTAAAACATGGTAACTTTGCCGGTAAGGCGGCCTGAACGTAACCTCCGGGAAACTGTTAATGTTAATGTTCAGCTGAGCCGATCAACGGTCCAGCCCACGGGAGGAACACGAAGGTGCGAGTACTTGTCATCGAAGACGATCAGGATGTGGCATCCTATCTCAACAAGGGTCTGCGCGAGAGCGACTACGTGGTGGATCATGCCTCCGACGGCAAGGAAGGCATGATGATGGCCGCCTCGGAGAACTACGACGTCATGATCGTGGATCGCATGCTTCCCGGCATGGATGGACTCAACATCATCAAGACCATCCGCGCCACGGGCAACCAGACGCCGGTGCTCATTCTCAGCGCGCTGGGAGATGTGGACGCCCGGGTAGAGGGGCTTCGTGGCGGTGGTGACGACTACCTGACCAAACCCTTCTCATTCACCGAAATGCTCGCGCGACTCGACGCACTGGCTCGCCGCACCCGCCAGCCCAGTGAGGCGGAAACGGTACTGAACGTGGCCGACCTGGAGATGGATCTTCTGGCACGCACCGTCAAGCGTGGCGGTGTGAATATCGACGTCCAGCCGCGGGAATTCCGCCTGCTGGAGTACCTGATGCGCCATGCCGATCAGGTAGTGACGCGCACAATGCTGCTGGAAAAGGTCTGGGACTATCACTTTGACCCGCAGACCAACGTCATCGACGTGCACATCAGCCGGCTGCGCTCCAAGATCGACAAAGGTTTCGACAAGCCCCTGCTGCACACCATCCGGGGCGCCGGGTATATGCTTCGTGAAGATTCTTAGCCAGCTCCGGACATCCACATTCCAGCTCGCACTGTTGTACATGGTGGTCTTCGCCACCTCGGTCTTCATACTGCTTGCGTTCATCTACTGGCGCAGCGCCGGTTTCATGATGGAGCAGACCGATCAGACCATAGAGGCGGAGATCGTAGGGCTGGCCGAGCAATACCGCTCCCGGGGCATCAATGGTCTGATGAGCATTGTCCGGGAGCGGGTGGCACGTAACCCGGATGGCAATTCACTGTACCTGTTCGCCACCGAGGACTACCTCAAGCTTGCCGGCAATCTCTCCGAGTGGCCGGAAGAGGCCAGGGATGTCGATGGCTGGGTGGAGTTCACTCTGGATGAGCGTGTGGGCTGGAATGGTGAGCCCCACCACGCCAGAGCGCGGGTGTTCGAGGTGCAGGGCGGGCTGAAGCTGCTCGTCGGCCGTGACATCAATGAACTGACCACCCTCAAGGGTCTGATCGAGACCGCCATGAACTGGGGTATGGGCATATCCCTTGCCCTGGCTTTGGGTGGTGGTTTCATGATGAGTCGCAGCACCACCAAGCGCATTGAGGTGATCAACCAGACGGCGCGGCGCATCATGCACGGGGATCTGTCCCAGCGTGTGCCCACCCGCGGGACCAATGATGATTTCGACCAGCTGGCGGACAACCTCAACCAGATGCTCGATCGCATCGTCTATCTGATGGAGGGTATCCGACACGTCTCCGACAGCATCGCCCATGACCTGCGCACGCCCCTGACACGCCTGCGCAGTCAGCTTGAGAACACGCTGATCAACGTCCAGGACCGCGAGGCCCAGGAGCAGGTGGGACGGGCCGTGGCCGAGGCGGACCAGCTGCTGGCCACCTTCAACGCATTGCTGCGCATTGCCCGGCTGGAAACTGGTGGCAAGGCGGCGGACAACAGCCCTGTGGATCTGGGCACCCTGGTGACTGACGCCGTGGAACTTTACGAAGCGCTTGCGGAAGAAAAGGATCAGGTTCTGGATTTCCAGCAGGCTGACTCCGTGACCATAACGGGCGACCGGGATCTGCTGTTCCAGGCGGTGAGCAACCTGATCGATAACGCCATCAAATACACCGACGAGGGCGGTGAAATCCGTGTTGGGGTCTGGCGCGACAACGGTTCTGCGGTGATTGAAGTGGCCGACAGCGGTGACGGTGTGCCGGATAATGAGAAGGACAAGATCTTTGAGCGCTTCTACCGGGTGGGCAAGAGTCGCTCACAACCGGGCAACGGGCTCGGTCTGAGTCTGGTCAGCGCGGTGGTGGACATGCACGAGGGCCAGATTGAGCTCAGGGACGCCAATCCCGAGGCGCAACGGCCGGGCCTGTCCGTCAGGATTCACTTCTCAACTCTGGTGGAAGGCGAAGAGCAGGGCGAGGGCGGCGGCCAGATCGCGTCTGACCGCAGCGAGGCCTGAGTGGCGCTTACGCCTTGGCGCCACCGAAGAGATTACGCACCGTGTCGGCGACCTGACGGGCCGGCTTCAGTGCGCTGTCGGCCGTACTTTCCGCCAGGTGACGGTAGTAGACAACCTTGGCGTTGAGGCTGTCCCGCTCGCCTTCGAAGCGGCTCTTTTCCGCCATCAGCAGGGCAACCAGTGTGTGACGGTTCACCTTGCTGGTGATGCCGAAGCTTTCCAGTTGATAGCCGACGCGATCGAGAGCGGTCAGTGCGGTATCAGTCAGTTTCTTGGTGTTCATAGCCATACCCCTGAAACAGTTGATGGGTGGTTGCCGCTGTAGCGGCTTTCCGGGAAATTGGCTAAAGATTACTCTTCAGGATTAGAATCCACAACCTAGTTCCGGAAACCATCAGGGGAAGTGCATGGGGCGCTATCGTCCACCCCGCTCACGCGGGTCGAACTACATCACACCGGAAGGCGAGCAGGCGCTGCGCGAGGAGTTGCGCTACCTGTGGAAGGAAAAACGCCCGGAGGTGACCCAGGCCGTCAAGGAAGCTGCGGCCCAGGGCGATCGCTCGGAGAACGCCGAATACATCTACGGCAAGAAACAGCTGCGCGAGATCGACAGCCGGGTGCGCTTTCTGACCAAACGCCTGGATGAGGTGACCGTGGTGCGGGACCGGCCCCATGACACCAGCCGCGTATACTTTGGTGCCTGGGTGACGCTGGAGGATGAAGCCGGGGAGGAGGTGTGTTACCGCCTGGTCGGCCCCGATGAACTGGACATCAGTCGAGGGCAGCTCAGTGTGGATGCACCGCTGGCGCGAGGGATGCTGAAAAAACAGGTGGATGATGAGGTTACCGTTGAAACACCAGAAGGGATTCGCACCTGGTACATCACCGATATCCGCTACGAACCCTGACCGCTCCACCCGGACTGTTCCCGCCCTCCTTGCCCTGATCGCGGTCGCGGGGCTGGTTCTGCTCTACGGCCCTTCGCCGGACTACTACGACCACCGGATCCTCCACGCCTTCTGGGCCTGGGGCCATCTGGCGTTTTTTGCCGTGCTCACCCTGTTGCTGCTTCGCTGGCGGGTGCCGCAATGGCAGGGGCCGGTGGGCTGGTGGAGTCTGGGGCTGGCTGTGCTGCTGGGCTCTCTGGCGATCCTGAGCGAACTCATCCAGCTCGGAGTGCCGGGGCGTATGGCCGGGCCTGATGATGCCTTGCAGAACCTGCTCGGGATCATGGTCGGTTTTGGCCTCAGCCCCCACTGGCTGGCCAGGCTGCCCCTGCGCTGGTCGCGACTGCTGCCCCACCTTGCTCTTCCTGTGGTTGCTCTCGCCGCGCTGGTGCCCTGGGTGGCGCTGGCGGACACACTCCATGGCAAGACCCGTTTCCCGCTACTGCTGTCCATGGAAACAGAGCTGGAAATGACCCGTGTGAGTGGCAGTGAGTACCGACGCCGGGTGCTGAGTACGCCCCTTGCAGACAGCCCCCTGCTGGCTGCGCGCTGGTACCCGCCGGGCAGTGGCCTGGGGGTGCAGCATTTCCCTGGCGACTGGCGCGACTATGAGCAGCTGCACATCCGCATCCACAGTGACCGAGCCGTGCCCGTCACCCTGCGTCTGCACGATCGCCCGCATGAGGACATGGGTCAGCCATACACCGATCGGTTCAACCACCGGCTGGCACTTGAAACTGGCTGGCAGACCCTGGTGATTGATCTGGAGGAGGTGAGCCGGGCGCCGTCTTCGCGCACCATGGACATGGCACGGATGAGCCAGCTGGGTCTGTTCAACCTGCAACTGGACGCCCCTGTGGTGCTGCACCTGGCGTCCATTGAGCTGGCCGGATCACCAGAGTGAGACAGGGTGGCTGTTTTCTGATCAGCAGGTTATTTAACATGATGTGACAGAATCCGTGTACGAGCGATGGCCTCAGGAGGAAGCATGTTCCCAGTCAACGGACTGTCAAAAGCAAGCGTGCTGACCGGGGTTGGTCTGGTGGCGCTGCTGGCTCAGCCACTCGATGCTGAGCCACTGGTTCCGGAGCCCCGGGACCGCTCCACTCCCGAGACCATTGGGTTCCAGGCGGTGGAGGAGGAGCACATGAGTAACACCGCCATTACAGGCGCCCTGGCTGCTCCCAGCGCTGATGCCGAGGAGGCTGGGCAGATCGTGGAGCCGGTCTGGTTCAGTGAGGCGTTCATGCGGGCCCGGGACATGGAGCCCGAGGATCTGATGAAGCGACGCGAATACCTGCTCAATACCGACAGCATCCGAGGCAGCGGTCCGGCCCAGGTCAGGCCCCGGGCTTTCCAGAACCGGGTCTATGACCCGGCCTCATCCGTGTCAACCGAGCATCGGCCCGGACAGTGATTCAGGCGCTGGCTGACCAGGGCTGGAGTGGCTTCCCCAGTACCTGCTCATAGAAAAACGTCAGCGCACGTTCGGCCTGGTTGAGCTTGGCGCGGGACAACGCCAGACGTTCACTCAGGTCCAGGAAAAAGCGCTCGGCGTGGCTTGCCTCCAGAGTCTCCGGAGTGGGGAACTCATGAAACAGCATGAAACGGCAGATCCAGTGCACATAGCACTGCTGGGTTCGGTGGGCCAGGTGCTCGGCTTCGATGGCTCTGTTGAGGCGGCGGTTGAGTCCTGACTGACTCTGCTCCAGTACATCCGGTGTAAACATCGCAGCAAAGCTCTTTCCGGTTATTGTTGTTATGGGCGCGGATTCTAGGTGAATTTCAGCGATGGCGCCAACAGGTTTTGAATGACGGCTCTGTCATCATCCCGCGGGCGTTCTGCTATGATTGGTGCGGCGTTTCATCCATTGATAAAGGAACCGATCCCATGAGTGATCTTAAGGAACAGTTCGACGAAGCGGTCCAGTACGTTCAGAGCGCTGAAGGGGATTTCAAGCCCTCCAATGATCTGAAGCTCCAGTTCTACGGACTCTACAAGCAGGCCACCGAAGGGGATGTGAAGGGCAAGAAGCCGGGCATGCTGGATCAGGTTGGCCGTGCCAAGTACAGCGCCTGGGAAAAACTCAAGGGCACAAGCTCCGAGGATGCCATGCAGCAGTATGTGGATCTGCTGGAGGAAATGAAGCAGAAACACAGCTGAATCGCGTCTGTGTGGGTGAGTGATTTTTTGCCGACACCGGGCAACTTGTTGCGATTCGGGCAATGTGTTGCTCGGCTCCCCGCCCGACCGGAATCAGCGTTAATCTGTAACTATCTGTTTTATAGATAAATACAAAATCTGGCACAGTCCTTGATTAGTATGGGCCAGCGTCACCAACAGGGACGCGTTCATACACAACGTCAAGGAGCAGACCATGCCAACTCCGTGTTATATCTCCATTGAAGGTCAGACCCAGGGCAACCTCACCGCTGGTGCCTTTACCGCCGACTCCGTTGGCAACACCTACGTTGAAGGTCACGAGGACGAAATCCTGGTGCAGGCGTTCGATCACGACGTGACGGTCCCCACCGATCCCCAGTCCGGTCAGCCTTCAGGCCAGCGCGTGCACAAGCCGTTCAAGTTCACTGCGGCTCTGAACAAGGCCACGCCGCTGCTGTACAACGCACTCGCTTCCGGCGAAATGCTCACCCGGGTTGAGCTCAAGTGGTACCGCACTTCCGTGGAAGGCAAGCAGGAGCACTTTTTCTCCACCATCCTCGAAGATGCGACCATCATCGACATCAATTGCAAGATGCCGCATTGCCAGGATCCGGACAACGCGGATTTCACCCAGCTGATCGACACCTCCCTGTCCTATCGCAAGATCACCTGGGAGCACGTGGTTTCCGGCACCTCCGGTGGCGACGACTGGCGCTCACCCTCCGAGGCCTGATCGATCCCCACGGCGGGCGTGCCCTGAAGGGCGCGCCGGCTTTTCCCGCCTTTCCCATCCCCGCTGAAATGTGACGCGCTTCTCGTTCTGCCTGCTCGTCAGCCCCCAGCACACGGGCTTTCTGGCAAAAAATTGCCTGTTACGGTTGAGTTAGTTTTTCGCAATCTGTACATTACGTCCGCACTGGGTGATCGGGAAGATCGCCTCACAGGGAAAGTTCACATCAAGCCAACGCAGGGAGTGTTGCATGTCTAAGGAAGGCTCCGTTGCGCCGAAAGAGCGCATCAATATCAAGTATGTACCGGCCACGGGCGACCAGCAGGCGGAAATGGAATTGCCGATGCGGATGATGGTTGTCGGTGACTTCAAGGGCCAGCCGGAAGATACCCCCATCGAAGAACGCCAGGCCGTCTCTGTCGACAAGAACAATTTCCAGTCGGTCATGAGTGAAGCCGGGCTCACGCTCCAGACCTCAGTTCCCAATCGTCTCAGCGAGGAAGAGGAAGACCTGCCGGTCGATCTCGCATTCCGCAATCTTTCCGATTTTTCCCCGGACAGTCTCGCCCGCCAGGTACCCGAGATCCGCAAGCTCGTGGAGCTGCGTGAGGCGCTGGTCGCGCTCAAGGGCCCGCTCGGCAACATCCCCGCATTCCGCTCCAAGCTCCAGGAACTGCTGGACGATGACGAAGCGCGTGAAAAGCTGCTGGGTGAGCTGGACATTGCCACCGGGGAAGGCGACGGCAACGCCGCCGAATAATCAGAGTCGACAACAGAAGGGATTCAATCATGTCAGAGACGGCAGAACAGGCGCCGGAACAGGGCAGTGAAGCGGCCGAGAGTGGCCTGCTGGACCAGGTCATGGCGCAGACCAAGATGGCGCCGGCCGATGAAGGCTATGATGTGGCGCGCAAGGGCGTGCAGGCCTTCATCGCCAACCTGCTCGACACCGGTGAGAAGGATCAGCCGATCAACAAGCAGCTGGTGGATCGCATGGTCGTGGAGCTCGATCGCAAGATCAGCGCGCAGATGGACGAAGTCCTCCACAATTCAGAGTTCCAGGAACTGGAATCCAGCTGGCGCGGCCTGAAGCTGCTGGTGGATCGCACCAACTTCCAGGAGAACATCAAGATCGATATGCTGCACGCCACCAAGCAGGAACTGCTGGAGGACGTGGAGTTTGCACCGGAAGTGACCCAGACCGGCTTCTACAAGCACGTCTACTCCTCCGGTTACGGCCAGTTTGGCGGCGAGCCCGTGGGTGCGGTCATCGGCAACTACGCCTTCACCCCGGCGGCGCCGGACATGAAGCTGCTGCAGTTTGTCTCCTCTGTGGGGGCCATGGCCCATGCGCCTTTCCTGTCCTCGGTAGCGCCGGATTTCTTTGGTGTGGAGAGCTTCCAGGAGCTGCCCCAGATCAAGGAACTCAGCGCGGTTTTCGAGGGTGCGCGCTACACCAAATGGCGCTCGCTGCGTGAGTCCGAGGATGCACGCTATCTGGGGCTCACTGCACCGCGTTTTCTGCTGCGCACGCCCTATGACCCGGAAGAGAACCCGGTGGAGACCTTCCAGTACCAGGAAGACGTCAGCCAGTCCCACGAGCACTATCTCTGGGGCAACACCGCATTCCTGCTGGGCGAGCGCATGAACGACAGCTTCGCCAAGTACCGCTGGTGCCCGAACATCATCGGCCCCCAGAGCGGCGGTGCCGTGGAGGATCTGCCGGTGCACCTGTACGAATCCTTCGGTCAGCTGCAGGCGAAAATCCCCACCGAGGTCCTGGTCACCGACCGTCGCGAATACGAACTGGCGGACGAAGGCTTCATCAGCCTGACCATGCGCAAGGGCAGTGACAATGCGGCGTTCTTCTCCGCCAACTCGGTGCAGAAGCCGAAGAACTTCCCCAACACCAAGGAAGGCAAGGAGGCCGAGACCAACTACAAGCTCGGCACCCAGATGCCCTACATGATGATCGTCAACCGCCTGGCGCATTACATCAAGGTGCTGCAGCGCGAACAGATCGGCTCCTGGAAAGAGCGTCAGGATCTCGAGCGTGAGCTCAATACCTGGATCAAGCAGTACGTGGCGGATCAGGAAAACCCGCCGGCCGATGTGCGCAGCCGCCGTCCGCTGCGCGCCGCCGCCATCCAGGTGGAGGAGGTCGAGGGTGAGCCGGGCTGGTACCAGGTGTCGATGCAGGTGCGCCCGCACTTCAAGTACATGGGTGCCAACTTCGAGCTGTCCCTGGTCGGGCGCCTCGATAACGAGTAACGCCCTCAGGGAGGTGCACTATGGGTGCCTTCGATGCTGTGGCTGTCCCCGGAGGGGGCAGCCTCTTTGAGCGGCTGAGCCGCTCGGAACACAGTGGTGGAGTCGACAATGTGGTGGATTCCATCAAGCGCCATCTGGTGCGACTGCTCAATGCCCATCCGGGCAACAGTGAGAGCGCACCGGGCCTGGGGCTGATGGATTTCAACGACGCCACACTGGGTACGCACGATCTCAATGTGCGTATCCGCCAGGCCATCCGCCACTGCATTGAAACCTATGAACCGCGGGTGCGGCGGGTGGAAGTCATGTCTCTGCCCAAGGACCACGATCCGCTGCAGCTGCGGTTCCAGGTGACCGTGCACATAGCCGTGTCGTCCCGGGACGAGCAGGCCACCATTGACCTGCTGCTCGACGACCGGCACTACTATCGCGTGCTGTAACCAGCGGCATTGAGGCCGTTGGACGAATACCTAGGGAATGGGGTCTGCTGTCGTGAAGCTGAACCGGTTTTATCGAGACGAACTGAATTTTCTGCGCCTGCAGGGGCGGGAATTCGCCGAAGCGCATCCGCAGCTGACCCGTTTTCTCTCCGACGAGAGCATGGACCCGGATGTGGAGCGGCTGCTGGAAGGCTTTGCTTTCATGACGGGCCGCCTGCGCGAAAAGGTGGAGGATGAGTTCCCCGAGTTGACCCACTCGCTGCTGGCGATGCTCTGGCCCAACTACCTGCGCCCGATCCCCAGTGCCACCATTGTGCGCTTCGATCCGCATTTGCATGCCATCAGCGAGCGCCAGACCCTGCCGCGCGGGACCCGGCTCGACAGCCGCCCGGTGCAGGATGGCATTGCCTGTCATTTCCGTACCTGTCATGAGATGGCCGTGGATCCCTTGATGGTGAACGACGTCCATGCCCGCCATTCCCGGGAAGTATCGGAACTGACACTCAGTCTGGACGTCCATTCCGATCAGTCCCCGCAGGCGATCGGCCTTGATTCGCTGCGCCTGCATCTCGGTGGCGAGCGCTACACCGCCCAGACTCTGTACCTGTGGCTCAACCACTACCTGGAGCGGGTCACGGTGGAGGCTGATGGACAGGCCCGCACCCTGCCCACCGACTGCCTGACGCCCGTGGGCTTTGATCCCGCCGACAGTCTGTTGCCCTATCCGCGCAACGCCTTTGACGGCTACCGGATTCTGCAGGAATACCTGTGCTTCCCGGAGGCCTTCCATTTCATGGATCTGGGTGGTCTGCAGCGGGTTCTCCCGGACCACCCGGTTGAGCGCATCACGCTGAAGTTCCTGTTCGGCCGCACGTTGCCGCCGGATGCCACCGTGGACCGGGAAAGCGTCCAGCTGCACTGCACCCCGGCGGTGAACCTGTTCACCCACGAGGCGGACCCGATCGATCTGAACGGGCGCCAGACGGAATACCGTGTGCGCCCAAGCACCCGCCAGCCACGCTGTTTCGAGGTGTTCAGTGTGGATTCCGTGGAAGGCTGGCTGGATGAAGGGCAGGGGCGGCTGCGCGGTGCGCCGCGACCCTACACGCCGTTCGAGAGCTTTGAGCACCAGATCGAGCGTGAGCGTGAGCGTACCGCGCTCTATTACCGGGTCAGGGTCCGTGAAAGCCTGCGTGATGACGGCTTTGATCACGCCATCTCCTTTGTCCGCGGTGATGAGAGCGAGTGTCTGCACCGCAACGAGACTATCTCGCTGACACTGACCTGCACCAATCGCGAACTGCCTCAGCAGCTGGCGGTGGGGGATCTGTGTGTGCCAACGTCGAGCACGCCCAGTTTCGTGGCCTTTCGCAACATCACGCGGCCTACACCCACGCTGCGCCCGTCGCTGGATGGCAGTCTGCTGTGGACGCTGATCTCGAATCTGTCGCTGAACTATCAGTCGCTGCTTTCGCTCGATGCGCTGAAGTCGGTGCTACGGGTCTATGATTTCCGTGCCCTGGTGGATCGCCAGGCGGAGCGGGTCTCGCAGCAGCGCATGGCGGGCATTGTGGATATTGAAACCGAGCCGACGGACCGGCTCTATCGCGGGCTTCCGGTGCGCGGCATCCGCTCGAAGCTGACACTGGACCCCCGCTGTTTCGGCTCGGAAGGGGACCTGTATCTGTTCGGTACGGTGCTGAGCCGCTTCTTTGGCCTTTACGCCAGCATCAATTCCTTTCACCTGCTGGATGTTGTGAATCAGCAGAATCAGGAGCAGTACACATGGACGTGTCAGGCGGGACAGCAACCGCTGGTCTAGAGCTGCAGCCGGTTCTGGATGACGCCCGGCGCTACAGCTTTTTCCAGCTGGTGGATCTGATCC
>LKMJ01000222.1_pt1 | contig 38359 bp, 46 predicted proteins | sample 643391 | NCBI WGS metagenome assembly LKMJ01 (sample SAMN04112250, study PRJNA286221) | soda lake metagenome | biome: soda lake; feature: Kulunda Steppe; material: water; isolation source: sample PL-Br10 brine of Picturesque Lake | place: Russia: Kulunda steppe | collected 2010-07 | reverse complement strand
CCGGATTGAAACTTCGGAAAATAGTTATAATGCTGATATCATTATATGGGCTGCAGGAATAAAAAAGAGAGAATTACTGGACAGTTTTGATCTTCCGCAGAACGATAGAGGCCTTCTCGTCGATCAATATCAGAGAATTGAAGGGGAGGAAAAAATCTTTGCTGTAGGAGATAATTGCTTCTATACTGGTAAGAAATCTCGTGCATTATATGCGCTTTTTGAATCCAAAGCCGCGGCTGAAAATATTTACCGCCGGGAAAAAGAGGAGAATTTGAAAGAAAGAACAATAACTTATGATCCTTTACTGCTCTACATGGGAAAACATAATTCTATTCTTGAATTCAAAGGTTACAGTATTTCAGGCCTGATTCCTTCAATCATGGAGAAAATCGGAGTGGAGAAACGCTACATGTTGATTAGAAAGTATCTGCTTTAGTCCCCACAGGATTCGAACCTGTGTCACCAGCCCCAGAAGCTGGTAGGATTGGCCACTACCCCAGGGGACTCTATACCTACGACTTCACGGCAATTCTTAATAACTGTAGAGTTCTCCAAGAAACCTAAATAACAGAGGAAAATTTTCGTTATGTAACTGTGATTTGGCCTCTTTGGCCTTCATCAGCATGGTTTCCTACGGAGCAAATGAATTCAAACTCTCCTGTTTCCTCGAAAGTTACTACAAAGCTCCTAGTTTCTTCTGCGCTGAAGCTCTCTGTACCTGCATCCAGTTCAGGTATGACCAAGTTATGGAATCCTGCAACATTCTCAAAATTGAATCTAACGGTTTCGCCTTCTTCAAACTCCAGTTCGAGATCTTCTCTTTCACCGTCAATTTCGAACCAGATGTCTCCGCCAGTTACGTTTACTGTCCGATCTACTTCTTCACTAGAAGGCGTTGGATCTTCTTCTCCGTTCAAGCATCCTGAGGTTACCACTACTAGGCCTATCAAAATCAGGGCTGCTAGATTCTTTGAACTCATTAATTGGAAATTGGGGTTTCACTGTTCAAAAAACTTTTTTTAGAATGGCAGATGCGGTTTCAAATGAACCATTAAGATGATTGTCCACCATCCAACTACCGAGATTAACCCGAAGACTGCTGCATACTTCTCAAAATGACTGACCTCTTCTGTATGCCGAGGCCATTCATCCGCAAGATCTTGGAAACGCGGATAGATTTTCTCATTCAAAATGATTCCGTTAATGAATATTACCGAGACTAAAGCCATCTTCACGTGGAAGAACGTGCCTTGAGCAATACTTGGATTAGTGTAAATCAGGAAAGCTCCTGTTAAACCTATTATGCCTAGGCCTACCCATATAAGCAGCGACATTAAGAGTGAGACCTTGGCTAGAACTGTTGAAAACTTTTCTTTAAAATGCAGATACATCAGCATTGAGTCAGTTGCTGTAACTGCGCCAACAGCTATTATTGCTCCTATAAAGTGGAACATTCTAACACTGACTTGTGGATCCAGTAAGGCCTGAACAAGGCTCATTCCCATTCCACCTCTCTAAGCTTCTGCACATGCTCACGGATATAGTATAGAGAAACCCCTGTGATTACAAGAGCATATGCTGTGAAAATCAGATGTAGGGCCTCTACCATATAAAATGGATTGTATATCCTGATTTAAATATCTAGTTAGGATAGTTTTCTTCTGCTTTACTAGCTTCCTGTTGTTCAGTTTGTTCTACTTCTTCTTCAATTTGTCCTGCTTGTTCGGCTCCGTCTTCCGCATTTTCCACTTCATCCATAAGATTCCCAAAATTTTGCTGGAACTGTTCATCCGCCATACCTGCCTGATTTCCAAGTTTTCTAACTTCTCTCAACATATTTTTCAGCTGTTCTGCTTCTTCGTAAGTATGGTGCGTTTCTTTTTCTAGCTGTTCTTCGGTAGCTTCTGACTCTTCAATTAGCTCGACTAGCGCTTCGTGATCTTCCTTAGTCTTCTGCTCATCCTGCATAGTATGCCTTTCTAACTCCTGTAACAGTTCTTCTAACCTTTGACTGTTAATTCTTTGAGCTATCTCTTCTATCTTTCTTTCCTCAAATTCTTCTTCCTGTTCAAGCTGTTCAGCATTAATAACCTCCTTAACGGAAAACCCAAGCTCTTCTGCAAGCTTTTTACTTAAATTTGAGGCCTGAAGCTCTTCATTAGCCTCATCAAGAATCATATCTGCAGCAGTTTTACTTTCATTAAACAACTTATTCATAACCTCGGAAGTCAGTTCTACTGAACCATCTCCTTCAATTTGAGAGATAAAGTTGCTTAACTCATTAAGCTTGTTATCTGCCTGCTGTTCTTCCTGCCCTAAAGCTTGTATAATACTCTCAAACTGGTTTACGCCGCTTTTTTCCTCTTGGACAAGTTTTGTAAGGCCTTGAACAATCTTATCTTCTTCCTGCACTTCTGTTCGTTCTTCTTGTATGAGCCTCTCAATATTTTCTTCACTTACATTGCCATTCATAACCCCTTTTATCAGTTCTAATGTCTCATCTTCTTTCCTCTTCTCATCTTGCTCCATCTCTGCAAGAGTTTCTATTATAGGTTTGGCTGAATCCAGAACATTGCTTACTGCATTCAAACCTTGAGCTATCTTCTTCATGCTTATAGAATTAGTTAGCTATAACTAAAAGAATTATCGCCGGAGCTGGGATTTGAACCCAGGAGACCCGTGAGGGTCACCGGTTTTCAAGACCGGCACCTTTAGCCACTCAGTCACTCCGGCATAACTGGAGATCCAGTTAGCAAATCATGATGGACAAAAGAACCATCACCTATGAAATTATAGGCCTCTAGAAGCTTTAAATTAGAACAGGTTGCGAAAACAGAAAGCCCTAGATGAACTGGCAGAGTTTATATCCTATACTTGACAAAAAATTACTGTTATGGATCTGCCTAGTTTCTTGGAGCCTGGGCCTGTGAAAACAGTTGTGTTGATTAGAAAGATTATCTACTGGACTTTTATTTTAATCTTTACAGGGCTTCTGCTTGATGCGCAGTATGATCAGATAGTAATTAACCCTGAAAATATAGTAGGCCTCATATTCTTAGCAACCGCATCCATGATATTCGTGGAGACGCTTTTCGAAAGACATATACTCGATTTCCCATCTAGACTGGATACTTTGCCTGTAGGAGTAGGCCTGATATCCGGGACAATCTCTCTATTGGTCGGTATAGGATTTTCATTCAATCTAAACTTTTTAATAAGCGTTTTCGAGCCGTTTATGACTTACGTTTACTTGAAAGCCATTTTAGTCTTAGGATATGTATGGTATAGAGGTAACGTGGAGACAGATATCAGCTCTTCATTATAATTTTACTGCTTCCACCGCTTAGGATAGATTCCCGGATCCATATAGACATTGTTAATATTAACTGCCTCGATATCCGAGTCATACATTTGCTGTGATGACGCCTTTGATTTTCCTAGCGCTATCAACTCTCCTTTCAAGGTGACGACTGCTACCATTTCGCCTTCAGAAATATTCCCTTGTAATTTAGTGATCCCTGAAGATCCTAGATTAGAGCCGTTGGCAACAGCATTTACCGCCGAATCCTTCACAACTATCTTTCTCAAATGCGATACAGCTTTTTCAATAGGATTTAAGACTTCTCTTAAGACTTCTTCATCATTATCTTCTGTGTAGAATTTGTAGGCGTCTACTACTTCCTGTAACGTATTCAAGTTTTCTTCTCCTAGTGCTCCTTGCATAGTTCGTCTAAGCTCGGTCATTTCTGCTTCTGTATCAAGTTTTTCTCCCATTTGTTCGGCTAGGACTCTTACGTAGAAACCTGATTCGCATTTTACTCTGCCTAAAATCTTTTTTCCTTCTACTTCAATTAGTTCGATCTCGTAAACTTTTCTTTCTCTCTCCTGTTTTTTCACAGCGGACTTCTCTGGAGGCACCTGCTTATTTACCCCTTCAAACCCTTGTAAAACCTCTCCAACTTTTTCTTCAGGCCTTTCATGATTCAATTTGATCTCGAAAATATATTCTTTGTCCGCTTTAGACAATGCAGGATTGATTCTTGTACCTGAGTCAAGGCCTACCGGCAGAATCCCTGTAGCGTTGGGATCCAGTGTTCCGAAATGCCCTGTTTTCTTCAGTTTTAATTCTTCTTTTACCCAGTAACTTACCTGATTGCTTGTAGGGCCATAAGGCTTGTCAATCACTACAAAGCCTTTGTCCAATAGTTCTTCAATTGATCTCTTCTCAGGTATCGACCCAAACTTCGGATCGGTTTCAGCCTCTTCTTTCGTATACCAGGTTTCCTGCTTCATAGATAAGACTGGATAAGGAAATTTTTTATTCTGCCTCTATAGCTTCCTTCATAATCCGGTACCTGAAAACATTTGAGTAAAACATAACTGCAGGGAACAAAAGAACCGGAATAACCACTATCAGCGATGCCATGAATGCCAGAATTAATCCTAGGGATAATAGGCCTGCTACTATAAGCCCTACTAGATAGTTTAGAGTGAATGCATCTTTCAAAACTTGGAGCGAAAAGGCCTGTCTAAAACCGTTGTTTGCCAGATGGTAGAACCCGGATTCTAGAGAGTAATACATTACAAAGAATATCATTACTCCTACAGTAGCACCTATTGAGTTTTCAAAGGCTCCGGCAATTGCTGCTCCTGGTACGAAATAAAGTATAGCGACTGCAAGGCCTTTTAGGCCTTCAATATACATTTGAATTAGGTTGTTGAACTCCGGCATTGATTCTTCTCGCATTACTCTAAGCACATAGCCTATTAGAAGTGGCGCCGGTACTAGTAGAAATGATGCTAAAGCCAGTAATGAACCTATAAAACCTTTCTTCAGCCAATCTTGCTGTTGGAAAGGATATCTTAGAGCGGCTTTGACATCTATCATATTTGATATTTATCAGCCTGGCTTTTTTATGCTATTCCCAGCATTTTCCTGAATGCGAATGTCAAAGGCATCGCCATTATAATGTAGAATCCTAGCCAGTTCAATGCTCCGCCTATATACCATAGACTGAACGGTAACGGGATAAATACTGCTGATACTTTCACTGAAGCTCCTTCGGCCGCCGAAATAAATCCTCCTCCATCTTCGCTTGCCGACCTGTACTCCCAGCTAAATCCATGAGCCTCAAATGTCTCTCCAGGCCTTATCTCTTCACCATCGACCACCATCACCGATTCATTCATGTCCTGAACCTCTATAGGAACCGCTTCTCCTGCGTATTCTAACTCCCCAGAATATACCCCATTATTTTCTGCTAAATCGATGTTTGGTGAAAAAGTTGCGCCTAACCACGGAAAGAAAAGACCTACAAAAAGCATTGTAACCATCATAGGCCTCAAATTCAACATCATAAACTTCTGATTAAGCTCAAGAGATTTCGTCATGTGCTCCGAGACTTTATCAGTCTCTTCGTTCTCCCTGGCCTCCTTCATTTTCTCCTGCTGTTCATTTAATTTTTCTTTCAGTTCTTTCTGCTTTTCAATATCTAGGAACCTCCAGTAAATCAAGGAAAAAGCTCCTGCAAGGCCTACAGAGAAGAATGCCAGTGCGTAGTATGGGCTTGTAGCTAGTAATGGCTGGAAAATTGAGTCATAAAAACTGAACAGTGTAGCTAGCAAGCCTTGAACTGTCGCGATCATGTAAACTTTTGAGGGAAGACATGTTTTTAAACCCGAACCCAGTTAAATTTACTCCATCAAATGAAGTGATTCGCTCAAGGCCTTAGCTAGTTCTAAGCCCTCTTCAGTAAGCTTGATCTCTTTCTTACGTCCTTTCTTATTAGATTCGACAAGGCCGTATTCCTCCATATTCTGTATTATTCTAACTGTGTGAGAATAAGTGCAGTCAGTTCTTTTAGATATAGCTGATGCATAGTTTTCTGCTCCCGGATTATTCAATGCGATAAGTATTTTTACCGGCTTAACATTCAGAAAAAAGCTTTCTAAATCTTCCATTTATCCTTTACCCCTTCCCCTACATCTTATTTGTTTTCCAGACATATAATTCCCTCGGTCACACAGATGTAATTGAAGAAGTTAAAAACAGTTACGGCAGATATTACAATTATAGGTGAAGAAAAAATGGAATTTACTACTCCAAAAATGAAAGAGACAATTAAGAAACAAACCAGTAAAAGAGTTTCAGAAGACGCCGCAAACAGTCTAGGAACAATTTTAGAGACTTTCGCAGGCGACGTAGCAGAAGAAGCCAAAGCAGTAGCGGAAGAAGACGGAAGAAAAACCGTTCGAAGAGAAGACATCAGACAAGCCCTAGAATAACAAGGCCTTTATTTTTCCACACTTATTTTTGGCTAATATTTTCTAAATATAACAGCATTATACCTATCATATTATTTCTCTCTTCCTAAATCAAAAAAACAATAATTTTCTAGCTCTCAGCTAGGCCTGAAATTGGGGAAGTGAAAGTTGATTTAAGGTTTCCAGTCGAGTTTTTTATTATGGATACAGAGGACTTAATCGAGAAGGTTGTGGAGGCCTCCGAACTTGAAAAAGATGAGTTAGAGGAAAAAGTAGAGGAGAAAATGGAAGAATTTGAAGGCCTTGTAAGTGAGGAAGGCGCAGTTCATTTAGTTGCGAAAGAACACGGCGTAGATCTCTCAGAGTCAAGCGCAGCCGACCTGAAAATAGAGAATATTGTTCCAGAGATGCGTAAAGTAATTATCAAAGGAAAAGTCCTGAACGTATCTCAATTGAATACTTTTGAAAGAGATGACGATGAGGAAGATGGTAAAGTCCAGAACCTAGTACTTGGAGATGATACAGGTACTATCAGAGTCACTTTATGGGATGAGCAAACTGAGATTGCTCAGAATGTTGATGAAGGCGATGTAATCGAAATGTCCGGCTGCTACACCGTTGAGGACGATCAAGGCAGAGCAGAGTTAAGACTAGGTGATTCTGCACAGGTAAAAATGGTTGACGAAGATGAAAAAGAAGAGTTTGATGATATAGAGTTACAGTCTACATCTGAAGTAGCTATTTCAGAAGTTGCTGGTGAAGGAAACAGCTTCAACATTAATGGAATGATAATGGCCGTCTACACATCTAATCCATTCTACAGAGTAGACCCTGACTCAGGAGACACAGTTAGAGAAGACGACGACGGAAACTATGTCACCGATGATGGTACAGAAGTAGAAGATCCTGAAGGAAGGCTGGCAGTATCCGCAGTTATAGATGATGGAACGGAAAATATTAGGGCAGTATTCTTCGGCGACCAAGCAAGAGACATGTTAGGCCTTACCGAAGAACAGGAAAAAGAGATGGATACTGATGCCGTTGAAAACGCAGCTGAAGAAGTCAAAGGTAAAGAAGTAGAAATCGAAGGAAGAACCCGTTACAACGACTACTTTGGGGCAATTGAGATACTGGTAAATGAAATGAAGGAAGTTGAGATGGATAAAAAAATTGAGGAAATGCTTGAAATTCTTGAAGCATAAAAAATTTATATTATGAACAAACATGGAGGGAGTTTTTTGAAATGACAGACGACGTCGAATTAGAAGACATTAAAGGAGTAGGAGGGAAGACGGCTGAAAAGCTCAGAGACTCTGGTTATGAAGAGTTAATGAGTATCGCCACTATGAGCGCAGGAGAGCTATCTGAAATCGCAGATTTAGGTAATAAAAAGGCTCAAAGCATCATCACAGAATCCCGAAAACTCTTAGACATCGGATTTGAAAGCGGAAAAGACCGTTTCGACAAAAGAAAACAGATGAAGAGAATCACCACCAGCAGCAAAAACTTTGACGAAATTCTGGGAGGCGGAATTGAGACACAAGCCATAACAGAAGTATATGGAGAATACGGAAGCGCTAAGACCCAGATCTCACACCAATTATCATGTAACGTCCAGCTTCCAGAAGAAGAAGGAGGCCTAAACCGTGAGGCAATCTATATCGACACCGAAGATACTTTTACACCTACAAGAATCGAGCAGATGGCGGAAGCCAACGGCCAAGATGTCGAAGAAGTACTTGAAAATATTCACGTTGCGAGAGCATTCAACTCAGACCACCAAATGCTTCTAGCAGACGAAGCACAAGAAATCTGCCAGAACAACGACATAGGCCTGATTGTAGTTGACTCACTGACAGCACAGTTCCGATCCGACTATGTAGGGCGTGGAGAACTAGCACCTCGACAACAAAAACTGAACAAGCATATGAATACGTTGTTGAGACTAGCTAATGCCCACAACTTGGCTGTACTTGTAACCAACCAAGTCATGTCTAACCCAGATCAAATGTTTGGGGACCCTACCAAGGCTATTGGAGGCCACATCGTAGCACACAATTCAGCAGTAAGACTCTACTTAAGAAAGAGTAAGAAAGACAAGAGAATTGCTCGTTTGGTAGACAGTCCTTACATGCCTGAAGGAGAAGCCGTCTTCAAAGTGAAAGATGAAGGAATAATCGACGGTTAAAATCTCTGGGCCTGGTTGATTTCCAGGTCCTCTTCATCATATTCATTCGCGTTTTTATAGGCCTGCCTAAAATTATCTGTAAAATTTCTGGTATCAATATGATAAGCTTCTTCTGTAAATTCTCCTATAGCCCCTGAAGGATACTTTTTCTGCAAATATACTCCAATTAGCGCTTTATGCGTAGCGGAAGTCTCAACAAGTACTGAACGCCTAATATCATCAAAATCCCATTCTGCCACCGCCATATGCTCATCTCGGATTGTGCAAAAATAACTGTCTTCTCGGCCATCAAGTTCTTCGGCCATTGCTTCTGTAAGTTCTCTAAGACTTTTCGGCTTCACATTATGTCATCTTCTGAGACTATTACGAAGTCTCCTACACTTCTTACTGCGCTGAACGGGATGATGTTCCGGCCTTTTTTATCTTCTTGAAGCTCAGAATCATCTAAGTGCTTTGTAGTATTGGTTACTAGAAGGTTCATTAGTTCTCCGGAGCCTGCGACAAATGACATGTCTTGGACTTTACCGAATTTTTTACCGTGTTCTTCTGATACAACCGTTCGACCTGTGATCTCCTTTGCGCGTGGATTAGCCATTATTCAAGTTTACACCTGTTTACAAACAAATATTAGTGAGGGACAGTTAAAAGAATGTATGACGCGGGCATTCACCGCAATACCTATACCTGAAGAACAAACCAGGAAACTGAAAGAGATTCAGGAAGAATTAAATGTTGGAAGGCCTGTGCCACCGGAGAAAATGCATATCACCTTTGAGTTCTTTGAAGATCTTGATGAATTAGAGATTGCTGAAATCAAAACCTACTTGGAGTCAATAAAGACAGAGCCACTTAACATCCGGATTAAAGGGCTTGGCGCATTTCCTAGTAAAAAGTTTGTCAGAGTGTTGTGGGCAGGAATCGAATCAGAGAGTATAGAAAATTTATTTAAGAAAGCTTCAAATCACGAAGTAGATTCTGATAACGACCATGATTTCAGACCTCACATTACCTTAAATCGTGTGGATAAGTTGAGGGCTTTGGAGAAAAAGCATGTGCACGAGATCATGGAGGAATATAATGGTAAAGTTATTGGAAGTTTTCAGGCCCCAGAGCTTGTGTTTTATGAGTCGGAGATGACTTCTAATGGCGCCAAATATAGGAAAATGTATGTGAAGGAGTTATGAAGAATGTAACTGAAAAGGATATTTACAGGGCTTGTATAGTTCTTTCAATTATAGGTCTTGGAATACTTCATATCTCGCATTCTTATATTGAGCCTGATAAAGTCGCTATAAATGAAATAGATGAGACTTGGATGGGAAACACTGTTCAGGTATCCGGGGATGTAAGGGATTATCATCGGACTGATAATGCAGCGTTCTTTACAGTTGAAAACTCTTCAGACAGCATAAATGTCGTGGATTTTGAATTAAGAAATGTTTCAGATACTGCGACAGTAACAGGTAATGTTGACATTTACCAGGGAAATTTACAGATCGTTGCTCAAGAAATCAAATAAAAAGAAAGAAGTAGAAAGACGGGTTTAGAGGTTGTAGATATTTCTGTATTTATCCTCGATATAATCTAGGAAATGATCAGGATTCAGGTTTTCTCCTGTTGCCTGCTTGACTAAGTCTTCGGTTTTGTATAGGCTTCCTTTACTGTGAATATTTTCTTTCAGCCATTCTCTCAGTTCAGTGAATTCTCCGTTATTGATTTTTTCATCTAAATTTTCGATATCATCTTCCAGTGCGTTGTATATCTGGGCTGAAAGCACGCTTCCAAGAGAGTAAGTTGTGAAGTAACCTATACTGCCTTGATACCAGTGAATATCTTGTAGAACTCCTTCAACGTCATTTTCAGGGCTTAAACCAAAGAGTTCTTCTGTTTTGTCGTCCCATTTTTCAGGTAGTTCTTCAACTTCTATCTCGCCGTTGATAAGCTTTCTTTCTAGGCTGTATCTTAGATAGATATGAAGATGGTAGCTTACTTCGTCTGCCTCTACCCGGATCAAGTTTTCTTCCTTCACTCTGTTTATAGACTTCCAAGCCTGTTCAACGGAAATATTTTCGAAGGCCTCAATTTCCTGGAGCTTAGGTGTAAAATGGTTCCAGAACTCCTTTGATCTTGCGACATGGTTTTCCCAAAGCCTTGACTGCGATTCATGGATGGATAGATCTCTTGAGCTTCCTGCAGGTAAGCCATAATACTCTTTTGGAAGGCCTAATTCGTATAATGCGTGTCCGAACTCGTGGATTGTAGGTAGAATTGATTTGGAAATATCATCTGTGTTAAAACGGGTTGTGATTCTTGCGTCATGTTGGTTGCCGACCGTGAAAGGGTGTTCTGAAGTATCAAGTCTTCCCCGGCTCCAGTCATAGCCTAGGTCATCCAGTATATCTTCATTTAATTCTAGCTGTCTTTCTTCTGAGGCTTCTTTTTCGAAACAGTTTTCTGGCCTGATACCAGATTCCTTAATTTTCTTAAATAAATCTGTTAGTTCGTCTCTCAAGGCCTCCATTACTTCCTGCATGTTTTCAAACTCGATGTACGGTTCGTAGTCCTTGAATAATACTTTGTAAGGTTCTTCCTCCGAGTTAATCTGGTTGGCGTATTCTCTCTTTAATTCAATTAGTTCTTCTAGGTCTTCTTGAACTATTTCAAATTTTCCTTCTTTTCTGGCCTTCTTCCATTTATCCAGTGTTTGGGAGGATTTTGAGGAAATTTCCTCAATCAGTTCTTGATCGATGCTTGAGGACCTGTCATGCTCTCTCTTTACTTCTCTATAACTGCTTTTACCTCCTTCATCCAACTTACTTGGATTGATTTTTTCTAAAATCTGTTTTAATTCATCAGATACCAGTATTTGATGGCTTAGGCCTGATAGCGTTGAAAGCTGTTGTTGCCGGGCCTCTACCCCTTTTTCCGGCATCATAACTTCTTGATCCCAGTGCAAGATTTCTGAGGCCTCCTGAATATTCGTGATTTTTCTGGACTTATCCTTCAGTTTCTGGATTGGAGAATCAGTCATAAAATGAAAATTAGATGTAGAAGATTAAATTACTGAGGCCTAGACTGTTGGTTCAACCCCATCTTAGAAGTGATCTTCAAAGCTCTCGAAAGCTTCTTCCATGAAGTCTACTGCTTCTTCTGCATCCGACATTTTCAGGACTTCTATCGCCGTATGCAAATGCCTAGTAGGTATCACTACTACACCCGTAGGCACTCCTGAACGGCTGACACTGATTTTCCCAGCATTAGTCTTCCCAGTGTTATACAGCTTTCTGTGATAGTTGAAACCGTTTTCAGCGCTCTCTATAAGCCAGTTCCGAATGCTTTCCGGAGTTATTACTCCACGGCCTGAAGCCTCAACCATAGTGAGTCCAAAGCCGTCACCTGTGAACTCATCAGAGTCATCCAAATCCATGTTAGGAGTATCTCCAGCCCTTGCAGTCTCCAAGACGACAGCCGCGTCAGGCCTCACATTAAAGGCTGACGTCATCGCACCTTTACGCCCTACTTCCTCCTGCGCAGAGAACACAGCAACCAGTTCATAATCCTCATCAAAATCTTTGAACGCCTCAACCGCAATAGCACATCCAATCCTATTATCCATAGCTGGGCCTGTTACATACCCATTAATCATTTCTTTGAAATCTCTGTCAAAAGTAATGTAGTCTCCAACACGAACCCCTCGATCTAAAACATCTTGTTTATCATCTGCGCCTACATCAACAAAGGCCTTCTTCATCTGCGGCAGGTCTCCTTCATCCCCATTTTTAACTAAGTGAGAAGGTTTTCCTCCTATAACTCCTGTAAGTTCTTCGCCTTCAGAACTATGCACTATAACCCTCTGGTTGACTATTGAAATAGGATAAGCTCCGCCAATTTTAGAGACACGTATAAATCCTTCTTCAGTTATTCTCCGGACACCCATACCGATTTGATCCATGTGCGCATCGATCATCAAGGTTTTATCTCCTGAACCTTTCCTTGCAATCAAATTACCGAACTTGTCCGTCTCTATACTATCCGCATCATTCTCTAACTCATTTCTTAGTACTTTTCTTACAGCGCTCTCATCTCCAGATACTGCCGGAGTCTCACATAATTCTTTCAGAAGCTCTTTCATGCTAAAACTATTGGACATATATACTTTTTATTCCGTCCTATACATTAATATCTAAATAACCTAAGTAAAAATACTTCTACATGAACAAGGATCAGAGAATCAAAGAATTTGCAGAAATACTAGTTGACCATTCTATCGAGGTTAAAGAAGGAGAAAACATCTATCTTAAAGCATCATCAATAGATGTCAAACCCTTGTTTGATGAAGTCAGAAAACTGATAATTAAAAGAGGAGCATTCCCTCACGAACACTTTATTTATGATTCTCAGATCGGGCGTTCAGGCCTCGACTACGACTGGATAAAACATGGATCAGAAAAACAAATGAAAAACGTTTCTGAAGCCAAGAAAAAAGAACTGGAAGAAATGGACGCATTTATCATGATAAGCGCTCGCGACAACGAACGTGAATTGAACGGTCTTGATCCAGAAAAAATAACTTTAAGGAAAAAAGAGACCCAGGAGCTCTCAGAAATAATCCATAAAGAGAGATGGGTTCTAACCCGCTACCCTACAGATGCTTCAGCTCAAAACGCAGGCCTTCCAACCCAGGATTACGAAGAGTTCTTATTTGATGCAGTTACAGAAGTTGACTGGGTCGATATGGCCTCAAAAAACCGGAAAATTAAGGATTGTTTTGATGAGGCCGACGAAGTTAGAATTGTATCTAAAGGAACTAATCTAAAATTCAGCTTAGAAAATAGAAAGGGGATTTCGAGTACAGGGAAGCATAATGTTCCTGATGGAGAAGTTTTCTACGCACCAGTTAAGGATTCTGTTAATGGAGAAGTTAGTTTCACTTACCCCGGTGTGAAAAGCGGTAACCAAGTTGAAGATATCGTGCTTAAATTCAAAGACGGAAAAGTAGTGGAGTACAGTGCTTCAAAAAACGAGGAATATTTAGAGGCACAATTAAACACAGATGAAGGCGCAAAATATTTGGGAGAGTTCGGAATCGGAACCAATACACAGATCGACAAGTTTATGAATGATTTAGGCCTTGATGAAAAGATCGGCGGAACCATTCATCTAGCTTTAGGAAATGCTTACGAAGAATCTGTTCCTGAAGATGAAGAAAAAAATAATTCCGCCATACACTGGGATATTGTCAAAGATTTAAGAGAAAATAAGGATGGAGGAAAGATTTTCTGCGATGGAGAGAAAGTATTTGAAGATGGAGAATGGCTAATTTAGCTCTTCTTCTGCCTTCTCCAAATACTTCTGATATTCTTCCATTGCTTTTTCTACCGGGTTTAAAGTAGTTAAGTCTACTCCTGCCGCTTTTAACGATTCTAAACTGTATTGGCTTCCGCCTTTCTTCAAGAACTCTAAATAGTCTTCCGGTCCTTCACTCAGTATTTTCTGCGAGAGCACAGTCCCTGCTGAAAGGCCTGTAGCGTATTTGTAGACGTAGAAGTTGTAGTAGAAATGCGGTATCCTCATCCATTCACGGCCTATAGTTTCTCCTACATTAGCCTCTTTGTAATAATCCTGCTTTAACTCGAGGTACTTTTTATCTAGTTTATCAGGGCTTAAGGCTTCTCCTTTTTCAACTTCTTCATGAATCCATTTCTCAAACTCCGAAAACATTGTCTGACGGAAAACCGTTCCTCTAAACTTCTCCAATGCATAACTTAACACATGCATTCGAAACTCTTCGTCTTCCACAGTCTCAAGCAGATGCTTTGTAAGTAAGGCCTCGTTAGTAGTTGAAGCAACTTCCGCCTGGAAAATAGTGTAGCTGCTTTCATGGTAGGCCTGATTTTCACTGCTTAATTTGGAATGCATCGAATGACCTAATTCATGGGCTAACGTGAACATCGATGAAACATCATTTTGATAATTCATTAAGATAAACGGTTTAGAATCATAACTCCCTCCTGAGTACGCTCCTGAACGCTTACCTTTATTCTCATAGACATCAACCCAGCCATTTTCAAGGCCTTCCTTTACTTGTTCAACGTACTCTTCTCCTAATGGCTCCAATGCTTTCAGAATGTGTTTTTTAGCTTCCTCATACTCTATCTCAGGGCTTTCAGACCGGGCTACAGGCATGTAAACATCATGCATCTCCAATTCTTCAAGAGCTAAAACCTGCTCCTTCAGCTGTAAATGTCTTTGGAAAAGATCCAGGTTTTCCCTAACTGCTTCAATCAAATTATCGTTAACCGACTCAGGGATCTTATCAGGTTTAGTTGAGGCCTGACGTGCAGAATCAAAATCTTTAATCTCAGCGTTTCTAACATTCTTGTTAACATTTTTCTCCAAAGTAGTTGTGATAGTGTTCCTATAGTTAGAAAAAGTCCCATACATTTCCTGGAAAACCTTTTCTCTAAACCCTCTGTCCTGATGCTTCATAAACTTCGTAAAGTTACCCTGAGTTAATTCTACTTTATCTCCTTCAGGCCTTTCAACCTCCGGAAATGTAAGGTCTGCATTAGTCAGCATCGAGTATGTTTCATGTGCCGCATCAGTTACATCTCCTAAAGATGCTAAGACCCGTGACTCATTTAGGCCTAATTTATGTTCCTGCATACGGAATAAGTCATTCAGATAAAAACTGTATTCATCCATTTTTTCTTCTTCTAGCCATTTCTCTACTTTTTCTTTATTTTCCAGTATTTCCGGCTCAATAAAGCTTATACTTTTCTGAAACTCTGTGTTTAATGCTTTAATCTTTGATACAAGTTCTCTTGGTTTCTGCTCGCGCGTATCCTGATCTCGGAGCATGAAAGCATACTTCTTCAAGTGCTCAAGCCTTCTACCCAGTTCAAAACGCTTGTCAAGCAATTCCTCTAATTTTTCAGGCGAACCTAATCCATCTTCTTCAAGCTCAGAAAGTTTCTCTACCCGATTTTTAACGCGTTCAAATTCATTACTCCATTCGTCTTCAGAAGAATACATATCATCTATATCCCATTTGTATTCGTCTCTGATTTCTGACCTTTCATCTACCATGTAAAAAGAATTAGTCAAAAACAATCAATTATGTTGCGGTACTTGATTGTGCTCTTATTGGTGATACCTTTCATCGACATGTACGTACTAATAGAGGCATCATCAATCCTAGGATTCTGGCAAGTAATAGCCCTAGTAATACTGACAGGTATAATAGGAGCAGAACTAATCCGGAGAGAAGGCCGACACGTTCTACTAAAACTACAGCAATCGGTCACCGCAGGAGAAATCTCACGAAACATGGCAGAAGCTCTAATCATAGTAATATGCGGAGCACTACTTCTAACGCCGGGCTTCATAACTGATGTCTTCGGCTTCTTGCTGATATTCAGGCCTCTAAGAGAAAGACTAGTAGCCCGCTTAATGAATAATTTCAACTCTGGAATGAGTATGGAAATCAGAACCTTCTAATTTTTCAGCGACATTAGAATGGCGGTTCCAAACAGTAGAGGACCTGCTTCTTGAGGAATATTGAGGCCAAAAAGAGACAAGCCTACCAATAGAAGCACCATTGACCCTCCGTACCTGACATAGGTTAGATTCATACTATATTTTTTGAGTAGTGTTGCCATGTAGAGGCCTATTGCGGCAAGGGCTACTGTTACTAATGCTGGTTGGACATAAGCTAATGTCAACGTGAAGCTACTGATTCCTTGGTATGAAAGTATAAGGCCTGTCAAGATTATTGCTGTTGGCGGCAGTCTATCCCCTATATCTATGTCAGCTAGCCGAAGACTTATACTTATGACTGCAAGGGCGGCTGCATATTTGAGTAGTTCTGTTGCGAACAAGTTCTGGAATATTGGCGCGATTAATGCGACTATTAATGCCCCTGTTAACACTATTGGCATTACGTTGTTTATCATCTGTATTGCTTCTTGCCGGCTCTCTGATTCTGAGTAAAGTACTGCTAACGCTCCCGCTCCCGCGAAAATTGTGACTGCTACATTTATCATTTGGCTGAATGTGCTTACTGCGCCTGTTACAAGCAGTGTAGCGAATACGCCATCTATAAGCGGGAGGCAAAGTATGAATGCAAGCTCCCTACTTCCGTCGTCCTCGAGCACATGCCGTGAGGCGCCAGCTTTGAGTTGTTCCAGAACCATATTAGAAATACCCTGTGTAGAAAAGCGGTCCCGGGATCAAAATTTATTTAATCAGTTTGATCCAGGTAAAAATGGTATTGGTAAACTTCATAGCAGCTGCTGACATAGAAAAATTACAGGACATTGACTGTTCAGCTGCAATGCTCATACCTTTAATTAAAATAGTTAGTATTAAAAATTATTTGTTCACTGTTCTATGCAGTTCTTTCACGAACTCTGAAAGTTCTCTTACGTCATGCATCAAGTCATCGAACTCATCTTCAGTTACATTTTGCTCGTCCATTCCTTGGATAACCATTTCAACGTCTGAGAGTCTTTCTTCCAAGGTCTTCAGTTCGTCTACCTTCTGTTCGATGTTATCGAGATCATCTACTTTATGCTCTAGGTACTTCATTGTGTCTTTGAGCCTTCCGAACTCTGAGACACCTTCCTTGTCGATCTCTGCGATCACTTCTTCTACGTCATCTTGGCGGTCTTCTAGGGCTTCTAAGGCCTCCCATAATGCTCTGATTTCCTTGCTTGTGGCGTATTTGGAGGACATTTTGTCTTTGAGATTTTCTACATCTTGGTTTATTTCTCTTCTAATGTCTTCCATTCTTTCGTTGAAGCTTTGTTCTTCTACAATATCTTTGGCTTCAAGGTTGTCGATACTCTGCTCCAGTCCGTTAAACTCGTTTTGCACTGACTGGACTTTATCTTCCATGTTCTCGAGCTGGTCGTTGAACTCTGTCTTACCTGGCTTGCTAGAGTCAACTGTCTCAATTTTATCTTCCAGCATTTCGAGCGATGCCCATAGGCTTCCGACTTCGCTTTTATCTGGAGTCTCCTCTTCAATATTATTTGCTTTTGCTTCTACCAGCTGCTCTAGTTCATCCTTGAACTCTGCAATCTTGGTGTGGAGTTCGGAGCGGTCGACCTTTTCCTCTATCTGAATATCTTTTATCTTCTTTTCTAATGCAGGATGGCCTTCGTTGAACTTTCTCTCGAACTCTTCAATTTTGTCGTTAAACCTGGATTTATCGACTTTTTCCTCTACGGCTGCAGTCTCGGCCATTTCACGGACCTCTTCGAGCTGAGATTCCATAGAATCCATTCGATTTTCTAAGGCCTCGTTCTCCTCAATTTTGTCCTGAAGCTTTTTTTCCAAGTCTTCCATTTCTTCTTCTAAGGCCTGTTTCTGGCTTATCTTGGTTTCTAGCTCAGCTTCTAAAGTATCAAATCTTTCCCTTAGAACTTCTGCATCCTGAATTTTTTCTTCTAGACTTTGTAGTCGTTCGTCTTCAATATCTTCAGCGTCAATTTCAGGTCTTTCCGCATCACGGTTCTGCAGTTCTTTAACTTGTTCTTCTAGTGCTTCAAGTCTTGAAAGAATCTCCTCTGACTTAGATGAATCTTTTTCTTTCTCTTCTGAATCCAGCGAGTCTGATAGTTCTGAATGTTTTTGCTTAAGCTCCTGAAGCTCTCTGTTTAACCTGTCGATCTCATCGTTTGAGACGTCTATATCTGAACCTTCTTTTATTTCTGAAAGGCCTTCAGATACTGACTGTTCTAGTTCCGAGGAGTTGAATAAGCTCACATTTTCACCGCTGTTTTTATGGTTCTAACTTTGGATTATGTTTCCTTGTTTAAATTTCATGCCCGGTCAAGGAACACTGGATCGCCTTCATCCAACACTTTTTCTTCATCGAAAAATACTGTGGAGTCTTCAGAGATAGTATCCCAGTGAATTTCACATGGATTAGACTCTTCATCCGTAATATAGGATGTATTGTCGCCAAAAGCAATGTGAATAGTGCCTAAAACCTTTTCATCTTGTAAAACATTTCCTATAAGAGTTGCTTCTTTATTGGTGCCGAAACCAAACTCTGCTACAGTTCTTGCGCCTTCTATATCTTCAAAGGCCTTTGAAAGCTCTGATTCCTCGCCGTTAGGATGTCTAACAGCTACAGCTTTATTATCCTCTATCTCGATTTCAGTGCCTTGCGGCGCAAAAGGAAAATGATCAACAACTAAAGTTCCGTTAGCATTTACTGATCCTCCGTCAGCTTCTCCAGCCGGAAGATTACCGAACTCTCCTGATTCATGAATCAGGCCTGTATCTGTATGGAAGTAATCAATATTGATCTCAAGCTCTAGATCTGTGCCCGAAGGAGTAGTAATTCTTACCTTATCAGTATTCTCCAGAAGTTCGTAGACTTTCTCTGAAATATATGCGACTTGGTCATAGTCTGCCTGTAGACTTGTGCGCCATATTTCTTTGTTGATTCCTGGCATTGTGGCGACTCTGGCTCCTGCTTCACAGGCCTCTGTCCTTGCATCAGTATGGGAAATCGATTTCTTAGTTGGCGCAATAACAACATCGAAGTCTTTCATCGCGTCAGCGACTTCTTCAGGCGGCTCCATGCCGTGATTCTCCGGTTCATCATACTCCTTGTAAGCGACCAGCTGGGCTTTCTCCTGAGTCTGCTCCATCAATGCATCGAGCAAGTCCTGATCATTTCCATCGTTCAAAATTAAAACTTGTTCATCTTCCTGAATATTCAAGCATTGATCGACCACAGTCTTCGCGCCTTCTAAAAGTTCTCCATCTGCCATATAGAAAAATTTAGTGATTCAAGGTCTTAACATTTTTGTTATTTCAGTCTTGCGCCTATGCCTCTACCTAGGTCTGTAAATTCCAGTTTTCCTTCACGCGCTAACCAGCCTAATGCCATGTTAACTTTTGACTGGCTTCCGTCAACTTCACGCGAAACCTGGCTTAAAGAGGCCTCTTCGACCTCCTCAAGAAAATTATGGACTTCTCCTGCAAGCTCTCCAATAGTATGTTCCATAACTCTTCTTTTTGACTCTTTAATTAAATAACTAGGCCTTCACTCGGCATCAGGAACTTTGCACTGGTCACATCGGCCCGTTCCCCAACCCAGGATTAATGCTCCTAGAACTGTTAAAATCTGGAACGAAGCAGGATGCAGTACGCTCGGTTCAACTAGCAATTGAAGGAAAAAGCCCAGCATAAAGACTGTAAGGCCTATAGCCATGAAGTAACCATGATTATAGTTCATTAACTTCTCTTGAATTATATTCATAGTTCACTATAGGTTTAGTTTCTTGATAAAACCTTAGGTATAACACCGTTATATCTATCATACAACAAATAAAGGCCTGCAAAAAGCATACCCCAGAGAATAAACTCTCCTTTAGAAGTCGGAACCAACTGAAGCCACTCCATACATTAAAATTACAGTTCCAAAGTTTTTCACTGTACAGGCCTCGTTGGCTCAGCCTGGCTAGAGCGATCCCCTCGTAAGGGATAGGCCCCGGGTTCAAATCCCGGACGGGGCTACCCTCAATATTTGTATCCCTTCTGTCCTAATAACAGGTTTTAGGGTAGATATTGCTCTTATGGGCTTTTGAATCATTTTTTTAAGTCTATGAGGTATTCATAAGAATTAAATTATAATTTTGTAGTAATGGCTGTATTTCGATGCAGAGAGTGTGGTGAAGAAGTTTCGGATTCGGTTACAGAACTTCAGAACGAAAAATTATTGGATGAGATATTTTCTTCTTACAGAACTATTTATGCATACGAAGATGGTGAAGCAGCCCCCCAAGGTTTCTATATCAGTTATTCAGATAGATTTTCATTTTCAGAGACCAGTGGAAGAAACCATTATATTTTGAATTTAGAAGATGGAAAAGTTGAACCAGCAGAAGATGTTAGTAGAATAGGATGTTGTGGGGTAGATTGGCCTGAAGCAGGAGAAAAAAACGCAGAATGTGTAAACGGTCATAAGGTAGGTGTAGAAGTTTATGACTGTCATAGTAAAGATTGACTCCATCTCGATCCTGAAGATGTAAAATTAACTAATCAATCTTCAAAAGAAAATATCGAGAACAAGGATTCGGAAGAACTTCTGAGTATTCTCGGAAACGATAATAAACAGATGAGAAAACGAGCCTTATTTCTTCTTGCGGTGCGAGACCACAAACCTGCTGTAGAAGTTATAACAGATATTCTTAATGATGAGCAGATAGATGAGGATTTTGAAGTGTTACTTCTAAAGGCTTTGAGAACTTTGACGGATGAAGAAGTGACTCCTATATTTGACCGTTTAACCTCTAACTCCGAAAAGGTAAAAATAACAGCCATCAGGTCGCTGGAAGGGCTAGACAAAGAAAAAGTAAGGAATAGACTAGATATTCTCTCAAAAGAAGAAAATACCGCAATAGTAAAACAGGCAATCGAAAAAACACTAAATTCTTACAACGAATAAAAACAGAAGTCGCAGAGTAGAAATAAGTTAAAACATTTGTCTATAATTATAACAAATACAACCTCAGGTCACTCATCCGCAAGTTTGTGAGCTTTTGAACTCATTTACTGAACTCAAAAGGGGCTTAGAACATTTACTTCAACATTATGGGCTTTCAGAGTTTCTGTCTCTAAATATGCTCTTATGAGCTTTTGAACCCAATAATTTTTATAGTAAGAATGATAAATTGTTACTATGAAAAAGTCATTAAAATCAAAATATGGTAGAGATATAATCGATAATGAAATTGAGTATCACACCGCTTCTGGAGATTTTTCCCTTTCAGATGCAGAACACTCAAGTTCGGAGATAGCTCAACAACTCAATAAATTAGGACTGCCTGTTTCAGTTCCCGATCATAGAGTAAAGCCCCTTGAAGAAGGTGAAGGAAATGCAGCCGAGTATGAGAGGAGAGCTGGAGAAAACGGTACTATTACATTTTATTCAAGTGATGAAACTTCAGTAGGTTCTTTGACTAAAGACGGTGAGCAAATTAGTTATCACGAATTTGGACATCATCTCGGATATGAAATTTTTTCTTGGCTTCACCAAAATATAGATTACGAAAATAGCGATATTGAAAATACAGATGGAGGTATGGAGTGGGCAAGTGTGAATTCTTACTTACAATCCGAAAATTTTGCTGATAGATTTAGAGTTGCTGCTACGGGCGATCATCATTTAGATTTGAGATCAGGTTCTGCTGATCAATATTCTGGTATGGAAGGAGGTAAATACTCTGTTGGAAAAGATAGCTGGGATACCAATCTACCACAGTTTGTTGATAATCTTGAAGATGAAATTGAAATGATGGTAGATAACTTAACAGAAAAAGGATGGGCCATTGATGAACCAGTAATATAACTAGTATTATAACATTTGTCTGTTTTCACAATAGTTACTGACCTCAAGTCACTATCCACAAAATTGTGAGCTTTTGAACCTGAATAGCCACACTCAAAACGGGGCTTACAGTTCTATGCTTTTCAATCTGGCAGAGTTGGTGATTACTGATATACTTGATGTGAACATTGCGGCTACTGCTATTAGCGGGTGTAGTAGGCCTGTGAATGCGATAGGTATTGCGACTACGTTGTAGATGAAGGCCCAGAATAGGTTGTGTTTAATTTTGGTATAGATTTTTTCGGAGAGTTTGAAGGACTTTTCCAGGGAGGACAGGCTGCCTTGTACTAGGTTTACGTCGCTTGATTCGATTGCGATGTCCGTACCTGTACCAATTGCCACGCCTATATTGGCCTGTTTCAGTGCCGGCGCATCGTTTATGCCATCACCCACCATTGCAACTTTTCTGCCTTCATCCTGTAGTTCTTTTACTTTGTTAATCTTATCTTGAGGTAATACTTCCGCCATAACGTTTTCTATTCCTACTTCTTCTGAAATTGCCTCTGCAGTTCTCTGGTTATCTCCTGTCAGCATCCAAATTTCAAGGCCTCTATCTTTCAACTCTTCAATAGAATCCTTTGAGTCTTCTTTTAGTGTATCTGCTACAGCTATAACGCCTAAGACTTTTTCATTGTCTGCGACGTACATTGCAGTTTTTCCTTGCCCTTCAAATTTTGAGGCCTCTTCTTCAAAATTAAGGGAAATATTTTTGTCAGTCATGAGTTTCTTGTTTCCGACAAGTATCTCTCGTCCATCAACTGTAGCTTTTACTCCCTTTCCTGTGAAGCTTTCAAAACTTTCAGGATCAGAAAGTTGAATATCTTCTTTTTCTGCTTTCTGTATTATTGCCTGGCCCGGCGGGTGTTCACTGCCTTTTTCCACTGATGCAGCTAGTTGGAGAACTTCTTCACTTCCTTCTATATTTGTGACTTCTGGTTCTCCTTTAGTTATTGTTCCTGTTTTGTCGAGGACTAGTGTGTCTATGTCTTTCATGGTTTGGATGGCTTCGCCGTCACGGTAGATTATCCCGTTTTGTGCTGCTTTTCCAGTCCCCGCCATTAGTGCTGTAGGTGTTGCTAGTCCTTGTGCACATGGACATGCGATTACTAGAACCGCTACTGCTGCAAACACTGCGCAAAAGCAGATCAAAAATAACCAAACTCATTCATATCTTAATGCATCAGCAGGATCCAGCTGCGAGGCCTGTCTAGAAGGCAGATAACCTGAAATCAGACCTAGTATTGTCGAGAAGGTTAATGCTCCTATCAGTAGAGTTGGCGTGTATCCTCTGGCGATTGTAACATTCGAAAAATTGGTTGCGAGGTATACTGCTATTTCGGAAATCCCTATACCTATGATTATGCCTATTATGCCTCCAATGAATCCTATAAGGCCTGCTTCCAATAAGAAAAGCGTTCTAATATCCTTTTTGGATGCTCCAATCGCTTTTAAAACACCGATTTCCTGAGTTCTTTCGTTAATAGCCATATACATCGTATTCATAATCCCTATTCCCCCGACTAATAATGCGATGCTTGCTAGGCCTACAACTATACCTTGTACTACTCCGAGAATTGTGGTCAATGAGTCTAGAATGTCTTGCGGTGTATTCGTGGAAAAGTCTTCATCTCCTTCTTGCAGGCCTCTATCTCTTCTCAAGTCGTTTTCTATATTTTCCTGGACTTCTTCCTGTGTAAATCCTGATTGAATGACAACGTTAATTTGTGAGAGTTCGTCATCTAAATCATAGATATCTCTCATTCTTTCTAGGCTTATTATCATAGAGTTCTGAGCTGAAGGATCGCCTGCCGACATAAATCCGACAGTTCTAAAGTTCTGGCTTTCTAATCTGACCTGGCTTCTAATACGTGGTTCTCCGTCAAAATTATCTCCGAATGCAGGGCCTAATACCGTGGCCGTCCTGTCTGTACTTCTCAACTGTCTTCCTTCATCTATACTCCATCCTTGTGCAGAAAAAATCAGTTCAACATAGTTGAGGTCAACGCCGTTAACATTTACATTTTCAGTTTCTCCGTCAAACTCGACAGACTCACTACTGCTGTAGTATCCTGCAGCCTCATCTACACCTCGTGCATTCCTAATAACAGTTAGATCATCGTCACCAATATTTCCGGATACAAAAACATTGTCAGCGCCTAAATCATCAAATTCTTGAGTAATCGCTGCTTCTAAGCCTTGGCCGAGGGATACTAGTGAGACTACTGCAGCTATTCCTATGAAGACTCCTATTACTGTGATCCAGGATTTTTTCCCTCTCCTCAAAGTATTTCTAACCGCGAGTTTGGATAGGCCTTGAATCATTCTTGTCTGATCGCCTCCACAGGCTCAAGGTTAGCCGCTTTACGAGCAGGCAAATAACCCGAAATTACTCCAAGAAGAACTGAAGCTCCGAGAGCACCTCCAATCAACATAGGGCTTCTTGATGGCTGCAAAGGAGTACCCAAGGACTCACGGATGAAAAAGAACCCGATCTCGCTCAAACCCAGCCCCAAAATAATCCCTATTATCCCTCCTATCAAGCCTAGTACAGCAGCTTCCGACAAGTAAACAGTTAAAATCTGTCTTTTAGTAGCCCCCAACGCCTTCATAATACCAATTTCTTTCGTACGTTCGGAGACTGACATATACATCGTATTCATAATTCCAAGGCCTCCAACAAACAAAGCAATCGAAACTATGCCAAGCACAACGTACTGAACCAAGTTCAAAATACCTAGGAAAGAATCTAAAAGATCGTCTGCAGTTGATACAGTGAAGTCTTCGTCATCAGGCCTCTGATTTCTCTCCCTTCTAATATCCTCCCTAATAGCTTCAGCAACGTCATCGGGCTCTTGGCCCGACTGGACTTCAGCTACAATAAAATCAATTCTATCGTTATCGTCCAAAATATCTCTAACTGATTCAATAGGCATTACTATACTTCTATCATACTCTGGATCGCCAGATCTTTCCATCAAACCAACAACTCTAACATCTTCTTCATTTACTGTGATTTGTGCTCTTAAACCTATTTCTCTTTCAAAAACGCTGCCATCTGTAAGATCTGCTCCTGCTAGGCCTGAACGCACATCATTATCTCTAATATTCCTGCCAGAATCTACTACTAGAGAATTCGTCCGCATAATCATGCTTTGAGATTCATCGGTTGGAATACCTAGAAGCGGTACACGCTGAATTTCTCCCCTAAACTCTCCTTGTGTCTGTGCGTAAATCATTGGGCCTGCAACATCAACGCCTTGGCTTCTGCGCACCGCCTCTAAATCTGTGTCCTCAAGTTGGCTATCAGGAGTTCCAAAGAATCCCTCAAGGCCTGAACCCGGTAAAACATAGATAGTATTGGCTCCTAAATCTTCAAATTCTTGTGTAACTGAGTCTTCAAGGCCTTGACCTAGTGAAAATAATGCGACGATAGCTGTGATTCCTATAACTATTCCTATTACTGTTAGCCAGCTTCTTTTACCTCTTCTGAAAAGATTTTTGCCGCTTATCTCCGCCAAGTCAAGAATCATAGGATTTTACTCCTTATTTTTCCTTCTTCTCCAGTAAACCGCTCCACCAGCTACCAATCCTAGAATTAATAGGATTAGAATCCATGAGCTTCCGCCTTGTGAGAGGCCGTACTGTCTTAACTGGTCGCTTGTGTAGAGCTGTCTTTCAACAGTTGTACTGTATTCCTGGTCTCCGTTTCCGTCACGGTATTCAACAGTTACAGGCATCTCCAGCGTTTCATCTTCTTCTACGTATAGGTCGAACTCTGCCGTCTGGAAGTCATCAGCAATCATCGAACCTAGGTAGATTGAATCTTCTGAAAGAATCTCGTATTGATCTGAGTCTTCCAAACTTACTTCTGTAAATCTTGCTTGGCCTTCTCCTTTGTTGATGATTCTGAATGTCATTTCTCCTCTTCCACTGGTTCTGATATCAGTCTGCTCTACAGCAACATCGATATTTGGGAAACCTCCAATGTTTATTCCTGTGGTTTCTGTCATTGTGAGTTCGTTTCCGGCTTGATCCCGGTAATCAATAGTGATCGGTAAATCATGGAGTTCGTTGTCTGCGTCATCGTCTACATCGATCATAAAACTCGCTTCATTTGTTTCTCCATGCCCTATACTTGAGATCCTTTTACGAGAGGTTTCACGAGTTGAAATCGGCAGTTCAGATGTATCCAGTGAGACATCGATGTTTCTGAAGTTGGAGTTCGCCAAGTTTTCAAGAGTTAACGTCATTTCTCCTGAGCTCCCGGGTTCAACTCTTTCCGGAAAGTGTAAGTCTTGAACAATAAGCGAGCGGTCATCGACACGGACTTCCAACGGAATACTTTCTGTTATTGTTGTGCTTCCTCCGCTTGAGCTCTTGCGGATATTCAATTCATTCTCTCCAAAAACTGCGTTCTCATCGACTCTGACCTGGACCCTCATATCGTAGCTTTCTCCTCTTTCAAGGCCTCCACGCGGACTCCACTCCGTCCTATCTGTAGGCGTGAAAGGATAATTATCTAATACTTCAAATGTTGGGTCTTGAGCCTTTGCGTCACCAGTATTAGTTACTCTTATCCATACATCTGCGTATTCTCCTGCCTGTAAAGGAACCGGTTCTGTCTGAAGCACCTCCATTTCTAGACTTGAAGAGGCGCCTTGCGCCGATGCTAGACCTGCAAAAAGCGTTGTTAAAGCCAGTATTACTGCTATTTTATGCGCGTTCATTATTGTTCTACACCTGTTTTTCCGTCTACGATTTTTATTATTCTATCTGCGTATTCTGCGTCGTTTTCGTCGTGTGTAACCATGATTATCGTTTTTCCCTCGTCGTTAAGTTCAGTCAACAAATCCATAATGTTCTCTCCAGTCTCTGTATCGAGATTTCCTGTCGGCTCATCCGCTAAAATAATATCCGGATCGTTTGCTAATGCTCTCGCGATTGAAACCCGTTGTCTCTGCCCTCCTGACAATTCTGAAGGCATGTGCCCCATTCTATCTTTGAGGCCTACTTTTTCCAGTATATTTTCTGCCCTTTCAGTTCTCTCCTTTTTCCCGACTCCTCTAAAGAGCATAGGTAGTGCAACGTTTTCTGTAGCGTTCATGCTCGGAATTAAATTGAACTGTTGAAAGATAAATCCTATTTTCTTACTTCTTAACAAGGCTAAATCATCTTCATTTAACTGAGAAATTGCTTCGTCGCCTATATTTACTTCTCCGCTTGTTGGAGTATCTAAAGCCCCTATCATATTCATTAATGTGCTTTTTCCTGAGCCGCTAGGCCCCATTACTGCTACGAATTCTCCTTCTTTAATCTCCACGTTAGATCCTGATAAGGCCTCTAACTCTGTATCCCCCATTTGATAGACTTTTCTAACATTGTCTAAATCAATTATTGTGGAAGGCATGTAATTTTAATACCGTTCTCTATTTAAATACTCAACGCTCGTTGAGTACATATGAGCTCCAAAAACAGGATAATGGACGCCGCTTATCAAATACTGATCGAAGACGGTTATTCAGGCCTAACCACTAGAAAAATATCGGAGGAAGCCGGAGTCGACAAAGCATTAATATACCATCACTACGGCAGCAAAAAAGGCTTAATCAAAAAATTAATACACAAAATAGGTGTAGAAGTAGAAAAAGAGCATGAAAAAATAGTTCGCGCCCCGCAAAATGAAATGCTAGAACAGTTACTCAGCCTATCCTTTAGCATGGAAGAGGAGGGTCGCTGGGAGTTCGAAAAAGCGCTTTTAGAGATACAAGCTCAGGCCTCGAAAGACAAAGAACTTTCAGAAAAATTAGAAGAGCTGGATGAAAAATTTCTTGAAATACTTGAAAACATTTTCAACAAATTAGGTGCTTCAGAACCCCAGAATACTGCTGAAATCTATCTTTCATTAGTTCACGGAGTTCTAGGAAGAAAAACAAGTCTAAGAGACCAGGAAGGCCTGGTAAAAAACCGAGAACAGGTTAAAAAAGTTATAAACCAAATAATAAATGATTGAACCCAAAAATGACAGTACATATTCAGGACGCTCTACATGGATATATACAGCTAGAAGATGAGGAAGAAAAAATAGTAGATAGGCCTGAAATGCAGAGGCTTAGGAGAATACAACAGTTAGGTCTTTCTTCACTTGTCTATCCTTCTGCCACACATACTCGTTTTCAGCATTCGCTAGGAGTGATGCATACTGCTGGAAAATTCGCTGACTCTCTAGGAATCAACGGCGATAGAAGAAAAGAGCTACGTATTGCAGGCCTGTTACATGATTCAGGTCACGGACCTTTCTCTCATGCTTCGGAAGTTGTTGCCGAAAAGAATGGTTTTTCACATGAAGAGCTTTCTTGCAAAGTAGTTGATAGCCTGGAAGACGAATTTTCAGTCGAAGCAGGACGAGTGAAGAAAATTATTAATGGTGAACTGGAGATTGGCAGAGTTGTAGCTGGAGACATTGATGCTGACAGAATGGATTATCTTCAGAGAGACTCCCATGCGACAGGCGTAGAGTATGGACAGGTTGACGCCGCCACAATTATTAGACTGGCAGAAATTGACTCTAGAAGACTAGTATTCGATTACAAAGGAGTTCAGGCCTTAGAATCTTTACTTACAGCGCGTTTCCACATGCTAAAATCTGTTTATCTTCATAACGCATGCAAGATAGCAGAGAAAATGCTTGAAAGAGCATTAGAAAACTATGTTGAAGATCGGAATATTGAAGAAATGATGAAGATGGACGATTATGAAGCTCATGTAGCTCTCAAAGACTTCGAAAGCGACTCGGGCCTGTATTCGAAAGTTTCTAACCGCAGACTTTACAAAAAAGCCTTATCGCTTGACTCAGATTCATTAAGCAGGGAAACATTGAAAGAATTCTCGGAAAAATCAGAGGAAAAACTTGAAACAGAGATAGCCGAAGAAGCAGGCCTTGAAAGAACCAAGGTTATAGTGGATCTACCGGCAGTTCCCGGCTCAACTGATCTAAATGTGAGAGTAAAGAAAGAAGGAAACATCAGGCCTTTAGCAAATTTAAGCCCTATTCCTGATGCTTTAACTGAAGCTGAATGGCAATTAGTTAACCTGAATGTTTACTGTCCTGAAAACCACGTTTCAAAGGTTTCAAAAGTTGCTAAGGACGTTATCTTATAGGCCTAAGAACTCTATAATTTTCTGAAATAGAGAAAGTTCTTGTTCTTTCTCTCTATTTTCTAATGTCTCTATTTCTTCCCCGTCGTGATGAACTTCTAATTGAAACCCTGATTCGGCCTCAAACTCTGCCTCATAGCTAATCCCTGTTACTACTTCTGCACAGACCCGATCCGTGTTCTCTCTAACTGTCTGAATATTTAATACATATTTGTTTTCTCCAGTCTTGTTAACTTCGTAACTCAGGCTGTGGCATGGCGTTCCTGCAGCGATAGTACCGTTAAACTTGACACTACGATTATCATGACTAACATCTTCTATTTCATTGTAGGTCATATTCTGGTTGCTTTCCAACGTTGTAATATTGGCTTTGTACTGCGTCCCGTCTTCACTAACACTTTCAGTAGCGCTGGCAGAGCTGCTAGAAGTTATTCCTGCATCACCCTCACCAGAATTATTATGGCCTACAACTGCTGTAGAAATCCCTATCATTAAACCAACAAACACCAATACTATTACTGCCTTTTTCATATAAACCTAAAACGGCTTTCCTGTTTTTAAACCCAGCTAACTTGTTCGAAAAAAGCCGAACTTATTCTTCTTTTTCAGGCTCCTCATCTAAAAGCCCTGAGGCCTTCATTTTCTCTGTATATTTCTTAAGCACATCGCTTCTCGCGTTTTTGACCTCATTCGATTTCTTAACCCAGAAAGTCGCATCCAGCTCAAGCTCATTATTTTCTATTTTCTTAAATGATATCTCAGGTTTGGGAGATTCAATTGTCTCACTGCTTTCATCTATTGACTCAAGTAAAAGCTCTGAGGCCTTTTCCGCATTCTTTAACTCAACTTTAGTTTCTATCGATACCTTGTTCTTACTGCCTTTTGTATAGTTTTTAACGACCCCTGTTGTGAGCATCGCATTCGGCACAATCTGCTTCTTGTTCTTCCCTCCATTAAGAGTAGTAGCTCGCAGAGAAACATCTTTAACGACCCCTTCAGTATCCCCTACCTTGATATAGTCATTTTTGATGAAAGGAGTATCTAAGTGTATTAATAGGCCTGCGACCAAGTTAGAGACTTGATCTCTCATTCCAAAACCTACTGCAACCGTGATTGCCGCGCCTAAAGCTGTTATTACGCCTACTAGACCTCCAAAGCCACCTGCCTGTAAAGCCAATGTAAATGCGACGAAGAGCCCAAAAATAACTGTTAAGTTCTCTAAAGAATGCAGCGCTTTTTCGTTTTCTTTTGGATACACTCTTTTAGCCAGAGGGACAAGTATAACTTTTGTTAAAGATGTACCAATCATCAAAACTAAGAAAAATCTTAGTAACTGGACATATATGCTGTCCCCCATCCAAATAGCTGTAAATGTTTCGATCATGGCTTTTTAGGCCTCCGCTTTTTGTTTTCGTGTTATTATTTTTACTTTGCTTGAATTAGCATTGTCGGAGCGAGTCATTCCTGCGATAAATTCTGCTCCAAGATCTTCTGCCTTATTTACTTTTCCTGAATCTACTTCTCCATCTAGTATCAATGCCCAGGCCTCGTTATCTAGATTTTGTATGTTGTCTGCAGGCGCCCTATCGATGACTTCTCCGTCCTTATTGATTGTCATTGCGGCACGAGTTCCTACTAGCTCTTCAAATTCTTCATCAAAATCAGGTCTATCTTCATCTACTTCCTCAACTTTAGCGTACTTCACAGGTTTCTTATCTCTTAAGGCCTCATGAACCTCTTTAGATGAAAGTTCTTCGACCTCTTTATTTTCGGGAGCTTTTGTGAAATATCTAGGGATATTCTTTTCCTTTAACTCTTTCATTATTAGGTCGCCGCCCCTATCACCATCTAGAAATGCTGTTACATCTTTTTCTTCCGCTATTTTCTCAATTCCTGTCGGCACTGATGTGCCACCGACCGCTAAAGCATTCTTAACACCGTGCTTTAGCAAGTTTTTGACATCTGATTCTCCTTCCACAATTATTACTTCATCAGAAATATCTGTGTCCGGACCCGCCGGGAAGCCTCTAAACTCTGTGACTTGTTCTTGCCGGATCTCTGCCTTTAAATCTTCTTCTAAGGCCTGTCTATCTGGAGAATCTTTCTCAATCTGTGTCAAAAGCTGTTTAGCCCTTTTAACTATATAGTCTCTCTTTGAGACTCTCTGATCTCTAATCTCATTTACTTTAATATCTGCATTAGAAGGCCCGACCTTTTCAATAGTTTCAAGCGAAGCAGCCAATAATGAAGTATCTGTAGCATTCATAGAAGTAGGGATCTTAATTTTTCCTTCTTTACCGTCTAGTTCGACGTTCATTCTTGAGACTTTTCCCTTTTTTCTCAGTTCTTTCAGGTTCATTTCTTCGCCTAGAAGGCCTTCAGTCTGGCCGAATATAGCGCCTACTACATCGCTTTTTTCGACTCTTCCTGACGTCTTCAGTTCTGCTTCAATTACATAGTTCGCTTGCTTCATCGCTGCTTTTGCCATTCTTTTATCCTTCCCTCTAACTCATCTTCAGTAATGTTAACCTTTAACTTTTTTCTAGGCCTCTTATGACCTTCAATCAAACCAACTTCAGTATCTAAAATGTCAGAAAGCCGTTCAACCAGTTCAGTATTAGCCCTGTTATTCTCTGCATCTTGCGTCAAAGAAGCCCTTAACATGTGGCCTGTTTCTAAATCAAATTCTTTTTGACCAGTCTTAACTTTCACATAGATTTCCGCCATAAATAGTAAAAATAGAGGCTACCTGGTAACATAGACAGTCATTCCAGTCCCTCGAAGGTCCTGCCTACTGACTTAACAGGTAGCCAAATAGTAATTAATATAGTATTCTTTTAACTCACCAACACTTGATCTCGGTCTTTTTGGCATCTTTCTCTTGGCGCACCAATAATACATTCTGAAGGCTCTGACTGCTTATAGTGGTTCTCTCTAATTTGAATACTATAATAATCTTCAGGTTCAGCATCCACCCAGATATTACATTCCCCCTCTTCAGGCTTAGACTGCTCAATAGCTCTCTCTTCAACAGTTCTATGTTTTAAATCTCCTTTAAACCAGTTATGCTCAATAACTGAAGTTTCAATTGGCTCACCTCTTATTTTAATATATGAATGTCCGCTTCCTCTATAAGTTTCGCCCGCAACAAACGTATTTTGATGTATATGCTGGCTTGTTCCTGCATCGCCGCCGCTCTGGCTCGAACACTGGGTATCAACAGTTCCATGCATGTCAACGTCGGTATTTGTTCTCCCTGGACCGAAAATATTATATCTGGCTTCATAAACGGTTGAACTACCTGAACCCGAAATAGCGTGCCTATAATGCTTAAAATGGTTCGCTTCAATCAAGGCATTGCTTTCGTGAACTGCCACACCATAACCATAGCCATACTGATTACAATACGAGATCTCGTTATGATGCACATGTAAATCGTCTCCGGCTCCCACAATACAGCGGCCTACAAAATTATCAACCACATTATTGTATATTTCAGCAGAGCTATGATGCACATTAATTCCTGCGGCCCTAGTCTTGTCCCTTGAATGTGGCTCAGCGCTTGTTCCAAAGCCTTCTAATTTTAGGCCTGAAATAGTTACATTATCCCCTCTTGTCCCAAATATTCCTTGGTCTTTTTCTGCATCATTTTTAAACAAAAGTGCGCCTTTAGAATTATCGCAGCCACGATTACTTACAACAGATACGCCTTCAGGAACACCTAATTCATCTTCTCCCGTCATATCAATCTCGGTATCACCCTCAATAAAAACAGTATCTCCTTCGCTTGCAGAGTCTAAAGCAGAAACTAACGACTCTCTAGTATTAACTGTTTCAAAACCGGATGAATCACAGTAAGCGAAACCAGGATTAGCATCTACAAAACCAGGGCCTCCTCCAACACTTTCAGCCATTGAAACCAACTGAGACTCTTGCTCAGAATCCTCTTCATAATTCAAATAGGTCGTAAACAGAATAATAGTTATTATTATGACTGTAAGGCCTAAAAACAGTTTATTTTCCTTATTCATTTTTTCAGCCTCTTTTTTGAAGTCATTCTATTGGCTGTGTAGGAGCTTCCTCGCCTTCTATGCCAAATCCAATTTCAACAAACGGGTATTCGGCATCATTTGATTGCCACTCGAAAATACCGTTAAAGTCTCCAGAATCTACAGTAATCTGATTTGTAGATGCAGTTACCCCATCGAGTGCTTCGTCTTCGTTTTCATATTCCCATACTGTCATCTCTGCATCATCGCCATCAGTCCAGACGCGGAACGCATAATAGTTGTATTCGACGAAGGCATATTCCTGTTCAACAAATTGGTCAGACCAATCACCGCTATCATATTCTGAAATATCGAAGTAATCGCTTTCAGGATGGTTTTCGAACCTTACCCCTGTTATATCATCTCCTGTGTCTCCCGAACCGTGGACCAAAATAGAAGGCCTCATCTCCTCTTCCCCGGTCTCATCCACAGAATCATTATATTGCCATACTGCATAACCTTCAATTTCTCCAGAAGTACTAGTAACTTCATCAAAACCTGCTAGTTGTCTGTTGGCCCCAATACGTGAAAAGACTGCTGTATCATAGTTTTCTTCTTCTGATTGAAGTTCAGATGCAGTAAGATTTGCATTATCTTCATCAGCGTCCAGCTCTCTGCTCCAATTATCATCAAACAAGCTAGCACCATCAGAATATTCTGAGAAATCAGTGTAAAACTGTGTTCTTTCGTCTATTATAGAAGATTCACTAATAATTTGGATGTTGCCGCTTATACTGCCTCCTGTATCGAGATTGCTTAAGCCACCCTGGTCGTAATTAATGCTGGCGTCTAAATTATTGGCGCCTCCTTCTCTAGATACGTTAGCTAAAGAAACAGTATCTGTGCTGCCGACCCCAATATTTAGTTCTCCAATCCAGGTAGTGTATTGGTTTTGATTATCAGTAATGTTAATGCGGTTTACTGTAGTTCGATCACTGCCAGCATTACGTAAAACTAGCTGTAATTCATCATTACTGGTTATACCGAACTCCTCAACTATAATATCGCCGCCAGAAAATCCAGAAACAGTATCAACAGACTGGGTTTGAGCTATACTGAAAATAGCACCGCCAACTACCGCTACAACTAGAAGCATCCACCCATAAGTCATTAAATACTCAATAGCAGACTGACCTTTCAAAAACATAAATATTATTTAAATTAGGTTTGTTATAAAGTTTACTTAGGCGCCAAAATGGAACCTAAATTTAGTAAGACATTATTAATTCAAGTAATATAGTCTAAATAGAGTTTTAAAATTTGAATCCATCATAAAATTTATCACTTAATTAATTCTATTTTAGGCAGGCTATTATTGGAAGAAAACGCCTTCATCCACAGCAGGTTTGAATGCGGCTTCCCGTGTCTTGCTTTGAACCGGTTCTTCTCCATGGTATTTTCTGATATATTCGAAGTATTCTAGTAGTTTTTGCCGTGCGAACTCTCCGTCATGCTCTATCTGCTCCTCGGCAATATATTGTAGATAAGCCCATTTGAAGAATCTGTTCAGAGGGTATGCTAGGAATCTTGGAAGCATCTCTATACCTCCAGGAACGCTATATTTTATTCTTGCATCGACGTTGTACTCAACTAGGCAGAAATCGTTATCGCCTGAAGGAGGGTACTTAGTCTCGATCGATGGCTCTATCTTATATTTTCCTTTCCCGCTTGGAAGACTCCCAGAGTTCTCCATATCTACGGCAAAGTCTCCGGAGTCAAGGTTTTCCATATAGAATTTTTCATAAGGCCTGCCCATGTCAATGTTCCGGAAAATATACTTGTGCTCTGTATAAATTTTGGGGACGTTAGGGCTTTCGTACCATTCAACCTTGTTGCTTACACGCACCCAGTGTCCGTCAAATAAATGGAAATCGCTCCAAATATTATCTTTTTCCTCAAAATTTTCTTTCTCATAGTCGCTCTTGTAAGGCTTTCCAGGGGTTCTAAACCACGGCATTATATTTTTCTCCAGGAATCCTAAGTCTTCACTCATCTTTTACTCACCATGTTGGGCTGTACTCCGATCTCCCGCTTTGTCCAATCGATTTTTCGACCCCGAACTTCTCCCGCATCAAATTATGTATTCTCAAGCATGTTTCTTCTGCTTCTTCCTCGTATCTTTCTATTTCTCTATGATAGAATTTATTATGCCATATCCCGACTAAGACCTCGTAAAATTTGCTTCTTTGAAAACGAGTTTCATGCTCTGCCATCAGGCCTCCTCCTTCTGGATCACGGAATGGAGTTCTTGCAGGTGCTTTAGGCTCCCAAGAAAACTCATTTCTACCCGGATAATAGCTTATTACTGTCGCAGAAGTTGTTACACGAGCTTTCAGTATGTTTTCATCTCGGTCTTGTTTGTAAATCATTTTAGGGCTTTTTGCACGAAATTCTAGGTTATATTCAATTAATGTGTGCGGGCTTTTCTCCTTATATGCATAGATGCGGGTTTTATCTTTTGGACTTGAAACATTGAATTCGTTACGCATTTCTTCTATCCTGTCAATATCGAATTCATTTACTAAAAGGTCTTTTAGGCCTCTATAGATTCTGTTAGGATCTTCTTTAACGAAAAAATGGTCTTGTTTATAGAAATTCCCGTCCTCAAATCTTACCACTTTTTTGGTCAGGCCTCCATTGTTTCCCGTATTCTTTCCATCAGGGTTTCGAGTTTGTCTTCGACTGCAGGCTCATAACCATGTCTTACCCCTCCGTAAAGGAATTTATCGAAAAGACTCCTATATGCGTAATACCATATAGTTTTTTGGTATGAGAATTTCTCAGGATAGTCAGTGATTAATTTCGCCTTTATTTGAAGATCTAACTCATTTTTCTCTGGCGTGATAGTGACATGTATTTCGAGTTCTTCAACAGTGAATTTGTCAAATCCTTCTACTGTTTTTATTCTGGCCCTGATTTTCCCTTCTTCTACATCGTTGAAATATTTTTCTTCCGTAACGTGATCGAAGCTCATCTTTGAGTCAAGAAGGTCTCTGAGCTCTGAATAAGCAGAGTCAACGTCTTCGACGACTATAGTTTGACGTCTTCTTTCAACCTCCTCAACGATGTTCATACTCTATAACTAGTTTAGAAGTAAAATAAAAGGAATGGGTTTTTTACGAACGGCATTCCTCGCAGAGAAGAAGGCCTCCAATATTCTTCAAATCCTCACTGTAGTTCTCACATTCCTCACAGTTACCTGTCTGGGATTCAGGCCTTGGTGTTGCTGCCGCATCCATTTCGATTTCTTCTTCCATGATTTCTGCGAATCCAGGCCATGCACGCAAGATATCGCTTTGAGTTACGATTCCTACCAGCATTTCTCCATCTACAACAGGAACTCTGGAAATATTGTTTTTAGCCATAGCCATAGCGACTTCGTCAAGATACTCGTCAGATTCTGCGACTATTAAATCGGTGCTCATTACATCTTCGACAGTTACTTCTTCAGGATTCAATCCTTCAGCAACTACTTGGTAAACTATATCTCGGCATACAATTATTCCTACTGCGTCTCCGCCGTTAACTACTACAAGGCCTCTAATATATTCTTCTTCAAGTAGTTCTGCAGCCTTTACTATTGATTCATCCTTTTCAATGGCTATTACGCCGTCAGTCATGACTTCCTGGATCTCAACTTTGTCTTCCATAATAACTTGGTGGAAGATGAAACCTAATTAATCTTCTTATTCTCGATAACCTATTTTTTCTGCAAACTCTGCAAGTTCTTCTTCAGTTGCTTCATCGATATCAAGGTTTGGCTCGTAGTCATCCGGAACCAGAGTAACCGTATCAGAGAGCTCACCTCTCTTATTGACTTCATAGTTTAACCCTGAGGCCTCTAATACATCCATAGTTCCGGGCGTCAAGTTATACTGTCCTAAAGGAGTGTTAATTTGAGCCATAGAAAGCTCTTGACCTTCCTCTTTTGGCGATAAATTAATAGGCCTATATCCATTTTCCCATAGTCTTTGAGCTGCTTTGAATGAGGACGGATTCGCTGAATCCATTTTAACCTCATGCCCCCAGTATCTAGAAGAATTTTCATGATTCTCAATCTCAGAAATGATTTCGTCTAAGGTTTCTTCGCCTTCATTTATGCTTGCTTGTAGGACCTTACTGCCTGTTTTATCTATGCTGTCGCTAATATCTAGAGAATATCTGAAATCTTGTTCATCTGGCTTGCTATATTCTATATTTCTTTGTGATTGGAGAGACGCTTCTGTAAAGTTTCTTAATTCTTTAGGAAGGTAAGCTTCAACTTCTTCATCCATCATCCATAATTCTGTGGTAACTACTACGTTAGACTCTTGATTTGGATAGGTTTGTTTTCCGTCTAGAACAAATCCGGAGGTTTCAAATCCTTGTCCTTGTCTAAGATGCTGGATTTTACCATTCATAGCGTTTGATTCTGTCTTTACCGGCAAATCATCTTCTAATTCAGTGATTACTTCTTCAGATAGTATTCTCGCTAAAGATTTATTTCCTATAGTTTGCCCTCTATATTCGTTGACGATTTCAATATATTTTAGAGAATTAAGATCATCCTTCTCAACGTACATAGCTCCTAGGGTATCTCCTTCCTGTTCTAGAACATATACGTCGATTTCAGAATTTTCAGAGCTATTAAATACTCCTCCAAATTCTGTCTCATTTTCAGATTGAACTTTTTTTACACCCCAAGACATAATTATCATTACTCAGTAACAAATAAATGAGTTTAGGTGAACTGGCTAAGACCCGACTGCCTCTGATCTTTGCCGAAAAGGCTTTGAAGCGACCGGTTCATCATCAAGACTTGCTGCCTCAAATAAGGAGTGATCTCATAGTCCTCAATAATATCCTTAGAAGGCTGCATATACTTCTTGATAGTCCCTTCAGAGATTGTCAACAGTACTTTGCCTCCGCACTCTGGACATTGCGCAGTAGTCTTACCTGTAGGCGCAATAGTCTGATTGGTCATAGGAACGCGCCTAAACTTCTCATTACAATCCACGCACCGCATCTTCTGCTTTGAGAAACTCCTCAAATTACCTCTAATATCCGGTAAGAAATGCTTTTGAAGTAAAAGCTCTGCGACATTATCCTCATCAACTGCAGCAATTTTTTCCCCTATACCCAGTTGTGCACGAGTCTTCTCACTCATCTCATCCAAAGTAACATACTCCGACTGATTCGGACCATCATCAATATTCGTAGTCTCATGCGTAAAACCATGAGTAAACGGCTCATCACTATGCACAATATCCTCGCCAATCTCAATCTCACAATCAAGCTCCCACGGCTTCTTAT
>LKMJ01000221.1_pt1 | contig 38364 bp, 31 predicted proteins | sample 643391 | NCBI WGS metagenome assembly LKMJ01 (sample SAMN04112250, study PRJNA286221) | soda lake metagenome | biome: soda lake; feature: Kulunda Steppe; material: water; isolation source: sample PL-Br10 brine of Picturesque Lake | place: Russia: Kulunda steppe | collected 2010-07 | reverse complement strand
GAGAAGATCGCGCGTCTCGCTAGGAAATACGTACGCTCCCGCATTGGCGAGATTCGACGGTGGCTCCGATGGCTTCTCGACGATTCCATCGACTTGTGGCCCATCAGTCGAGAGGACACCGTAGTTCGAGGGGTTGTCTACGTGAATCGCTCCGATCGATGGGGCTGAGTCGTACAGTTCGGTGACAGCAGTTGGTTCATAGAGATTGTCGCCGTTCAGTACTGCAAACTGGCCGTCGAGGTGTGGGCGTGCTGCACGGACCGCATCAGCGGTTCCACGCTGGTGCTCCTGCCGAGCGAACGTTACAGGAACGCCCCGATACTCTTTGCCAAAGTACTCCCGGACGGCATCGGCCTCGTAGCCGACAACCACGATCAGCTCCGACGCTCCCGCGGTGATTGCAGCGTCTGCCGTGTGTGCAACAAGCGGACGGTCGGCGACCGGCAACAGTGGTTTCGGTATAGATTCCGTCAGCGGTCGCATTCGGGTTCCTTGCCCGGCGGCCAAGATTACTGTCTGCATGGTGTAACTATCATGCTCGTCTGACAAAGTAGTACTGACGAAAACGCGATGGTCGAGAACATCTGTGAGAATCAACCGCGAAAACACATCGATAGAGGGGTGTCTCCCGTTTGTACTGCCTAACCCATGATTCTGTGTTCAGATAGATAGTTCAGGGAGCTACGTCTGATTTCGAATCTGTGCCTGAACGACCGACGTGACCTCCCCCTGGGAGACCATGTCCAGACGAGAGTCCTCACGGAGGGTTTCGAGAATCGTCTGTGGTCGTTCACCGAACTGAAACTCGAGAAACATCCCCGAGCGAGGACCGTGACTCCGACGTTCGAAGTCGACCAGGGAGTACGTCGTCATCTCTTTCATCTTGTTGACGTACGTTTCCTGATGATACTGTTCAGCCTCGATGGAGTCGGTCAGGAACTGATAGACGCGATACCCTGTTGTACTGCGAGCGGTGCCATCATCGCTCTCTGCGGCAACAGCAGCTGTAGCGTAGAGACACAGTTTTTTCTGTGTGCTGATACCCCGAACAACCTCGAGCACTCGATTCTTCTCGACCTTGTCCTGGGCACCTCTCACATGTTTCTCACGAACTTGTTCAGCGCTTTCGCGTTCGGCGAGCTCGCCAGCGACACGCATCAGGTCGATTGCTTTGCGGGCGTCCCCGTGAGTCTGTGCTGCGAACGCTGACGCGAGGGGGATGACATCCTCCGCGAGCGCGTTCTCGTGAAAGGCATCGCGACGAAGTCGGAGAATCGACTGGAGTTGGTTGGCATCGTAGTCATCGAAGTGTACGTCCTCGGGAGTGAACGAGCTGAGTGCCCGACTTCCAACGGACTCCATCATCTTCGTATCGTTCGAAATTGCAACGACAGAGACGTGGGCAGTCAGTTCGTCGTTGGCTCCCGCTCGCGATAGCTGATACAGCAGGCGCGAGAATGCAGGGTCCTGTTTGTCCCGGCGGCCGACGAGCATATCGAGTTCGTCCAGCACGAACACAACAGAGTCGAAGTTCTCGTTTACAATACGGAACAGTTCGTCCCATTTCTCTTTGGTTGCGACGCCGTGTTTCGGAACGGTAACTTCAACGCCAGCCTCTTCTGCGGCACAGCAGACGAGTTCGTATACAGCGACACCGAGGGTATCGAGACCCTGGCAGTTGACCTCGATAGTCCCGAATCGAATGTCCCGGGACCGACAGATTCGGCTGATGTTGTTGCAGACTGCTTTAGTGATGAGTGATTTCCCTGTTCCGGACGGGCCGTACAGAAACAGGTTTGGTGGACGGTTGTTTCCGAGTGCAACACGGAGCATCTTGGTGACGTTTTTGAGCTGTTCGTCTCGACCGACGATACGGTCCTCCTCAACAATGTGGTTCGGGTCGAGAAGAGACCTGTCTCTGATGAGTCCGTCCTGTTCGTCGAACTCCAGGAGCATATCTTCTATCGACTGTGAGCGGTCCTCGTCGTGGACAGGAGTGCTGTGACTCTGTTCTGGTGAGTCACCGACAGCGCTCGGTAGGTTCTCACCCTGTTCGAAGCTGCTGTTGATATCGTCACTCTGTTCGAGCGAATTCTGCTCCACTGTTGATTGGTCGTCCTCCTGTTCGACACCGTCCATCTGGGATGACTTGGCGTTGCCGTCGGGTGGTTCTGAGACTGGAGAGGTATCTGAAGAACTTGAGGCGTCGAGCGACGATTGTAAATCAGCCTGTCGTGTTGGTTGTTCGTCTTCATCTCCGCCGACAGCCTGTGCCGGCCCTGATTTCTGGTTGCTCGATTCTGGGGTCTCGGATTCAGAATTCCCGTCCACTGTGTCCCTGTCACGGGTACCCTTTGGCGGAGAGTTCTCAACATGAGTGTCCCCGCTCATCGAGTTACCCACTGATTGTCCCGGATACCCTCCGGTCTGTTTTGACCCATCAACCTGGCCGGTTTGCTCCTCTTCATCAAGATTCGATGAGTCAACGCCGTCATCCTCGGAGGTCTCCGATGATGTCGCAGGAGTCTCACCGTTTTGAGACTCTTCCGTTGATTTGTCGGAGTTACCGGAGTCCTCTGTTACCATATCACCTAACAGACAGTCCGTGTTTAAAAAAGTTCGCAAACCTCTATCGATGTGTGATTTGTCGTTTCAGCTTCTTATTCGTGATTATAGACTCCCTTCGAGTAGAAAGAGAGTTCTAATAGAGTATCGACCGACGATGTGAGCGCCCAGCAGCAAACATGAATACGTTATAGTTAGATGTATACGAACCACATTTTTTTAGTAATGAGTACTATCGTAATAGAGGTAGAAACTTGAGAAACATCGATACGGAACTGAGTTAGAAATACCCAGGTAAGAGTATCGTGTGAGTAAATGAAACCTACTTTCATCTCGACGAGCGAATCAAAACGGAGAAACGAAGCATCTAGATCTGAGTGGACACACACCCCTCTATCGATGTGTTCGGACAAAAAGACGCGGTGAGACTGGCCATTCGAATTCTGGTGACGTTGAGTATGAGAGTTCCATGTGAAACTACAGTACGATTTCCATACCGTAGAGAGGTGCTAACGCCATAAATTACCGTGCTGAAACGGCACGTATACTGGATGATTGATAAGGTTCTATCACTCAAGTTGCGTCGTCAGTGAAAGGACAAATTCCAGAGAGAAGTATATATCGAACACATCGATAGAGGGGTGTGAGGGTGTAGATTCTAGATAGCTAGTAGTAGTAGTCAGCAGAAGCAAAGAACGGTACCCATGAATTGATACTCTACTCGACAGAAAGTGCGTCAAACAGACCTCTATTTCGTGATAACGTGGATTTCATTCTTTAGCTACAGATTGAATCTCAGATATCGTGATCACTCTTTCACTCTCGAACACATCGATAGAGGGGTGTCTGTGTGTTCTAAGGTGTTACACTGCATCTGTTTGATGGCTCCAGCTCGAGGCTGGCCAGTGACACTTCGTCGTTCAAAACGATTCGACACTCATTCACTCATTGGACTTCCTGTTGTCCCTGTATATTTCTCCAATCAACGCCCTGTATTGGTTGTTTACCATGGCGAAACAACTGTGTAACAATGAGGGTTACCCCCTATTTTCGAAGTACCGGGCGTGTTCACCGCACCGCACGCTCGGACGGATTGCCAAGAGACCCTGCCCGCCATTACGTCTTCTCGACGTAATGTCAGACCCCTGTGAGCTCCTGTTCATTGCGCCTCTCCGGCGCAATGTTTCATGGTCGCGCTGTAATCGTCCGCAAACGCACACATGTCACTTCGAGAACTCCTGGAAGTGTCTGACTCTTCCACGTCGTGGTTTCCCTCAGAAACAGAGTTGACCGGCTCCCCTCACCCGCTTCTCCAGTTACTGACCCGGTACGAGCGGGAGCTCTGGTTTATGACGCTCAGCGCGATGCTCATCGACATCACCCTTACCGTTCACGGACTACAGCTCGGTCTGCGTGAACTCAATCCTGTCGCACGGGCCGCTCTTGATTCTGTAGGCGTCCTCGGACTGTACGGACTCAAGATCTGTGCGCTCCTGTTCGGTGTCGTTGCAGTTCAAATCATTCCCAACCGGTACTCCCCGCTAGTTCCCCTGGGACTGGCGATTCCATCCGTCATGGCCGTCGCGATAAATACGACTGTCATTGCATACGTGGTGGTTTGAAGCGGTTGGTCCAGTACCACGATGAAATGTTGTATACTCGTGAACAGCTCAGCGCTATCTTCAAGCAATAGCTAACCTTTCATCCAACTCCACATCTTTGACAGTAGATATCCAACTCATTCGATGACCGATTGCTGCTCTTGATATCTGTTCCGTACTGTGACAGCTGTCACTCCGGCTGCTTCGGCGACCTCGTGTTGTGTTCGCTCGTCTTCGTGCTCGATTGATGCCGTGTATATCGCTGCTGCAGCGAGACCAGTCGGAGATTTTCCGGAATGAAGCCCTTCCGACGCGGCCTCCGTGAGTATCTCTACCGCGGTTCGCTGAACGGATTTGTCCAGGTCGAGTTTCGAGCAGAATCGTGGAACGAACAGCTTCGGATCGACTGGTTTCATCTCCAGGCCCAGCTCTGCAGCGAGATAGCGATACGACCGCGCAATTTCGATACGCTCGATTCGTGCAACAGACTCGAACTCGTCGAGGCTGCGTGGAATCTCTTCCTTGCGAGAAGCAATGTACAACGAACTGGCCGCGACAGCTTCGATGGACCGCCCCTGTATCAGGTCCTCGTCGAGTGCCTGCCGGTAGATTACCGCTGCACCTTCTCTGGTCGTCTGTGGAAGGCCGAGAGCACTGGCCATTCGATGAATCTCGACCAGGGCAATCTGGAGATTCTGCTCGCCAGACCCTTCAGTCCGCATTCGCTTTTGCCATCGTCGTAACCGTTCGATCTGTCGACGTTTCGATGGCGTCAGTGACTGACCATTGGCGTCGACGTTCTGCCAGTGAATCTCCGTCGTCAGCCCCTTATCGTGCAGCGTCTCCGAAAGCGGTGACCCGACGCGCGACTGCTCTTCACGCTCTTTCTGAGTGAAGGCAGTCCACTCCGCACCTCTATCGATGAGGTCCGTTTTCACGATGTACCCACACTCCTCACAGGCTACCTCGCCTCGAACTTCGTCTTTCCGCAACTTGTCGCTGTCACACTCCGTACAGTGCTCTAGATAGGGCGAGTTCTTCGAGGGTCCCGATTCGTTTCTCTCTTTCTGACGGATAAATTCACTACTCATTATTACTCAGTTTGCCAGTTTGTCATCCGAACTGGTCTCTGGAGCTCTCCACAGCTCTGGACGTCATCCTGCACTCTGTCCATACCCGAACTATCTCACAGTCTGGTTTTGTTATAAAGTATTTAATCCAGTGATGGGAAAGGGTGTGTCAGTTAACGTGATGTAAGTTGACATCGGCAAAATGGGCCTAAAATACAGTTGGGACCAACACACGTAATCAGTACTGTGGAGTATCACTCGTGGGTTATGACGATATTTCTTCGAGAGGACTCTGTGTGCTCTGGAGGGACAAAAACACTCCCACAGCTCCATTCGAGGACGCAAAACACTAACCGCTATTTGCAGTGAGTCTCGCAGTCGAGTTAGCTAACTGCGTCTGGCAGGACCTCACCCAGGTCATACGTCTGTGCAAGCCCAACACTGGTTATTCCAAGAATAAGAAACAGCAGAACGACTGCCGAACTGAGTCCGTACTGGCTGGCGCCGGCTTCGGCAACAAGGAACAACGCAGCACCCGACAGGCTAAGCCCCAGATACATCTTGTGCCACGCGCGCTCGTCTGGTTCACCAAGATACGACCTCACCTGGTCGGCGTTTTGTGACAGAACGACTGTCCCTCTGTTCTGATCGAAGTCGATGATGTTCATGTCGTCCATTTTCGGCAAATGGCACTGGTAGAGGCCCACGTAAACTCGCTTTCGCTGAGTTGATGAGATTGCTTTTATCGTCGTGTCATTCTCGATGGCTGCGATATGCTCAGCGAGGTCACTCAAAGACGATTCACCATCGTGTTCTTCGAGATAGTGAAGAACTAGTCGGCGACGTCTGTTTTTCAGAATTTCGAACACCTGGTCGAGAGGAAGATCACTAGCGGTTTCCTCCCCGGTGGAGGCACTGTCACCGCCGCTCCCACCCTGTTCTGGCGAGCCTTTCTGTTCTCCCTGGGACGGTGATTTCGTGGCTGATTGTTGCTGACTTGTTGGACTGGACTGTTCTCCCGATTGTCGTTTGTCGAGTACACTTGCTGGTGTTAGCTCGAACCAGCTCGTGTTCAGGCTCATGTATTTATTAATCATCGTTTCTCCCCCTTGGGAACCTGTAATCCGATCTCTGACGTGCGTTTCGTTGTCTCATACATAATACTTAAAATTTCTCTTTTGCTTGAGTGTCCGCTATTTTTAGTTATGCGCCTGTGGCAATCTGGTGGGTAATCCACAAGTAAGCCTCTCAAACACGTTCGAACGCATAGTCATCAATACGCAGTTGGTACCTACGCAGCGTTCGTGGTGGATGACTCGTTCAGGTACTATTCCCCTACTCACTGGCTCGGTTTGAACTTTCGTGTGAAACTGTGTCACTACTCCGACCATCCCGCGACTGTGGCTTTGTTATCTATTCCCTTCTCTACGGACGCGTTCCTTCTCGTATGTTAAAATAGGGTGTATCACCAGTAGTTGTGCTATACTTTATTTCGATATCTCGACCAAGCCGGTATTTCGGGTGTAACAAAGTGATGCATTGCCGTATAAATATTAAGATGAGTAAACTCGGCGGAGGCGCCGCCAGTTTCGACGAAAATCTGTAACGAAAGTGGACTTTCACCAGACCACACGTTGATCGAGTACACAGTACATTAGCGAACCCAAGGAACTGTCTATGGAGGCCACTGATACATCGCTATCCCAGGACGTCGTTTTCGAGTTGCTCAGCAGTCCGCGCAGAAGATACATTCTGTACTATTTGCGCCAGAGTGAGGAGGCTGTCGAGCTGACGACACTTGCCGAGCAGGTGGCAGCCTGGGAAAACGAGACTGACGTGGATAACATCACTGAGCAAGAACGAAAACGAGTGTATGTTTCCCTCTACCAGACTCATATACCTCGCCTCGACGAGGCTGGCGTAATCGAATACGACAAAGATTCGGGGATGGTCGCTCTCGCAAGCCAGGCGAGGGAAATCGACAACTATCTTGATTCCACCGAGGAGCGGTTCTCCTGGCAGTGGGGCTATCTCTTGCTGGCACTGGCAAGTGCAGCCATTCTCGGATTGACGATAGGTCAGGTGGGGCCGTTTGCCGAGGTGCCAGAGGCTCTCGTCGCCGTCGCTATTCTGGTGGCGTTTACAATCGTTGCTATATCACACACTGTGTATCGTATGTGGGAGCGTCGATCGATTCCCGAGGAGCTGAACCAGCGGTTGTGAATGCACGTGTGTACGAAAGCCTGGAGGTCTTGAAGGAACAGAAGGGAACTGCGCGAAAGCTCACGAATACAGTCGTAGGATAACGCGTACCTTTCGTGCGGTCTCGGAACGCATTCCCAGATTTCGAGGGCGAGGTAAGGATGTGCATCGGTAAGGGGAGATGAAGCCCGCTATCTCGCCGGGGTGTCGTATTGGCACGGCCCAGAACGCAACTCGCATGGAAAGCGGACTTGGGACCATCTCGATTGTGTGATCGCCATCCGTGATGGGGTCCCCACGCCTTCAGTCGTGAGAGGTGGTCAGTTGTTTGCTGTCCCTCCCTCTCCTTCACGCAAGACGTGTAGCTTTTCGCAGTTCAAACAGCCGTAGACACGGTTGTTGTTGTCTCCGAACACACGGGCGAACTGGAACGAAATATACGAATCACACTTCTCACATTGGTTGATCTGGTGGCTGGCGGTCCGTTCCTGTTCCCGGATGGTATTTCCTGACATCACATCTTAGGTTTTCAGTACCGTGATTTTGTTATCCCCTCTTTATTTTGAACGAACCGTTTCGTCGGGCGGTGTGGATGTAATTACCTTCTCTCACGCGGGCAGTACTCAAAAAATAACTCCCATCGTTCGTGTTTCCTCTCTCGGGGTCGAAAAACAACGGCAATGAGGTACTGTCAGTCCGAGCCTGACTCGGATTGAGGCATGAGCTGCTCTGGCTCTCGTTTGTAAACGGGCGTCTCCGCAAACTCTTGCATGCGCTGCAACTCCTGTTCTGAGATATGCTTGGGCATCATTTGCTTTACCCCCCCGTACTACCCTTGTAATTTGTTGCCTGCTGTCTGGTACGGCTGTGCTAGAACCGATTTAACCACCAGTCTCCAAACATAATCAAAATGTGCAATTAGAAAATCACTACTTTGCAATCATGCCCAGTCACAGCCTCAACGCTATAACTTTGGTTTTGTGGGCTGTTCTAGCCGGTTCATTACTATACGAAGATTACTCAAAACGGGGAGTGTCATGACACCGAATTCGTCGCATACATCCGTTCGACCCCGATACCAGTCGGCGCCTTCCTGGAGAGAGCATTGCCAGGACATTGATTTCGATTACACAGAGGATAGTGTCATAGAAGGGGATGCACGTGACCCCGACCTCAAACCGGTCGGTGACGAGTCGCCGTCACTATCCGCATATCACCGTCTCGTTCTATCCACTCTCGAAGCGAATGGTGGCGAAGCAAGTATTGTCCAACTCGCGTTCGACGTTGTACACCGCAGTAACTCTCGGGGAGTTCACGAACAAGATTCACGCTCGGTTCGAGAGACGTATCTCCGGATTCACTCTACGATTGTCGAGGACTTCACCGAACAGGGGCTCGTGGACTATTGCAAGTGCGAAGGAACTGTTCGACTCGCTAGGTAGTTCTTGGAGTGGATGGCGTGGCTCATAGCTACTGACATCCTTTGGGGCTCATGACAATTAGCTGTCTCCCTGAGCTGATGCCGATATTCGAGTTACACGCTTCGTTTCACGGCACTGCGTACCTGAATAGTACGTATGTTTGACGAAATCAGGATATAACTATGATATATATCTCCAATTTTGCCTGTGTGAGCGTACTAGCAATTCCCGATTATCGCGATGGAAATCCGTATCAGTCGAATCTCCAGGCCGGTCTCGAGGACGAGGTCACCTACGGTCACAAAGACAGGCGCGCTCCAGTCTGTCGAGCAATACTGTCGGGGAACGTCACGGTCGTTCATTTACACTGGTTCAGCGGATTCTTCAAGGGCGAGACACACGTGGAAACTGCCAAACGACTTTCCGTGTTCCTGCTCTGGCTGTTCTTAATCCGACTTCGAACCATCCCGATGGTCTGGACTGTCCACAACGTCCGAGTTCACGATTCTGAGTATCCACGACTGGAACATCTGCTCAAGCAGTGGTTCATCAACTCGAGTTTGTGCTCTCGTCTTATCGTTCACTGCGAGGCTGTCCAGGAGGAGCTTCTTGACGAGTATGGCCTCTCACCCTCTATCCAGGAACGGATCGATGTTATTCCTCACGGACACTATCTTGAGAATTACCCGAGCGAGGTGACACAGCAAGAGGCGCGCGAATCACTGGGTCTCTCGGAGTCGGACACAGTGTTTCTGTTTTTCGGGAAAGTGTGTCCGTACAAGGGCATTGAAACACTCCTCGAGGCCTTCGAAAATCTCTCGATACCCGACAGACGGCTTCTCATCGCTGGAAATCCGGTGTCTGACGAATTCGAACTGACCCTTCTACGACAGTCCAAATCTGACAGACGGATTCTGACCGTGTTTGAGTTCATTCCCGACGACGAGATTCAGCTCTACATGAGTGCAGCGGATGTTGTTGTGTTGCCGTATCGGAGAATCAGTACGTCCGGGAGTGCGGTTCTGGCGATGTCGTTCGGACGTGCAGTTGTCGCTCCGTCACTGGGTTGTCTGCCGGAACTCCTCAGCAATGACGGTGCAGAGATATACGACCCGTCCAAACCCGACGGTCTCAGAACAGCTCTCGAAACGGTCATAGATAGGGACCTGGAAGCCATGGGTTCGTACAATAAGCAGACAGTTGCCGATTACGACTGGGACCGCATCGCTGAACAGACACAGGAAACGTACAGGAAAGCAAGATAACCGCTCGTTCGAACAGACTTGAAAGAGCTGTCTACTGACCAAGAAAACACTCGTTACCACCACCGTGCTTTCAGTGGGATACTGTAGCTTGGCTATAACAAAACTCCGTCCGGCATTTTTTGAATCACCTGCCGACCCTGACCTCGTCTGATGAAACGAGTGGGTGCCACGCGAGGATGATGAGATACGGGTCGGTTAACTGTCGATCAGCAGGCCAACCATGTACAAGGGAAAATATGTTGCCGTCGTCGTTCCGGCCTACAACGAAGAGGGTTTTGTCGGGGATGTCATCGAAACAGTGCCGTCGTTCGTTGACAGGGTGTATCCGGTCGATGACTGCTCGACAGACGGCACCTGGACCGAAATCTGTCGGACCGCTGAGCGGGTAAATTCGAGCACAGATACACCGGAGGGTGAAGAAGTTCGAACTGCAACCGACGGTGGAACATACAGCCGGGTCGTTCCAATTCAACACCGACAAAATCGGGGAGTTGGTGGAGCAATCAAAACAGGATACCAGCGTGCCATGGCCGAAGGTGCGGGTGTCATCGCGGTAATGAACGGCGATGGGCAGATGGACCCTGACATGCTCGACCGCCTTCTCGACCCTGTCGTTGAGGGAAGAGCCGCATACGCGAAAGGAAACAGACTGGAATCGAGCGACCACTGGGCTGGGATGTCCTACTGGCGGCTGTTTGGAAACGTCCTGCTAACGCAGCTGACGCGAATCTCTTCCGGATACTGGCGAATGAAAGACCCGCAGAACGGGTACACAGCAATCTCGGCCTCGGCCCTGGAAGAGATAGACCTGAACGCGGTTTACGAGGAGTATGGGTTTTTGAACGACATGCTCATTCGACTGAACGCAAACGGCATGCGAATTGCCGATGTCGAGATGGAAGCGATTTACGGTGATGAGAGCAGTTCGATACGGTACAGTCAGTTCGTCCCCAGCCTTTCGTGGTTACTTCTGACCAGCTTCCTCTGGCGTCTCAGGACCAAACACGCCGCAGGGCAACGACTCGCCACAGCACCGTATCTCGCTGGAATTTTCGGTTGCGTTCTTACAACGGTGTTGCTGACACTCCACCTCACTAACGTTGGTAGTTCTTCGACGGGAGGTGTCGCTCTTGTACTGGCTCTTTCGATCGGCCTCCTGCTGTCAGGAATGCTGATAGAAAGCCAACAGAACAGCGTTCTTCAGCTGACTGTGAGCGACTGAGGACACAGGCGCTCCATAACAAAGCGCCAAACAGGACAGGTGATAGTAGATGAGACCGGTCATCAACATCTGTATACGTCCCTCTGCCGGGTTGAGCTCGAACAGTTGTAAAACGACCTCGAAATCACGTTCTATGGTCAAACTGTGACAATGAAACTCTGTGTACACGGCCTCGGATACGTCGGCCTCGCAACGGCTGCACTGTTTGCGAACAACGAGTACCAGGTCGTCGGGTACGATATCGATCCGTCGGTCACCGAATCGTTACGAAGCCGGGACTTCGACCGTTCGGAGGCGGAGCTCGAAGCATACGTTCACGATGCTCTCGACACAACTCTCTCAGTCAGTGACGAACTCGTCGAAGCCGACTGTCACCTCATCTGCGTTCCGACACCGTACAGTAACGGTGCAGACGTGTCCTACGTCGAGGAGTCGGCCGGTGCTATCGAGAGTGTTCTCCGTCCGGGGGACACTGTCGTCGTGGAGTCGACGGTGCCACCCAGAACCACCACGTCTACCGTCGCCCCATTGCTCGAACAGTCAGGTCTCGAACGGGGAACGGATTTCCACCTCGCATACACGCCCGAAACGATACTCCCTGGCAACACTGTTCCCGAACTCCGTGAAAACGACCGTATCGTCGGCGGTATCGATGCCGCGTCGACCGACATCGTGTACGAACTGTACGACGAAGTAACGACAGGCACCGTTCACCGGGCGGCGGATGCGACTACTGCAGAGTTCATCAAACTCGCCCAGAACGCGTTTCGTGACGTGAATATCGCGTTCGCAAACGAACTGGCGGTCCTCGCAGACGATTACGGCGTCGACGTAAGAGACGCTATCGACCTCGCAAACACGCATCCACGTGTCGACGTTCTCGACCCAGGACCTGGGGTCGGCGGCCACTGCTTGCCGGTTGACCCGCTGTTCCTCACGGAGGATTCAGATGAGGCAAAGGTAATCGAAGCCGCCCGAAACGTCAACGACGGAATGTCCGGGTACATCGTCTCTCGGCTCAGAGAGGAACTCGGTCCGCTTGCCGGGAGACGAATTGCCGTGCTCGGTATCGCGTACAAAGGCAACGTTTCTGAGATACGCAACAGCCCTGGGCTCGCCGTCGCCCACGCACTCAAGGCCGTCGAGATGGACAAGAGACAGATGGCTGACGGTGGGTCGAATACTGTCAACGTCCGTCTCAGCGACCCCCATGTGGACAACCAGTTACTCGAACTATCCCCAATCGAACAGGCACTTATCGGCGCTGATGCTGCTATCGTGACCACCGCTCATGACGAGTTCAGGGGGTTGGACCCAGCCCGCGTTTCTGAGCTACTCCACACTGACCTCGTCTTCGATACGGTCGATATTCTCGACCACGACAGGTGGACTGCCCACGGCTTCACCGTTCTGGGTGTCTGATTCGACCGCTAGCGCCTGGTTGAACCAGCATTCTCTCCGTCTCCGGGTTTGGCCGTGATTTCCGTGAGGTCGATGACACTGGCGCCTGTTAGGGACCGAGTAATAATACCACAATCATCCGTCCGCTTGAACTGTAATGGTGGATGACGGGAGCACACGCCACAACCGCCTGTTCGTGGTGGCTGGCTGTTTCTCGCTGTTTGTCGCGCTCCGGCTGACAATCGATGGTGTGATTTCGATAACGGCCTCGTCGATTCTGACACCGAGTATCGGATTAGCGATTCCGTTAGGGGCTGTCTTTGGCTTCCCCGCCGTCATCGGGCTCGTCAGCGGAATGGTCGTCACACAGCTAGCGCAAGTCGGATTTTCGCTGTTAGTGGTGTTCGACGTTGGGGCGATCTTCGTCCTGTCTGCAGTTCCAGCAGCTGTGTGGCAATCTCAGGTGGCACTCTGGGGGGAACGGACGGTCGATATCCAGGGGGTGACCGGACTGGCAGTTCTGGCACTTATCGCGTCAGTTGGCGGAGCCTCATTGTTCGCCTGGGGAGGCGAACTGCTCGGGTTGTTTCCGTTCTACGTCGCGGTTGTCGAGACATCGATGCGATACGTCCTCGCGACCGTCCTTGTCGCCCCTGCGGTGTTGCTTCTCGCGTCGCTGCTCCAGCGTAACAGGTCACGGCCGTCTCCACCGACGAAATTCGGTGTCGGTTTCGTTCTCCTCCCGCTCCTGTGGGCTCTCCTGGCGTTCGTCGGAAGCCTCGGCTTCAACGTTCGCGAACGGATTAGCCAGTTCGTGTTCGAACAGTACGGGGTAGAACTCCTGTACAACGTACTTCACCCGGACATTTTCGGGCAAGGTGGACGTCGCATTCAGGTACTGTTTGGGGCAGTTATGCTCGTCGCGTGGGGCGTCTCAGTTGTAGCTCCACTGTACGAAAATTCTCGGCGCAGCCCTGACGAGTCAGCGGACGAAACCGACTCCGCGCGTTCGAATTTCGATAACGACGGCACAGGTGTGTCTCATCCTGAAGAGATGGAGGTTCGATAGATGAAGCTCACACGCCGAGATGCGCTCAAGGCGATTGCGGTCGGTGGTGGCGCAGCGGGTGCGTCACTTGCTGTTTCGGAGTCGCTCGCTGGCGAGACCGACCGAACGACCGAAGAGGGGTACACGGAAGGGGATATCGAGGTGTTACTGCTTGTGGCCGAAGTCGTGTACCCGTCGTCCGTCGAGGTTTCGGAGGAGTTCGTCGAAACGTACGTCCGCCGACTCCCTGGTGACCGACAAGCCGAACTATCCGAAACTGTCACGGAGCTGAACTGGATTACAGAAACACGGTACGGGCGAGCCTTCGAAGAGAGTTCGACCCGCTCTCGACGAGAGACGATGCTTCGCTCGCTCGGGGTCGATCGTGTCGAGTCGTCGTCCGATGGAACGATTCCACAGCGAATCCGCTATCACCTCGTAAACACGCTCCTGTATGCACTGTTTACCAGTCCAACAGGGTCAGAACTCGTTGGTATCGTAAGTCCGATGGGCCACCCCGGTGGGTTCGCTCAATATCAGGTGAACAATGAGTAAGCACGCGAACGACGTTGGAACCGTACCAGGCGACAGTGACCGAACACCGCTCGACAGGCAGGACGTCTGCATCATCGGTGGTGGAATCGCGGGGGGGCTCGTGGCCTATTCGCTGGCACAACGGGGGTACAATGTCGTCATTCTCGAAGCTGGCCCCTGGATGGACGACGTTGATGGCCAAGATAGAGTGGAAAAAGCGCTTCGCCCCGAGCATAGCTGGGATGAAATATGGGATGCGGGAATCGACCCGGAGCGCGACAGGTACACGGAATCTGTGCCATCTGCACTCAGCGTTCGACTCAACCGCAATAGGCTCAAGGCCGTCGGCGGGACCACACATCACTGGGCCGCCCACGTTCCACGGATGCTCGAGAAGGACTTCGAGATGAACTCCCGCTACGGGCTGGCTGTGGATTGGCCGATTGATTACGACGACCTCAGGCCGTACTACGCCCGCGCAGAGGCGGAAATCGGAGTCGCCGGTGGTGGTGACAACCCGTTCGTTCCTCGCGATGAGGGCCCACCGATGCCTGCTCATCCCCGGAGTGAGACGGACAAGCTCTACTCGGATGTCTGTGCGGAACTGGGAATCCGAACCCACAGTAATCCGCTGGCAATCAACTCGGAGACGTACGACAGGCGAACACAGTGTCTCGGATTCAGCACCTGTGCACCGGTCTGTCCGTCAGGAGCGAAGTACACTGGCGACGTTCACATCAGGAAAGCTAGAGAAGACGGTGCGGTCATCCTCGACCGCGTCCCGGCCATGCGGCTCGAACACGATAGCTCCGGAACATCGGTGGACTCCGTTGTCTACGTCACCCCCGACGGTGAGGAGCATCGACAGTATGCAGACCAGTTCGTGTTAGCCTGTGGCGGAATCGAAGCACCGCGACTGTTGCTCCTCTCTGAATCGACACAGCATCCGGATGGGCTTGCAAACAGCAGCGGTCGCGTCGGAAACCATCTCCACTTCGAATGTACCGTTGCGGTCGATGCGACGTTCGACGGACCGACAAACAGCCAGCCAATCGGATTTCTCACCACGGTCAGCGAGGAGTTCTACGAACATGACCAGGCCAGACCGGGGAGCTATCGTCTCAGGTTCAGGAACGCGGACCCACAGTCCCCGCTGTCGGTCGCCCTGGGCGCCAGAAGTCCGCTGTCGGAGCCGATTCGAGGCGCCCCCTGGGGTGACGACCTCCTCGACCACATGCAACATTCGAGCGAGAACCAGTCGTTGCGTATCGATGCACAGATAGAGATGTTACCACTCGAGGACAACACGATAACCCTCAGCGATACCGAGACGGATTCATATGGGAACCCCGTCCCGCACCTTTCAGTGGACGTCGGGAATCACACGATTGAGACAGGTGAGGCTGCTATCGAGAGAATACGAACGATATTCGACCAGCTCGGGGCGACGATTACGAACATCAGTGACCCTTCCCAGCAGCAACTCCAGTATCACCACAAGGGGACGACGAGAATGGGAACGGATCCGGCTCGAAGCGTCGTCAACCCGCAGCTTCGAACTCACGACCTCCAGAATCTCTGGATTGTCTCTAGCAGCGTCTTCCCCACCGGCGGTGCTGTCAATCCTACGTTGACGATTGGGGCTTTGGCATTGTACGCCGCGGACCACATCGAGGGCTCTCTTTGAATCTCGTTCGATAGTACACGAGTGTGCCGAAGCGCAGTATTCAGCTGCACTTTCCCAGATACTCCCAATCAAGTGAGTCACCGTGGCGTTGAACCCGGTACTTGTACGGCCCGTGTGGACAACCACCGCAGTCTTTCCCACACGGGACTTTCTTCACGACGATGGTGCCTGACTGTTCCGTTTCGACGTCGACCAGTTGTTCGTCGTCCGCAGCGAGCTCATCATTTTCGATGTCGGCGGCTTCGCGGGCGCGATAATACGCGAGAAGTTCGTCGACGTAGTCTCGGACGACTTCGAGCGTATCTCGACCCTGACGATGTAACGGTTCAGCGACGTATGCGGGCAAGTCTGACGGCGGTTCTGGCTTCGACTGCTCCATTCTTACCAAACAATTCGGCGCACCCTTCCTATATATTTCGAACTGTTTGGTAAGAATAGTCTGCGCATCTCAGGTCGTGTTGATGAAACCGTGTCATGAAAGAGACGACACCGAGATTGTGACCGGGGTGTGTCTCTGAACGCTACGAGACGGCACTCTCCATGGAAGGCTCGCTACCGTCCAGGTCGATATCACGGACATACATCTCCCCACAGAACCCGTCGGTGGTGAACGAACCCGGACTGCCAATCAACTCCTCGTACTCGGCCCAGTCAGCGAGTAGTTCGAGACTTTCTTCGAAGGTAATTCTGGGCTCCCAGCCCAGGGTGCGCTTGACCTTCCGGGTGGAGAGACGACCGAGTGTCGACTGCATCTGTATCTGGTTATTCGGCGGATAGGGGTAATTTGCTTCCACTGTCTCATCTTGATGTCCGGACTCCGTGGGTTGTGTGGTGTTGATACGGTCTTTGATGTCTGCCTGTGCGCTTTCAGGCAGTCGCCGATACAGCGACTGGGCCCAGGGTGTCTGTTTCAGCTCTTCGGCCGTGAGCTTGACCGTATTCGGGGACGTGAGAAGTCGTTTTCCGAGACGGACGGGCGGGATGACGCTATCTTCGAGATAGCGAAGCTTCCTGTACACCGCTATCTCGTGCGTTGACAGCGACGTGATCGGTGGGGGATCGTCCAGCCAGTTGCTCAGCTCCTGGTAGTACTGACTCCATGTTACGGGCTCGTCGTCGGCAACGAGAAACACCTCTCCGGCGGCGCTGGGAGCTTCCAGGGCTCTGAGTATCACATCGACGAGGTTGTCGACGTACACCTGGTTCAACTCCCCAACACCGCCGTCAGCCAGTACTGCACCCTCCTGTATCTGTTGGAGTGGCTTGCTGACCCATGGGCTGTGGGGGCCATATACGATACACGGCCTGAGCGTCGTCGGTTGCAGTGTGCCGTCCCACGTGGTGACAACTCGTTCTGCGTCGGCTTTCTGCTCTGCGTACTCGGTATCCGGAGCTAACTCTGTCTCTTCAGTAATCGTCCCGGATGCGTCGTGACCGTGGACGACGGCACTGCTCATGTGAACGTACGACTCGACACCCTGTCGCTCGGCTGCAGCAAGCAACGTCCGAGTGCCCTCGACGGTTACCTCACGGCTTCCATGTGCGCAGTTGACGACGGCGTCACAGTCTGTGAGTATCTCGTCCATGCGTTCGGCATCGAGAATCGATCCCTGTTCGATGTCGACGGGGAGTCTGCCGAGACGCATCGTCCCGGCTCCGGAGACGTTGTGAATCAGCGGTGTCACTGTCGTATCTTCACCGAGTGCGATACGGTGTGACAACCGTCCGCCGATGAACCCACCTGCACCGGTCACGAGAACGTTCGAAATGCTCATTATCGCCCTCCGTCGGGGACAGCTGCCCGTTCCCACGAGTGGGCCAGTTGGCTTCGGTTGGCGTAACAGTCTTCCACGAGCTCCAGTATCTGAACACCAGTGTCTGCTGGTACGTACGAGCGTGTCTCAGCATTGAGTGAGTCGACGAAACGGTCGACTTGCCGGTTCATCCGGTCGATAGATGTCGTTGCTGGAGTGGTCGACTCGGTCGTAACGACTGTGGTTTCTTCGAGCATATCTGAGTGAATACGTACTGACATACCGTCGGGTTCTGCGCTCATCCGTCCGTGTTTCCCCACGATTTCGATACCGTTCGTAATCGAACGGGAGCCGGTGACCTCGAGCCTCCCGGTCGCTCCCATCTCGGGGACGGAGACGAGAAGCTCTGCGTTCGCCTCCAGTCCGTCGTAGCTGTCGTCGGCGTAGTGCTCCACACGCAGCTCCGCGTCGAGTATCCACTGGACAACGTCTAGCAGGTGTGGCCCTTTATCGGCCATCACGCCCCCTCCCGCGAGCTGCTCCGTAATTCGATACATCGAAGCGAAGTCCCAGTCCGTCTCGTCGCCGAACCGGGCGAAAAACTGTTCGACAGGGCCCACCGCTCCTTGCTCGACGAGCGCTCGAAGGAGGCGACAGGCTGGTGCTTCACGGTACTGTCTCGAAATCGCGTACTGTACACCCCGCTCGGCGCTTCGTTCCGTGAGTTCTTTTGCCGCTTCGCTCGACACCGCGACCGGCTTCTCTGTGAGGATGTCTACGCCTACCTCGATACAGTCTCGTGCGATTGACTCGTGGTACTTCGGTGGGGTTGTAATGACAGCTGCATCGACATCGTCCAGGACAGCCGCATGCTCGGTTGCATACTGTGCGGTTGGGGTCTCGCTCGCTACCTCCTTCGCACGCGCTTCGTCTACGTCGACAATCCACGATACAGCTGCGTCGCCGTGTCGCTTGAGTGCAGGAACGTATCGAGACTGTGCGACGGCTCCAGCACCGATGACGGCGAACCTCCACGGTCCGTTTTGAGATGCTTCACTCATTGATGATTACACCGGTGGTGATTTAATCTGTGACCAGTACAGGTCCCGGCCAGTTCTCACGAGCGGCCAGACGGGGCTACAGCTTCGTTCCCAGGTGAGATTTGGCACGACTTCACCGCCGAAACTCTTCTTGTAGTTGTACAGTCCGTTGGTTACTTGCGACGATGTGTACCCAAAGTCGTACGTTTCGTATCCGTTTTCGATTCCCCACTCGATAACGCCATTGTACAGGAGTTCGGACGCGTTATACTCGTAGTACTCTTCGGGAACACCCATCAACCAGCCGTTGATGTAGCCGTCTTTCTCGTTAAGAAGCTCGACCGCGCCACCGGCGTACTCGCCGTTAATTTCGATTGTGAGCAACAGAACTGATGATTCCATCCGACGCAGCTGCGTTAAAAAGGACAGTGGGAACGATGAGCCATCCACCCGGTCCATGACCTGGCTGTAGACGTCGTGGAACTGGCGAAGGTTTTCGACAGTTAGCTCTCTCTCGACCAGCTCGTAATCCTGCTCTTTTCCCTGTTTGATACCCCGTCGCCTGTTACTTCTCATGTTCGACAGAAGCTCGTCGTACCCCACAGTGAGGTCGAGGAGAAACCGACACCCGTCTCTCGTGGGCCTGTACCCGTGTATTTTAAGTAGGTTATTGTATCCCAGCAACTCCGGCTCCTTTGCACGAATCTTGTGGACGATAGTATGGGGGGAGGTAGCGTCCCCGAGCCGCTCTGAAAACAGGGAGATACAAGCCGATTTCTGGGTAGACGCTACCGGTCCGCCAAAGCCCGGATAGAGCGAAGTCAGGCGCGTAACTGGCGTCCTGTCGAACGCAATTTCGAAGTTCGGATAGATTGCGATAAGGTTGGTATCCTTCTCAATCATCAGGTGTTTCGGCTGCTTTTGCAGCCCGTACTCTACTGCTGCAAGCCATTCGTAGCGATGAAACAGACTACTTCCGTCTGCTCGCTCGACGAACGTGTTCCATTTGTCTCTATTGATGTCGTCGATGGAATCAACGACGGTAAGCTCTAACTCATCTTCGGACTCCTCAGCCATGGTGAGTAACGAAACTCATCCTACTGAATTAAGAATAAACCCCATAATGTGGCCACTATCGTGAAACCCGACGGAAACGGTACTGTGGTGTTGCTGCTCTAGAACGCACCTTCGAACGCTAGGACATCCATAACGAATTGTAAGCAGTTCGTGTCGGCGACGTATGATCTGCAATGAGAACATGGACTGAGTATCTTCGCACAGGTGGGGCTCGACAACGTTCAAGCTGGTTGTTGCTATTCGGGGGAGCTCTGTTACTGGGTACCGTCGCGGTTATCCTGAGTGTGCCCGGCTCTGATGGATTCGAACAGTCGATATACTCAGCGTACCCGTTATCGTTCTGGGTGGCGCTTACGTTGACCTTTTTTGTCGGCACGCTCGTTATTTTGCGCGAGGCATTTGCCCCTGAGCCGAATCCGCGCAGCTGGATGAGTGGTTTTGCCCTTTCGCTAACTGCAGCATCGATTCTACTTCTCATGCCGCTCATTCGCGGATACAGAGTGTACGGCCGCGCCGACTTGCTCACACACATAGGGCACACCAGAGTCATTCACGATACGGGCGGTGGTCCGTTTCAGAACATCTACCAGAGCCTCCATCAGCTCGCACTCGCGCTTTCATATGCGACTGGCATGGAGCCGATTACACTCTACAATACCATCCCAGTAGTCATTACTGTATTCTCGATCCTCGCGTCGTATCTGCTTCTTACGACAGTATTCGACGAACGACGCGCACTCATGACGCTACCGTTCGTCATGGTACTCGTCGCTGGAAGCACGCATCTCAACCCCTCACCGTACGCACAGAGCGTCATCTTGCTCCCGTTTGTCCTCTACCTGTTTGCGCGGACACAGGAGACGGATGTCTTCTCGTTCAGGCTCCCACTGGCGCTTACTGTCATCGCCGTGGTCCTTTATCACCCGTTGACAGCGGTGTTTCTGTTAGTGGTCTTTCTGATTCACTACTGTGTCCTCAGGTTCTCGACGTGGCGAAATGCGCCCAACATCTCCACGCCGATATCGAGAGTCAGTGCGACGAGTATCGTGCAGCTCGTGGCCGTGACTTTTCTCGCCTGGTACTACAACTTTGTCGGGATACTCATTCGGTTTGATATCGTGCTCGGACAGCTCCTCCAACCGGGTGAGAGTGAAACTGAACTCGACATGTACGGAGAAACTATTGCGGAGTTTTCCCCGGAGCTGGTCGATATCGCACGCGTGGCCGTGTTCCGGTTCGGAAACCGATTCGTACTGCTTGCACTCGGCTCGACGTTCGTCTTGATGGCTATCTGGCGGTACATACAGGGCGAACGGTTCTCGACACCGTATCTGTCCACCTTCGCCCTGGGATTCATCGTGTTCTCCGCATTTGGTGCGCTTTTCTTGCTTGTAGACTTGATTGGCGGCTTCGGTCGGCCACTCGTGTTCGCGCAGTACTTTGCCGCGTTCCTGGCCGGCTCGATAATTCTCGAACTGTACAACCGAACAGAGAGGCAAACGGCGTTGTTCGTCGGAACGGTTGCGGTCGTCCTCGTTGTCGCGACAGTCTCGATTGCCACTCTGTACGGTTCAGGAATGGCTGCCCAATCGACGAGCCAGGTCACAGACCAGGACCTCGCCAGTGCGGAGTGGTATCTCGACAACGAACTACAGACGACTCCGCTTCAGGAGTCCGGCACAACGATGTACCGATTCGAACACGCACTCGCTGGCAGTGACTCGAACACGGTACAACGCGACGGAACGTTCCCGCCAGAGCGGTTCAACTACACCCAACACGATACGCTCGGTACAAGTTATGACATCGACCAGTACCTCGTCATCACCGAGCGCGGAAAGCAGTTCTATCCAAACTCCTACCCTGGATATGATGACTCCTGGCGGTTCCTCCCAGCTGACTTCGACCGCCTCACTCATGATCCGACCCTCAGCCGAGTATACACCAACGACGACATCGAAATATATCGTATCCACGCCAGTGGCGTGGGTGAGTGAGAACGATCGCTGTCAGATAGAGATGATTTCTGCAGCACGACGAGCGACGAAATAACAGAGGCCGATGAATCCAGCGATGACGATAATCTGTACTCCCCGCCACCATCTGGATTTCACGTCTCTTGGGGCAAACAGGTGAACTGCGACGATAAACCCAACGTACCAGGGGACGAACAGCCGTTCGAACGTGAGAAGGCTTTGTAGCTGGAGGGCCACCATCAGGATGACGAGCCAGACAACCTGAGTAAGCAACAGCCGCCTGATGTTTCTAGAGTGCTCAGTCTCGATCTTCCAACTCCCCAGTGTCTTCAACGCGTTCATAGCTGTCGGCTTTTTGTAGAACTGTCTTGAGTATATTCCTCTTAATATACAGATGCTGTCAGGAAATATCAGCGCAAAAGCAGTACCTCGCTCGTAATATCACCATAACAATCAGCGTCTCAGCACATTTTCGAGCAGATGGGACAACCTCTCGGAGAGACGGGGGACGGGATTCCCTCTATCGATAAACCGACTGACCAGTCTGCAGAGACGACTCATTCCGGTTCGGTGCTGATCGTCTCACAGCAGTTTCCGCCCGACAGAAGTGGTCATGCCTCCCGAATCGACGAGACGACGAGCCTGCTCGCGTCTGATGGCTGGGATGTGACCGTTCTCGCTCCGCCGGCGTGTTTTCCACATGGAGAGTTCGACCGCTCCTGGAGTCGGTCTGAACGCACCGACCGGAACGGTGTCGCTCTTGTTCGACTGTGGTCGTGGCAACCATCGAGGCCCGACCCCGGATTTGTCTCGCGATTCACCTACTATGTTCTGTTCGCGCTACACGCAACGCTCTGGGTACTGTTCAACCAAAGAGAGTACGACGTTCTCGTAACGACAACGCCGCCAATTTCCACTGGGCTTGTCGGGTTCGTTTTCAGAAACGGCGGCTGGGTAATCGATGTTCGTGACCTCTGGATTGATGCGTCGGTCTCGCTCGGATTCGTCCCCGAAGGTGGACTTCTCGAACGGGCAAGCCGCGCGTTTCAGGGCCGAGCACTCCACACCGCAGACCGGATTTCAGTCACTACTCGTACCCTCGGAACCAATCTCTGTGACCAGTACGGGGAGCGACTCTCTCGGAAGTTGCTGCACGTCCCAAATGGTGTTGATGTCTCGAAGTTCAACTCGCGGACAGATGGAGGAAACGTTGTCGCCACGAATACGACAGGCTCGACCGCCGCCGTACCTGACGCTTCGACCGAAGATACCGATATTTCCGGTGAGCTGATTTATACGGGCAATATTGGCCACGCACAAAACCTCGACGAATGTCTGCATGCGCTAACACACCTCCCCTCAACTGTGCGGATTCGTTTCGTTGGTGGTGGTGACGCTGTCCCGAAACTCCGACGCCTGGCAGATGAACTCGATGTCCAAGAACGCGTCTCCTTTGTCGAGCCTGTCCCACAGGACGAGATTCCCGAACTGCTGGACAGCGCTGATATCGGTCTGGCTCCACTCAAGGATGACCCAGAGCTCGCGTATGCAATGCCCACAAAAGTGTACGAGTACCTTGGCAGCGAGCTCCCGATTGTTGTCACGGGACGAGGTGAGATCGAGCGATTTGTTCAGGAGTCTGGGGGCGGAGTCCACGCCAACAGCGACCCCGAATCGATTGCGGCCGCTGTGGAGGCACTTCTGGAGGACGACCACCTCAGGGCGGAAGCCGGGCGACGTGGCCGAGAGTACGTCGAAGAACGCTACGATAGAACGGCGATTGCACGCCAGTTCAGTGCGCACCTTGCAGAGCTGGTCGAAAGGGGGAGTAACGGTGACGTTTGAGGAAGACGGCGACGCCGCTAGCTCTGCCTCTCGAAGGGAGCTCCTCCAGAGTCCCGAACACTGGCCACTGTTTTACGAGACCGCGAAAAACATGGAGATACAGCAGCTGGTTGGTGTCCTCGAACGTCAGAGCCGTCATCTGATCTTTCCCCGATTACCGCTCGATTTTGATGCGCGATACGAAGCACGCGTGCCCGAAAACCCGAGTGCCTCTGCCGACCCAGTTCGAGAGGATACGACACGCCTCCAGAACGCTCTCACCTCTTCGAGACTGTCGGCGTATCAGCGAAGACTTGACAGTGTGAGTGACGGGAGGCTCACCTTCTTGCAGACCACAGTAGCTATCGAATCCGACGATGGAGTCGACTGGTTCCATCCCGAACTGTCGGGCATCGCGGCCCTGTGGGCGCTCAAATTTCACGGCTTCGAGTTTCTCAGGTGGGCATATCTGACCGCGGACTCTCCTGCGGACTGCCCGGAGGTACACGGCGTATTCAAACGGTGGATTCGAGACTGGGCCAGGGACGAGGAGACACGTATCGGCACGCGACAGTATCTCCGTCGGGCCTGGACGCCACACTCTGTTTCCCTTCGTGTGCTGAATCTGTCAAGATACTACAGCTGGTGTGTTCGCACCGAAACTGATACGACGTTTCTCATGCTCCTCCGTCGTCTGATTTTCAAGAACGCGCTCTTCCTCGAGAACCACGTCGAGTACGATATCGGTGGAAACCACCTCATCGAGAACGCCGTTGCACTCGTCACTGCTGGGGTCCTTTTCGAACGGGACGGCACCTCGTGGCTCTCGGAGGGGATAGCCGTTCTCGAAGACGCGTCTGAGCAGTTTCTTGCTGACGGAGGCCACTTCGAACGGAGTCCGATGTATCACGCTATCACGCTCCAACGCTATCTTACGACGCTCTCGCTGCTACGCGAGCGAGGCGAACCCTGGCCGGAGGACGTCGCAGAAACTGCACGCCGTGCATCGCGATTTTTGACCTCGATACGTCCACCAGATGGACGAATACCACTGTTAAATGATGCTGTATACGGGGAAGCGTTGGAACTGGAGAGCTGTCTGGAGTACGCTCGCACCGTGGGTATCTCTCTCGCGGATACGTCTGGACAGGACGCGATGCAGGAGTCAGGCTACTACTGGTTAGGTCAGGAGGAAGACCGCCTCCTCGTCGATGGCGGCCCGTTCGGACCGACACATCTACCGGCGCACTCTCACAACGACTTCTTCTCTATCTGTGTCTGGGTGGACGGGAAACAACTCATCACGGACACAGGAACGTTTCATTATGCACCAAGCTCGCGCCGACAGTACTCCCGGAGTGTCAGCAGCCATAACACGGTCCAGGTCGGAAACGTAGAGCCGATTCCACTCGGCGGTCAGTACCTCGCAGGAAAGCGCCTCCAGCCGGACGTTGCGTTTGTTCAGTCCGAGGGATACAGTCTGTTCGATGGCGCATATCGGCGACGAAGCTCACCTGAGTATGGTCACCGAAGGCGTATCACAGGGGGTGCGGACTGGTGGTTTATCGAGGATACTGTCACAGACACGGGAGAGCGCCCAGTAACACAACGGCTCCACTTTCATCCTGCTGTCGACATTGGTGACCACCCAACCGACTCGGACGGCTACTGTCTGTCGATTGATGGCGAAGGACTGGCGTACATCCTTCCAGCGGGATTCGATGCTATCGCACAGCAGACAACTCCGTACTTTCCCGCGTTTCATCTCGAACGAAGCCGTTCGACGCTCGTTTTTGAACGGGAAGCCGAAGGGACGATGACGTTCCTGTTATCGAAAGACCCGTACTCACGTGAGGAGTTCCGAGCCCTGGTCTCGTCTATCGATGACACTATACCGACAGTCAGAGAGAACCATCCACCGCGCTAGTTGTATACCGACCGTCGCTTCCTCACCGTTACTGGGGGAGTAGCTCGTCCCCAGATGGGGGTGTAGGAAGACCATAACAAACAGGCAATCAGATAAATCAGCCTGCAGTTATGGATTCGCAAGGACGTTCGAGTATTACCGAGTTCGAAGCGAGGCGACAAGCGAACACCTCGTCCAGCGCGTTCCATGGGTACTTCCATCTTGCCTTGGTTGTCGTACTGACGCTCCTGACGGTTGGTCTTGCATTCGCTTTCGGCGAACAGGGTGGCCCCTCTGCAGTTCGTCTGCCGCTGGGCTTTCTGTTCGTCTTTTTACTCCCGGGCTATGCTCTGACGTCGGCGCTGTTTCCCAAATCTGGCTCGGGCATCTTTCACACCTCATCTTCGTTTTCGGTCACAGCCCTCGAGCGGTTGGTTCTTTCAGTCGGGCTGAGTCTGGTCGTCGTTCCACTGATTAGTATTAGTATTGCACTGTTGTCGGTTTCCATTACCCTCGCTTCCGTTCTACTCGGCATCGGGTCGTTCACGCTCGCTATGGTTCTGGTGGCAGCAGTGCGTACGCACAAGACGTTACCACAGGAGCGATACTCGATCGTCTCTGGCGTCCGACGCCTCGATTCGGGGAACTGGAACAAGGTTCAACTGACCTTCGCGGTGATGCTCGTGCTTGCCGCTGCTGGTCTGACTGCGGCAGTCATCGGGGCCGGTGACGGTGATACATACTCCGAACTGGCAATCCACGGCGAGGACGACGATGGTGAGCTCGTTGTGGGTGAGTATCCGGATTCTCTCGAGGAAACAGAAACACTCCACGTTGAAATAGGGAACCACGAACACCAGTCCGTAGAGTATTCTGTTGTCGTGGTATTCGAGGAACTCGATTCAGAGGATACCATTGTTGAGAGAGAAGCGGTCGATAGATTCGAAGTAGAGCTCGACCATACCGAGAACAGGCTGGTCGAGCATGAACTCGAACCCACACGGACGGGCGAATCACTCCGCGTAGCGTATCTGCTCTATGCCGACGATGTGCCTGATCAGCCAGACACTTCGAACGCTGACCGGGCTGTCCATTTTTTCGCAGACGTCTCTGAGTAGCTTTGAGTCAGGGTGTCCATGTTCTCGCTTAACATGCCCGATAGAACTAGCCACTCACTGCGGCGAGGTGGTGATGAGTTGCTCTGTTTTGGTTTCGATTTCCTCTACGTCGATTGTGTCAACAATTCGTTCGGCAGCCTGGCCGTCACCGAACGGTGACTCCCAGACTCCCTGTTTAGTGCTCATCTGTTCGGCAGCTGTCACAATCTCTTCCGGCGAGAGACCGGCAATAACGTTTGCGCCCACATGAACCGTCTCGGGACGCTCGGTGGTGTACCTCAGGGTCACACAGGGTGTGCCGAGAATGCATGCCTCTTCCTGTACCCCTCCCGAGTCGGTAAACACGAGGGAGGCTTCTGACTCGAGGCGAAGGAAGTCGAAAAAGTCCAGTGGCTCGACCAGTTGAACAGCCTCGGGGACAGTGATACCGAACTCCTTGAGATTCGATTCGGCACGAGGGTGAACTGGATACACAACGTCGTGTCCTGACTGTTTTGCGTACCTATCGACACCGCTGAGTAGGGACTTGAACCGTTCGCGGTCATCGACGTTCTCCGCCCGGTGTGCTGTAAGCAGGCAGAATCCGTCAGGGTCCAAACCGAACCGTTCGAGAACGTCGCTTCGCGTCGATGCAAGCGTGCTGTATTGGTCAACTGCATCCGCGACAGTGTTGCCCGTAACTATCACACGAGATGCAGGAATGTCCTCTTGCTGGAGCTGTATCGCTGTCCTCTCTGTCGGTGCAAACAGGAAATCCGATATGTGGTCGACGATGACCCGGTTCGTCTCCTCGGGCATCTCCCTATCGTAACTCCGCAGACCTGCTTCGACGTGCGCAACTGTGGTGTCGAGTTTGCTCCCCGCGAGGGCACCGGCGAGGGTCGAGTTGGTGTCTCCCTGCACGAAAACAACCTCGGGAGCGACATCGAGCAACTCGTCTTCGATAGCGGCGAGCATCTCACCGGTTTGATTGCCGTGGGCGTCCGAACCGATATCGAGATTTATGTGGGGCTCTGGAAGCTGCAATTGTTCGAAAAACACATCGTCGAGCTGTTCCGAGTAATGTTGACCTGTGTGAATCAGTGCGGTCGATAGTCCCCGCTGTTCGCACTCGAGGATTACTGGTGCGGTTTTGATAATCTCAGGACGTGTTCCAAGCACGAAAGCAACAGTAGCCATGTTTCCCTACTCCGCGCCGCTCTGTTTCGTTATAAATGACTTGTTTCCCTGGTAACACGGCTCTACTGTTCAGTTCCATTGCGGAGTATCGAGAGACCCTGGAGGCTTCTCAAGTAGTAATAGTATAACAATATGCTAACGCGGTCGTTACTGTACGAGATGGATGTTCAACAGTCGATAGAGTTGCAACACCTGTCCAACTGTCTGGATAAACGAACCATCCGATGCCATGACCATTGAGAACCCGAAACACGGCAAACTGTCAACTGCACACGATACCGACGCGGAGGGCGAAGCAACCCCGCCTCTCGTGACGGTCGTTATCACAACGTACAACCGCCCATCGTATCTTTCAGAGGCCATCGAAAGCGTCTGTCAGCAGACGTACGAGCCGATTGAACTGCTCGTCATAGACGATCACTCCGATACGCCGGCGAAACAGACGCTCGATTCGCTCTCAGTAGCTGAGTTTTCCAGCGTCGAATGTATTCGCCACAGTGAGAACCGTGGTGCAAACGCTGCACGAAACACGGGAATCAACAACGCATCCGGTCAGTACATCGCGTTTCTGGACGATGACGACAGATGGTTACCCGAGAAGATCGCTCAGCAGGTAGCTGCTCTCCGGCAGAACGAGCACATCGGGGTAACGTACACCGGTGCCAAAAATCTCTACAGTGACGGCTCGAAGACGTACATCCCGTCACGAATCGAGGGCGACCTCACGAAGGAACTGCTCTGTCGAAACGTCGTCGGCACACTATCAGCAGTGATGGTGCGCACGGAGATTGCTCGCGAGACGCCACTCGACGAGGAGTTCCCCAGTTGGGCTGACCTCGAGTGGTACGTGCGCCTCTCGATGAAAACCGAGTTTCACCGAATTCCGCGGCCGCTCGTCATCTACGAGTTCGACTCACACAACAGATTAAGCGATGACCTCGATAAAAAGCGGGTCGCTTACGAGCGGTTTATCGAGGAGTTCGACGACTTGGCAGGTCAGTATGGGAGGCTGTTTCGACGTAAAATGCGGGCCTGGGCAGCATACCGTCTCGGGTCGACAGCCCTCAATCTGGACCAGTACTACGATGCTCGGAGACTGTTCTTCCGGGCATTTCGAACCTATCCGTTCGAGCTTCACTTTCTCCCGTACATCCTCACCGCCATCGGTGGGCGCTACACCCACGACGCTGCGAGAGGGGTCAAACGAGCTGTTTCACCGATACTGAACCAACTGTAAGTGACTGTGTAAGACCTACGCCCACGATACTCCGACGCTCCTTTGGGCTGGGACGTTCATATTACTCGGGTTCGTGATTGTCAGTGGGATATCCTCCTTCAGAAGGAGACGTGGGACTCTGCTGTCCAGTACGTATGGTGAGACGCTGTAACTGCTAGCGACTTCGAGTCTCCCATTTGGGCTGTGAATCCCACCCCCTGGATTGTTGTAGTGAACGTAGGTGGTTACGCTGGTAGGCTCGCTACTGTTACAGCTGAGCCCCGAACCATATCCACTATCGAACGAGAACAGTTCGTACGCCGTCACCCGGGCGTTATCTCGGATGCGTATATTCTGGTTTCCGTGCTGGAGACCGTTGGCTCTGGCTACTACTGTCCCGATGTCGTAGTCCGTGTCCTGGCCGAGTCGGAGCCCTGACGACCCATTGTTCACAGCCAGCACCTGGTCGAGCGAGACTGACGAGCGAGTTCCGGTTGCCGACTGACTTCCCGGCCTGATATAACCGTGTCCGTGGTTGTTCGCCAGCACGACCTGGCGGTAGGTTGCCTCGATGACCTCTTCGGTCGACTTCGTTCCCTGATAGTTGTTTTCGGAGACGGAATTTTCGAGAACGGCTTTCCCACCCGATAAGTTGAATCCGTGGCCGTTTCCGTTCTCGACGCCGTTTCCTGTTGCGTACGCGTTTCGGACTGTGATGGGTGGATCGTACACGTGTCCGTCACCATACGAATCGAGAGCAAACCCGTGGCGGCCGTTGTCGACGGCCGAGACGTTTTCCATCGTGACGCCGCCGCTTCGAATCCTGAACCCGTTCATGTTCGCGTTCTTTGCCAGGACGTTCTCGATGTGGATATCGACGTTTCCTTCAGCGTGCTCAGTTGTGTCGCGGATGACGAGGCAGTTCCCGACCTGTTGGGCGAGCTCGCCGTTTTGTTCTGCCAGGTTCCCATCGATTGTGAGATTTCTGAGCTGCAGTCCTTCATATCCGTCTCTGACTCGAATCGAGAGCACGATGTGGACATCGTCGTGGCCGCCGTCGATACGGAGGACGGTGTCATCTCCGTCACCCTCGATACTCAGGTTATCCGGGTGCTGGTCTCCATCCAGGACGAGTGCGCTCTCAGCGTCATCGTGTGCGGAGATACGGTAGATTCCGGCGGGAAGGTATATGGTGTCGCCTTCACTTGCCTCGTCGAACGCCTGTTGAATCGGATCAGTGTCGTCAGCCACACCGTCGCCTGTGGCACCAAATTCGTGAACGTTCTGGACGGCTTCCGGCTCCTGGGTGGTTACCTCCTGCTCCGATTCGTCCTCGGAGGCGGCTTGCGAATCATCCTGCTCCGGCACTCCCTCCTCGTTTCGATATGGCGGTTGAGTTGGCACGTCTTCTCGGAGGCCACCCTCCTCTTGGTGTCGAATCGGTGTACTGTAGCTCGCAACTGCGGCAACTGAGAGGGATGCTATTCCCAGGAACTCTCGTCGTGATACCATTGTTTTGTTGATGCTGACGTGTTATCAGTGAGGCTGATAGGATGCCGTTCTCGTTAAGTAGTTCGTCGTTACTCGACTGACAGCCCGACCGAATGCGTGTAATCCGTGGGTTTTGTGTAACTCACTTCTGGAGATAGCCAAGGGATTGAAGGTGTTCTTTCATCTCCTCGTTGCCCGTCATCTCGGTCTCGGGCGTTGACGCAACCGACAGTGAGCCCAGAAACTCGTCACATCTCGTCTCCAGTTCCGAATAGACAGCAGGGAACTCTCCGCTGACATCGACAGACTCCCCGTGGTCGTCGAGGTCGTACAGCTTCCCTTCGTCGGTCCGTACGTACTTCCACCGGTCTCCACGGAGCGCAATCGCGCTGTCATCGAGGGTCCGTGAGATGGCGTACTCGGTCGTATACTCCGATGGGTCAAGCTCTCCGCTCCGCACGTAGTCGAGAATCATCTCGGGGAGTTCGATAGTCGACACCGGGGCGTCGACATCCCCCTCCACACCAGCCCCGTGTATTAGCAATGGGACGTGGATGTTCTCTTCGTAGAGGACCTGCTGATGGCCGAACGACCCGTGCTCGCCGAACGCCTCCCCATGGTCGGAGTGAAACAGCAGCAACGATTCTGAATCGATGTCACTGACGAGACGTTCCACGAACACATCAACGGACCTGACACAGTCCCGGTAAGCGTCCTGCAGACGGTTCAGCGTCGTTTCGTCTATCGTCTCCTGTATCGAGGTGTCGCCGCCTGGCCCAGACGGTCGACGTATCTGATTCCCGCGAAGGAGGCCTGCGTACATACCGTACGTGGACGAGTCGTGTCGGTCTTCTCTGGGAACGAGATACGGATTGTGTGGCTCGAGCAAAAATATCCATGCGAACACGGGTCCTGGAACCTCCTCGATAGTCGACATCACATCATCGTAGAACGTCCGCCACTGGGAGAACCAGCTGTCCTTGTGTAGCCAGAGGTCGAACAGTCGCGCGGCACGGGAGACGGGAGTTTCTCTGAACAAACTGTGAATCTCTCCACCTTCACGTCCCACCTCGACGAACGTGTCGAACCCCTCGTCGAAGCCGACGTCCGCCGATGTCCATGGGTTCGCAGTGAACGCCACGGTCGTATATCCCTCCGCCTGCAACTCTTTACTGACGAGATCGGTCTGTTCGAGATGAGTCTGCATCCGCTGGGCTCTGTCGTCGCCGCCAGTGATGGGGTCCTCGTTCAACTCCATCGGCGAACCTGTGAGCGTCGTCGGAACCGAAATGAACGTCTGTGGACCCGGTGAGATTGCTGACGTGAACGTGAGCGACTCCGCGGCAAGCGCGTCGAGAAATGGCGTCAGGGTGGAGTCACTTTGCCACCCACAGTGGTCGGCTCGGAGGCTGTCGATGGTCACCAAGATAATGTCCTCTGTCATCGTTCTATCTGGTCGGACGCTCTCTCATAGTTAATCAGCCCTTTCGTCCACAACGACGATTTCAGAACCACTAGCTGGCTTGTCTGGATGACGGATATACGAGAGGCTGACAGAGACAGGAGGGACTGGTTCGATTGAATTGTCGTCGGTGTGATTCCGACGTGGTGGTACCTTTCAAAACCGTGGGCGAGTGATTACGCACTTTATACTTTTGAGGACAGCAGACGGCCTGAGCAGTCATGTACGAACTCGTCGCCTCCGCAATCAATCATCCTGACCGGGTGAACACGTTGTGGGGGGTATTCAACCGCCGAAGCTTGACATCGCTCTCACAGGCTGGTGTTCGGGTGAGCGCCGCTGTTCCCCGTCCACACGCCCCGCCAGTAGGGCCATACTCCGACTTTCGAGAGATTCCGGAGCACGACGAGAGCTTTTCGTATCCGGTCGCTCACCCACGGTTCTGGTACTACCTCCCCAAATCACTTCTCTATCACCGAAGCGGAGATTCGATGGCAAGCGCACTTCAGGAGTGGCGAGTAAGGACTGATATCGATGGTGACATCTTCCACGGCTGTCATCTGTACCCCGACGGCTACGCACTCAGTTCGCTCAGCGAACGGGAGGACGTCCCGCTCACGGCGTATGCTCACGGGACCATTGTCAACGAATTCGAGGAGTTCAACCGACCGACACGTGACCGCATCCGCACTGTGTTGACGGATGCAGATTGCCTGTTCTGCTCGGGACACGCCATCGAATCGAAGATTCGGCACATCGAACCGGGGGCCAGTACGGAAGTCGTTCCTATCGGTGCGGATCCGCAAAACTTCCCGACGGACCGGGATGAGCGACTCCGACGGGAACTCGGTGTTCCGCGGGAGGCGACAGTCGTGCTCTACTGTGGCCGATTCACGTCACAGAAAGGAGTCCACGACTTGATTGGGGCGCTTCGCTCGCTCGATGCCGACTCAGTTTACGTTGTCTGTATCGGTCACGGTGGCGACCTGCAGTCGGAGCTTCTAACCGCGATGTCTGCACCGGAGACGCCATCAGGAACCGTTCTTAGTGACCTCAGACCGGTGGCGGTTCGTCGGTGGTTTGCCGTCGCCGACCTTTTCGTTCTTCCGAGTTACTCTGAGGGTCGGCCCACGGTCATCTACGAGGCGATGGCGAGTGAGACGCCAGCTATCGGCACCGCAGTCGGCGGGGTTCCCGAGCAAATCAAGGACGGCGAAACTGGCTGGATACTCGAACCCGGAGACGTGGAACGCCTCAGTACGGTGCTCCAGAATGCGATGGATGTAGACCTCGAACCCATGGGGGATGCAGCCAGGGAGCGTCTGGAGACCGAAGGCTGGACGTGGGAGAGTCACGCGAACGAACTGGCTGCGATACACCAATCACTCATCGATAGCTATGACTGAGAGCACGCTTCGCGAACAATCTCCAATCTCCCCACGGTCGGAGATGCATGTGCTGGCTGTCACCTCGTTTCGTCCAGAGGAAATCTCCCGAACAGCCAGCGAGATGTCGGTCCCAGTCGATGTGGTTACCGTCGAATCCAGTGCTGGACGTATCGGCCACGTCACCGACCTGTACGCACGAACGAGTCGGGCAATCCGTGAGCACGACCCCGATGTAATTTTGCTGGACTGTTACGAGACGATGGGACTCGTCGTGACGTATCTCGCACGGAGACACGATATCCCACTTGTCGCCCGCATGGTTGGCGATACCTGGCGTGGCTACGAACAGCCAGCACTGGGCGAAGTTTCGTCGGGAGAGGACCTGTTGCGCTACGGTCTTCATCGAGCGAGTCTCACACTGGACGAGTTCATTTTCGGTCGGGTCGACGGGTTCGTAACCGTCTCGAACGACCTCCAGAGCACGGTCCGGGAGCGCACAGACTGTCCGCCCGAGAACATCGGCGTCGTCCCAGTTCCCATGACGACGGACACGCTACGCGTTGGTGAAGGTGAGGAGGCGAGACGAGCCCTCGCAGTCGGCGAGCCACAGGTCCTGCTCACTGTCACCAATCTCAAGTTTCCCGAGAAGTTCCAGGGCGTCGCGACGATACTCTCCGAAATCGAACCGGTACTTCGGGACAACCCGGACGTGGCGTACGTCGTGGCTGGCGGTGGTCGCTTTGTCGACCGGCTTGAATCGCTCGTCGCCCGCGATTACGGTCACCTTCAGGACCGAATCTACGTACCCGGGTACGTCGAGAACGTTTCGGACCTCTACGCACTCGCGGACGTGTTCGCGTACGTCTCCTACAGGGACGGGTATCCAAACGCGGTACTCGAGGCTCAGACCGCGAAACTACCGGTCGTTGCGAACGACGCGTACGGCATGGTCGACCAGATCACCGACGGAGCGACCGGCTACCTCGTCGACCCGGAGAACAACGGGGAACTGGCGGGTCATCTCGACCGGCTGCTACACGCTCCCGAGGAACGTGACCGAATCGGAGAGAACGCGCGGCGTCGAGTTTTCAGGGAGAACACGCCGGAACTCATCGCGGAACAGATTCAGCAGGTACTGCGGTCGATTGTCTCTCAACCCTGACCGAGTCGGTTGATGCGGTTTGCCTCCTCACCCTTTGATACCGTTGATAACGGTCTGAATGTTCCGTTCGATGCCCCAGTTGAACTGTCGCTCCAGCACTACCGCAGTGGCAGCGTACACTATCACGCCAGCCGGCACCAGCAGGACGAACTCGACTACTGGCTGAAGCTCGACCAGGCTCCGCGCATACCAGAGACTGGAGAACATTACCACGGCTCCGACGAGCGGGTAGAGATACTCCCGGTACAGCTGTCTCGGTCGCGCGTCTACCATCCTGGTGACAAGATACACCTCGAGGGGCAACATCGGAAACAGAAAGACGACGGTGACAGACAGCGCGGTGCCCTCGATGCCACCAACTGCCGTGGCCGGCCAGATGATGACCGCGATACAGAGAACGCGAAGGGCACCGGTCTTGGCTATCAAGTCCGGCCGGCCCAGCGCTTTCCAGAGCGAACCGAAGTTCTGTGTAATCGCATGCAAGAGGCCGTACATTGCGAGTATCTGTAACGTCAGTATCATCGGCGTCCACTCGGTACCGAGCACTCCCCGTACGAAACTCGGGGCGACGAGGGCGATACCGAAGGCAAGAGGGAAGGCAATTGATGCGACAAATCGAGTGGACTGAATCAGTGCGCTCCGAACTTCCGCTGTCTCTTCTTGAAGCGCGGAGTATGCGGGAAACGTTATCCGGGCAATCACGCCCGATAGCTCCCTTGCTGGCACATCGGCCATCTGGTAGGCGTACTGGTAGAACCCGAGTGCGGTCGCGGAGAGAAACCAGCCGACGAAGGCGTCGTCGCCCTGCGTACCAATCCAGCTAATAACCGACGCGCCGGTAATCCACTTCCCGAAATGGATGAGCTCCAACGCGTGCGACCGGTTGAAGGAAGGCCATGGGCGGTAGTCGTGAAGGGCGTAGGAGAGTACCACTTTGCTCGCTGGTCTGCTGAGCGTCCCGAACACAAGTGCCCAGACCGTCGGTGACTGTAACGCGTACCCGACACCGACGACGAACTGGAGGAACCCACCACCCGCCTTGTACAGGAAGTACTTGTGGAACTCCAGGTTTTTCTCGAAGTAGACGACTCCCGGATTTTTCAACCCCAGGAGAAGCGGTCCGAGGCCGAGAACACGTATCAGTGAGGTTGCCCGCGGTTCCCCGAAGAACGCCGCGATATACGGAGCGAGCGCGAACAGCAATCCGAAGATGAGCATACCGCGAGCGACTTCCAGACACCACGTCGTGTCGAGGTAGCTGTCGACGTTATCCTCCTTTTGCTGGATGAGGGCAGCGTTCAGCCCGATTTCGGTGAACCGCTTTGTCGCGGTGAGAACGAGTAACGCGATACCCATCAGCCCGAAATCTGTCGGAGAGAGCAGTCGAGCGAGGACGATGAGCATCAGCATCTGGAAGAACCGTGACGAGAACTTCGTCGCAGCGACCCAGATGCCACTCTTGACGGTTCGTTGGACAATCGACCCACTCGGTACGAGATGGTTGAGAAGTGCGTGTAGCTTCTTGCGCATCTACAACTCACCCTGTCGGTAGTGGACCCTCTCTTGTGGAGCTGATAGCACCGGCACTCACCCGAACCGAGTCAGAGATACCACGTTGTTATCCCTTCACTACCAACACCGGATGCACAGCCGGCGACAGCCGAAGCCGTGTTTTTTGACTCGAACCCGACCGACAGTTCTTGCACTGTTCCGGTCTGTGAAAATGGTCGGGCTCGACTCTGGACAGATACTGCGACACCGCCGTGACAAACGTGGGTAACAGCTGTATAACAATGCGCTGACTCACCATCACGGGGATGTGATACGAGTATGCACGTAGACGTGAAACAGTGGCTTGCAGACCTCGCTCGAAACCCTGATGACGACTGGAACTACACGCTGATGAACGCAGTACGTGGACTCCACAACGGAGCTTACTTCTCTCTTACTTCACGGTACCCTGTCGGGACGAACATTTTCGAACGCGACTGGGACTTGTTGTTGGTGTTGGACGCGTGCCGCGTCGATGCGATGAGAGAGGTTGCGCCCGAGTACGACTTCATCGAGTCGGTCGATTCCATCTGGTCGGTCGGGAGCTCCTCACACGAGTGGCTCTGTAAAACGTTCACCCGGGACTATCTCGACGATATCCGTGACACGGTGTATCTTTCGACAAACCCGAACACGCCAATCACGTTCGAGGACGGGAAGCGGCCGGCCCAGAGCTACGCAATCCCGTTGATGTGGGCGGACTGGGATGTCGTCGACGACGACGATTTTCAACGTCTCTGGCAGCTTCCCAAGGGTATGGACGACGAGGGCTACATCACACTGGGGCCCGAGGAGGTAACAGACTACACGATTCATACCGGCAGGAACCACGATTTCGGTCGGATGGTCGTCCACTACTTCCAGCCCCACCGGCCCTACATCGCTGGTGCGTACAGGGAAAACCGTCCGCCGAATGACCTCGAAGAGGATCCCTGGTCAGGAGTCAAGTCCGGGCGGGCGACCAAAGAGGAGATATGGGAGCTCTATCTCGACAACCTCCGGGTGGCGCTCGACTCAATCGAACGGTTGCTGGAGAACATCGATGCGGAGAAGGTCGTCCTCACTGCAGACCACGGCGACCTGTTCGGTGAACTGGGTATCTACGGCCACCCCGAAGGGTTCGTCCATCCCAACCTGAAGAAGGTCCCCTGGGTCGAAACGACAGCCACAGACGAAAAGACGAGCGAGCCGACAGTCGACACCGAGCGTGAGCAGTCCAGCCAGAGCGTTCAAAACCAACTCGAACAGCTCGGGTACATCTGAATCCTGTCTCTCGCGTCTGGCATACTCTCAGAGAGACAATTTCTGCAACCTATAAACCGAAACCCGCGATACCTATTCGGCCAGGCTGTCGAACTCGCGGTCTTCGTCGTCGATGCTGACAGTCACGGGATGATCAGTGGTGGCATCGACGATACGTCCCTGGATGAAGTAGTCGTCGACGGCCACGTCCAGAACGTATCCGTGAATCACCGAGTAGTCGCCCTCGGTCGTCACCGAGTCCTGGAACTCGTGTTCGTGTGTGTTACTCTCCGGCCCCGGGTCGGCCGACCCCTCAACTGTAATCTCGTACTCGGCAGTTTCGTCGACAGCCGAGATGACGAGATGTCGCTCTCTCTGGAACTCGCTCGCCTGGAGGCCCTGCGTTTCGATTGTTCCGCTGGCAGTCTGGAGTGTCCCGGCTGCCGTTGTGAGCCCGACACCCGCTGCGGGCATCGCTCGTCTCTCGTTTGGCTCGTTGTCGCTGTCACCGTCGATGTCGATGCCGACTTCCTCAGCTGTCGGGACACTGTCGATATCAGTGACATCGGCCTGTTCGCGATCACCGAGGCTGAGGCCACCGGTAGAGCCGAGGGCTCCTCCATCGTTGTTGTAGTGGCCGTAGTAGCCGATATCGGCCGACGAGTTCGCACTGAGACCCGGTCCTGCGTCACGGTTGACGTACACCTCAGCGTTCGAGGCGTCGAGTCGACCGCCATCGGTTACGAACAGGCCAGCGTTCGTGTGGTTGTTGTCCGTGATGACGAGTTGACTTCCATCGACGAGTTCGTAGTCGATACCGGTGAGTCGACACGTCCCCCAGGAGGTCGGCCCGCAGTCCTCGATGACGATGTCTTCGAACTCCATGTAGCCGGAGCTGGGGTTGGTCGAGACGACGCCGCCACCCTCACAGCCGGTTACGCGGACGCGGCGGTAGGTGTGCT
>LKMJ01000219.1_pt1 | contig 38510 bp, 47 predicted proteins | sample 643391 | NCBI WGS metagenome assembly LKMJ01 (sample SAMN04112250, study PRJNA286221) | soda lake metagenome | biome: soda lake; feature: Kulunda Steppe; material: water; isolation source: sample PL-Br10 brine of Picturesque Lake | place: Russia: Kulunda steppe | collected 2010-07 | reverse complement strand
TCGACTTCCATCTCAGGTGCCCCGCCGCCTGCTCGAGTATCTGGAGCTATACAGGGCATTATGTATGTAAGGTAAGGTAAGGTGAGGTAAGGTAAGGTAAGGTAAGGTTTTAAGGCTGTATCCGCCGGACGAGGGCAGCTCAGACATCAAAAAGACATCCATAAGATTACAAGAGGTGACCATCAGCCAGGCCGTTAGGATGATAGGTTTGTTGCTGATCTACGCCAGCCGAAAAACAATCCATTAGGTCTGAAATGAAAAAGAGAAGTTTGAGGTTGACCGTCAGCCAGGCCGTTAGGCTGATAGGTTTGTTGCTGATCTACGCCAGCCAAAAAATAATCCATTAGGTCTGAAATGAAAAAGAGAAGTTTGCTGTGTCGCTGAGAGAGAAGCTGAAAGAAGTGACTGGTCCTCGCCAGCCAACGGAGTATCCATGTGAAAAAGCTTGGTCCAACGAGAGCACAAAGAGAGAAAGCCATGTAAGTTAGGTTAGGTTAGGTTACAAAGCTGTACCTGCCAGACGAGGGCAGCTTAGCTGAAGCCAAACAGGCAGAGCCAAACAGAAAGCCATGTAATGAGCGGGTCATTGAGGTCTGAAAGGAGTACAGGCAGCACATGGTCTTCACTTAAAGCAGGTCCTGCTGAAAAAATCCAGGCAACACACAGCGTGCAGCAAGCAAGAACTTGGGCAATTGATGGTCACCATGTTGGAAAGACGTTGATAAGAAAGGCAACACCACAGACTGACCTGGTCTACACTTAGCAGAGCTTGGACAAACAGATGTCAGGCATGCAAGCACAGCACAGAGGCTCAGCCAGGGACCTTTGCAGCCCGGTCTCCTTGGCAACAACTCTGACAGCTGGCAACCTCCGCACCATTAGACGTTGATAAGAAAGGCACTCTATTACATCTGGTAGGTTTGTTGCTGGTCTTCGCCAGCCAAAAAATGATCCATAGTGTCTGAGATAAAATGGCAGAGTTTTTTGTGCCTTTGAGAAAGAAAGTCGAAGACTGTCTGATAAGGCGAGGCAATGACAAGCGTCCACACTATCCTTCTGGAAGTGGGGGGCACCACCTATAGCCCTTAACTTTGGAGCCACTGACAAATCTCAGTCTAGTTTACAAGTTTACAAGTTTAAGTTTGACCTTCAGCCAGGTAGTTTGACTGTTCAGGTTGCTGGTGAACACCAGCCATCAAAAAAACATCTATAAGCTCTGAAGCAAAACGATAGGAATCATTAGTTTGTTTCTGGAAAAAATTGAAGCCATCTTCAGAACAAGCTTGGTAGCATCCCATAAAAATTCATTCTCTCATTAATTAATTTAAGTATTTTTTTGCGGGGATCAGTATTTTCTTAGTATCGCGGAATCCACCATCCCTCCATCTCGGAATCCACCATCCCTCCATCTCTGAGCTCTTTTTCCCGAATTTTCATTATAATCCCGCATTGTAAACGCTAGGGGGATTGAATTAAAGGGGATTGTTAAATAATGGAATTAGATAACGGGATTATACTATTTAATCCCCTTTGGTTGTAAACGCACCGTAACTGGAATCTTAACTTAAACACCCAGGACCACATTCACGACTTACGACGATGATTATAATTGAAAAAAACATTTGTAGTGGATTGAAGTTTACATAAAGCATTGTGTAGCAACGTAGTAGAGCATGTCGATGTGAGCAGCCTGTCGCGAAGCTCTGATCAGATTCACTGAGCTCGATGCAAGATCATGAGGAGTTTCCTGTGCACCACTGGCTTTTACGAAAGTGCGATGCGAGCTAAACTTGGTAAAACCACGGGCGAGGTAAGCCCGTTTTATCGGCACATTACTGACACTGCTCAGCATTACACCCTCTCGCAGCTGGGATGAGAAATTGCAAGCCGCAATCAAGCTGCAGGTGCGTGTCTTGTTGTTTCCTGCATGGCATACTTGCAATGGCGCAGGCCTGGGGCTGTGTTACAGAACAGGGGACACATGAGCAATGCCAGGGAACATGTGCATCAAAGACTTATCTAACCCTCTCTGCCCTTGCTTTTGACACTCGTCACACATGAAGATGGCATTCCGCCGACTTAAGAAGCAGAGCAAGGATGTGGGCTGGCCATCCTCAGAGAATCCGTGAGTGCAAATTGGCACACACTGACAAACGCTGGTTGCAAGCACTGGGTTAGGTCAACTGTGACAAGGCACATGGAAGATGCAAACTTATTGCTCAGTGAGGGTTGATGCAAGAAGGGGGTTGCTATTTTATGTCTGCCTGGAAACTCAATCTTGAGCAAAATGACCCCGTCTTTGCATCTTCCATTTTTGCATGTTCACTTCATGCTGATCAGTCGCTTGCTCAGTGGCTTCATTTTGGGGCCATGGTCTTTCCTCACAGGTATCACTGGGTGCACTTCATCGACATCAGGTGGGCATTGATCTGCAGATTGATAGGCTGCTAGTGCTTGTGCATGAGCATTCCTCCCCCTGAGCTTGCATGCCACTTCACAGCTGGGCGCTCATGTGAACACTGTTGTGCATGCTTGGTAGCTGCTGGTAGACTAGGGCTGGTGTTCAAGTTCAAAACACTGTGATTTGCGCGTGTAGATCGCGCCCTAAGCAGCTGGCGTAAAATCTGCGGCTGCAAAGGGCATAAGGCATGGACATACAACCAAAATGCAGGAGGCGAATTGGATGGACAAAGGAGGAGTTGTACGATGAGTACGGCGATGCCCGTGTACGAACTGATGGAGGGCAAGCAAGAGTTAAGATAGCTCCTGCAGATTCCGGCCCCAACCAGTGAGTGCCATGAAAACTCTGCACTGCATGTAGGAATGAGGTTCGCGCAATTGGGCACACAAGCTAGCACGAGTATGAACGCCACACAGCTGCTGTGGTGCAGTGCCAGTGCCTTAGCCATCATTTCTTGCCCATCTCACTTGGCCTGCATGCTCATGCTGTGACTGCAGCGTTGACATCCCATGATCATCCTTCAAACAGGTTATTCACATCATGTGATGAAGCACATGGTCTGATTGATTTACTTCACTGCGTGTGTTGGGCTTGCGCAGCATTACGGACCCCATCCGCAACTCCAAGCGCAAATACTGTAGGGAGCCGGTGGGGGCGCACCAGCACGCTGACATTGGTAAAATTCCAGGAATGGTATGTGCACATTTTTTTAACGGGGAGGAAACAAGTGTGCGTCACATATGTGATGCATCATATGGAGGGTGTGCATGTTGCATCAATGTGATTGCTGTTCCCTTCCTGTCGAGTCCAAATGCTGTGACTATGCTTCCTCGCTTCAGCAAGGAACGTGAGCCTGTGTGGTTCCGTTGCAAAGCGTGCTAAGTATGCTAGTATAGCACTCTTATTTCGATCACTAATATGTACAAGCAATATGCAGCTTGAGCAATTCCATCCTCACAATGGGCACCCTAGGGCGTGCGTGACGGAGCCTTTTTATCCCACCCTGCCATTCATGCTTTTTCCTTTTTGGGGTTGGAAAATTTTTCGTGTGTGACCGCGATTTTTTTCACTTTTTTTTGGGTCGAGTGAAAAAAAAAGTGAAAAAAAAGTGAAAAAAATGTGTGTGACCGCGGCCTTACATCAAACGCAGGATCACATGACAGTGTGCAATTTATTTTGAGGGCAGCTTGCTTGGTGTTCAAAATGCCTCAGCTGCCTAATGGTGTATTTCTATCTTGGCCTTGCCATTCCGGCCTTCAGGGAACGTTTGCCCCTTGCCTCTCTTTTAACCAGCACTGCCCACCTTTATGCGTTGGATCTAAAACTGAGTCATGCTCAACGGTCAACTCACCCACCACTGTAGAGGATTACCTTGTCTGACATTGGCCAGTATTTAGCGGACCGGTGGTGGAAAGCGCGGCAAGAGAAGCTCAAGCAGAGCCTGCTGAGGAAGCCGTATCGGGTGCGGACTACGTATGCTAAGGGAGTGGGTGCAAGAGAGGGGTTGCCTGATGAGGGACTAGAAGCAGGGAATGCATTCCTGCGTACATGCCAGGTGGTGGGGCTGAGATGAGGGGTTGGGGTTGTCTGGACGTAGGCCATGGTCAGGGGTGGGAGGGCTCAGCTGATGAGTGTGTGTAGCTACCATTAGCTACTGTGTGTAAGTGTGGCTCTGCTGATGAGTGTACCTGTGGCCATCATAAGACTCAGGATCTACCGGTGCGTGTGCATTTGCGCACGTGTGCACGTGCGTGTACGTGTGTATCTGTGGTATTTGTCAGGCATTTGCACTGCAGAAATGCGTGCATGGCCGCCGTCGGCTGTCTACTGCAAGCTCTGCTAGTGAGTATCTACCGTGGGCTCTGCTTGTGATAGAGCATAGTTGCAACCAGAAGAAAAGAGCGCATACGCACACAGATGGCCTAGGTGACACCACAGGGCACAAGCCTTGCAGCTCAAAGGCAAGGGGGAATGCTGCCCGCAGGCCCACGCCCGTTCGGAAGGTCCAAATCTCTGTATCACCATGCCTGTCAGGCCAACGCACTAGGGCATCACGGTGCAGGCGTGACTGGTTGTGTGGGGCCCTGAGAGTGTGGCTGATGCACGGCGCGTGTTTGGTCACTTTTTCCTCACACGCTTGTGCTTGACCTTGTGGGAATCCTATACGCAGAACACATTCAGGCATGGATCCCAGCAGCACGACCGCCTGATGGACTGGATGTTGGGGAATGGCTATGGGAAGCCACTGGCACTGCAGAACCCGCAGCTGCAGGATCTCAGGGTGTGTGCAATACGCATCCCTGATGCGCGCGCGTGTGTATATATGTGTGTGTGCGCTTGTGCGTGTGTGTATATATGTGTGTGTGCGCTTGTGCGTGTGTGTATATATGTGTGTGTGCACTTGTGCGTGTGTGTATATATGTGTGTGTGCGCTTGTGCGTGTGTGTATATATGTGTGTGTGTCGTGCTTCGCGCTGAACATTGGACACAAGCCATAAAAAGCCATTGGCACTGCAGAGCCTGCAGCTGCAGGAACTCAAGGGTGCAAATTGCGTGGATTACCTCGCCATGCTGAAAATTTGGATCATGGTTGGTTGCTGGCCATGTGATATGATTCATGGTTGCTACAGAACCCTTGTGTTCATGCGTGTGTTTTTTGGGGTTAGGGAGCTTATTCCATGAAATGTTTGCAATGTTTGTAAACATAAGCTTGAGTGCTCCCCCAGAGTTGATGACTGAAGGCGCTTCTTAATCTTCTTGATTAAGATCAATTCTGCAAGCAGGCAAGCTTTTATGCCGTCATGTCAGGGCCTTATAGACTCAGGGGTAACCAGGCATCTGCTCATCTGCCTTGATGCAAGCAAGTTCATACAAACCAAATGATGACATGAGGCATTCATGCACTTCACTGCCATGCTCATAGTCTTGACGCTGCGCATTCTACACATCGCATTGAATGCAGGTATCCATTAGCTACAAAAAGGAGGAACAGCAAAAGGGGATCTTGAATCTGCTGGGGTGCTTCCACAACATCCTACGCTTAAAGCAGGGGGACAAGGGAAAGCGCATGGAAGTCAATAGGGAGGCCATCAGCATGTGAGTACGCCCAATCTATAGAGTATTTGCTACCGTGCTTGGGGTGAGCAAGTCAGCAGATTGGTCCCAGGCTTACGTATGTCTATTCTGTGAGCTTCCATTTATCCTGCAAGCTTGGGTCTGGGGAATGAAAAGACACAGTAGGTTTAGAGGAAAGTGGGTCTAAGTACAAGGCAAGGGTGAGCTCTTATGAGGCTAGGGGCGAGTCTGTATGTGGCCGTTGGTGAGCGTCTTCGTGATGATGAGCAGGCTATGATGTGCGCGTACGATTTCATCGCAAATGTAGCTATTTGGGATGTTTGGGGAGGTGGTGCGCAGAACACAAGCTCTGAGTTTTCAGCAGAAGGGGATGTTACTTGCTAGCCAGCCACTTTCACTTGAACAATGGCTATGACAGTACTGTTACATCTCTTTGTTTTATCTAAGCAGCTACAGGGATGCCAAGTCTCCAAGGCCTCTAAGCTCTTGTTCCTTTTTGTTCCTTTGCATGCCAGGTATGACTGGGCAATCAAGGATACAGCAGATGAGGTGAAGGTTATGCATAAGCCTAATATGTAGTTAATTGGTTTCCTTTGACTTCAGCATTGGAAGAGCCTGTTTGAATTGGCCAGAGTTGGCACGACCACATTCAAATCGGGAAGGGCTGCTCAATTTTCAACCTTGCGTGCATCTGGGGGAAGAGCCCATGCAAGCAAGCAACAGCAGCAGATAGCCTACCTGCAGACATGCTCACTGCCTTTGTCAAGTATGTTTGCTGTCTTCCTCCATCCTGCAGTATGCTGACGAGCTGGAAGAATGCAGACGGTGGTGCTCTACCCCTCCAGAGCCCCCAGATGGCTTTGAGCAGGACCTGTATGACCTGCACAAGCAAGTGTGTGAGGCAGTGGTGAGTCCTTCACAGCAGGGCCTGTTTGACCTGCACAAGCAAGCGTGCGAGGCAGTGGTGAGTCCTTCACAGCAGGAACTGTATGACCGCACAAGCAAGCGCGCGAGGCAGTGGTGGGTTAGTGTTATACTTGGGCTCATGATCTGCAGATGTAAGATGCCTGAGGACCTGAAAAAGCAGGCCAAAGGCAAATGCATGGCAAGTAGCCCAATTGCAAAGCTTAAGTCGTACATGGCACTTCTCTTTGCCTGATCAATTTTTTGCCATTCCTATATGCCATTCCTTTGCCTCTTCTGGGTGCAGTCATCTACAGCCTTTGCTCTAAGGTCCCCTTCTATCAGGGCTTTGATTTTGGGGTGTGTCACCATTTGATGACTCCGGTCGCATCCGCTGAAATTTTGTGTCGCCACAGCGGTATTGTTGCTAGGAGATAGGAGGATGAGGGAGGTTTTATGTATTACTGCTATGTAGCAGGGAGATTTTGGTTTTCCAACTGCCCTTGGGGCTCACAAATCACCTAAGTGTGTTTAAATGCTTTTGCACACTATTAAGAATGTATTACTTTAGACTTCAACTAGCGTTGGTCTACAAACATTCCTCGTGACGCCATTTGCCGACAGAGGGTGCTGTGCGACGCCCTGCTGGGCGTAGAAGTATCGCCACAAAAGTGTGACCGTTTGGTAATGTGTCTTAATCTAAGTACTGCCCTCCATCAGGCGGCATTTTCAGTTCATTCCTTTGTGTTGCCTCTCTCAGGCTGCATCCACACACCGAGTATGCCGGCTTCGCAAGATAGGCAGGCGCTGGCTGCAGGTGAGGGCTTGTGTCAGCCTGTTAGCGGAGATGGGGCTTTTGTCAGCCTGTCAGTGGAGATGGGGCTTATTCCAGCCTGTCAGCCATGCTGGGCTCCTATTAAGAGTGGTAATTATTGACATGCATCAGGGGCGTGGAATTTCCGGTGGCATGACCGTCTTGAGGTTGCTTACATGGCTGCCTTGAGGCTGCTTGCGCATTACTTAGTCTGTAGCATGTTGCAGCTGAAGTGACAAAATTATTCAATGCCACAAGTGGTAAGGAGGCTCAAAGCGCTAGCAGGTGCCACACTGCATGTATGGATTGAAGACGCTTGTGACATGGAAGCGTGTCCTTGTTGACTACAGGCATTTGAGGACTCAACAAACAAACGGCGCCGTCTCATACGCACACGCTCTGCTAGTGAGCCAAGCCGAGTGGCTGGTGCTTGATTAGTGCTGACAGTTGTTAAAAGCTTGCCGTACCGCAATGTGTTGGAGGGGCCCTCTGCCTCCCCATCAAATGCCTTGCTCCTTCAATTGCAGTTTTGGCACATCTCCTGGGGTCAGCTTTCTAGACAGTGCTATTGGACAAATCTTAATCAGATTTGCATAGGGGTGTAACGCTGTCATGCGCTATGTATGAGGTGCAAGGCACCCTCATCATACTACCAGATGTCATACTTCTAGGATGCTTTATCCTAATGTGTATCATATTACGCGGACCTCGCATTATATGACATTTTTGGGTGCTCCAATGACGCTCAGCGCACTGCCGACCAGGGAAGTACAGGCACTTATGTAAACATTGAGGGGGGCCCAGAAGTACCTTCCTTCTCCATTTTTGTAAAAAGTTTGAGGGGGCCCTGGAGTTGAATTTTCTCAGATTAACAATATGGCTAGGGATGGGTAAATAGGGTTTGGCAGACCCTTGCCAAGGCTCTGTAGAGCTTCCTTAGAGCCTATGTCAGCCTCTATAGAGCCTCTTCAGCATTTTGATCAGACCCTATCTACCCATCCCTTGGCATGGCTCTTTTTAAGTAGAGCGCCAGCCCCCGGCCCGGATTGGTGAGAGTGAGGTGGCTAAGCTGAAGGAACCTGACACTTTCCCTTAATTTCTTTTTTCACACTTTTTACAAGCCATTAACATCCATCAATTCTGCAAGAATACTGTGTGTGTGGTCTTATTACCCTTGGGGCATTAAATAAGACTGTCCTTCCCATTGTTTTGTTTGTTTGCTGTTAGGCTGCTTCCTTGTTTAGCCCAATGAAAATTTGGATTTCACCTAACCACTTTCTTCTTCAAAAGGAAAATTACATAGCAAGTAATATTTTGTTGAGTTTGTATAAGGAAGTCTACGGCAATCATAACATTTCAAGCAAATTTGTTCACAGATTCTGCAACTCTTCAACACGCTGTCTGGCTCAGCCATACGTGCATACTTCATTCCCCCCACTGCCTCTTCACATAAGCGAGGACGGGTCAACATCCACCTATTATTTGTCACACATCCATGCCACATCATCACCTTCCTCTTCCACAATATCTTAATATCATCTAAACCAGGCTCATCACCATTGTCAACACTATCATCCAAGTGCTCCATCTCAATGCCATGCATCATTCTAGATCAAATGCTTATTTTCAAATCACGCCTCTAATCTACCGGCACCACTGTGAAAACTTATTATATCAATGAAATACTCCCCCTGAGTACCAATACTCCCCCTGAGTTAGCAACTGCACGACAATGAAAGAGGTGCCGTGATTTTCAGGCGGCCTGTCAAGTTGCATGGTTTTGGCAATGCGTTGCACGCTGAAGCGTTGAAGCGTTGAAGCGTTGAAGCGTTGCACGCTGAATCCACGCTCAGCAGGCGCAGTTTGCACAGGCACGAGAAACATAGCATTGACCAATTCAGGTATTGTGGAGAGGTGTCCAGCAATACAAGAACAGCGCATGGAGCACAAATCCATTAGGCATCACGTTTTGGACTTGTTTACTGTCTAGGACATCAACATTGTTTCATTGGCAGTAAATTCAACTTGGATCTTTGATTGATAAAAAGGCACCATTATCTTTACCAGCAAAATGCTTAACTAATGCTTGAAAACCATCCCAAACCTGAAAAGCTGGACCTCATTCTGGTCATCCTCTCCCTGCTCCTGCTCCTGCTCTTGCTGCTGTTGCTGCTGCGGCGGCGGCGGCTGCGGCGGCGGCTGCGGCTGCGGCTGCAGCTGGAAGGGCGAGGAGGGGGGGTCCCCTGCTGGAGGGGAGCTACTGGGAGAGGGTCGGAGGGGGGTGCTGGGGACCCCTGACCACTCATTGCCTTGACTGACCCAATACTTTCACAACGCCGCACCCCCAAAACGAATATTTATTGATCATGCCCGCAGTCAACCCGTAGGGCAGAACACATTATTTAGGAGGCGTGGTATACAATCGGTACGGTATCTTCATGCATTTACAATATCTCAAGATGGTGAGGCTTAGACAGGAAAACCTCACCGAAAAAGGGCAGACAGGGCCAGGGCAAGATGCCCCACCTGGCTGCAGCCCATACCAAGGTGCCATGAGAGTGTGCAAGCCTGCAGCTAGGCTTCCCAGCCTGCCCAGGGGTCCAACCCAGTCTGCGTTTTCCAATGCTGAAGCATGATAAAGAGAGAGCTCAACCAAGCAGGCCACAGCACAGGGCAAACCCCCATTCTGAAGCAGCAGTTAGCCATGAGCGTGGGCATGGGTATGGGTAGGAGCAGTGCACTGGTGTACAATGAGTGGCAAAATGCTGCATTTGTGCAGAGAATGAATAACTTGTGTGTCATGCCCAGCAACAAAGGCACACAAAGGGAAGCCTAGCCAAAGAAACTGACTTTTCACTTTGAGACAACTTGCTAGACAGATCGATGGGAGTGGGTCTGCATGCAACCTGCGCATGTGTGAGTGAATAGATGAGTCGCTGGGTAGCGTGTACATGTTGCATCTTGTACAAGTGTTGGTGAGTTGTTGCTCATGCTCATGCATGTGCACTTTTCCCTTACTTGCTGCATAGCCACAGCCTCAAGCAGCTCCATCATGTAGTGCACTGTACAGCAGGCTTTATGCCATTCTGTGAGGCTGCAAGCGGCCCTGTGCAGGATAGCAAGACCAGTGAAAATCCTAATTTTCCACATTGATATCAAATTTCCATGAAAATGTGCTGGCGAGAATGTGGGCATGGATGATATGAGCACTGGAGGTCATGAGGCCAACAGAGACAGTGTTCCTCTGATAAATTGCACAGATTTGGGCGTTTCCAAGTACTTTGGTTTATCAAAAAAATGAATAATGAAAAAACACACGTGACCGCTGAAAATTTTTTGGGAATTCGAATTCCCAAAATTTTTGGGAAGCGGGCAAAAATTTTGCGTGTGACCGCACTTTTTTTGGTAGTTCAGATTCCCCCTAAACCCTAGCCTCTCGGCACTGATAGCAAGTGCCGCCAGCAGCTTATGGGGGCAGCTACACCCTGCTAGTGCTTGAGACCCGGCTGATTAATGATATCATATGATTTGGGGGTAACGTAACATCATGCCTCGCGCCCTGACTATGTATCAGCCACTCTTCACACCGGGTCTCCCCACGGTAGCTTAGATTCCATCTTTGAAATTGAATGTTTAAAGGGAAATGGTATGCGCCCCAGCAGCGCCATTTGTGATTTCATGTGTGCCCCAGCTACTGCAGCCAAGGTGTTGTGTGCTTCTTGCTCTGCCTGTTAACCACTCAAATTAATGCATATGTAGCAACTGCCTGGGACCCGTTTGCCCGGGCAAGGCACAGATGTAGCTGCCATCTACAAGTTTTGTGTAGATGATGAACGACATGCCGATTTGAGTCCGTCAATCTGTCTCTCAAGGGGAACATGTGCATTCATGGTGTTTGATATACCATGTATTCATAATCGGTTTGTTTCTCAGATAAATGATGATGATGATGACGATGACGATGATGATGTAAGAAACAAAGTAACAAATCAATCATTACAATTAGAAGAAAAGGCTGAACCCAAGCAAACTGGGAAATCAATTTTCAGGGGTGGCAGGGGGATCTGTAAGCAATGGCCTGCCAGCTCAGCGCCAACCCCTCTATTGCTGACCCAATTTTAAACTCCAGGGAAAGGTATGAATTGAGGCCCGGGAAAGGCCTAGGTGAACCTCAAAAGATTTAGTAAATTAATTCCCTGACCCTTGGAACAAACCGAAACAAAATACCTATAAGCTCGACTTCTGACGTTTCTGATGAACGGATTGCAAACACACGATACCTATGCTTGCCCACAAGTGCACGTCCATCTTTTGGTGGTCATAACAGGGGTTGGTGCAAGATATGATTGAATGAGTTGATGCACGCCTAAGCTCATATGAAGATCAAGCATGTAATGGGTAAAATCCAGGACTTGAGGCTTTGGAGATGTCCTTGATGTCTTCTCATAAGAATGAGCGCATTCGTGCAGCAGTGTTTGCTCTGCTTGCTGGCTTGGTCAATAGGCTTCAGCACTCTTCACGATGCACAAACTGTTGTTCCTAATGCTTAACAGAAAGTTGTGGGGCAGTGTATCTTGTCTGAGCAAGCAAACAAAACCATGCAGGACCCAAACTCGACACCTGCGCGCGACCTGCTTTCCTTTTAATTTCCTACCTTTGGACTTAGTCAAATCCATGCTCTCTTGCCTGCAGCACAGTAGTAATCCTCGCCTTTCTGGGATCTCCTTCACCCCTGCAACCACTAATACCGTCCAGCTTCTCACTGAAGACTGCACTCTGATATTTTGCATGCCCTGCGTGTACGTTTGCTCCATATTCAGGCAACCTCGGCCTACTGGGACCTCCATCCCTTGACCCTGCGTCCACAAATATCATCCAGCCCCTTGTTGGGGATTCTCCAACAAAAGTGGGCCCTGAAGGGCCGTTGCGCCATTGGGTGCATGTCAACCTGCAGGTGTGCCTGTCAGCGCACACACACCCCTCTGTAGCACCCACTGTCTGTAAAAGTTGGGCCACAAGGTAGATGCGTTCCCAAAGGAACTGCTGGCAGCGCGTGCGCACAAACACGCCGCTCCACTCACCCTCCCGCCGACCACCGTGCTCACACATGCTCTTTGGTGTAATGTGCCATCCTGCTAACCATCTTGCTCACGCTTGCTTTTCAGTGTTCAGTGCCAGCTTGCGAGGGGACACGTGCAACCAGCATGCACGCTGCTTTGCTTTGCGCACATCATATTGAGCTCGCACATACTCTCTAGTGCCTGAGCATTTGAAGAGCGCTGCTTGGGAGGCCACTTGATGCCTGCACTGGAACTCCATGGCTGGTCCTTGGCTAGGACTCCTGGAAATCTGTGGCTGGAGCTGCAGCTGGATAGAGCTCCCTGCGCTGGAGGTCCTTGGCTCGAGTTGGCGTCAAGGCGGCCAGGCTCGCACCCCCAGCTTCTGCGAGCCGCTGCTGCAACCATGGCACCACTGCTGCAACCATGCAACCATGCTACATGCAATCACGCACGGCCCATGCATGGCACCACTGCTGCAACATGCACAGCACCACTGCCGCAAGCGCTGCTGCAAAAAGCCCTGGGCTTTGGGCGCACAATCAACTGTCACTGCAGAAAGTAGTGGGCCGCCAGAAGAGGAGGAAAGAAGCTGGCCGCATGGACAGGACGCTGCGCGTCATCAACACGCAGTGGCTGGATGGCGTGGATTGGCAGCTCTTGGATGCCCGTGTGACTGGTGCGGAGTGGTGGCATGAGGGTGGGACAGAGGGCGCCAACAGCCCCTCATTTTGCATGTGACCCTGTCTTCATGGCTCACTTCTGCAACAGGCTTTATTGAACCCGCGTCTAGGACGCACACGATCGCCTTGCTGCCTAAGTTGCTGCCCTCAGCCCCTCCCTCTCCGCCTCCCATCCTCAGCCTCCCTCTCCCTCTGTCTCCCCCTTGCCTCTCTCTCATTTACGTGGCTCATACAAGAGTACAAAATGTTTGACACAGGGCAAGGGAGGGCGCACTCTCATTTGATTTGACGTGGCATGGCAAGTCTATGTCACGCATGGCCCTCGTCAGTGGACGGTCAGTTCGCCAACTGCGCTGCAGATTGCTGAACGCAATGCCTTGATGCTTGCACTGCACGAGTTTTTACGGTGCCTCTTTGCTTTTTTCACCAGTGCACTCTGGACACAAGGGCTACACACGTCACCCCCGTGGAACACATCTCACTCGCGCATTTGACGCACACGAAGCACCTTGATGGCAGTCTCAGGCTTTTGCCACTGCATGCACACAAGGGTGCCACGTGCACATGGGTGCAGCTCAAGTGCGCAGTGCTCACAACGCGTGGGTGTGGGTGTCCAGGTCGGCCTCTGTCCGCGGAGTCACGCGCCCCCCCCGCCCCCACAGATGAGGAGCTGGATGACCTTTTCGAAGGCGTGTCAAAGCACGCACAGCCGCAAGCAACCCAGCAGAGAGGCTTGGAGTTAGATGGTGATGCTGATGCAGACACTGATGAGGACAGCACATGCGTAGCTGCAGAGGAGCAGGACCAAGCAGAAATGGCTTCTTGCAAAGGTCTGTTGTTGTTGCGTGCCGGGGAGGGGTGGGCATGTCTGGGTGCGTTTCCAGTGATAGGGGTTTGGGGGTGAGAGCTGCTGCACCACTATTTTGGGGAGAGGCCAGGTGTTGCTTTGCTCAGTGCCTTGCAAGCTACAAGAAAAACGCGTGCGCCTGTGAGTCACAAGGAAAATGCATATGCCTGACAGCCACAAGGGAAAGCGTGTGACTATGGACCCCAAGGGAGGTGCATGTGCTAGACAGTCGCAAGGGAAGTCATTTTGCCAGTGTGCTTCAAGGGAAATACGTGCGCCTGACAGTGATGAGGGGAGTGCGCTGAGGCGCCTGCCGCTTGCAGTGGGTGCTCTCACCTCTTGTAGACAGTGCTTGCATCTGACACCTCGTCTTGCGGGAGAGTTTTTGAGCAAGAGGGCCAGGACAAACCACTTTCCTGACCAATGTCCCATGAGGGTGCCAGCACCGCCTCCAGATTTACCATTGCAAGCTGGCTGGTTCCTGCATTGCTGCAGATAAGAATCTTCAAAAGCACGGACTGGTCCCTTTTGAGACCTCGCGCTACGTGGAGGAGGTGCAGGATGTGCTTGAGGAGGTTGGCCTTTCAGGTGGGGGTTCCTGCTGGTTGTATGACCGAGCATCCTTCCTTCCTCCCCGAAGGGTCCTTCTGGTTGGACGATGAGGTGTCATGCAGGGAATGATGATTGTTGCATAACATGGTGTTCTAGGTGTTGCAGCTTTGAAGCATTATGCAAGCTCATGGCAAATACACACACAGCACTGAATGTAGCAAGCATGCTCACGCTTATCCTACAACTGGCGCAGGTTGGGCCCAATCTGCATGTGTCTTCTTTGCAAAAAATACTTGTGCCTATATTTACATACCACCTCCCATGACCCCCATTCTGCACTAGGCATGCTTATTGCCTGCATGCTCCTCTTGTATCAGCTTCCTGGCAGCCTTGTGCCTGAGCGTGGGCACACAGGCCTGTGTTTTTTCCTTGGCAGGAGCATGCGCGGCCTCAACCTTTTGAAAGAAGCACATTCATGCCACAGATGCCAGAGACACTTCATGCAGCTTTGGTCGTGTTTTAACCTCACAGTCTCGATCCTGTTTTACCCCCCCACACCTTTGATCCTGTGTTGCCCTCAAAGGAAACTTTTATCACAACCAACCCTTGAATTCTTACGGCATCTGAAGCTCTTGGGGGCTTTGAATGAATGTTAGCCCTCAAAGTGAAGACCATCAGTAATTTGTGCACCATTGACCTTTAGACTTAAACAAAATCAAATGGCGCTGCAGCGGCTGATGCAAGTGGTAAGAGTGCTTTGGCACTTTGCTGACGCGTTGCTTTGGCCGGCAGGTGTGCACTGTGGCAAGGTGCTGCAGCGGCTGATGCAGGCGATGAGGGCGCCCACGCTTTTGGCCCCGTGCGACTCAGCCAGCCTTGCTCAAGGGGTGGACCTGTGGCTGCGCGCACAGCCTAAGCCTGAGAAGGCAAAGCACCAGCTGCCAGTGAGCACTGGGTTCCAGTTGTCCTGTAGCAGTCTCTCAAGCCCTGAGATGCTAAGCACCGGGTTCCAGCGAGTGCTAGGCTCTGGCTCCTCCGTGGCTCCTCTGTGCTCAGCCCTAAGCCTGAGAAGGCAAAGCATCAGCTGCCGTTGTGTGCTGACACGCTTGCAGGCTACAGCAAGCAAGTCAGCATGCCTTCATCCTGCAAGGCTGCAAGCATCAGACCTGTACTCCATCCACCCGCACAAAGCTGTTTGTACGGTTTGGCTACAATCACTGGCAGCCTTCAGGACTCTCCAAAGATGGCCTTCCGTGCACACCCTCCAGATGTACATCCAAATGTGATGGGACCATGCATCGCATCGATGCGCATGGTGCATACTTGCATGAAAGCTCGCCAGGTGCAGGACAATACACCCTGTGTAGCTTGTTGACGAGATTGCATTGATGCTTGACAGCGTAAACGACTGTGCAGGTCCGCATCATGCGCGGATCTATTAAATGCATTTTAAGTGCGGCAGGTTTGAAAAGCGCAGGTCAGCAACGAGGATATGTGACTGCTGTTCAATGCACGTGTGCGTGGCTGATGCAGGTCCATAATGAGCACGCCTCCGTGGGGACTCTGGGCCAGGACCTTGCGCTGCACCAGATGTGCATTGAGCAGGGGGAGTGCATTCCAGTGCGCTCTCTGAGCTTCAAGCTGCCCTGCGAGGTGAGTGTGTGCCGAGGCAGTGCAACGACATGTGGCGCTCCCTTCCAGCATGGCTTACCATGGCACATTGAAGCAAAGGTACATCACAGAACAATGGGGCATGAGCAAAGAGCATGCCTGCATGCCCCACAGGCTTCCAACTGCCCAGAGAGGTAGCTGCACGGCAGGGCAGTGCTGGCACATGATGCATGGCTCGTCATGATCCACCCCGGCTGGTTGAGATGCCCCTTTGCTAATGTTTTGATTTGATTGTGTACAATCCCTACGTGGCTGTGAAGTACAGATTGATCTTACTCTCTTTTTGGCAGTCTGGCGTCGCACTTTCACAAAACACTGCTGTATGACTCAACTGACCGTTGCAACACACCTGCACAAAGTATTGGGCAAGCAAGCAAGTGCATACTTGCGTTGAGCAGATGTGCGTGTTGAATTGACACAGTGCTCTTGTATGATTTAGATTTGATAGAGCACCACGCACCTTTGCCAACGTACGCGCCAGTCCAACCAAAATTACATCGGCTGTGCACTTGCCCTCCCACACGCATCCGCATTTCCCCAGGGCCCTCACGCTTCCTCCCACAGCCCATGCGCTGTGTCCTAGAATGCATGCTACATTGTGTCCCAAAATGCACCCTGCACTGTGTCGCAGAATGCATATCCTTCACTGTGCCCCAAAATGCACCCTGTATCTTGCCCCGGAATGCATCTGTCAAATGTCCAGATTGGCCGCGCCATCGAGCGGGCGTACCAGCATCCTAAGGTGCCCCAGCTACCCAAGGACCCTGCGAAGCCACGCCCCTGTGCGGCCGCCCCAACAAAGGCTAATGGTGCTGCCAGCGGAAGTGGGACCAGACGAGGGACTGCTGCTAAGGCGCAACCCCCTCCAGAGGAGGAGGACTCCACAGACAGCGAGGATGAGGATGGGCAGGCTGAGGAGCGCGCTGTGGAAGTGGATAAGCCTGAGATCACGTGGGCCATGATGCAGCGAGCCTGGCGGCATGCTGGGCTGCCTGGTGAGCAGGCTTGCTTGTCACTCTCCTTATAGGCAGGCATCGTTGCATTGGCTGCCTAGCAGCCACCCACTGCACTTTCCCTTAAGCTCCGGCAAAGGCCAGCGCTTGCAGCTTTAGGGAGTGGCCCAAAAAGCGGCCGCTTGAGCTCTTGACCTCTTATTCTGCTGTAATGCAAGCAGATCAGGGTGCTTTGGCACCTTCCTGTTGGAGGCGCTGCATGTCCTGAAGAGGGGCGATCCTAGCCTTGCAGCTGGCAAAGAGGCTGCACGGGGTGTGCACGTGTTATGCAAAGAGGCTGCACGGGGTGTGTTTGGGGTGTGCATGGGATGTGCATGGGGTGTGCATGGAGTGTGCCAAGGAAAAGCATCTTGGCTTGGATCTGGGACCCAACATGATGTGGAGATGCATTCTAGTTTTGATGCGCAAAACCATCTTGGGCTGGGAATCATCCTGATGCGAATGCTCAGGCAGGGGCACTGGCTCTCATGCCCAACGCAACACTTGGAACACAGGAGAAGATGCTGGAAGCTATTCCCCTTGGCGCAGATGCACGGAGGCATGCTAGCAGAGGCAAGCACGAACGCCCATACACACACGCACGCACACATGCGCCCACACATAGGCACACACACATTCTTGATTTCACCCCTCAGGCTGGTACAGCTGCGATGGGCATACCATGCACCTAGCCCTGGACTGCCTAGGCTCCCTATGTCCCGAGAGCAGCAAGGCATCCAGCACTGCGTGCAGCACGCCCACGTCACCATATCCCTCGCGGCAGCCATCGGTGCGCAGCAGCAGCTTTAGCCTGAGGCACGGAAGGGCCGGCAGCAGGCAATGGTCGCCCTCGGTCGGCTCTTCGCCTGGGAGTGCATCCGCTCTCAGCACATTTGGAAGTGGGGGATTCCCCCCCTCTAGCCACGCCCACGCTTGGAGCAGGCAAGAGTCCGGTCCCTCAAGGCTCATCAGCCACGGGCTTAACACCAAGGGTTACTCAGCAGAGGAGAAGGAGCCTGCCTGTGGAGAGGGGGGCCGAGGAGGCCTGCCTGAGCGTGAGGGCAGCCTTGAGCTGCGTAGCTCGAGCTGGCTGTGGGGCAGCTTTGCCAGCCGCGAGAGCGCCTGCACACCCGCCCTCAGCCGCACCATGCCCGCCCGCAGCAACAGCACCAGTCGCAGTGGCGCTGCCGCCACGGCAGGCAGCGAACATGCCATGGACAGGCTGCCTTTGCCTAGGCCCCAGCATCAGCACCCAGAGAGAGGCGCACTCAGCCGCTCCATCTCTGCACTCTCGTGCTGGTCGCAGCCGCAGCTGGATCATTCCGTGGATGGCCCTTTGCGCAGCAAATCGTCACAGGCGTCGTTTTACACCGCAGCCGGTGCACCCAGCGCCATGGTGTACGCGCGGGCCTTGGCACAGGAACGCAAGCGCCACGCACTGGGGAGGATCAAGGTACGTGCTGCCCATGATAAAACAAAAGCTTTGTGTGCAATCCGTGCAGCAAGCTATGGCTTAGTAAGAGGGCCCATCCTCTCATGATTGGGGTCCGTCCTTCATAATGAGGGCATGTACTTTATTGGGAGTTGCACATCCTATTGTATTAAGGGCCCATCCTCACATCAGTAGAGTCACATGACAAAGGACCTGTCCCCTTCTATACCCCATTCCCCACACCATCCACAAGCCGCATTCCATAGGCTGTGCACCCTGAACATAACACTCTTGCCGTACAGGTCACTGGAAAAAGGGAGGGGTCATTGGACCTGCTTTTGCTTCATGCTGATCCCTTCACAATCTCAGCACACCTTGTGAAGTGCTCCTGCTGGCACAAGCTGGAAAGCTTTTGCGTGCACGTCAGCCAGCCAGGTCTGAGCAACCTCCTCACGCCTTTGCTGTGGTGCAAGCTGGCAAGCTCCTGTATGCATGCTTGGCTTTGGGCTAAAGGAACGCTGCAGGTTAACAAAGCATGTGACAAGGCATGAGCGAGCGCTCAGCAGTGCTTGTGCACCATATGCAGGCGGAAGAGGCGCTCGGGCACAGAGCAGCCGGTGTACGACTTGACAACAAGGATTGGAGCACCAGCGTCTACTACCTGTTTTTTCAGGTGCATCCTACTCAGGCGCCCGTGTGCAGCCCTTCCTAGGTTGCCCTTCCCAGCCCTTTCCCCTGACTCTGCCTTCCTTGATGTGCTTCCTAGGTTGCGCTCCAAAAGTGAGCATTTCTTCCTTTGCTCTTGTTTCAATGCTCTGTCAAGCTAGTCTTGCTGTTCACATAGCACTGTAGTAGTTACACAAAAAGAGGCATTATGCAGGACCGGGGGAGTACTCCATGCACTTAAAAAGAATATACAGCACGGTAGAAAAAGATCGTAGAAGATCATTGTTGCCCGCATGGTGGGACCCCAGTACAGAGCAGTAGCTATACCTCCCACACAACACCTTGCCGTACAAACCCTTCTATGCTCGCAGCAAGCAAAAACAAATGAGAAGTTGGTCGCGACCCAGAATAATGCACTGATCAAGAGCGCAGGTGGTGCAAGCAGAAGAAGTGAGTGGGGTAAGCAAGGAGGGTGGGCTTTGCGTTCATTTCTTTGAGTAATGCTTGCCAAGCTGTAATACAGGCTAGAAGATGCTGACTTCGTCAAGGCCTGCTAGAGGCAAGCTTTCAATGTCGCATCCAACAATTTGATTGCTCCGTTTAGTGTCCATCTCTGCACAAAGCAAGCCAGAATCCTACTTCTGGGGGTGCAGCTGCATTCTTGAGTATTTGTTGCAGGATTTGTCTGTGAGCTTCCAAGAGGAGGGGGGTTGAGGAGGCACGAACTGACGCCGACTCGCCCTTCCCCCAACCCACTGGGTCCAAAGACATATATGATATCACAACGTTAAGCCTAGGCGGTGATGTGGGGCCACTAAATTGTGCTGAACACAGCAGTACAAGTGCAGACACGGATCCTCTTTTGGGAGGGTATATGTTTTACGGCGGGTTTGCAACAGGGAATTAAATTAATTTTTGGGATTAAATGATTTGAATTTAATCCTGTTTTGTTTTACAATAGGGGATTAAATTCCTTAAGGCGGGATAGAAATCCTTTTTTAATACAGGGGGGGGTGTCGATTTAAATACCAGAAGGGAATTAAATTCCCCGGGGCATGGCTCCGTCCACACTGAATCTTTCCCCACCCCCTGATGATCAAATGATTGCAAGCAACGGTGCAAACGGTGGTCTCAATTGAGCCTGCCTGTAAGCCAGGGGCCTTCTTAGAGTTCGGGCACCGTTACCCTGGTCAAAAGACCTACTTTCACCCCGGTAAGAGCTCTTGCTCCTGTACATTATTGTGCTTCTGTACGTATCTGTTCAAGTGTTGACCAAACTCTGAGAGGGCACTCCAGTGCGCACTCGCATGCGAGTGCTTGCCCATCTGTGCACCGCTTCAGCAGCTGCTCAGCTAGCCATAGCAGCAGCAGCTCCTATAATAACAGCAGTAGCAGCAGTGCTGCAAGACCTTGTCTGGAATGGCCTCATCCTCAAAGAGAAACCCACACAACTCGTACCAAGAGGCTGGAGTCAGGCATGCCTTTGCGCAACAGCTCCACATCCGTGATTTCTTCAATCTCAGAATCCACTATTTCCTTCATCTCTGAGGTCTTGTTCCCAAATTTTCATTATAATCCCCATCGTAAACGCTAGGGAGATTGAATTTAAGGGGATTATAAAAGAACAGGATTAAATAACGGGATTGAATTACTTTATCCCCTTCTGGTTGGAAACGCGCCGTTACAGTACGTCAACGATTCAAGATGCGTGCAGAACCCATCCCTGTTTTGTAGTGTGCACAAGTCTCTGCACCTTCTGTGTGAATGATGACATCAGGCCCTGCACTCACTACTCAACAATAAGTTGTAACCCTAATGTTGACACCTTGTTTACAAACGAGGAGGACCTGCTTAGCTCAAGGAGCCCAGGTGCCCATGCATTCCAACCTTACGCGTTTTGTTGTTAAAAACTCGCCTGTAAGCAGTGCTTGTGCAAACATCGTACTGTGAAGCAACTCTATCAAATGCATGTGCGCATCCACCTGCATGCAAATGCAAGCTGCATTCAATTCCATGCCATTGCTGCGCAGCTGCCTCCAAAGGGAGCTCGGCACCTGCAGAAAGAATGCCTGAGCCTGTTTTAGAGCCATGCCCACTACAAAGGAATTACAAATCCCAGAAAGAACAGGAGGACCTTGCATTGGCGCCCCTGGCAAGCGACATGCTGCTGCTCAGGCGGCAAGAGTTTTGGGTCGAAGTCATCGCTGACGCTCATGTGCTTGAGCTTGTTGCCAGACAAGCCAGGCTTGGCGTGGACAGCGCCAGGAGCCTGGTAAGCAGGGGTTCAACTTTGCCTGGTATGTGCTCAACTCCTGCTAAGCAATGGTGTCAACCTAGGAGCATCCCTGCCCGTACTGCTGCCAGTTTTGGTTCCTAGTCAGTCTGCGGGGGTCAACAGCATCAAGCCATTGGTTGTGTTGGTACTTGCAACTTTTAAGGCAGATAGGAGCAACACCGCTGGCAAGGCTGGCAGGTTTGGTTGGCTTTTTCTGAAGAAATGTCTATCATCCTTTTATAAGGCTTCATATAAGGCTTCTTATAAGGCTGCTCCATTCCTTCCCTGCCAGCACTTACAAAGCTGACCCAATCTGTAGTACACAAAAGTGCACAGAGGCAACAAGTCCGCAGCAGCTTGTTCTTCTTTTCCACGACTCCATCGCCTTCAAATTTTTGATCCACCATTCCATAGCCACTTTTATGAACATTAGAAAAACAAATATTTAGGTGTGTGTCCCTTGTGAGCAATATGGCACATTGTCGTATCACGTTCTTATCCACAAGTCCCATGTCAGACATTGCTGTGCCGAATCTTGAATTGTCAGAGCCATCTTGGTCAAAAATATGAAGAACACGGCTGTCAACTTACTTGTAAGATACATGTCTTTGCCCTTGTTTGCTCTTGGCAGGGCATGGTCCGCAATCGAAAGAGGCTCAAGGAGCAAGTTTTAGTGGATGCCTATGTGAACCACTTCCTTGAGACACAGAAGAAGGTTGGCCAAAGGACAGTAAGGTCAGTATGCCTGTGTTTTTTTGTTGTTTTTCCATTAATAGTTTTAAATGATGCCTATGTGGACCACTTCCTTGAGACAGAGAAGAAGGTTAGCCAAAGGACAGTGAGGTCAGTGTGCCTGTGTTTTTTGTTGTTCTTTCATAAAGATTTTAATGCTCTGCTAGCCTCTATTTGAAATATTTGGCCAGCCCAGGCATATATGATTGAGGAGGGCAGTAATGAATTGCACTTTCTGTGTATCACCTTCCTGCACAATTGCACAAGACGTGTCTTAAGGAATTCTCCAGCTATCAGCTGGACGAGCAGCAGCAGCATAAACTTGTGCCTCGAGTGCACGGTTTCGCCTAAGAAGAAAAATGAATATAATATAAACGGAACTTCATCACCTAGCCTTTTCCATGGCAGAAATTAGGTAGGCCATTTGCTTTCAGCGCATGTGTTGTGGTTGGCAAATGTAAATCTGGGCACCTCCAATTCAAGCTATGTGAAAAACCCAGCCACTCCTCTCTTTCCTTCTGCAGAGGTCACTAAGTATGTATGCAAACCCAGCCCTCTGTCATACATGACTAGGGGTCGGCGTATAACGTTATATGAGAAGTTCTTTAACGTTATATCACGTAACATACCAATATAAATGGTTGTACAGATCTGTTATAGATACCAGTGCACCCCCAAGGGCAATGAATTTCAACTCCAGATTTTAATGATGGGTGGGGCAGGCTGGACGCTGCCCCTTTGCAAAATTTCAAGTCCAAAAAATAATTCAGGAGTTAGCTGCCAGCTAGGAGGTAAGAATATAACGTTATATCTGATCTGGCTGGGAACTCCCCATTGCCCCAGTGCTATTGTCCAAGCTCGTTCAAGTTGCCCGCACTCTCAAGCCTTGTCCTACTTGTTGTTACCTAGCTGTACCACTCCTCTGGCATGTTTGCCTTCACAAATACTAGCTTCTCCGCTGTCTCAATGCCAAGGCTGTTGCGCAAGTAGGTGTAGATGTGGCCCCATGCACTCGAGTAGCGCTTGGCTGCGCAAGATGTGGTATGGGCTGAGAGAAGCTTTCTGGCAGCCACCGTTAGGTGGGGGAACAACTTGTTGGCCTTGGTCAGCCAGAAGTTGCGCAAGAAGTCAGGCTTGATGGAGATGATGGTCTGTAGCTTGGCAGGGTCTGCTGAGTTGTCACACTTGACGAGGTGGCGGGCTACGTCCGCTAACTCATGCCAATCACCCATGTCCAGCTCCATGAGCTCCTTGCTGAATGCTGCTATCATGCTGCTGTCACCCCTGCCTCCGTTCAGGCATACTACGAGCATGAGCACCTCCTCCTTGTGCTTGGTAGTGAGCTTGCCATAGGGTCTGCAGATAATACCTGCATGTGTGCGCATGGGGGCAGAAAGTCATGGAAATGCCAGTGGTATACTGGCGTTCTGAGAGCTATCTGGAACACTGGAATAAGCTGTCATTCCATCCACATCAAGCATGGTAACTCCTTCTTCAAAGATTATTACTAAGTTCAAAGCCTGGACATTTATGCAAGCAGTTAAGTTACCCTTTCAGTGATGAAGTTGGTGGGTGCACAAGTACAAACGCTGCAACATGTGCTGAGGTGTGGTGCTTGCTTCGACGGTCTGGTAAAGCGCTGACAGCGTGCTTCTTCAAGGCAGCAGGGAAGTCAGAGGGTGTCTTCCTGCCCATCGGGCTGTGTTTTTGAGGGCTGCTACGCATGCCAGCTGCTGCTAGTGCTGCTGCTATGAACTTGTGGCGTTGTGCTGCCTGGGAGGGGTTGGTGTGGCTTACATTGGCCTTGCACCTCTTGCACTCCAGCACACAGCCCCCCACACTCTGGCTTTATCACTGCTTAAAACACTGCCTCCCGCTGCTTAGACTTGCCTGATTTGAGCTTCCTGAAAAGCTCCTCAGGCTTCATGTGCCCTTGCACCAAGGGTTGTGTACCATTCTCGGCCAATTCCATCCAATATTGATCCTCTCCTACTATATCAGCCATCTTGATGCAAAAACAAGTTGCTTGTGAAGAAGATCGGGGGTGTTGAGGGTGCCAAAGGGCGAATTTGGCCCTAATTTAGCCCTGTTCTATTTCGGAAAACCTGTAACTTATATTACGGTATAAAATGTTACATAACATAAAGATATATATATATATATAACAGCGCCGACCCCTATACATGACTAGTTTGTGTGAGACATCTGCTGCAAATTAATCTAACGGTTTGATCCACTCCACTGAGTATATGTGTTGTTAAAAATGTGATGAGTTCAATTTGCAGAATTACGCGTATCTTCCCTCTCACAAGAATCCACCTCACTCCATTCGCATGTGCCCCTTGGTCAGAGATGGCCCTTGCACTTTTTTACCTGCACCCTCTTACCCCATGCTACAGCTTGCACCCAATTCCGCATGCTTCTTCCTACCTGCACCATGCTTCTGCCTGCACTGCCGGCTCCCTGTCCAGTGCCACAGCTGATGCACTGCCGGCATCCTGTGCAGCTTCAATTAGGAGTATGCGCCTCGTCACAACGCTCTTCATTATTATTGCGCTGTCCTGTCGGCTGCCCCAAGCAGATAACAAAAGCACAGTGGTGTCATGTATGGTCTTTCAGCGTCAATTGTCTGAGCTTCTAGAAAATGCCCATCAGGGTGACTAAATTGACCCCTGGTCTGGTGTCTGTCAGTGACCCAATGCCATAGCTGAGACGGATTCTATGTCTTATTATGTTGCATGTCTTGGTGAAGGCTGTCTGGCTGTCCTTCAGTATGCCAAAAGTGTGCACTGTTGTTGAACGCGCTGCATCATGTCTATTTGGTGAGGCCCATGAATCGCAGTCATGCGCGCCTAAGATTCATCCCAATAATTATTGTCGCCTGCAGTGTCAATTCTTTGTCTGTGAAGGCTGTGACGCCTGTGGCCAGGAAGCACATGCAGCTGGACTGGTGTACGGTGAGCGCACAAGAAAAAGTCAAAATTGGCTTGCAACTGGCCTGTTTGCATCAGGCTTGATTGAGCCCACACTTGTACCCCCTATGCTTCTCAATGTATCGTTGTCATGAGAGCCACCCAAGCTCCTTGCAAATCTGCATCCAAGCTGCAATCTTTGCTTTCAAGTACTGAGCTGGAATGGACCAACATCTATTGAGGCAATGGATGCACAGTTCACTAGCATAAGCATTACCTGCAGCATTTCTGTGTAGTGCTGCTGTCTGTGCTCAACCAAGTAGCTTGCCTTCACTTGTCAACGTGGAGCAATGCCCTCATGCATGCTGGCGCTGAGAAGAACTTACTGCCTGATTTTGCTTGTATTCCTATGGAATTAGTTCTCATTTTGCGCAGATGGTTCCTTTCGACCTTATTTCCAAACTCCTTGTGGTTTCTGCTGAAACATTCACGTCCACTTCTGTTTATGCACTTATGCAGCTCTTCAAGTGCGAGATGTACAAATGGCTTAACAGATACCTCACAATGGGAACTCTGTAAGTTGCGTGCAGTGTGCATTGCCCGCACACAATATGCCGTGCCATGGAATTTTTAAGTGTGTATTTGCTCTAGTATCAAGTAAATAGTTCATATCCTTGAGCTCGTGCTGGATGGGAATCAGTTCATCCTGGCTTATCAGTCAAATTATAACACGTGCACATGTCGCCTGCCAGCTTGTTTTGCTTTGTTCCGACCTCCTGGCATGCTTATGAATCATACAGCTTCTGTCTTAGCTGCATGTCTTTGCTTATGACTGCAGGCCAGGCAATTTGCAGGACCCCTCCTGCCACCCTGCCGTATTGCAAGCAATGCCAAAAATAATGGGCAGCAGACAACAGGTGCTGCTTTTGGAGAGTTTTCTTTGTGATTTATGCATACCATTCATTGCGTGACGCTTTACCATGTCACTCATGAATATCATGGCATGCTCGCAGTGCATGGGAGTTTCCGGGTGTTAGAAAGTGTTGCACTTAATGGAAAGGAATGCACACGGGCGTGAGCTTGCTGGCGCATGCACAAGCATGCACACACACGCTTGTGCATGCATGTACACAGGCGCATACTTGCGCACGCTCACAACATGTGCATGAAAAAGCACACATGGACACGCGGAGCTGCTTGAGGTGCCTCAGCGCCTCCTGCAGATCAAGCACCGTGCCACCCTGACGCACCGTGCCACCCTGACGCAAAAAATTTGAGTCTTGCCCGAAGAAGGAAGGGTGCCCAGCCACTGCTGACACAGCCCCCACCTCCTCGGCCTTGTTACGCAGGGTCTTGCCTTGAGGTGTGGCGCCAGTGACTCTTTGGGTGGGAGTGGCACGCCAACTCCACTGGACCTAATGTCAAACTTGGCCCTGGGTCCCAGGCGGCCCTCCACTGCTGCCAGCCACCACCTGGCCCTGGCCCCGCGCCTGCACAGCAACCCCAGCGGGGGCATCAGCAATGCTGCCAGCTGCAGCACCGGGCAGCGGGCCCTGAGCCCCAGGCCCCCAGCTGCAGCAGCGCCCTCCGCACAAGCAGGGAGGACCAGCAGCAGCAGCAGCCACGGCACCCAGCGCCCCCAGCTGTCCTTCAGCCGTATCCGGGCCACTGCAGAAGACACCACACCCGACTCACACGGCGACAGCTGCGTTACCACCATCGTTGCTGCTGCTGACTCACCCGGCGACAGCTGCGTTACCACCATCGTTGCTGCTGCCGTTTCCGCCGTGGCGGCCTGCGACAGGAAGGAGGAGGAGGAGGAGGGGCACGAGCTCAAGGACAAGACAGTGTGCAGCGCGCCTGCCAGCTTGCAGCTCGCAAAGCTGGTCAGCAGTGGCGGCACTCCTATCAGCCCACACCCACCAACAGAACCCCCCCCACGCAGACGCTCCCTGTTTGTGCGCACGCAATCCAGCCACTCCCCCTCACGCTGCAGGCGCAGCTTCTGCGAGGCCTCGCACCGCAGCAGCCCTGCAGGCTACAGCAACAGCAGCGGGTGGCTGGGGGATGGGGATAGCTGGGACCACAGCGGCTGCCAGGAAGGCTTTCTAGACAGCGACATCCCCTGCCTGAGCTGCCACCCAGCACCAACTGCAGGGCCACGGCCGGCGCAGCTACAGGGCCTGCTAAATCAGCAGCAGCAGCAGCAGCTGGAGCGCAGGCATGCTCCCCCAATATCCATGGATCCGGCATTCCTCGAGCAGGATGTGTGCACGAATTCCCTGTCCCAGCAGAGCAGCTCCATCTCCCCGTGCCCTTCCTTCAGCAATTCACCCCTCCCGTCCCCTCCGCTTGCGAGGTGTGCTCCACAGATAGTCTTGCATGAAATGCTTGCAAGGCCGTGCATTAGAGATCTGCAAAGTGCTGCAGAGAAATCCGCAAGGCCCTGCATGGGATTTTTGCAAGATGCAGCATTAGACTCCCAAGGTGCTGCACGAATCCTGCACTGGGACCGCCATCCCTCTTTGCAAGGCGCTGTGCAAGTCCTGCGCAAGAAGCGCGATCCCTCCTTGCCAGGTGCCGCACAAGTCCTGCACTGGAAGCGCCGTCCTTTCTCGCAAGGTGCAGCACAACAAACAACCATCTTTGCACAAATGCAGCAAAAGTGAGAGCACAAGGGGGACCACCTCCTGTGTATGATGCATGCTCGTCGGGCTGAGCCACATCCACGCACCTGCACACGCATACGCACATATACATGCAATAGCCTGCACGCGCATACGCACATATGCATGCAATTGCATGCACACGCACATGCACATATACATGCAGTAGCCTGCACACGCATACGCACATATGCATGCAATAGCCTGCACACGCACACGCACATATGCATGCAATAGCCTGCACCCACCCACCTGCTCATCCACCACAATTCAAATCATCAAATAATGCTGCTACACTGGACATGAAAGCCCACTTCCACCCCGCACATTCGGTGCCCATGTGCTGCAGGTCCTTAAAACTCATGATATTATGCATCCTCTCATGTATGCACACAGAAATTGTGTGCATGCACACACACGCGCGCGCACACACACTCACACATGTGCATGTGCACACGCTCACACACACCTGCGCCTGCTCCAGGCCTTCAAGCCGGCCGCTCATGCCCACGCGCTTCAGCTCAGATGCCCCGCCCTCCGCACGCTTCATGTCGGGCAAATCCCACGCAACCCTCAGCCCCGCCCTCTCGCCCTTTAACTCGAAGAAGTCGTGTAGTGCCCAATCAAAGTCTGGCACGCAGCTCTGCATCGAGCTGCCCACGTCCCTGCAGGAGGAGGGCGGGCTGCCCAGCTGCCATCCCAGCACTTCCCGCGCGCGAGCCACCCCCTCTCTGCACACCCCACGCGCGGGGCTGGCCACGCACCCCAGCCTCAACGGCAGGGCCTCGCCTGCGCGCGCACATGACCAGATGGCCGCCAGAGGCAACCATCCTGGGGGCAGGCTAGAGAGCACGTGGCTCGGGTCATCACTGTACAGGCTGACGGTGGTGGAGGGCAGGAGGCCCAGCTTCAGCTGCCACAGGGCCAGCTTAGCTGGCGGCACGGACCAGGGTGGCCCGCCCCCTGCGCGCCACGAGGCGCACAGTTGCCAGCAGGTCCTGAGGCTCTCAATTGATGGGAGGGGAGCACACAAGGTCCTGGCAGAGCTCGAGTAGGTGGGTCTGCGCGATGGGCAAGGACAGGTCTGCGCTGAAGGTCATGCTTGGACGTGCTCTGCAGGGCATGTGGGTGTGCTTTAATGAGCATGTGGACTTGCGCAGAAGGGGCATACGGGTCTGCTGTGGAGGGCATGTGAGTCTGCGCTGAAGGGTGAGCACTGATCTGCTCTAGAGTGCATGTGCCGAAGGGCATGTGAGTCTGTGTAGAAGGGCTTGTAGGCATACCCTGAAGGGCATGAGGGCACCATGAAGGGCATGGGTGTCCACCTGGCAGGTGTCCAGTGCGCTGCCCTGGCCTTGAAGCTTTTCCCTGCCCCTTCATGGGTGACATGGTTGTCAGGTTAACGGTTGCACGCAAGGGTCAATGTGAGGGTTGCACTCAAGGGTCAAGGGCAAGTGTCTGGGACAGGTACCTGGGGCAGGTTGCGTTCAAGGGTCAGAGGCGGGTGTCTGGGACGGGCTGCCTGGGGCGGGTTGCGCACGAGGGTCTGCTCAAGGGTTGCACACAAGGGCCAAAGCGGGGTTTGCTTGTTTTATGGGTTACAGCCTGTTTGGTGGAAATCTTGGAACCCATCTGCGACAGGAGCTCTGGTTGTTTCCGTACTGCGCACGTTACCCTTGTGCTTTCATCAGGCTGTCTCTTCAATCGGCAAAGGCAAGCAGAGCTAATTTTGCTCCGCTATTGCCGGTAAGAAGATGTCCCTGGAGCCCCATGAAGCATCCTTGCTTCACATTTGCCTTTCACGTTGCCACCCTCATTCTTTCACTGCCGGCCTGCACGCTCTGCCTGCTCGCTTTGCAGCAATATAGCCCTGGCAGCTGGTATCCCGGAGGCACTGCTCCAATCTTGAAGTGGACTGTCTGGAGGCCAACCTACACCTGCCATTGAAACTGACGTCCTCTTGTATGCGTCTTGAGCTTGCGAAAGGGGGGCAGGGCCTTATGATTGCCATACCCCATTGTTAGTCTGCTCAACAATGCTGGCTGGCAGGCTGTTGAAGGGTGGGCTTGATCGTCACAGGACCCAGGCTGTTACAGAGCATGCTTTATCATTTAAGATCCCAGCTGCCTAAAACGAGGACTGCTGTCAAGAAAGATTGCAGTGCACGCATGCTTCCTTCTTGGTCAGCTGGGGAGCTTGCAGCTGGGGTGCTGTTAAGTAACAGCTGGGGTGCTGTTAAGTGACAGCTGGGGAGCTTGCTGTTAAGTTACTGAGATCTGTGTAGGGGGTGCGGCCTGGGTGGCCACGCACACTCAGTGCAGGTTGCAGGTGGACCTAAGCAGGTGAATGAGTGAACCTGCGGAAAGAAATCAGTGAGCCTCTGGGCGGGAGATGTGTGAATCTGTACAGGTGAAGATGAATGTATTGGCCTGTGCACAAGGAGGGTGAATGAAAAAGTTGTGAAGCCTTCACAACTGAGGTCAATGAGTATCCCTGTCCAGGGGGACGAGTGAACCTGGGAAGGTGTATGAGCTTGCGTGAATTGGAAGCCTGATGATGTGGGCAGGTTATCCGCCAAAAAAGGGCAGGCTGACCTTACTGATGTTTTTGCTCTGGAATTAAACATCATTTGCTGCCTGGTCACTGAATTGATTGTGATTGATTCAAGTCCCTCAAACGTACATGCTTGAAAATATTGTGCTCGTGTGAAGCAAGCGCACCTGCCTTGAAGACCTGGTTGCAATGTACGCACCACCTCAAAGCACCTTCAGTAGTGGTTGAGACAGTAAGACGACACTTGAAGGCATAAGGATGGATTTGGCAATCTTTGAAGGCAAGGCTGTCTTAGAAGGCAAGGCTGTCACGTCCAGCTTGCATGTTACCTGATACCTAGATAGATATTTGCACTTTTAACATTGCATTACAAGAGTCCAGTCTGGCGTGTTTTTCCAGTGCATTGCGGTCTTTAAGGGATGTGTTGCATGTGTGCATACATGAATTTGTGTGTGCGAAGGCAAAAAATTTTTGTGGTCGTGTTTGTGCCAGCGTGTGATGGTGCAGTATCAGAGCTGCAGAATGGTGCAATTGTAGTCTCTTTTAGATCTCTTGTAATTCCTGCACATCCTTCATTTATGAAAAACTGAACACTTTTTGTCCTGCTTGTTGCATCCCTGTGAAGGCTGCCCGAGCAAAGTTGTGGTCTGCATTTGCTCGCGGATACACTTTGCTTCAAAGTCTACTTTATCAAATAGGTCTACCTTACCTGGTAGTCAAAGGGCGAGCACTCTCTGCATGCCTGCCTTGGTGGGGGCAGGGAATGTTGGTTGGTTTTAACTTAAAAATTTAAGGCACTTTTCTGGTAATTTAAGTTATTTGGATGAGGAAAGCGATGAAGCGTGCATGTGTAAGATGGCGTGCCATGCCATAGCTTAGTGAGAGTTTCTAGACAAAACATAGCCTTTGGCCAGTCTAAGAATGGCCATCAGCGCGCAATTTCCGGAAAGGAGAAACATTATTAGATACTTTCAATGCCGTGCATGCCTGTGAGAGCCATATGCTATGTCTGTGCCTGAGTAGCATGATAGACAACATCATTGCTGTATTCCACGTTGTTGGCATCGAGACGCTTCGAAGCTGCCAGGTTATTGCTTACCATGTGGGAAATCTGTGCGTACTTAGCTTCACCACAGTTTCTGTTCCTGTGTTGATGATAACTTTGATGTTAAGCCCTTGGTCATGGTGTGCAGCATGCTGCAGGAAGATGATGCACCTTGTCATGAGCTTGTACTCTTTGCCAGATCTTATCACTGATTTAATGCAGCGCTATAGGCAAATTCATGCCTGCCTTCTTCTAGGGATCGATACAACTTTTTAAAAACCTTCTGTTGGTTGCACTCCTTTTCCTTAATTGATGTGAGGTGCTTGCGTAGTTTTCTTTTTTTCTTTTGCACTCGTCTTTTCTGGACGAGCCTCTGTTTTCTGTTCCAAAAATCTAAATTTTTTTGACTGTACCACATTGTTTCCAGCGGGTTTGTTTGAAAGGACTTTACAATTGAGAGTGCTCATGTGCAGGTGATCTATTTCCCAGCCTTTTGTGTGATCATCAATGATTGGTTTTCATGTGCTGCTTACAGCGCCCAGTCTTTAGTAGAATCTTTGGTGTTGTATCACTTGCAAGTCATTGCGCCAAATTCAATTTTGAAATGATGTAATGTTGATCAGCTATTGATCTCACAACTGAAGAATTGTTCAGGCTGTTGAGGTTCGTATAGGGGGTCGCCTAAACAGTTTATCCGTGAGCTGAGCTTACATTTGTGTTCGACCATGATCCAGATGGCTCGGCAGCTGGGCGAGATGGGAATGTAAAATAGATACTACATAGGCAGTGAATCACTCCCTACATCAATAAGGGAAAAGGAGAAACATTGGCCTGAGCCGTGAAAAGTTACATAAGTTATGTTAACCGCCAGCCCAGTCGTTAGGCTGGTTGCCAGTAAAAAAACAGTCCATAACGTCCGAAATGATGGCAGAGTTTGTTGTGCCGTTGTGAAAGAAAAATCAAAGACAGTCTGACTAGGTAAGGCATGTAAATGTAAGTGGCCTCCACAGAAAAGGATTAACAGAAAGGGAAGAAAAGGAATGAGTACTTTCTTCTGAGAGAGCACACTAACAAGTCTTAACAGTGAAAAAGAACATGCACATCATTTTGAACAGTAGCACAGGAACAATTGTCACAGTGGCCATTTCCACTGCGCCAGATGGAGGATTCCACCGCGAGAGCATGTGCTCGCATGCGAAACCTGCTCACATTCCTCAGACAACTTAAGTTACAATGGGTTTAGACCTTCAGCCACCGGCTGATGGTTTGACTGCTGGGCTTGCTGGACACTGCCAGCCCGACAAAAAATATCCATAGTCTCAGAGAGAAAAAGAAATGATTTGTATGTCTGCTTCAAGGCACCAGGGTGAAAAGAAAAGAAAAACTGCGTAAACAGTGAAGCACTCCCTACATCGATTAACAAAAAAAGTCAACTAATGCCCAAGCACCATACAACTCCTCCACCAGCAAAGAAAACAAGATAAGTCAGTGGGATTCAGGGGGATAAGTAGCGGTACGCCATTCCAGGTCTTGATGATAAGTTGCTGCATAAGTCTTCTCAAGAGCGCGTCTGGTACTGACAAGTTTATAAGCATATTGAACCAAATGTGCATGAAGTTTCAAAGCGACATTCTGAGGATTCTGAGGATCTAAAATTGAGATGTTTTGCCGGCCACAGCTCACTAGTCCAAACATACTCGCCCCGATAACCTTCCTTGGCAGCCCCATACCACCCATCTCATTGAGATCAAGTACTTTGAAGACACTCTAACTTAGCAGCAGCTCCAAGCTGCCCATGCTCAGCATGGTCGCCTTAAGTGTGAGGAGTGTAAATAGCACCCCCTACACCTATGTCAACATGAAGAACTTGGTCCTGCAATGCTGCATCTAGTTCCTCTGAAGAGTCTTGGCCTTGATTTGCAAAGAGTCAAGAAATTCGCTCTCAAGCTTAGCGCTCATTCTGTGCACTATGCTCATAAGCTTGTACAAACCAGACGTTCTCTTGAGCATTCTCCTCACCTTCAACCCAATCAGGAAAGGGCTGCTGACTTGTCTGCCCGCAACCCTCCTGATCCTCGCCGACTGCTTTCTTCTTTTCTGGTGAAGGGGCTTTTCTTCCCAAGTGGCCAATTTTCCTTAAATGATGTGAGGAGCTATTTTTCCTGCTTGCGTAGTTTTATACTGTGAAGATGCATGGCCTCTAGAAAACGGCATGAGCAAACATGAGGAAACAACATTCTTTTTCAAGCGTTCAAAAAAAGTCAACCCTCACTTTCATGGAGGGGGGGCTCTACCTCTCATACTTTAAATCATTTTTAAAAGCTCGGCTTTGATACAAAAAAGCCCGTTCCTAACTGCTCTTAAATTACATGCTTGCTCTGTGCTTTATCCACACGGACTACAACCAGACGCGCTCATTAAAAAAAAAGTTGCTCTCAAGGTCTCGGTCTGGAGCAGGGGGGGGCTTGCAACCTGCACCAGGTCCTCACTAGTTCTTCATTATCCCTGTTGTGGAGGAGACTCACTCACACAGTGCCCTTTACATTCTATCAGGCTATCACACCAGATTGTATCCGGTATGATTACTCGCCACAACATTGCTTGTAGACTTATCATGAAACAGATTTCATATTTCTATAGATTTCACATTTCTATAGATAGAAGCAGGCTCCTTGGGGGGTGGGGGGGTTGTTCAAATGGACATCGGCAGCAAAGACCGCCGTTAGTCTTTCAAAACCTACAAATCCCTGTAGGATCTACCAACAGAACCATCCCAGGATGGCTCTTCCCTCGCCGGTTTCCTAATATGCAAAGACGTACCACTAGCAGCCTGGATGCCGTACTAGCAACTGAAATACCTACTTAAAAAAGCAAAAACTTAACCACATGTCCACTCGACTGGCAGGTATGCATTAAGAAGTAGGGCAGGGTGCAGAGGGGATAGGGGGTTCTCAGCAACAGTACCAGCCTACCAGCATTCATCATGAATCTGGAACTCCAGCCAGCTCCTACCCAATCAGCGGCACTTCCATCTTGTGGAGGTCAAGTACTGTGAAGATACCAGGCCTAGGAGCCAGCTCAAAGCCGCTCACCATCAGCTAAGCGTGCTCAGCCAACACCTGTGTTTCCCTCTTTCTGACATTGAGCTCGTTAGCTCTGCATACACCTCCAATGGGTTGTCTTAGGCATGACACCTGGTGCAAATAAGGAGTGCTTGGTGAGGAAACTAGCTAGTAGGTAAGGGAGTGACCAAAATGGCGCCAGTGCGACTAGAGGTGAATCAATCTCTGGCAGATAAACGAGCATCAAAACGCCAGCTTGGGGTTGTCCTATTATCAAAATGCTCAGGAATTTGAAGATTTTGTTGGGCCAAACGGTTTGTACTTCCGGCATCCAAAGGATAAAATATCCTATCAGAGAGCCTTTGCTAATGTTTCAAGATGAGCCTGTAACATTATGGCAGGTAGCGTTAAGGCGCTCAGTGATCATACCCGGGATGATAGTATGTTGACACCCTGAGAGAACATGGAGAACACTATCTACTTCCTGAAAGAATACACACTGAAGGCTTGTGGACTTTTAAAGCGGACAGCGTGTTTCTGATTGAGAAGGGTGCCTGTGCGGTAGTAGAAGGTATTGCGTTGCATTTGGATATTTATATATAAATAGAGAGAGAGAGAGAGAGAGAGAGAGAGGGTTTGGAATTGCTCCAAAATGCGTTGCTTATACCTTTGTGGACGTGTGGAAGCAGACTTGATAAAAAGAGTAGTACCCTGTATTTGAGCTGGCACAACCCAATTTATAATTTGAGTGCATGTGGGATTTTTAAGTGGCTTGGAGATTTGGAAGGTAAGTCAACCTGGTGCCGTGTTGGGGAGCTTCAGTGCTAGATCCTTGCTGATTAACTTCTTCAGCAGCTAGCCAGCTAATATTAAAGAAGGGATTGCCACCAGGGCCTGCGGTGCGGATGGTTGTTTCAGCTGGGAGGCTGTTTCCGTGGCAGGCTTTGTATTTTGCAAGGGCTACGCATTTATTTCCGGCAATACCAGCATAAGATTTTGCTTTATAAAGGAAGATGTGGGATTGAGGGTTACGGATAGCATTCGAAAAGAGCCAGCCAAAAACTATCCACATGATTAAAGAACAAGGAGGAAAACAAGGAGAAAACTCAACAGTTTTGAACGATTTAATCACACACAGAGGGAGGGAGGGATCTCTGCTCAGAATCCCCCTGATGCTGATTGAGTATAGCAAGTTGTAAGTTAGGGATAACCACCAGCCTGGACGTTAGGCTGATTGGTTTGTGGCTGGTATTTGCCAGCCATAAGATAAACCATACTGTCTGAGATGCAATAGCAAAGTTTGCTGAGCCGTTGAGAAAGGAAATCAAAGACACTGTCCATCTTACTATGCAAGGCATCATAAGGGGCCTCCACATAAGAAGAATGGCAAAAAGGAAGGAAAAGGAACGAATATTTCTTTCTGAGAGAGCACACAAACAATTCTGAGAGAGCACGCAAACAATGACAGTGAAAGAGAATACGCGCCTCAACTTGCACAGCATAGTATAGCAACACTCTTCTAGAGGAGGATTAGATCTCTTAGTGGGGGGCTAGCTGATGCTAACATGTCCACCTCCCTTTATGCATACCTGCTGTTTTTTTTCTCTCCCGACATTTTTCTATTTGACGAGGTTGTAGCTAAGGACACGGGAGTGGAGAGGAGCAAGAGGAAGCATCAAGTACCCAACCGTATGGCTGACACTTCATTATTAGCTCTGTCTTCAGCTTCCTGCTTGCTTAGCTTTAGCTAGGCTCGGAGGGCTCTTTGGTAAAACCCTGCTGGTCCTTGGACTTGTCGGGGAGCCTTTCCTTAATGCACAAGGCCTGTCTTGGCCTGCGTAGTGTTTTACAATGCAGCATAAATCTGGCACTGCACTTATCTGGCATGAAAAAGTATATGTTGCTCCTGCAATGTTAAGAAACATGCCTGAAAATGCTTAGGGCGTAGCATGCCAAAACCAAAACACACATGCAGAACATTACGCATCACATGCCAAAAATCGAACTAAGCCATTTGCTCCAGTAAATGGCAACGTGCACGGGCGTATACATACAGCTTCCCTTAAACTGAGCATCGGACCCCTTTTGGTCCGGACAGGCCATTCCAAGTGCCTTGCTTGTGATGTATGTAGAGAGTATCACACCTTGGACAGGCCTTATCCTAGAAACCCAAGTAATCCTTGTCCAAGCCAGAATTGCATGCTTCAGTGCTGGGGATCCCCTCTAGACTTGCCCTCCTCTCCTTGCTCCGACCTCTGCTTACTTTCTGATGAGCTGCCAACGCGCTATATCATCCAGCATGCTGGATGATGTAGCTATTTGAACAGTGCATACCAGCATTCAGAGGCATCTTCCATAACACATCAATCTCCATCCATTTTCTCTACATGCTATCAGTCATTCTATCGAGTCACCACACTACCATTGATGCCCGTTTCGTTCGGGAAATTAATCAACTACTTTATTAAATAAAACATAAACTGTTATGAAAGCAATCTTATTCACCTTTTAGATGTCGGCAGGCAATCACATCATACCCTCTAGTCTTGACGTGATGGGCTATTCTTGGGTCAGCAGAAGGTGTACTCCAAAACCCTTGCAGCTGAGGTGGCTCATGGACCATTCACCTGCACAAGGCATGCGTCATCGAGTACACATAAGGCACCAGTCTCTAAAGATGTTCAGAAGGACACTTACTGTATCAACTTGCTCATCTTCAACTGTTGCCAGCCCTGGCTCCTCAGGCTCCATGGCCGAATTGGACGAAGTGGTGCGCAGTTTGCGGGCTGAGTCATTCACTCGTCAATGGCACCACGAAACATGCAACCTGCAGTTATACCACTCTTTCAACATTTGCAACTCTGAGGCTTGTGTTAGGCACATACTCTTTGGGGAGGTGCACAGTGCTGCTGTTCCAACCGCTGCTCCTGCACTGCATTTTATTTCCATGCTACCGAAGATGCATGCACCATGACCAAGCCTTTTGCTGTCCCTGGGGACACCGGAAAGGCATGTTAATTAGGGGGAGGAGGCCGCCTTGCCCAGACTTAAATGTACTGGTTGAGAGGCAAGAGCTTGAAGTGCTTGCCAGTGTGCGATCAAACACCTCATTGGCTGGCCAGACACACCCTTGGTATCTACTCGCCTTTTAAAGCATGCTTCCGTTATACATGCGGCCATGTTCACCCATGGCACCTCCTCACTCAAGAAGCATGCTTCCATGTTGTACGCGAGGGCCCTGGCTGCTGTTATTGCGCGCGGTCACTGGACGCCCTGTCATGCCTGGTTTACTACACGCGCTTCCTCTCTCTTACAGACACACTCTCTCTCCCCATCTCTCTCCCTCTCTCTCTCTGTCTTTTTCTTATCTTCCCACTATTGCTGCATTCTCAATGCACGCACATCTTCAGCCGAGTCCTTTGTTACTGCTGCTCTGCGCGCTCTCATGCACCACTCCCCTTGCATGCCTGTTGCTGCACTGGCCAAGGGCATGCATTCCCTAGGCTCAGTCTGCTAAAAAATAAGTGGGGGGCATGTAAAAAATGCTTGGTGATCATTCCATGCATCTCTTGTGCGCCCAGCCCTTGATGCTCCTGCCTGCGCGGGTGTGCACAGCTGCGCAAGTCAGGGACACAACTTCATGTGCCCAGCTGTGTGCTGTTGCGCAGGCCAGGGACACACACTTCATGCGCCTGGCTCTGCAGCAAGCCGCCCAGGGGGCAGAGATGGGTGAGGTGCCGGTGGGAGCTGTGCTCGTGAGCGGAGTGGGCGAGGTGAGGGCGCTGGGAGGGGCGGTGCGAGCTAGGGCGGCCACGCATGTGGGTGGGAGCTGTGCTTGTGCGCAGAGCGGGCAAGGTGAGGGTGCTGGCAGGGTAAGAGTGCATGTCATGGGTAGTGAGAAGATATTTATCTGCAACTTCCGCAGCTTTTGGGCAGGCTATCACCAGCCCGCACACACACACATGCTCTCTCTCACACACACACACACATGCTGGCACACACACACACACACACGTGCTGGCAAACACACACTCACACACGTGCTGGCAAACACACACACAAGCTCGCGCACACACACATGCTTGCGCACACACACACACACACACCCATGC
>LKMJ01000218.1_pt1 | contig 38660 bp, 49 predicted proteins | sample 643391 | NCBI WGS metagenome assembly LKMJ01 (sample SAMN04112250, study PRJNA286221) | soda lake metagenome | biome: soda lake; feature: Kulunda Steppe; material: water; isolation source: sample PL-Br10 brine of Picturesque Lake | place: Russia: Kulunda steppe | collected 2010-07 | reverse complement strand
TGTGACGTACTCGCGGGCCGCGCGGAACTCCCTCCGAAACGTCTGTCGGATCCACGAACGGAGCGTCGTTCGGCGGTTCGGACGGGCAGCACTGTTCGAGGCGACGGAGCACGGCGCCTTTTTGGCCCTGCGGCTGCGCGAAAAGCATCCAGACGACGTACAGCTCGAGCGGACGGAGCCGTTCAACGAGTTTCGCGACGTTCGTGAGCCGGTCAGGGAGGCCGCCCAGGCGTACGAAAGCAGGGAAAACCCGAACGTCGCGTACGCGAAGTTCGCCGTCGGCCGGAGGCATCCAGATCCGGAGGAGCTTCGATCACGGGAGCTATGAGTCTCCATCGGTACGTGGGTGTCATCGCACCGGGATTGTCGTTCCCTCGACGCGAAGCGCTGATCGCGACCGCGCGATCGCTGGGGATAACGACGAGTGTCGACGGGTCGATCCGGGAGATAAAGACCGAACTGGAGTCGCTTCCGGAGCCGGTCCCGTCACGGACCGAGCTTCGACGGCGTGTCGCCGAGACAGAAGCCGATCTCGAAGCGAAACGGGAGCGGGTTGCGACGCTTCGTGGACGGCTCTTGGAGACGGACGACGCAGCGATCGAGGATGACTACCGGGCCGCGATCCGATCGCTTTCGGAGGCCCAAACCGGACACACTGCGGCACTCGAAGCGCTCGAGGAGGCTCGGAGCCGGGCACGGAAAGCCCGGAACGCACGTGAGCGGCGGCTCCGGTTGACCGATCGGCTCGAGAACCTCGAGCGGACGGCACGGTCCGAGTTGGTGGCGACGATCCGACCGTCCGTCGAATCGGCCCTTTCGGAGCTTCCGAACCGGTCGTTCGATTCCCTCGACGGTGCCGATTCGGTGTCGGCTGCCCTGGCGCTCGTCAGGGTTGGGGTGGTCGAGACACCGATCACACTGGCGTGTCGGCGGTTTCCCGACAGGGACGCCGCCGAGCGATGGCTCGAGGCACCCGTCTACCGGATCTGACCGAAAGATTCCCGTTCGAACCGTCGGTTTATCACGAAGGGAGCGGGCAATCACCGCATGCCGACGCTAACCGTCGAAACGGTCCGGGCAGGTTCGGTGACGTTCGTCGAGGCGATTATCGAGAGCGAACGACCATGTACCGTTCGGCTGGAGACGCGGGTCGACGGAGCCGTCTGGCCGCCCCGGACGAACGGGACGGTCCTCGATCGCTGGGACGCCGACGGTGTCACGGTCGAGGTGGACACCGGAACGACGGCAGTCGGGTTCGCGACGCCCGTCATCACCCGAGATCGGCCGATCGAGATCGTTCGATCCGAGTCACGTGAGGAGGACGAAGGGGTAGCCGATGAATGGATCGAACGTATCGAACGGCGAGCCGAAACGGCCGAAGCGGTCGCGGCCGCCGAAAGCGTACCGGAGGCGATCGCCGCGATCGCCGATATCGGGGGAATCGACGGTCTCGAGCGGCTCGCCGGAGAGATCGCTCGGGATCGACGGCTCGCGGCGGAACTGTCGATCGTTCCGGAGGAACTATCCGAACGACTCGAGGCGGTCGAGATTCCGATCGAATCGTTCGTGACGCTGGCAGGGATGGACAAGTAGCGTCCCGGCGGGAAAACGGGCGGCGCCGCGGGCAGAGGTGCTTCGGAAACGTCGACGACTACACCCCCGACGAGCAGTCGTTTGTCCGGTGGACACAAAAGAGGCCTTCCGGAATCGCTCGGGTCAGTCCCGGAGATCCTGGTACGTATTCCGAACCGTAACCGCGGAGACGTCAGCGACGTCGGCCACCGCCTTCTGTGTCAGTTCGTACCCCGTCTTCCGGGCAACCGTGTATAGACACGCGGCGGCGACGCCACTCGGATTCCGTCCGGTGGTCGTTCCGGATTCGTGCGCGTCAGCTGCGAGTTCGCGTGCTCGCCGTTCGAGTTCGTTCGGAACGTCGAGTTCCGACGCGAAGCGGGCGAGATACTCCGTCGGGGCGATCGGACCGGTCGATAGACCGAGTTCTCTGTTCAACGCACCGTAGGCGACCTTGAGTTCGTCTTCGTCGGCGCTCGCGACGGCGACGATCTCGTCGATCGTGCGCGAAACGGACATCGTCCGACAGGTCGCATACACGGCTGCGGCGGCGAACCCCTCGATACAGCGTCCCTGTAAGAGATCCGTGTTCTGTGCGGATTCGAAGAGGACACAGGCCTGCTCTTGAAGGTCCTCAGGGAGTTCGAGTTGACCGGTCAGCCGTCGGATCTCGGTGAACCCGTAGACCAGATTCCGATCGCGCTTGGAGCCGATCTGGGCCCGGTTGTGCTGTCTACGCATGCGGGCGACCTGTCGACGCTTCCGGCCCTTGAGCCGGGTCGATCGACCGATCTCCGTCGAGAGTCCGCGATCGTGGCGGGATCGGGTCAGCGGTGCGCCACAGCGTTTCGGGTTCGTCTCGTCGTCGGCGAACGATCGCCACTCGGGTCCACGGTCCAGTTCGTCCTCGGCAACCACGAGTCCGCAATCGCTACAGATCGTCTCGACGCCACTGTTTCGGAGGCGGCCGTCGCATTCGGGGCAAGCCTGTCGCGTTGTCGCGCTCATCACATGCGAAATTTCGTCGCGACGGTACTTGAATGCGGAACGGAAACAGCCGCTATCGGGGTTGATCTCCGAAGAGAGCGTACCGATAACCGGTACGCTCGGCCGGGTCATTGTCCCGTATTTTTCGCTCGAAGAAAGGTTTTACAAAGGAAGGAGGTTCAACGTCGAGTATGGGTCTCTCGGAGATCGCATCGGGCATCGAGGTGACGGCCGAACAACGCGAGCGTGGCGTCGCCACGGCGGACGAAACGGGAGTCCCCCTTTCGGATCGACTGGCCGAGTTCGACGATCAACTCCCCTGTTCGTCTGACGCCGCCGCGGCGCTTCTCGAGGCGTACATCGAGGGCGCATCCGTCGGTCGCGCCGCCGCAGTCGGGGACGTTCCGGAGACGACGGCCGCGAAGACGCTGTATCTGCTCGGCGAGCCGATCGATCCGCTCACGCCGACTGCGAGCCGGATACTCGAAGACTGGCTCGCAGGCGAACTCTCGAGAACGGAGGCGAAGACGCTCGCCGGGGTCGGCGAGGCCGAGTTCGCCCTCGGGGCGTACGTCGCGACCCACGAACCGATCGAGGACGCGGAGGCAGTAATCGCGGAGACGACCCCTGTCGAACGCGGCGACGATCCCCTCTCGGATGCCAGAAGCGACCTCGGCGATCTTATTTAAACGGAAGTCCGGAGAGAAGTCCGTCCGACGTTTCACGTTCGATGCGCACGCCGACCGTCGCTTCGATCACGTCGGCGAGTTCCTCGATCGCCGCCGAACCGACGACCGGCGGTTCGGGCTCGAGGGACGGAACGGTCGCGTCGGCGTCAGGGTGTTCCGAAGTGTGGGTAACGACGCTCGTGTAGCGCTCGATGCCGATATCTGCGAGTCGATCGACGGTTCGAGGGATCGCCGACTCGGCCCGAGACGCGTCGCAGACGACGGCGACAGTATCAACAGCGGTCGCCGCCGCGACGGCCTGGTTCGCCGCGATCGGTGGTGTGTCGACGAGCACGTACTCGAATTCTCGCGTCACCTCTCTTATTCGGGACTCGAAGCGTTCGGCGGCATCGACCGTTTTCGCCTCGGCGAGCCGACAGAACGGTGCAGCGGCGGGACAGACCGACAGCCGTCCCGCCCCCTCGATCGACCGATCCAGAAGTCCGCCCTCGAGCGGCGTCTTCTCGAGACACAGCCGCGTCATGTCCGGGGCGATCGTTCCCGAGATCCGATCCGCGAGTCCCTGCGTTCCGTAAGCCGCATCGAGAACGACCGTATCGCGACCGTCGCGGGCGAGAAGCTCCGCACAGCCGAGCGTCGTCCTCGTCGTCCCGACGCCGCCGGCCGCCCCGACGAACGCTACAGTATCCGACATAGGGGCAGATCGGTCGGGATCCGAAAAAAGCGTACTGCTTGCGAGCCGGCTGTCGCGTTATTCGAGTTCCTCGACGATCGCCGCCGCGATCGCCTCGGAGTCGGCCGTATCCTCGACGGTGGCGCCGTCCATGACTGCGTGGATCGGGCCGCCGCCGTCGCCCTCGAACCGCGGAACGATGTGAACGTGCAGGTGGGGCACCTCCTGTCCGGCCGCGGGGCCGTCGTTGATCCCGACGGTCGTCGCGTCGGCCTCGACCGCGTCCTCGATCGCCGGAGCCAGCGTTCGGACGGCTTCGAAGATCTCGGCAGACAGCTCCGGTGGGGTATCCCGGAGCCGTTCGTGTGGCTCTTTGGGAACGACGAGCGTGTGTCCCGGCGACAGCGGGTTCGCGTCCAGAAAGGCGATCACGCGATCGGTCTCGTGGACGATATCGGCGGGGATCTCGCCGTCGACGATTCGCTCGAAGATCGTGGGTTCGGACATACACGGGGGATCGACTGCCAGCCCTATCAACGTTGACCATCGCGAACGGTCCTGACGCTATGAACGCCTCGTCGTCGGTTTGGAGGCGCTCGTATGACGTGTGAACGCCGCCGATTTCGTCTCGATCCTTTAAATACAGCAAATATTTATCATACTCAAAATTTATTTATACATGAAGGTTGTCAATTAGTTACTATGGGTTTGGGTCTCGATACGGGTGAAAACAAACAAAATATTACACGGACGGCACGAAAGATGGCTGAAGACTTCGGTGAAGTGATTCTGGCGAACGATCAGGGATTACAGCAGAAAGCGATAGAGCACTGTAAGAACGTAGACGAGTTACTCTTTCCACATCTCACACCGGGTGAAGTGGAACTGGCGGCGACGGGATACGTGGATGGTCTTCTCGAAAAAGACAACATCGAGCTGAACTGCCTACGGAACGGGAACATAGACGAGGAACGTATCGGAGACGCTGATTTCAGTCAGGTTCGGAAACACCTGCGCAAGCGAGCATCGGTGATCGGTGCCGATCAGCGATATGCGACGGAAAAAGCGAAAGCTTGGCGGAACCACAAAGCCGGGGCTGATTACTGGACACCGTATCAAAACGCGCAGGTATACGAGCTGCGTGCGGCGCTTCAGGACCCCGACTACCCGAACAAACCCAGATACGGCCAGTCGGGTCCCGGGCCGGAACCGATCCGGTACGCGCTCGCCGCCGAACTTCACGACATGCATTCGGAGAAACACCACGAACAGGCAATAGAAGTCCTCGTTCCGTATTTCGCTCGCGTTTTAAGCGAGCATAACAATGAGTAAAGCGAACGATATCGGAGACGACGACGGGATCGCTACAACCGTGTTCAGCGGGATCGAACAGGACGGAGGGATCGAGATTCTGTTGGTGGACGACAACCCCGAACTGTTGGATCTCACTGCCACGTTTCTCGAAAGAGAGCGTGAGGAGTTCGTCGTGGAGACGTTCAACTCCGTGGATGATGCCCTGCCGTATCTCAAAGACAACCGGGTCGATGCGATCGTCAGTGACTACGATATGCCCGATTTAGATGGGCTCGATTTCTTGGAGCGGGTCAGAGAGACGGACGACCTCCCGTTTGTTCTGTTTACAGGCAAAGGAAGCGAAGAGATAGCGAGTGAAGCGATATCGAGAGGAGTGACGGATTACCTGCAAAAACAGACCGACGTCAGCCAGTACTCCCTGTTGGCGAATCGGATCGTTAACGCCGTCGAAAAACACAGAGCTTCGAAAAGGCTGGAGCGCTCACAGGAGAAGTTTAGCAAGCTGGTTACGAACTCGTCCGACGTGCTCGGGATCGTCGACGAGAACGCTCGGTTCAGGTACATCTCGCCGGTCTGTGAAGACGTCCTCGGCTACGAGCAACACGAACTCATCGGTTCGGCCGCGTTCAATCTTATGCCGCCCGAAGACAGAGAGCATGCGATGAACGAATTTTTCACCGCGATCGAGAACCCGGACAGAGAGCCGGTGATCAAACACGGATGGGAGAAGAAAAACGGGGAGGTGATACCAGTCGAAACACGTGGGACGAACATGTTCGGCGACGAATTCATTGATGGGTTTGTGGTCAATGGACGGGATATCTCGGAGAGCAAAAAGCGCCAAGAGCGGATCAAACAACAAAACGAGCGGTTGACCGAGATGCACAACGCACTCTCACACGATATCAAAGGACCACTGGGAGTGGCTTCGAACTCGCTGGTGCTCTACCGCGAGGACGGGGACGAATCGTATCTCGACAAGGTCGACAACGCATTGGATCGCATCGGCGTGCTCGTAGAGCAGATCCTCACGATGACCGAACACGAAACCACGCCGAAAGACACCGAACAGGTGGCGCTCGAAGAGATAATAAAACGAGCGTGGGCGATGACCGAGACGGAAAGCGCGACGCTCGAAATCGATGGGTCCAGAGGGTTCGAAGCCGATCGAAGTCGGTTACAACAGGTCTTCGAAAACCTGTTTCGGAACGCGATCGAACACAGTGAGGGGTACGTGATTATTTCGGTCGGGACGTACGATAACGGTATCTACGTCGAAGACAACGGACCCGGGATCCCGAAAAAAGAACGTTCGAAGGTCTTCACAGCAGGATACACGACAAAAAAGAACAACACGGGTCACGGATTGAACATCATCGAACAGATCGTGGAATCCCACGACTGGGACATCAGGATCGAGGAGGGATCCACCGGCGGCGCGCGTTTCGAGATCGCTGGAATCGATTTCGAACCACAGGTTCACAACTGAAAAAATGAACATCCCAGATCGCTGGTGGTTTCGAGGCTTTTCGTTCACGCTGTGTCTGGGGTCTTTGCGACGGGGCCCGTTCTTTGAGACGGAGTTCAGATAGCCTCCCGGAGCACGTCGTGTTCCGCACAGCGATCCCCGGGAGGTCGCTGCGTTGGAGCCGCCCCCCGCACATATTATCGTCATAATACAACATATAGTCCTAATCCGCCTCCGACAGAACGCTTATACCCAACCGACGCTTCGGTGAATATGCTAATGAGTAGCGTACCCTCCGACACGGATGAATCGCCCGGACCGTCGACCGAACCACCGGAGACACCGCTTGACTCCGAGCGGTACGCCCACCTCTCGCTCGATAACGGGGAGGTCGTGATCTACGACCGAGAGGATCCCGACATGTGGGTACAATCGGACGTCGTCGTGGAACTCGGCGCGTAACGCGGCCGGCGACTTTTTATACGGTCCTCGTCGTACCGAGCGTATGAGAGAATTTCTGGCGCCGCTGGTTGAGCTTTTCGTGTACGCCGTCGCCGCGATCGCGTTTACCGTCGTCGGACTCTTCGCCGAGTTGACGAGCCTCGAGTATCTGAACGCCGGGAACGTTCCGTTCGCCGTCTGGTTGGCCCTCATGGGCGCGATCGCGCTGTACGCCGGGATCGTCGCACTCGGTGCCGGGGAGGTCCTTCCGCGGCTTCGGGAGACGCTCGGCGACGCTCGATAGAGCGGGCGGCCGAAAACCCGGAACGCTTAGTTGTGGGGCGCCCCGACTTCGGGGTATGGGACTGCTCGGGTCGCTTCTGAAACCAAATCTCTTCCGTTCGAGTTCGGTCATCGGGATCGCCGACGACGCCCTCCAGCTCGCGTTGCAGGCCTCCGAGGACTCCCACCCGAACGAGTACATGGGACAGCTCCGGGGGCAGGACGCACGCAAACTCGGGCTCGATCGGGATGGGACCGTCATCACGGACGTACTGCTGGCGCCGGGGACGAGGACGAACCCGACCAGCGCCGAGTTCAAACCGACCTACATGCCGAACGATCTCAACAGCGTCGGGTCGGTCCACTCACACCCGAACGGTGTTCTGCGCCCGAGTGATGCCGACCTCGCGACGTTCACCCGAGGATCGGTCCACATCATCGTCGGCGCTCCCTACGGTCGAAGCGACTGGCGAGCCTTCGATCGCGACGGGAGACCGAGGGAACTCGACGTCCTGAACGTCGACGTCCCCGACGAGCAGTTCTTCGATTTTACACAGGCCGATATCGACAGCGAACTCCGATGAGACGCGTCGTCGCACAGGGAACGTTCGATTTACTCCACCCCGGCCACCTCCAGTACCTGACGGATGCGAAATCGATGGGCGATCGGCTGTCCGTCATCGTCGCCCGATCCGAGAACGTCACACACAAAGCGGATCCGATCGTCCCCGACGGCCAGCGTCGCGAGATGATCGCCGCCCTCGATCCGGTCGACGAGGCGCTGCTCGGTCACACGGAGGACTTCTTCGTTCCGATCCGAGAGATCGATCCGGACGTAATCGTGCTCGGCCACGACCAACACCACGACGAGGCGTGGCTCGAAACGCGGCTGGCCGAGGAGGGGATCGACTGTGCGGTCGCCCGCGCCTCCGCTCGGGAGCCGAAAAACGACGAGGAGATCCTCTCGACCGGCCGGATCGTCGATCGGATCTGCGAGCGGCGGTGTTGATCGGACCGGCGACTACTCTAGGACCGCTTCGTACACCGACTCGAGGGCGTCGATGGAGCGATCGACGCTGAGTCGCCGCCTGCGATCCGAAAGCTCGGTGGGGAGCCGATCAGCCTCGGCGAGCGTCCGGTCGATCGCGTCGCTGAAAGCGCCGACGTTTCCGGGCGGGAAGTGTGTTCCAGTCTCGCCCTCGGTCACGGTCTCGGGGAGCGCGCCGGCGGCGGCGGCGACGACTGGTGTCCCGCAGGCGATGGCCTCCAGTGCGACGATCCCCTGCGTCTCGACGGGGCTCGGGAACAGAAAGGCATCGAGCGCGCTGTAGAACGTCGGAAGCTCCTCACGGTCGAGGAAGCCGAGAAAGCGGACGTCCTCGCGTGCCGTGGCACGACGTTCGAGCGCCGCACGCTCGGGACCGTCGCCGGCGATGACGACACCGACATCGAGACCCGCGGTGGCGGCGAGAATATCGTCGAGCCGTTTCTCGTGGCCGTGACGTCCCGTGTAGCCGACGAGGGGGCCGTCTGGGAGGTCGTGGCGGCGGCGGAAGTTCGCCACGGCCCCTCCGTCAGCGGGTCGGAACCGATCGATGTCGACGCCGTTCGAGACGGTGTATATCGGCGTCCCGTCGGCTTCGATCGACTCGGAAGCGGTTTCGGAGGGAACGACAACGGCGTCGGCGGCCCCGAAGTACCACCGTTCGTACCGGTCGGCGACCCACCCGATGGCCGCCGCGAACGTGTCGCTGATGTAGTCGGCGTACTCGCTCGTCGGCGTGTGATAGGAGACGACGAGCGGCGCGTCGATCGAGTCGGCGAAACGCTTGCCCGCGAGACCGAGCGTGAACGGCGTGTGAGCGTGGACGATATCGGGGGAAGCCCTGCGGAGATCGGGGGGAACGGTCGGTCGCGCGAACCGGAACCCCGAATAGAACGGAAACGGCGCGCTCGAAACCGGGTGTTCGCCGGCCGTCGGCCGGTAGCCGTCGCCGTCCGGATAAACGAGCGGCATCCGGCCGCCGCGTCGCCGCCAGTACCGCCGCCACGTCCGGACGGTGTAGCTCACTCCGTTGACCGTCGGGAGATACGTGTCCGTAAAGGCCGCGACGGTCGGCATGGTCGCCGCTTCGCCGAGGAGGGATTAATCGGTTGTGACTTGCTGACCGCTCGCTATCTCGCTTGCGGTGTCGTAGGCCTCGAGTAACTCCTCACGGACCCGATCGAGGTCGTGGCTTCGTGCGGTTTCTCTCGCGGCCGCACCGAGGCGGCGTCTGAGATCCGGATCGGCTGCGAGCCGATCGAGCGCCGACTCGAACTCCGAGAGCGTTTCACATTTCAGACAGTCCTCGCCGTCGGTGTAGAACTCCTCGAAGACGGGGATGTCCCGGAGGACGACCGCCTTACCGCAAGCCATCGCCTCGAGAACGGCGATCCCCTGATTTTCGACCTTCGTCGGGAAGAGATAGATATCGCCGGCGCCGTACGCACCGCGAACGTCGTCGATCCATCCGGTGAAGGTGACGTTCGCCGGTGGAGAGCGAACCAACCGTCGAACCGCCGGATCGGCGTGTGGGCCCGTGTCGTAGGGGCCGAACCAGACGAACTCGTAGTCGGTCCGCTCGGCGAGTCGGCAGAACGTCGAGACGCCCTTTCGCTCGAAGACGTTGCCGACCGCGAAGACTACGATCCCCCCGAGGTCGAACCGGCGGCGATAGCGATCACGGAGCGGTTCGTGGCCATCGAGGGCGTCGATGTCGACGCCGTTGGTGATCTGACGGACGGGCGCAGAGACCGGATACGAGTCGAGGACGGATTCGGTGTACGCGCTCGGACAGAGGACGAGATCGGCTCGCGAGTACAGCCAGCGGAGGTACCGTTCGAGGGCCGGTCCGACGGCCGTCGAGCCGCGGAAACTACCGGCGAAATCCTCTCTCGTGACGTGGGCGTGTACGACCAGCGGGATTCCGTTCCGCCTCGCGTGTTCGGCGACGGCAATCGTCCCCGGACCGACGAGATTGCAGTGTGCGATATCGTAGGGTTCGAAGAACGGGTCACCCAGAGCCCGTTTCAGCGCCGCCGTCGGGATCGACCCGTCCGAAAGCGGCGACGTCGCGAGCCGATGGAGGCTATCCGAGATCGCTTTCCGCTGGTTGTCGACGGCGGTTCCGATCCCGCTCCGACGGAGGAACGGGGCGAACTCGAGGTAGTTGAGAACGCGCACTCGGGACGGAAGGTAGACCGGCAGCGGAATAAACCACCGGATCGCGCTGGGGGAAGCGTGGACGAGGAGGGGCTCCAGAAACCGACAATTCGGACCGGAAAGCGAAGCGACCTTTGACCGGGGCCACGAAGTGGAGGTATGTCCACAGTACGCGGCGGGATCGCCCGAGAACACCCCCGGGCGCTCGCGGCCGTTCTCACCGTCGTCGGGTACGTCGTCGTCATCGGCACGCTGTATGGCGACACCGGGATCTACCCGGAGATCACCGAGTCGACCGTCGATCTGTTGGCCCACGCGATCGCCGTTATCAACGCCGCCACGATCGGCTGTCTCGTCGCCGGCGTCTACTGGATCAGAACCGATCGGATCGAGAAACACCGCGCGGCGATGATCGCGGCGTTCGTGTTGATCCTCGTCTTTCTCGTCCTGTATCTGCTCAAGACGGGCGGCGGCGGCCGAAAGGAGATCGTCGCCGGCGCGCCGCTTCGAGGTGTCTATCTCGGCATGCTCGGGATCCACATCTTCCTGTCGGTCGTCGCGGTGCCGTTCGTCCTCTATGCGATCACGCTCGGGTTGACCCGGACGCCGACCGAGCTCAAAGAGACCGCTCACGCCCGAGTGGGCCGGATCGCGGTGACGACGTGGCTCGTCAGCCTCGTTTTGGGACTCGTCGCCTACCTCATGCTCACGTTCTACTACGGGCCCGAACAGGTCGAGTTCGTCCGGGGAATGGCGTAGGCGATGACGGACAAATCGGCGATACGCGATCGGGTCTGGAACGCCTTAGAGGAAAGCGGTGACGCGAGGTTTCCGTTCCCGCCACACGGCCGGATCTCGAACTTCGCCGGCGCAACGGTGGCCGCCGAGCGGCTCACCGAACTCGACGTCTGGCAACGAGCGGACGTGATCAAATCGAACCCCGACGCGCCACAGCTGTCGGTCCGTCGGGCGGCACTGCGGGACGGCAAAACCCTCTATATGGCGGTCCCGCGATTGGCCGAGGAGGAGTGTTTCCTCCGGCTCGATCCCGACGACATCGACGACATCGACAGCGCGACGACCGTCAGCGGCTGTGGGCGGTTCGGAACCCCGGTCGGACCCGACGCGATGGAGCCGGTCGATCTGATCGTCTCAGGGAGCGTCGCGGTGAACGATCGGGGCGCCAGGATCGGGAAAGGCGAAGGGTACAGTGATCTGGAGTTCGCGATCCTCCGGGCGTTCGATCTCGTCGACGACGACACGACGACCGTGACGACAGTTCACTCGATCCAGCTCGTCGACGACGAGATTCCGGTCGACTCCCACGACGTTCCGATGGACCGGATCGTGACACCTGAACGGACGATCCGGACTGAAACGGCGAACGGGAAGCCGAAAGGGATCGAGTGGGACGCCCTCGATTCGGATCGGATCGAGGAGATCCCGATCTTATCGCAGTTGTGCGGGACGGGCGAGTGAGCCCGACGGCGCAAGAGGATTTAAAAGGATCAGCGCCGATGGAGGCAGTATGGACGTCATACACACCGCGATGTGGGTATCGGACCTCGACGAAGCAAGAGCGTTTTTCGTCGACGCGCTCGGCCTCGAGGAGAACTGGTCGTTCACGCTCGACGGCATCGAGAACGTCTACGTCGGCGGCGAACACGGCGAAATCCAGCTCAGATACGATCCCGACCACGAGATACCGGAGGGCGACCGGGCACGCATGGATCACGTCGCGGTGTCGGTCGACGACGTCGACGGCGAGACGACCCGCATGGCCGAAGAAACCGGCTGTGAGGTTCTCGACGGCCCGATGACGGTCGACGTGGCCGGCGCTCGGATCGCGTTTATCGAGGGCCCCGACGGCTACGTCGTCGAACTGGTCGAAGACCGTTCCTGAACTCGACGGCGCCGGTGGCATGGTTTTATTTTCGCGTCTCGCACAGTTGCTCGTATGGGACATCCACCGACACACGTGGCGATCATCGGGGCGGGAACGATGGGGACCGGACTGGCGGTCCAGTTCGCCCGGTACGGGTCCGACGCGACGGTGATCGATCACCGGGAATCGAACCTCGAAGACGCCAGAGGGACGGTCTCGGAGGCGCTCTCGTTTCTGGAGACGGAGGGAATGCTCTCTTCGGATCCCGGGGACGTCCGCGGGCGGATCGACTACACGCTCGATACTGTCTCGGGCGTCTCCGGGACGGAGCTCGTGATCGAGACCGTCTCGGAAAACCGCGATATCAAACGGGAGGTGTTCGAGACCGTCTTCGCCGAAGCGCCCGAGGACGCGATACTGTCCTCGAACACCTCGGGGATCCCGATCACAGAGCTCGGCGAGTTCGTCCCCGAGCCCGAACGGGTCGTCGGCTGTCACTGGTGGAACCCGCCGTATCTGCTGCCGCTCGTCGAGGTCGTACGCGGCGAGGAGACGGCCGACGAGGTCGTCGAGCGGACGGTCGAGTACGTCGAAAGCGTCGATCGGGATCCGATCGTCGTCGATCGGGACGTCCCCGGCTTCGTATGGAACCGGATCCAGTTCGCGGTCATGCGGGAGTGTGCCCACATCGTCGAGGAGGGGATCGCCTCGATAGCGGACGTCGAACGCGCCGTCCGGGACGGCTACGCGCTCCGGACGGCCGCCGTCGGTCCCTTCGAGACGGCCGACCTCTCCGGGGTTGACCTGTTTCAGGACATCAGCGAGAACATCCTGCCGGACCTCTCGAGTGCGACGGAGCTCGGGCCGGTGTTCGACGAGCGGATCGAACGGGGTGAGACGGGCGTCGCCGCCGGCGCCGGCTTTCACGAGTACGACGAGACGCTCGCCGAGGCGATCGAACGACGGGACAGACGTGTCGCGGCCATCCAACGTGCACGGGACGCAACGGAGGGACGGGAGGACTGAATCGGTTCAGGGGATCGGACCGTCAAGCCGGATCCCAGTCAGTCGGTTCGTGGGAGCGCGTACGCGCCGGCGACGAAGAACACGGCGGCGAGGGCGGCGAGAACGGCGAGATTGAGCAGCGGATCCGCGCCGACGATCCCCGCCTGTCCGGTGCTCGCCGCCGCAGACTCCGGCGATCGGTAGGTCGCGGCACGGAGTCCGCGAGCGAAGTAGGTCAACGGCGATAGCTCCATGAGCGGGACGAACCACGCCGGCAGGAGATCCGGCGGAACGAACGTCTCCGAGAGGAACAGAAGCGGGATCGCGACGCCGTTGGAGGCGGCGATGACGCCGTCCTGTGAGTCCGCGAGCCGTCCCAGAAGGGCGCCGAACCCACAGAACAGCGCGACACCGAGAACGACGTAGGGGACGACCAGCGGCGAGGCGACGAAGGCCGCATCCGTCGCGAGAACGACCATGACGAGGATCAAAAGCGACGCCAGCCCGATGACGACGACGTTGACGAGCGTCTGGGCGAAGAGCCACTCGACCCGCGACAGCGGCGTCGTGGCGAGCTTCTCGAAGCGGTTCCCCTCGCGGTGACGGGCGACCTCGCTCCCGACGCGGGAAAGCGGGGTGAACAGGACGACGACCGCGATGTAGCCGGCCACGTAGTAGCCCGGCGGTTCGGCGAACAGCCCGCCGCCGGTCGGGTCGGTTCGGACCAACACGCCGAAGATGAGCACGATGATCACGGGGAAAAAGAACGTGAAAAACACCGCCGTCCGGCGGCGGGTGAAGGCGTGCCAGGCGGCCGTCGCCTCGGCGGCGATCCGGCGACGCCGGCTCACGGGACACCTCCGGCCGACACGTCGGTTCCTGTCAGTTCGACGTAGACGTCCTCCAGTGAGGGCTGTCGCCAGACGAGCCCGTCGTATCCGATCCCGGCGGCCTCGAGCGTCTCGACGATCGTCTGGATCTCCTTCGGCCCGGCCGGCACCGCGACGTCCCGCGTCCCATCGAGCGGTTCGTGGCCGGCCTCGGCGAGCGCCGCTCTCGTCCGAGGTCCGTCGTCAGTCCGGACGACGAGGCGACTTTCGCCGCCGTAGCGATCTATCAGTGCCGACGGCGAGTCGAGCGCGACGAGTTCGCCGGCCGCGAGGAGCCCGACCCGGTCGGCGAGGGCCTCGGCTTCGGCCATGTAGTGTGTCGTCAGGAGGACGGTCGTCCCGTCGTCGGCGAGCCCCTCGATGAGCCCCCACAGATCCCGCCGGCCGGAGGGATCGATCCCGGTCGTCGGCTCGTCGAGGATCAGTAGTTCGGGATCGTTGACGAGCGCCGTCCCGACGCAGGCACGCCGCTTTTGACCGCCGGAGAGGTCCTCGTAGAACGTCCCGGCGCTGTCGGTGAGTCCGACGTCCTCCAGGACCGAATCGGGATCTCTGGCGTCGTCGTAGAGGCCGGCGTAGTAGGTGACGAGTTCGCGTGCCGTGAGTCGGTCGGCGGGAGTGAACTCCTGTGGGAGCAGCCCGATCCGGTGCCGGGCGACGTCGGTCGGGGACGTGCCGAAGACGGAGACGGTGCCGTCGGCGTCGGTCGTTCCCGTAAGCGCCCGGATCAACGTCGTCTTGCCGGCGCCGTTCGGACCGATAACCGCGAACACTTCGCCCGCCGAGATCGAAAAGGAGACCCCCGCGAGCGCGACCGTCTCCCCGTACTGCCGGCGAACGTTCTCGACGTGGACGACCATACCGGAAGGGGACGGGGAAACGCCTAAAGGCTGCTGTTCTCAGTGGGACGAACCCGGCGTCGGGAAAGACGTATGCGACTGGAGACCAACTCCGAGATATGAACGCGAAGACGATGCTGCTTATCGCCTTCGGGCTGGCGATCGTGCTTCCGTACGTCACGGTCGCGCTGTTGGAGGGCGGCGGCACGATCGGGGCGGCAGTTATCGCGGGTATTTTCGTGGCGGCCCTGTTTCTCGTCATCCTCAGCGACCGACGTGAGGAGGACGAGCCACGCATAGAGAACACCTGAAAACGACTCCGGCGGCGGCCACCGGCTACCGGATCCCCGGCCGCCAGTACAGCAGACCGATGGTGAGGACGAAAATGACCGTCGAGAGGTCGTAGGACGCGTTCAGCGCTGTCGCACCGAGAACGCCGGTTCCGCCGAGCACGGAGGAGGCGACCGCGGCGAGGATCGGCCACGTACACGAGACACACGAGAGCAGTCCGATCAAACCGGCGACGGCCGATCCCGCGGCGTCCAGAAGCGTCACGTAGACGAGATACGCTAAGGCCGCGTACCCGACGAGGAAGGCCGGCGTGATCGCGATGACGACTGCGGGTCCGGCGTAAACGACTGCCGGGCCCCAGCCGGGCGGCAGCCACGCGATCCGAAAGCCGTCGGCGTGTTCGGGCATCCCCGTACCGACGAGCCCGCCGAAGACCGCGAGCAGCCCAAAATACCCCGCTGCGATGGCGAGCGACCGTCGACGAACGGCGAAATCGATCCCAGCCGGTGGTTTCGTCTTATATACCGCCAGGGCTCCGAGGTTGATCCACACGAGACCGTAGAGCGTGTACCGTGGCTGGGTCAGCGTCGCATCCGAAAACGCGTAGTACGCGAGCACGCCGACGATCTGAACGTTCACAAACAGGACGATCCACCCGAACTGTCGAAGCGAAACGGAGGGGCAGCGGCCGAAGACGGCGATCGACATCGACTACGTGATCGAGAAACTCGCAGCGGCCATAAGTAGCATGACGAGCGCGAGGCTCAGCGCCATCAGCCACGTCAGCGAGCGGTTCTCCGAGCGAAGATGCTGGTAGTAGCCGACGATCAGACCCGTTTTCAGGATCGCCGACAGCATCGTTCCGGCGAAGGCTTCCCAGTACCCGAAGAAGGGGATGTTGAAGAACAGCCACTTGGAAGCCGCAAGCGCGAGCAACGCCACGTAGATCCCGGTGTACAGTTTGAGGGAGTCGGATGCCATTCCTTACTGCACCGAACGGTGTACAGCCATATAATTATTCCTCACTTCGATACCGCTTCCAGACGTAGTAAGCGATGGGGAAGCCGGCGGCCCAAAAGAGCACGCCGAGCAGCGCCCAGAACAACCCCCGGAGGACCGCAGACTCGAGAAACGGGTCGAGAACCATACCGAACGTTCACCGCGGTCGAATATAACTGCTGTCCATTGACCGTCCTCCTCGCGGTAAGTGACAGGGGTTTTCGAGACGACGTCTCCCTACTCCCTGTTCGGTACCCAGCCGGCGAACTCGCCGCCGTCGATCGGGACCGACAGGGCGTCGAGTACCCGTGCGGTCATCAGATAGTGCCCGGCCAGAAGCGTCATCCCGACCACGGTTTCGACGTCGGTCACCTCGACGGCGGCCTCGAAGAGTGGATCGATCACCGTCCCCGTCGCGACCGCAGCCGTATATCGGGTGATCGCCTGCTCTCGCTCGGAAAAGACCGAATCGTCGCCGCGAGCGATCGCCGCGATCTCGTCCGTCGAGATCCCCGCCTCCCGTCCGAGTTCGACGTGTTGGTGCCACTCGTAGGGCGCCCGAACGGTCCGGGCGATCGTCAAAATCGCCAGTTCACGTTCGCGCGTCGACAGCTCGCCGACGTTCCACAGCGTGGTTCCGTACCGCATGTACGCCTGCATCGCCCGCGGGGCGTGTCCCATCGACCGAAAGAGGTTCAACTCGCCGAGGGCGTCCTCGCCGAGCAGGTACTGGTACTCCTCCGGCAGATCGGTCTGTTGCAAAAGCGGCACGCGTGCTCCGTCGTGGTCCATACGCTCACTCGGACGAACGGTGGTATAAATATACTCCGAACCGCGGCAATATTTATACCGAGTTGGTTGGTATACTCTATCATGGCCGAAACGGAAGACATGGCACGGTTCCTCGAAGCCAGTGCCGACCCCGTGAAGAACAGCCACGTCATCGACGCCGACGTCCACATCACGTACAACGAGGACGTCCGTCGGCAGGTCGCGGGCTATATGGACAGACCCTACCGGGACTACGTCGACCCGGACACCTCCAAGGACTCCTACCCCTCCCACGGATGGCCGAAGTCGATCGGCGGGAACCGATCGTTCCAGATCACCGACGTGACCTCGCCGGCGGATATCACCGAACCGCTTTTCGATGGGTTCGGCGTCGATCAGGCGATCCTCAACATCCTGGCGCCGGGGGATTCAGTCATCAAAACGGAACGAGGGCTCCAGGAGACCCGGGCGATCAACGACTGGATGCTCGATAGGATGCTCGACGGCCACGAGGACCTCTACGGGCTCATCACCCTCGCCGGGCGGGATCCCGACCACGCCGCCGAAGAGATCGACCGCCTCGCCGACGAGGACTCCTTCGTCGGCGGCTTTTTCAGTCTCAGCCAGGAGTTCATGCCGCCGGCCGGGGACCCGTCGCTCGACGTAGTTTATAAAGCACTGGAGGACAACGACCTCCCGGCGGTCTTTCACATAACGGGGATCCACCGCAAGGCGCCGATTCTGCGCGAACTCGAGAAGGTCAGCGCCTGGCACGCGACCGGCCCGGCGTGGTCCGCCCAACTCGCGCTGACCAGCCTGATCCTACAGGGCGTCCCGGCGAAGTTCCCAGATCTGGATCTCGTCTTGCTCGAGGGCGGGATCGGCTGGGTGCCGGGCTGGCTCGGCCGGCTCAACCGCGAGTACTCCCAGTGGCGCGGCGAACTGCCCCTTCTGGAGAAATCGCCCGAACGATACGTCCGAGAGTCGGTCCGTTTCGGCACGCAACCGCTCCCGGAGTTCGAAGACCCGACCCACATGCGGAACACGATCGAGATGATCGGCGCGGAGTCACTCCTGTTCGCCACTGATCACCCACACTACGACTTCGATCACCCGCGCGCGCTTGAGAAGTTCCTCGACACGTTCGACGACCGGGACGCCGAGCGAGTCCTGTCGGGGAACGCCAGTGACGTCTTCGAACTCGGGTGATCTCCCGTGGGTGAACACGTCATCGCGTCCGAATCGGAACTGTCCTCGCCGGGCGATCGCGTCGTCGCGACGGTCGGAAGCCGACAGATCGGCGTCTTCAACGTCGACGGCGAACACTACGCGTACCCGAACTGGTGTCCACATCAGGACGGCCCGCTCTGTGCGGGGACGGTCAGCGGCACCACCGACGCGGTCTACGACCGCGAACGGCTGGAGGAGACCGAATCGTGGGTCAAACAGGGAGAGATACTCCGGTGTCCGTGGCACAGCTGGGAGTTCGACATGGTCGAAAACGAGTTCCTTCACGACGCGGACCTGTCGCTTCCGTCCTATCCCGTGCGAGTCGAGGACGGCGACGTGATCGTTTCGCTTTGAGCGGAACGGCCACGGAACTGTCCGAACGACCGCCGATCGGCCATCCCGCAACTACTTGAGAGTCGGTACCGATCACCACGCATGCTCGACGTCACCTACTACGGGAACGCGACGTTTTCGGTCGCCACGCCGGAAACGACCGTGCTGGTCGATCCGTATCTCACCGAAAACGACGAGTGTCCGTGGGACGCCGAAACGGTGCTCGACCGGGAGGACCCCGACGCCGTCTGTGTCACTCACGTCGCCTTCGATCACGTCGGCGAGGCCGCCGAACTCGCACGCGACCGCGGACTCGAGGTTCTCACGGAGCATGCGACCGAGCGGTATCTCCGCTCGAAAGGGGTTCCGAGCGAGCGGATCACGACAGTCGTCTGGGGGATGGAGGCCGAGATCGGCGATCTCTCGGTGCGGATCCTCGAGAGCCGCCACGCCTCGATCGCCGAGATCGACGGTGAGTCCGTCTCGGGCGTGCCGCTCTCGTTTCTGTTCTCCCACGACGGCGACAGCGTCTATCATATGGGCGATACCTCGATCTTTCGGGACCTCCGGACGTACGGCGAACTCCACGATCCGGACGTCGTGTTGACCGGCGTCGGGCAGGCCTACGACGCGGCCGCCCGGTCCGAGGGGACGATCACGCGCCGGATATTCGAACTCTCGACCGACGAGGCCGTACTGGCGACGCGGTGGCTGAACGCCGACCGCGTCGTCCCGATGCATTACGTCAACGACGAGCGCGAACGGTTCCTCGAGGCGCTCTCCGACGCCGAGGAGACCGCCGAGGCAGTCCCGCTGGACCCGGGCGAGTCGCTTCGTGTCGAATCGGACTCGTACGCCGGGGATCGGTCTTAAGTCAGTTCGGGGAAAAACAGGTCTCATGACATACGGGAACGGTGATCACGTCTACGAACTCGTCGACGAGTGGGCCGAGTTGCCGAGCGGTGACTCCTTCGTCGACGCCGGCCGGATCTGTGTCGACGACAACGACGACGTGTTGGTGTTGAACCGAAGCGCTCGTCCGGTGATGAAGTTCGACGCCGACGGAACGTTCCTCACATCGTGGGGAGCGGGATATTTTTCCGATCGCCCCCACGGAATGGCGATCGGTTCCGAGGGCGACGTCTACTGTACCGACGACGGGAACCACACCGTTCGGAAGTTCTCATCCGACGGACAGCACCTGTCTACGCTCGGCACCGAAAACGAGCCCTCGGAGACGGGTCACAGACACAGTTCGGACATCCTCGAACGGATCGCCTCGATCGAGCGGGGCGCGGGGCCGTTCAACGGACCCACCGGCGTTACCGTGCCGGACTCGGGAGAGGTCTTCGTCGCCGACGGCTACGGGAACGCCCGGGTTCACGTCTTCGGCCCCGACGGTGAGTTGCGTCGGTGGTGGGGCTCGCCCGGCGCCGCCCCCGGAGAGTTCCGGCTCCCGCATTCGATCCACCACGACGGTCGGGGGCGGATCTGGGTGACCGATCGGGAGAACTCCCGGATCCAGATATTCGATTCCGACGGCGAGTTCCTCGACGAGTGGATCGATCTGATCCGGCCGACCGACTTCGCGATCGTCGACGGGACGGTGTTCGTCGCCGAACTCTGCAAGCGGATCAGCGTCTTCTCTCTGGAGGGCGAGCTACTGACACGATGGGGGAACGAATCGCACCCCGGCGAGGAGCCGCTGTTCGTCGCCCCGCATACGGTCGCCGTCGACTCGAACGGCGACCTCTACGTCGGCGAAACGTCGGCAGCGTACGCGGGCGTCGATCGCGGGGTGCGGACGGTCCAGAAGTTCGAGCGGGTCGCGTAGTCACACGACTGCTCGCCCCGCCCGGATCGACTTCGGAACCCCGAGCTGTCCGGGACGGACAAATAACGGGGTCCGCTCCGCCAGCGATCCAGGTCCTCGAACGGGACGGCCCCGGCCGCGTTCAGCGGTACTCGGACGGATCCACTTCGGATCCCTCGGAGATCGCGATCCAAGCACAGTCGGGCTCGGGGTCGGCGATGATGTACATCGGCGTTCCGTCGACAACGCCGTGTGTACTCATCACCTCGGCGACCGATTCGTCCGGTGTGTCGCCGAACCCATCGCGTCGCTCCGTCGGTTCACCACCCCGCCGATTCGTCCGATCGTCGTTCATATCCTTTCATACCCCCGTGGGACACGCTGACTTGTGGTCCCGCGGGTCGTATAAGTACTCACCTCCTTCGGAAGCAGTAGTCGGTTACTAACGCCCTGGAGAGGAGCTATATCGCCTCTGAAGCGTTACCGTCGGTCTTATAAAGGCATCGGGCCGCGGTCGCCCTCGCTGTCGGACTGTCGCGCCCGCGAAAGCAGCTCCGATACCGGCGGGCCGTACTCGTAGCCCGGGACGATCCCCTCGAGGTAGGTTCCCTCGACGTACTCGGCGATCGACTTCGCGATCCCCGGAACGCGGTCGGCGTTGCCGAACTCGAACTCGAAGACCGCGACGGCGTCGCCCGCCTCCTCGATGACGCGCTGGTCCTCGAAGTCGAGATCGCCACGGACGGCCATCGAGGCGTCCTCCAATCGGAGTTCGTACGTCTCGAACCAGCCGTCCTCGACGGCCGGACCGACCGACCCCTCCGCGGCGCTCGAGAGCATCGGTGCCCGGACCTCGAGGGTGTAGGCGATCTCCCACCCGTCGGTCTCGGCGGCGGTCACGCGGCTGTCGAACTTCGTCGTCGTCACGGCGAAGTACGTCCCGTCGCGCTCGAAGGCGTCGTGGGCCTCGAACGCCCGGACGGCCCGTTCCGGAAGCTCGTTCGTCATTGTCCGGCGTAGGTGGCTGTGACTCAAAAGCCCGTCGAGAGCCCCTCAATCCGAAAAGAGGCTCGTGTGAACCGGTGCGAACTCGTCGCCGTCCGCCACCTCGTCGGTGTCGGTGACAGCTTTCCCCCGAACCCCGGCCTCGAGGAAGTCAGCGACCGGCGGGCCGACCCGGTCGGGTTCGACGAGGAAGGCGTCGTGGCCGTGATCGGAGTCGATGACGTGATGAGCGGTGTCGGTGTCGTTCGCCCGGAACGCCTCCGCAAGCACCTCGGACTGGCCGACGGTGAAATGCCAGTCGCCGGTAAAGGAGATCAACAGTGCCTCGCCGTCGAAGGCCGAAAGCGCGTCCCTGTCGCTCTCGTAGCCGGAGGCCAGATCGTAGTTGTCCATCGCCCGCGTCAGATAGAGATAGGCGTTGGCGTCGAAGCGGGTCGCGAACTTCTCGCCCTGATAGTCGAGGTACGATTCGACCTCCCGGTACGGGAAGAACCCGGCGGCCGGATCCATCTCGAAGGTGTCTCTGCCGGCGTCGATCCCCGTCGATCGGCGGCCGAACTTGTCGGCCATCGAGGATTTCGAGAGGTACATGATATGGCCGATCTGACGGGCGATCGCGAGTCCCTTCGTCGGCGGCTCCTCGCCGTAGTAGTCGCCGTCGTTCCAGTTCGGGTCCGTGGTGATCGCCCGCTGGGCGATCGCGTCGAGGGCGAGACACTGGGGGTCGAGTCGGGCGGCAGCGGCGATGACGACGGCCCGATCGAGGTGGTCCGGGTGGCGTTTGACCCACTCGAGGACGTTCATGCCGCCGACAGAACCGCCGACGACGGCGTGGAGATGCGGGATCCCGAGGTGATCGAGCAACGCACGCTGGGCGCGCGTCCAGTCGGCGACGGTGACCGCCGGGAACGCCGTCCCCCAGGGCTCGCCGGTCTCGGGGTTCTCCGAGGCCGGCCCAGAGGAGCCGTAACACGATCCCGGAACGTTCGCACAGACGACGTAGTACTCGGTCGTATCGATCGCCTTCCCGGGGCCGACGATGTCGTCCCACCACGCGTGGGCCTGTCCGGCCGTGTCGGTCCGGCGGCGGCCGCCGGCGACGTGGGCGCTGCCGGTGAGGGCGTGACAGACCAACACGGCGTTGTCGCCGGTGAACTCGCCGTAGGCCTCGTAGGCGATCTCCAACTCGGGGATCGACTCGCCACACTGGAAGGTGAACTCCCCGAGCGAGACCGTCTCCGGGCCGGGTGTTCCGTCCGTATCGCTCATAGTGCCCCCTCGAGATCCGCGACGATATCGTCTCCGTTTTCGATGCCGATCGACAGTCGAACCATCTCGGGGGCGACGCCGCTCTCGCGCTGTTCGGCCTCGCTCAACTGGGCGTGGGTCGTCGAGGCCGGATGGACGACGAGCGTTCTGGCGTCGCCGATGTTGGCGAGGAACTTCGCGAGTTCGGTGTCCTCACAGAGCCGTTTGGCGGCGTCGTAGCCGCCCTCGAGCCCGAGTGCGATCATGCCGCCGTAGCCGCCCTCCAGATATTTCGAGGCGAGATCGTGCGTTTCGTGTCCCGGAAGTCCGGGGTAGGCGACCCACGAGACGGCCGGATGATCCTCGAGGTGTTCGGCGACCGTCTGGGCGTTCTCACAGTGACGCTCCATCCGGAGCGGCAGGGTCTCGACGCCCTGCATCGTCACCCACGCGTCGAACGGGGACTGCTGGTCGCCGAGGCTCCGTGCGCCGCGTTGGCGGGCCGCCATCGTCAGCGCCCGATCGCCGAAACGCTCGGTGAAAACGACCCCGTTGAACGCGGGGTTGGGGGCAGCGATCTCTGGGTACTTCTCGGGGTACTCCTCGAAGGGGAAGGAGCCGTCGGAAACGAGGATTCCCCCCAGCGTCGTCCCGGAACCGTGGATCCATTTCGTCGTCGAGTTCCAGACGACGTCGGCGCCGTGTTCGAGCGGTCGACACAGCGCCGGCGTCCCGAAGGTGTTGTCGACGAAAAGCGGCGCTCCACGCTCGTGGGCCACGGCCGCGATCTCCTCGAACGGCGGCGTCACGAGCGAGGGGTTGGCGATCGTCTCACAGTGGACGTAGGCGGTGTTCTCGTCGATCGCCTCGGCGTACGCTTCGGGGTCGAGCGTGTCGACGAACCGGGCCTCGATGCCGCGTCGGGCGGCGGTGTGAGAGAGATAACCGTGGGTCCCGCCGTAGACCGACGACGCACAGACGACGTTGTCGCCGGACTCGGCGAGAACGAGCGTCGCGGCGTCGAGTGCGCCCATCCCCGAGGCTGTCGCGAGAGCGTCCACGCCGCCCTCGAGCGACGCGAGGCGTTTTTCCAGCGCCCGGACCGTCGGGTTGGCGATCCGTGAATAGACGTTGCCCTCGTCCTCCAGGGCGTAGCGTGCGGCCGCGGTGTCGGCGTCGGGAAACTCGTAAGAACTCGTCTGATAGATCGGCGGCGCGGCGGCCTCCGTCGCCGGGTCGGGGCCCTGCCCGACGTGGAGACACCGCGTCCCGAAGCCCAACTGTCGCTCGTCGTTGGTCATGTATACCATGCATAACTGCGAACGCATCTATAACTGTGAGTTACGGCAATAATTGCCCGGCGGGGGGATATTTCCTCTTGACGTTTCGAAAACGTTCAGCGTTCACTCGCGCCGTTTGATCTCGTGGCGGCCGAAGCCGTACCGGAGCCGGTTGGCGAGGCGCCGCGAGAACTTCCCGTCTTCGACGCGCGAATCGAAGCGTTCGCCGAGGGCCTCGTAGATGAGCGGGACGGCGACCTCCTGTTCGAGCGCCTCCCGGACGGTCCAGGTGCCCGTCGAACCGCCGGCCACGTAGTCGTCGACGTCGCCCAGGTCGTTGCCTTCCTCGCGGAAGGCCTCCTCACAGAGTTCTAAGAGCCACGATCGGATCACGGCGCCGTTGTTCCACGTGCGGGCGATCGACTCCATATCGAGGTCGTACCGGCCCTCGGTGAGTAGTTCGAACCCCTCGCCGTAGGCCTGCATGAGCGCGTACTCGACTCCGTTGTGAACCATCTTGACGTAGTGACCCGACCCCTGTGGGCCCATGTGGTCGTGGCCCTCCGGTCCGGTCGCGACGGCGTCGAAGGCCGGGACGAGGGCCTCGTAGGCCCACTCCGGCCCGCCGATCATGAGCGAGAAACCGACTTCGGCGCCCGCGGGACCGCCGGAGGTCCCACAGTCGAGATACGCCGCCTCGAGCGACTCGCCGCGTTCGATCGAGCGCTCGAAGTGGGAGTTGCCGCCGTCGACGACGACGTCGTCGGCGTCGAGCAGCGGGTCGAGTTCCTCGAGCGTCGCGTCGACCGCCTCGCCGGCAGGAACCATGAGCCAGATCCGCTTCCGTTCGGGGAGCGCTTCGACGAGATTCGCGATCGATTCGGCGGGATCGGCGCCGGCTTCGGCCGCCGCCTCGAGTGCGCCGTCGTCGAGATCGAACGCGACCACGTCGTGTCCCTCGGCCAGCACACGATCGACGACGATGCGGCCCATCCGTCCGAGACCGATGACTCCGAGTTGCATACCGGCTTCTCGTCGGGGTCGCAAGTGAGGGTTGTGATTCGGGCGGAGGGACGCTCAGTCGGTGAGAAGCGTTCCCGGCAGCAAGATCGCCGCGGCGAGCAACACCGAAAAGGAGTCCGGTCGTAAGCCAGTAGTACTGTATATTGTACAATACACCAGATGATCCTCAGACCGATTGAGGGCCAACTCGCCTGATTCACCTATTTCTGGGCCCTTAACCCATACCCCATCTCTTACCCCGCCCAATGTGTTCATTAAATTGTGCAATATACACAATACTTTTAACATTGCGGCGTGTACCGATTCAGTGTATGGCAACCAATACGCGTTCGACGCGGTTCGAGTACGAGTGGACCTACTCCCCGAGGGTCTCGACGCTTTTCGGGCTCTTTACCGGCGTGGCCGTCTTCGGATGGGTCGTCAGCGCCTTCCTCAGCGGGATCCACTTCTGGGCGATCCCCCAGATCCCCGCGGGGGCCGAGCTCTCCGGGAGCCTGCAGGTCGTCACGAGCCCGTGGGCCTACGTTTTCGGCGTCCCGCTGGCGACGCTCGGGGCGCTGTATTACCTGACGACGATCGCGCTTTCGGCTTGGTGGTTCGACACCCGCCACCCACTCGTTATCAAGATCCTGACCCCGATCACGGCGACCGGCGGGCTCGCCTCGTCGTACTTTGTGTGGCTACAGCTGGTGCCGATCGGCGAGATCTGTCCGTTCTGTATGATGTCGGCGGCGGCGACGGTCGTCCTCTTCGGCCTCGAGTTGGCGATCCTCCGGACGAGCGAGCTTCCGAAGACCGGACGGATGGCCGGCGATCTCTCGGGGCTGTTGGCCGAGACGTCGTTCCGGTGGCCGTTGCTCGTCGCCGCGATCGGCGCGTTGACACTTCTGGCGTTCTTCGGCGTGACGCTCGCGCCCGTTCCGGGGACATCGTAGCGCCCGAACGGGTCGGATATCCCCGAATCGCTTCTGTTTGTTACAGTGCCACTAAAGACCGATGTACACCCGATCGAGCGGGACTGTGTGATCGGATCGGTGTGTGAACCGTTCCAGCCGTCGCGATACGGTCCGCAGACAACGCTCCGTCGACCGTCGGAAAACGTCGATAAAAGAAGTATCGAACGACGGAAAACGGCGGGAGGGAACGGCGGTTAGTTCTCCGCTTCGAGGGTCCGTTGCTGTTGGTCGTACTTTTCGCGGAACTCGCCGATGAGCTGCCCCATCTTCGCGTACCAGTCGTTGAGCATCCGCTGCATGTCGTCGGCGATCTCGTCGGGATCGGTCGGCCGGAAGACGTGGTAGTAGCCGCCCTGATCGTAGTTGACCTGTTCCTTCTGGACGAAGCCGCTCTGGACGAGCCGCTGGATCGATCGGTATGCGGTCGAGCGCTCCCGATCGACGGCCTCTGCGACCTCGTCGACGGTCAACGGCTCCGGTCGCTCCGTGAGGACGCGAAAGATCTCCTTGTCCAGTTCTTTCAGCCCGTGAATACACTCGAGCAGCCCCTCACACTGCATGTCCTGCTTGAGGTATTCGCTCATTGCGTCGGCCATCGTTGCCCGACGTAAAGGTTCGACCGGCATAAGCGTTTGCACGCTTAATACAATATTGTACAGAAAGCGGGACAGAGGCGCTCGCTCGGACGCCGGAACGGTGAAGCGGGACGGAGCCCTACCGGTACCCATGTCCGGGCCCCGCCTCGAATCGCCCGTCACCGTCGGCGGGCGGAGACTCCGAAACCGGCTGTACCGGGCGCCGCTGCTCGAGTGTGCCGGCAACGGCCCCGAAGCGATCGAGACTCTGATCGACGATCTCAAACCCGCGGCGGCGTCGGGCGCGGGGCTTATCCACCAGGGCGCGACGATCGTCCGCGAGACCGGTGGCTGTGCCGCGCCGGGGATGACCCGCGTCGCCGATCCGGGGTTCGTCGAGCGACTCGAACGGCTGACGGGGGCGATCCACGATCACGGCGGCGCGATCGCGATCCAACTCGAGTACGGCGGGCTCCGCAGCATGGAGGTCTGGCACGCCGGGTACCGCGATTCGAACCCCGACCTCGAACAACTCGCCGTCTCCCGACCCCCAACGGTCCTCAGAGCCCTCGATCGCGTCGGGTTTCTCGAGTTGAACCCACGGGTGATGGACACGGCGGAAGTCCGAGAGCTCGCGGCGGATTTCGGCAGGGCCGCCGGTCGGGCCGTCGACGCCGGCTACGACATGATCCATCTGGCCGGCGCGAACATGGGGATCGTCCAGCAGTTTCTCTCACCCTTTTATAACCGCCGCGAGGACGAGTTCGGGATCGACCCCGAGACCGGCTCCGGCGTGCGGTTTCTCGAAGTCGTTCACGACGAGATTCGCGACCGGGCCGGGGACGTCCCGCTGATAACGAAGGTTCCGGACGAATCGGCCGCTCCGCGGCTGCTGCGGCCGCGGCTTTCCGAGGCGGACGCCGTTCGAACGGCCGAACGGCTCGCGTCGGCCGGCTACGACGGGATCGTCCCGGTCCGCTGTTCGGTGTTCTGGGATATGAGTATCGTCCGCGGGGCGTTCCCGACCCGGGCTTGGCGGTCGGCCGACCTCCGTCCCGGGTACGTCGAAGCGTTCGGCAGTCACCCTCGGGCCGCGGCGGTCGCCGTCGGCAACTGGTTGCAGTCGCTTCGATACCGCCGCGAGCCGGGCTGGAACGCCGATCTCGCCCGGCGGGTCCGAGATCGGGTCGACGTACCGGTCTTCCTCGAGGGTGGGTTGCGGGAACGGGGCGAGTTGGATCGGTATCTCGGCGACGCGGCCGATCTCGTTGGGATGGGCCGACCCTTCTATGCCGAACCGCGGCTCCCCGCTCGGTTGCTTTCGGGATCGGCCGAAACACGCGCCGTCTGTGCGGACTGTAACAACTGCGCGGTCGCACAGGCCGCCGGAGCGACGGGCGTCTGTCGGACGCCGTCGGTGCTCCGGCAGGCCGGGAAACTGCGAAAGCAGGGCGCCTACGACCGGAGCAGCGAGAGCCGAACCCCCGATGGAAACCGTCCCAACGAATGAGAATCCGCCGGCAGTTCACGTAGCGGGAATCACAAACCTGAGACACGGCCGACGATACGATCTATGACAGACACCAGAAGTCGAGTGCGGTCACACGTCGAAGCGAATCCGGGCGTTCACTTCAGCGCCGTGAGCCGAAACCTCGATATCGCGACCGGCCAGACCCAGTATCACCTCCGGCGACTGCTCCGGGCGGGAACCCTCCACAGCGCCGAGATCTGCGGGCGAACGCACTACTTCCCGGACGGATACTCCGAACGCGAGCGGGCCGCGATCGCTCTCATGCGACGGGAGACGACGCGGGAGCTCGTCATGTTACTGCTCGAAAAGGGAGCGGTCACACCGGCCGCACTCGCCGGGGAACTCGGCGTCGCCCGCAGCACCGTCGAGTGGCATCTGTCGAATCTCTTCGAGTACGAGCTCGTCGAGAAGGAGTACGAGGGCCGGACCGTCACCGTTCGACCGACACGAACGGGGCTACTCAAAGAGACGCTCGTCGAGATCGACCCGAGCGTGCCGGATCGGCTCGTCGATCGGTTCTCGCGGCTCGTCGACTCGCTTCTCGAAGGGTAACGTAACTCGAAATACGCTATCTCCGGGGACGGGACAGCGGCCGTCCGCCGACCCCGGCGACGATCGCGAGACCCAGTGTCGTCTAGCCGATCAACGCGGCGACGGGGACATCGACCGCGCCGCCGCGGTCCGTCGCGAGAGCCGATCTGAGAGCGGATACAGTATCAACGAACCGACCGAGGCGTCCTCGTCGAATACCGGACGGACATGAGTGTATCCAATAACGCCCCCGTCCGAAGCGTTAACCGCCGGGATACCGTACAGGCGGTATGGCCGAACTGTTCGGAATGTCGGTGCCGTTCTTGCTCGTCCTCGTCGGGGCGGCACTGATGATCATGGAGGCGTTCGCCCCCGGCGCACACTTCATCGTCGTCGGGGTCGCGCTTTTGGCGGCGGGATTGGCCGGTCTCCTGATCGGCCCGCTTCTCCCCGCCGCCGCGCTGCCGCTCGTGTTGGCGGCGATCGTACTCGTCGCGGGCGGAGCGGCGCTGTACGGCTACCGGCAGTTCGATTTTTACGGCGGCAAAGGGAGCGGACAGACGAGCGATTCGAAGTCACTACAGGGAAAGACCGGACGGGTCACCCAACGCGTCACCAAAAGCGACGGCGAGGTCAAACTCGAGAGCGGCGGGTTCAATCCGTACTATCAGGCCCGGGCACTCGACGGGGACATCGAGGAGGGCGAGGAGATCATGGTCGTCGATCCCGGCGGCGGCAACGTCCTGAAGGTCGAGTCGGTGTCGGCCTTCGAAGACGGCATCGACAGGGAACTGGCGGCCGACCGGAAACGGCGCGAACGGGCGGAGCGGGACCGGGATCGTGAAAGCGAAAGCGAGCCGGCCTGATCAGCCGAGCCGCGTTTCCCACTCCTCGGCCGGCATCGATTCGGCCGTGACGCCACCGGGGCCCTGCTCTAACAGCGCGACTGCGGCGTCGTCCATCACGTCGGGGTCGAGGATCGACTCGCGATCTTCGGCCGGCAGGTGATCCCAGAAGGCTGTCTCGACGCGACCGCCGGGGTCGAGACAGTTGACGTTGATATCGGGTTCGAGTTCGTAGGCGAGCGTCCGCGAAAAGCCCTCCAGTGCCCACTTCGATGCGACGTATGGACCCCAGCCGGCCGATCCACGGCGACCGAGCCCAGAGGAGATGTTGAGTACGTTACCGGCCTCCATCTCGGGGGCAGCATGTTTCGCACAGAGGAACGGCCCCGTGACGTTGACGTCCACGATGAGCCGCCAGTCATCGACGTCGATCTCAGTCACGTTCCGTTTCTCGTCATAGAGGCTCAACAGTCCGATTGCGGCGTTGTTGACGAGACCGGTGAGGTCACCGTACTCCGAGACAGTCACCTCGACGAGGACCTCGACGGCCGCCTCGTCGGTCACGTCGGCTGGTACGACGAGGGTCTCCCCGTCGGCGTCTTCGGCGACAGCTTCGAGTTCGGCCTCGCTTCTGGCCGACAGCACCGTGTTCGCGCCCTCGCGGGCGAACCGCTTCGCCATCGATGCGCCGAGTCCCCGGCTCGCACCGGTGACGATCACCGTCTGGTCGTCGAGTCGTCCCATGTCCGACGGTCGCTCGGGGCGGGCAAAAACCCGGCGTACGAACGGTTTTGTCTGGAGCGTCCGTTGTGAGGACATGACACGCACTGCAGTCATCGCCGGCGTCGGACCGGGGCTCGGGAAATCGATCGCGAAACGGTTCCTCGAGGAGGGCTGTCAGGTCGGGCTGTTCGCCCGCTCGGCGGAATACCTCGAGAAGCTTTCGGCCGAACTGGGCGAGAACGCGCTCGCCGTTCCGACCGATATCACCGACCCGGCGGCTGTCGAGGCCGGCTTCGAGGCGGTTCGATCGGCGTTCGGCCCCGTGGACGTGCTCGTCAACCACGCCAGCGGGGCGTCCTGGGAGGGGGTTCGGGAGATACCGCCGGAGTCGTTCGAGACCGCCTGGCGCGTCTCGGCGTACGGCGGTCTTTTGTGCTCGCAGGCGGCGCTCCCCGACATGCTCGAAAGCAGCGGTGGAACGATTATTTTCACCGGCGCGACCTCGGCGGTCCGGGGGCGTGACGGCGCCGTCGGGTTCAGCGCGGCGAAGTTCGCCGTCCGGGGGATGGCCGAATCGATGGCCAGGGAGCTCGGCCCGGAAGGGATCCACGTCGCCCACGTCGTCGTAGACGGTGGGATACTGCCGCCTGAAGGGATCTCCGGAACCGGCCGCAACGAGGAGGAGTTCCTCGATCCCGACGCGATCGCCGACTCCTATTGGCATCTCGTGACCCAGGATCGCTCGTCGTGGACGCTGGAGATGGATCTCCGACCGCACGTCGAGACGTTCTGAGCGACCTCGCCCACGGACGCCCGCCGATCCCGCGTGCGTCCACCGTGAACGAGTGAAACACCGTTTTGTATCGGTGGGACGTACGGAAGTCTATGAACGCTGAAGAACCGACTGTGACGGTATACTCTGATTACGTCTGCCCGTTTTGCTATCTCGGGCGGGAGTCGCTGTCGCGGTATCAACAGACCCGGGAGGCGGAGCTGCGGATCGACTGGCGGCCGTTCGATCTCCGGGCCCAGAAGCGCCGTCCCGACGGATCGATCGATCACAGCGTCGACGACGGAAAGGACGACGCCTACTTCGAGCAGGCGAGACAGAACGTCAGACGGCTCGCCGAAAAGTACGACGTCGAAATGAAACAGGAGATCGCGACCGACGTCGACTCGCTGCCGGCGCAGGTCGTCTCGTACTATCTGCGCGAGCACGACGGGTACGACACCTGGCTGGCGTTCGACGAGGCGGTCTTTGCGGCGCTCTGGGAGCGGGGTGAAGACATCGGAGATCCGGATCTGCTGGTCGAACTCGCCGTCGAGGCCGGCGCCGACGGCAAAGCAGTCCGATCGGCGCTGGGAGACGAAACACTCCGAGAAGAGATACGAGAGCGATTTTCAGAGGCGAAACGCGAGGGAGTGACCGGCGTGCCGACGTTCGCCTACGACGGCCACGTCGCCCGCGGCGCCGTCCCACCCGAACAGCTGGATCGACTGATCGAGGGTGTCTAGGCCTCGATACGATACGAGCCGCCGCCGGCGTCGTCCGGCGGACCGTTACCCGGGGCACCGTCATCCGCATCGGTGTCAGCGTCTTCCTCGGAGTCGTCCCCACCGTCGTACTCCTCGTCGCCGTAGAGCACTTTCGTCCCGCTCGCGACCGGTCGAATCAGGTACTCGCCGTTGCCGCGGCGAAACGGCGCGAAGTCGGCGATGAATCGGGTTCGCTCCTCGGCGCGGATCTCGAAGGCCTGCTTGAACTGCAGCGGCGCGTTGCCGGGCGTCTCGACGACGGCCTCCTCGCCGTCGGCCTCGAGCGTCCCGGTCGCGTCGCTCACGTTCAACTGCAGGAACTGGTAGTCGCCGACCTCGAGTTCGGTCTCGTCGATCAGTTGGGTGTTGTCCCCCTGCAGTTCGACGAGGTCGGCCTCCTGTGGCTCCTCGAATTCGATGTAATACCGGCCCTGACCCTCGTTGACGTCCTCTCCGTCGGCAGTTTCGTCGTCGTCTTCGGTGTCGTCGTCGGACTCCTCCTCGTCTTCCTCTTCCTCCTCAGAGTCGTTTTCTCCTTCCGCGTCGTCTTCGGGAGTCTCCTCGTCGTCATCAGAGACTTCCTCATTGTCGTCTTCCTCGTCGGCATCAGGGGCTTCCTCGTCGTCGGCATCGTCCGGTTTGACCCAAATTCCTTCGATCGTGATGAGAAGTGACTCGAAATCGGCGATATCGTTGGGCTGGTCGGTGACGCTGGTCGAGAGCAGCCCGTACGCCGCCGTCCCGTCGTCTTCCTCCTCGCCGTCGGAGTCGCCGTTTCCGTTGCCGTCCGTTCCGTTTCCGGTACAGCCGGCAAGCGCGCCAGTCGCGACGGCGGCACCGAATCCTCCGAGGTAGGTTCGTCTGTTCATATATAAATAAAACTCATCTGATAGTATATCCCTTGTGGCCGATTCGGGTAGCGATATCGGTTGATGGCGGTTCAAACACAAATGTCGAGAGATTCATACTTGGGGATTTGAGGCGTCGCTATCGGGGCGTTGAAAAATGTAGGGACGTCGACCGCGTTACTCCGCGGAGATGACGTCGTCGATGCGGACGATCATCGTCGCGGCTTCGGTCGCCGACTCGACGGCCTCGCGTTTGACCGCGGCGGGATCGAGGACCCCGTGTTCGAGGGGGTCGTCGACGCTGCCGGATTGGCCTTCACTGATGAGGCCCGCACGACCCTCGGCGTCGAAGGTCGACCGGAGCCCGACGAGCGCGTCGATCGGGTCCATGCCCGTGTTCTCCGCGAGGGTCCGCGGGAGCACGTCGACGGCGTCGGCGAAGGCCTCGATGGCGAGCTGTTTGCGGCCCTCGACGCTCGCGACGCTGGTCCGGATGTGATCGGCGATCGCGATCTCGGTCGCGCCGGCGCCGGGGACGACGCCGCCCGCATCGAGTGCGGCCGTAACGACGTCGAGGGCGTCCTCGAGGGCGCGTTCGAGTTCGTCGGTGACGTGTTCGGTGCCGCCGCGGGCGAAGACGGTGACAGTCTCGGCGGCGGCGCCGCCCTCGACGAAGGCGAGGTCGTCCCCACCGAAAGACTCGACGCGGACGGTCTCGGCCTTCCCGAGGTCGTCGGCCTCGAGATCGTTCAGGGCGCCGACCGTGTGTGCGCCGGTTGCCCGGACGACCGCACGGGCCTCGTCGTCGTCGACGGAGTCGAACGCGAGGATGCCCTCCTTCGCGAGGTACGAGGCGACGATGTCCTCGACGTCGCCCGTGACGAAGGCGACGTCGACACCCGCCTCCGCGATCGCTTCGGCGTAGCCGCGGAGTTCGGCCTCCTCGGCCTCGATCGCGGTGTTGAGCTGATCGACGTTCGTGATGTTGTACTCGGCGTCGATCTCGGCCTCCCGAACCTCGAGATCGAGGTCGAGGACGGCGATCGAGGCGTCCTCGACGCTCTTGGGCATCTCGTCGTGAAGTGGCTCCTCTTCGCTGATGACACCTTGGACAAGTTCGGTCGCCGAGGCGCCCGCGCCGGTCTGGGTTCGGATCGAGATGGCGTCCCGGTCGACGCCGTCGTCGGTCTGGACCTGCCTGATCGCGCCGACGATGGTCTCAGCGAGCGATCTCGCGTCGATGTCACCGGTCCCTTTGCCGGTCATCGAGGATTCGGCGACCGATTCGAGGATCTCATCGTCGAGGTCGTCGGTGAGGGTCTCCGCTTCGATCGCCTCGAGGGCGAGGTTTGCGGCTTCCTGATACCCCTCGGCGATCGTCGTCGGGTGGATGTCGTCGTCGATGAGGTCCTCGGCCTGTGCGAGCAGCTGGCCCGCGAGAACGGAGGCCGTCGTCGTTCCGTCGCCGACCTCCTCCTCCTGTGTTTCTGCGACCTCGACGATCATCTGAGCCGCCGGGTGCTCGATGTCCATCTCCTGGAGGATGGTCGCGCCGTCGTTCGTGATGACGACGTCGCCGGAGTCCGAAACGAGCATCTTGTCCATACCTCGTGGACCGAGCGTGGTCCGGACGGATTCGCTTACGGCTTTCCCGGCCGTGATGTTCGACGACTGGGCGTCCTTGCCGCGGGTGCGTTCGGAGTCCTCACTGAGAATGAAAAGCGGCTGTCCGCGCCGCTGGCGCATCTGCTGTGACATGTTCACTGATATGTCGTCAGCGGTTCTATATAAAACCTTCGTAACAGTCAGGAGACGGGGAGGGATATCAGCGGGGAATATCGGTGGGTTTTTATCGTCGATCGTGAACGGCGACCGCGCGGTCGGTGCGTGCGGAGAGTCCCCGAGGATTGCGCCGCGGATTTCGGTCGGTGTAGCGGGCTCTGAGACCGTCGGCGTATCCCCTGAAGCTGCCGAGAACGACGTCACGGCCGTTCCCGAACCACGCCGAGGGTTTCCCATCTCCCCGGGCGACGTCCCGGAGCGTCACCCCGGCATCCGCCATCGCGTGTCGAAGCGTCCGGAACGGGACGGTCGGATGGAGACCGTAGTTTTTCGCCAGTCGGTACGAGAGGGATCGATAGCGGGCCCGCCAGTCCCGTTCGGCCTCGCCGCCGTCGGCCGCCGTTTCCCGGGAGACACACATCCGACTCGCCCATTGAACCCCGTATCCGAGGCCAGCGATCCGGTGGGCGGCGTCCCTGGAACCACCGACGTCGAGGTACTCGTCGAAGCCGTCGAGTTCGTTCACGAGTTCGCGGCTGAAAGCGACGTTTCCGCCGTTGAAATACGTTACACGGCGGCCGCCGATGGTCCTCGATTCGACGGTGTCGGTGGCGACGCCCGCGCCGAGCTGTTCGTGTGTGGGCCCTGTGACGGCCGCTTCCTCGGAGAGTCCCTCGCTGACGGCGTCGAGCCATCCCGGCTCGATGGCCATCGTCGGGTCGACGAAGGCGACCGCGTCACCTCGGATCCGGTCGAGACCGGCGTTGCGTGCGACGTTGACGTTGCGGTCGTCGATCTCGACGAGCACGTCGACGTCGCTTCGCTCTCTCACCATTCCGCTCGTTCCGTCGGTGGAGGGACCGTTGACCACGACCATCTCTGCGGGCGCCTCCGCCGCCAGCGCGTCGAGACACCGGCGGAGTTCGTCGCGGTCGTTCAACGTCGGGACCACCACCGAGAGCTCCATACCCGTATGTAGTGTGGGCGACCATCAAAAGTCCCGTGCCTACAGCCCGATCACTCGGGGATTTGAGCGTTCCAGTAGGAAACCGACGCGAGCCGATCGCCGAGACCCGTCCGGCCGATCGCGGTATCGACCCGCCGGAACGGACGTGCGATTCGTTTCGGGATCGCGCGGTAGAAACCGTACGGGAGGACGAAATCGTGTTCGACGTCGTCGACCTCGAGTCCCGCACCAACGACGAGCTCTCTGGCCTCCCGATCGGAGTACAGTCTCGATCCCATCGGGAGCGCCCAGTTGTATATCGAGCGGGTCGAGTAGCGATTGAACGTATCGAAAAAGACTCGCCGTTTCGAAACCCGCCGCATCTCCGCGATGAATCCCTCGGGATCGGGAGCGAGGTGGAAAAAGCGCATCGCGAAGACCGCATCGAAACAGTCGTCCGGGAACGGGAGTCGGCCGGCGTCCCCCTGCATGAACGAGAGGTTTCCATCGACGCCGGCGGCGACGGCCTTTTTTCGCCCCTGTTCGAGCATCGCCTCGGAGATGTCCATCCCGACGATGTCGGCCCCCCGGTCGGCGAGCATCACCGTAAACCGCCCGGTACCGCAGGCCACTTCGAGGATGCGTTTGTCCTCGATCGGCGCCAGCGCGTCCAGTACGGCCTCCTTTTCGCGGCGGTCGATGTACTGGCCCCCCTCGGTGAAACGCTTGTCGTCGTACGCCTCCGCGATGTCGTTCTCCTGATACCACTCCTGTCCCTTCACACTATTCGGATTGATTTTCCGAAAATATAAAAGGATGCTGGATACCGCCTGTACGGGGCCCCGGGAGCGATATACCTGTATCAAGCCCTGTAATCGAACGAGTGTTTTTAAATAAAGGAGGAACTTTTTAACATCGGATCGGCGCGGGGAATCCAGATATATTAGGACACCTTATATTCCCTTGATTGTCTGTATTGTTTTGTCACACATATAGAGAACTTTTACTAATAGCTCCGGAAAACGCGAACACATGAGCACAACCACGGAGGAACGCTCACGCCCGGCCGAATCGCCACTCGCCGACCCGGATTTCCGCGAGACGCTTCGTGAACTCCCTCCGAGCGCAAAGCTCGTCGCGAAGGTCCTCGCGGACACGCCGGCGCTGTCGCAGGGACAACTCGCCAAGGAATCGCTGCTTCCGGATCGGACGGTCCGGTACGCGTTGAACCGCCTGGACGAAGAGGGGCTCGTCGATTCACGATACTCCTTTACCGACGCCAGAAAACAGGTCTATTTCCTCGTGTAGGGTCGAGATCCCAGCCGATCGTTCGGTCGTTCGGCTTCCCTACTGTTCGTCGCCGAACCCGACGCGTTCGGCGTCGGTTCGGGCCCGTTCGGCGGCGGCCTCGGGATCGAACTCCGCGACGATCTCGCCGTTCCGTACCAGCGGTTCGAACAGCTCTGTCCCGTCGTCGGGACCGTCGACGTCGGCCAAAGCGACGTGGTGGCCGCCGTCCGGAGTTCGATACACCGCCTTCTTTCCGGAGAGTTTCCCCCGTTTGGCCGCCGGTTCGCCCTCGACCTCGACGATATCGAGGGCGAAATCGACCGGGTCGGCGTTCGTGATGTGGCTTCCGACGCCGAACCCGTCGGCGACGTCCGCGAGTCGCCGGATCGCGTCGGGGGTGATCCCGCCGCTGGCGAAGATATCGACGTCCTCGTGGCCGTTGACGTCCAGTTTCCACCTCGTCTCGCGGATGATGTGCCGGAAGTCGCCGCGACGTGAGCCGGTCGTATCGAGCCGGACGCTGTCGAAGCCGAGTTCGGCAGCCCGGACGGCCTCGTCGACCTCGTCGTCGTAGGTGTCACAGAGTGCGATCCGCGGGACGTCCGGATCGACGGCTTCGTCGAAGGCCCGCCAAGCGTCCTCTTGGTTTCCCGGGCCGAAACAGATCACGAGCGCGTGCGGCATCGTCCCCGACGCCGGCCGATTCATCAGATCCCCGGCGGCGACGTGTGAAAACCCGTCGAAGCCGCCGATCAGTGCGCTCCGATCGACCGTTCCGGCGATCGAGGGATGGACGTGCCTCGCCCCGAAGCTCAAAAGCGACGTCTCGGGGGCTGCCCGGCGAGCCTCCAGTGCGGCCGTCGCCATCGCCGACGGATGGGAGAGAAAGCCCAAAAGCGAGGTCTCGAGTCGGGCGAACTCCAGATACGGGCCCTCGATCCGCATGACCGGTCCGCCGTCGAACAGCGTCCCCTCCGGGATCGCGTCGGCGTCGACGTCCCGTCCTTCGAGCAGCCTGGCGGCATCGGCCAGCCCCGCGAAGAGTTCGAACTCTCCGGTCGGGAACTGGTCGGCGGTCACTTCGGCGACGACCCGAGGGTTCCGTCCAGCGTGATTCAGCGCCTCCTCCGTCCGGAGGAAATACGCGTCCGTCGCCCGCCCGCTTTCGATCGCGGACTCAGGGACGATATCGAACATACCGATCCCTCTCACGGCACGCTGAAAAAGCTGCGCTTACGACTCCGGACCGTCGTCCGGGTTCGACTCGGGTTCGGTGACGGCCGCCAGCAGTTCGTCCTCGTCGACCTCCAGCCCCTGTCGGCGGAAGAAGGTGGCGACGTTGTAACAGTCCCGCTCGAGGAACTCGCGGCTGTTCGGATGATGGACGGTCACCGCCTGTCCGAGATCGAGCAAGCAGAGTTCCCCGTCGTGGACGACGACGTTGTACTCCGAGAGGTCGCCGTGGACGAGTCCAGACCGATACAGACGCCGCATGTACTCACGGACGACCTCGTAGGCAGTCCGTGGGTTCTCGATATGAACCTCGTTGAGCCGTTTCGCGCGCCGGTTTTCGCCGCCGAGATACTCCATCACGAGGACGTTACGTTCGATCGCGATCGGCTCCGGGACGCGGACACCGCCGGCCCGGGCGCGTTTGAGGTTCGCGAACTCCTTTTTCGTCCAGGCGACGACGACTTTCTTCTTGTCGGAGCCGATCCCCTCGAAGCGGGGATCGCCGTCCAGATACTCCCGCATCTGCCGGAAGTCCGAGGCGTTGATCCGATAGACCTTGACCGCGACCTCTCCGTCGGGGGCGAGAGCGGTGTAGACGTTCGCCTCCTTGCCGGTCGAGAT